>Ga0197143_1002169_pt1 | contig 14961 bp, 11 predicted proteins | sample GBS70_MetaG_FD_148603 | JGI IMG/M metagenome (GOLD analysis project Ga0197143, IMG submission 148603) | Sediment microbial communities from Great Boiling Springs, Gerlach, Nevada, United States - GBS 70_MetaG | ecosystem: Environmental > Aquatic > Thermal springs > Hot (42-90C) > Sediment...
TTTCTTATAAAAAATTTTATGCTTCAAAAAAATTATAAAATGAACAAAAAATACAATAAAATCTTTATTTTTAAAGTTATTATTTAATATTGACATTTATCAATTTTTTTTAATTTTCTTTTTTTTATTTTCATTTAAAGAAAGTAAAATTAAAGTTTATAGCTATGATAAAAAAAAGGATTGATTTTAGTTCTCTGTGGAAAAAAGAAGATTGGTTGTCTGTATGGATAGGATTTTTCATTCTAATCATTTTCATGGCTGGGTTTACTATAAATCTACCAAAATGGAAATGGGCGACTGATAGTGAATTTAATAGTAAAATACCAAGTTGGGTCAAAAAAGTTGAATCCTTAACAAAGGAAGCGGCAGATAAAGATGAAAAAGCTTTACAAAAATCTGCATTATCACTTAAGTTAGCTTTAGATGTTAAGGATAGAAAAGCAATAGGGAATGCAGCCAGCGAAGTTGAAAAAATAGCTAAGGAAGCAAATAATAATGAACTTAAAAATAAAGGAGAAAAATTAGGTAAAGAAATCAAAGATTATGCTAATGGCACTATTAAAAATGTGTTATCTGGTAATAATTTAAAAAATGCACTTTACATATTTATAGGTTTTTATATTCTTGGTGCAGTAGGAATGCTTTTAATGGGGGGGTCCATCAAAAACTTTACTTTTGGTTTTACTATAGTGTTTTTTCTTGCAGCATTAGCCTTTTTCATAGCTGGGAACAGTACAGTTTCATATTATGGACTTGAAGTTGTTTTCTGGGCGCTCCTTATTGGTCTTGTTATAAGTAACACTATTGGTGTGCCTGAATGGCTTAGAACTGCTGTAAAAACTGAGTTTTTTATTAAAATAGGTCTTGTTTTGCTTGGTGCAGAAATTTTACTTGGAACAATTGCAAAGGTTGGAGCATATGGAATTATTCAGTCTATTTTGGTAATTAGCACTGTTTTTTATGTATGCTTTTGGGTTGCAAGAAAACTTGGTCTTGACGATGAATTTGCCTCAATTCTTGCCACTGGAGTTTCTGTTTGTGGTGTATCTGCAGCAATAGCTGCAGGAGGCGCTGTAAAAGGCGACCCAAAAAAGGTAAGTCATACAATATCTTTGATCTTATTATTTGCTATACCTATGTTAATACTTGAGCCAATCATTGCAAAAGCAGCTAATATGCTACCAGCAGTGGCAGGAGCATGGATTGGTGGAACCATTGATACAACTGGAGCAGTTGTCGCTGCAGGAGCAATGATTGATGAAACAGCAATGTCTATAGCAGTTATAATAAAAATGGCACAAAATGTCTTTATCGGCGTAATTGCCTTTATACTCGCAGTTTGGTTTTCCTTCAAAAACAGAGAGATAGGTAAAAAACCTAGCTTCTCGGAAATATGGATTAGGTTCCCTAAATTTGTATTAGGTTTTCTTATCGCTTCTTTTGTATTCTCCTTCTTTATACCAGAAAGCGAAGCAAAAGCTATTACAAATATTACAAAATCTATAAGGAGCTGGTGGTTTACTCTCGCCTTTTTATGCATAGGTCTTGAAACAAAGTTCAAAGAACTTTTTGCAATGGGTGGTGGAAAACCTGCAATAGCATTTATTACTGCTCAAGCATTTAATATCCTCTGGACACTACTACTTGCCTATATAATTTTTGGTGGACTATTATGGCCAGCTCCAACTTTTTAAACTAACTGAATTATAAAAAAGTTTCTATCTGTTACCTGTTCTATCTTTGCTATTTTTCTTATTTTATTAAAAATCTCAAAATAAATTTTAAAATCCTAACACATAATATTAAATCAATATTAAGCTTTATCCATATTCTTGTTGGTATTATCTTTCTTTTATATTTAAATAAAAGAATTTAATTCCATGAAATAATTCTATTTTTCTTTACCTTTTCTTGAAAAAAAGAAAATAATTAAAATAAAACCCAAAAAAATTTTAATTACTCTAGAAAATCTCATTAAAAAAATTTCAAATCACTTTTTTATCAAATATTTAGACACCTCAAAAGATCTCAAATTTTAAAGTTATTTACAAAAAAAATTATAATCTATAAATTTTATAAATGCATTAAAGCATTTAATCTTTAAAGTTTTTATATGTTCATAGTCCATTATTATAATTACTTTTTTAAGACTTAAAAGTCATGGTATATAAAATCAGAATAAATTTTTTAATTTTTTTGTCATCTAAAAATTATAACTTAACGAATGTAAAAAAAATTAAAAAAATTTTTTTATAAGCTGTAAATTAGTATTTTTATGAAAGAAGCTTTAGCAATACTTAAAGAGATTACAATTATTAGTGGATTTATACTAAATTTAATGATAATTTTTGAATACTTAAACTTAAAAACATCTGGCAAAATAATATCCTTTTTAAGGAGGAAAAGTACATTTCAATTACTAATATCAACTTTCTTAGGATTAATACCTGGTTGTTCAGGTTCTTTTCTAATTATTATATTATATTCACACGGTATAATAAAATTAGGGTCATTAATTGCAGGTTTAATAGCAACCACAGGTGATGAAGCCTTTTTTATGTTATCATCTTCTCCAACGATTTTTTTTAAATTAAATTTATACTTAATTCCTATCTCTATAATTTCAGGACTATTTATAAACAAACTTTTCAAAGAAAAAAATAACATAAAAAAAGAAATCATTCATTATAACCTTTATTGTTGTATGGACAATATTTCTACTCCAAAATTTAAAAACATATCATTTTTTAGATTAATTTTAGCTACTATTTTCCTTTTATTAATAATTCTTAACTTAAGTTTAAATGAAAACTATACAGAAAAATTATTATTAACAATCCTTTCTATTTTATCTATTTATGTTATAATTTTTTCAAAACCTCATTTTATAATTGAACATATAATAAATCATATTTTTAAAAAACATTTTTTTAGGCTCTTAATATGGTTATTTATCACAATTATTTTACTAGACATTTTAAATGAAACAGTAATCTTTAAAAAAGATTTACCAAACAATTATTTATCGTTAATAATGGCTATTGCAATTGGCTTAATACCGACTTCTGGTCCAAATTTAATTTTTTTTAATCTTTACCTTAATGGCATAATTCATTTAGAAACACTAATTATAAATTCTATAATTCAAGATGGGCATGGTAGTATATTACTTTTTTCCGAAAATATTAAAAGCTTTATAAAAGTTAAACTTATAAAAATTATAATAAGTTTATTTATTTTAATCTTTCATATTACTATTAAAAGCTTTTAAAAAATTTATCATTAATAATTTTATTCACAAATCTTTTATCACAAAATGAATGAAGACTACCAAGTAAAAGATATTTTACGTAACAATTTTTTAAATTATGCTTATTTAAAACTGATTACATATTTGATTATTAATAAGTTGAAATGCATTTGAAAGATATTTAATAACATCAGAAGGTAATAGTGTTTCATAGGAATAAAAATCTTTAACAGCTAAGTCTGCAGCAAGTCCATGTAAAAATACACCGAAAATTGCAGCATTTTCTGGAGTATAACCTTGGGCAAGCAAACCTGTTATTATTCCTGTCAAAACATCTCCTGACCCTCCAGTAGCTAAACCCTGATTGCCAGTACTATTAAAAAATATGTTTCCATTTGGTAAATGAATTTGTGTATAAGCTCCCTTGAGCACAACTATAATCTTTAAATCCTTAGCTACTTGGTTTGCTGTTAAAAAACGATCGTAGTGTGTACTATGCTCTCCAAAAAGTCTATCAAATTCTCGTATATGTGGTGTAATAATCGTATAAGGTTTTATATTCTTTAACAAATCATTTTTAGCTATAATATTTAATGCATCTGCGTCTAATACAATTGGCAACTTAGCATTAAGATATTCTAATAAAGCTGAAGTTGTTTCTATATTTGTTCCTAACCCTGGACCAATACCTATTGCAGTATATATATCTTTTATGTTACATTGTGTAATATAATCTGCATTCTTATCAGGTGCTAACATTATTTCTGGTAAAAAAACATTCAAAGTTGTAGAGAACGCATTAGGGCAATGTACCGTAAGTAATCCAACACCTGTTCTATAACACGCTTTAGAAGCTAACAAAATTGCCCCGATTTTTCCTTTGCTACCTCCTACTATTAATGCATGTCCGAAATCTCGCTTCTCTGAAAATTTTGTCCTCCTTTTATATATCAAATTAATTTCAGAAAAATCTGTATAATAATAGCAAGTTTCAGTTTTATTTTTTGCCTCTTCAGATAAGAATATTTTTACAATTTCAAATTTACCTACAAATTTTTCATTTTCTGGAAAAAAGAATGATAATTTAGGAAATTCTAAAGTTAGCGTTAAATCAGCTTGAACTATTTGTGAGTTATTAAACCTATTATCTTCACCCAAAAGACCACTAGGTATATCAATTGAAACCACAAAATTACTTGAATTGTTTATTTTTTCTACAAGATTTAAAACTGGACCTTCAAGAGGACGAGATAACCCCGTACCATATAATGCATCCACTATTATTTCATCTTCCAAAAAATGAATTTCTTCTGCAGATAAAACATGTTTTTTAAAAATATCTATATTTTCTAGCCTTTTCCAATTTGTAGCATTATCCTTACTTTGTTTTTTAATATCTCCAAAAAGATATACTCTAACTTTTTTCCCATTAAAATGTAAAAGGCGGGCTAAAGCTAAACCATCTCCTCCATTATTACCCACTCCAGAAATTATACAAAAACTTTTCTTATTCTTAAAAAATTCGGACTCTAAAAAATATTTAGCTAAGTTGTAAGCTGCTCTTTCCATTAGATCTATAGATAATATTGGTTCATTTTCTATTGTATATCTATCAATTTCTGAAATTTTTTTTGTAGAAAAAATTTTCATAAAAAAATTTTTATTTTTTTTGCAAAAATATTTATTTTTAAGCTGAAAAATAAAAATTTATGTTCAAGAATCAACCAAAAGGATTAATTCCTGCAGCTCTTGCAAATATGGGGGAGCGTTTTGGTTTTTATACAATGATGGCAATTTTAGTTTTATTTTTGCAAGCTAAATATGGTTTAAATGAAAGTATTAGTGGTATAATTTATTCAATATTTTATTTTTTAATTTACATATTAGCATTTGTAGGGGGGTTAATAGCAGATAAGACAAGAAATTATAAAAAAGTAATTCAAATAGGTTTGTATGTAATGGCATTAGGTTATGTACTTATTGCTGTTCCTTTTCCAGCCGTTTCTGAATATAAGTATCTATATTTAGCTTTAACATTATTAGGGCTATTTACCATAGCATTTGGTAATGGTTTATTTAAAGGTAATTTACAAGCACTTGTAGGACAAATGTATGACAATGAGCAATATTCAAATATGAGAGATTCAGGCTTTTCTATTTTCTATATGTTTATAAATATTGGAGCATTTTTAGCTCCCTTTGCAGCTACTGGTATAAGAAATTTATGGTTAAATATAAATAATTTCAAATATAATGCTGAACTACCAGGACTATGTCATGCATATTTAAACGGTACAATAAGCCAAGAAGGTTTAAATAATTTACAAAACCTATCACAACAAGTAAATTTATCTGAGAATTTAATGTCTTTAAATGATTTTGTTGTTAGTTATTTAAATGCCTTCTCTACGGGCTATAATTATGCATTCTTTATATCTTTTTTAGCAATGATTATATCATTATCAATTTATATACTTAACAAAAAATTATTCCCAGATGTTAGAATTAAAGAAAAAGGACAAGAACAACAAGCAATACCAGAAATGAGCAAAGAAGAAGTAAAACTTAGAATAAAAGCTTTATTAGCAGTTTATTCTATTGTAATATTTTTCTGGTTTTCTTTTCATCAAAATGGTTTAACTCTTACTTATTTTGCAAGAGATTATACAAAATTACAATTAGGTTCATTAAACCTTTCGGTGGAACTCTTTCAATCTATAAATCCTTTATTAATTGTTATTCTTGTTCCTGTAATTATTAGTTTTTTTAGCTTTTTAAGGAAAAAGAACTTGGAGCCATCAACACCTAAAAAGATTGCAATAGGAATGTTTATAGCTGGGTGTGCGTATCTATTAATGACATTTGGTTCAATTTCATTACCACCATTTTCAGAAATTAAAAATGTTGGATTACCACTAGAAAAGAAAGTCACTCCACTTTTATTAGTAGCAACCTATTTCATACTTACAGTTGCAGAAATATTTATAAGCCCATTAGGCATATCATTTGTTTCTAAAGTTGCTCCTCCAAAATATCAAGGATTAATGCAAGGTGGATGGTTAGGTGCAACTGCTTTAGGAAATCAACTATTATTTATTGGTGCTATTTTATATGCTAATGTTCCTTTGTGGATAACATGGTTAGTATTCGTTACAGTTTGTTTCATATCTATGTTTATTATGTTATCTATGCTAAAATGGTTAGAAAAAGTTTCACAATAAGTTCTTTTTTATATTAAATGACAGAAGTTTATTCTTCTTTTGCTAAATATCTTAAAGATAAATATGGCTGTAGGGTTCAAAAAATTATTGTAAATGCTGGCTTTACATGTCCAAATAGAGATGGCACTAAAAGTTTTGAAGGATGCTTTTATTGCAATCCTCATTCATTTACTCCATCATATGCCTCACCAAATAAATCAATCACTCAACAATTAGAAGAAGGTATAAAATATTTTTCTAAAAAATACCCTACGCAAAAATATATCGCTTATTTCCAAAATTATACAAATACGTTTGGACCTATAGATTTATTAAAAAGTAAATTTCTTGAAGCTATTAATTTTAATGACCAAATTATTGGAATAGCTATAGCCACTAGACCTGATTGTATATCAGAAAATATTGTAAGACTAATAAAGGATATTTCTAAAGAAAGAGAAGTTTTTTTAGAAATAGGAGCAGAATCTTTGTCTAACAATGCTCTAAAATTTTGTAATAGAGCTCATACTTTTGAAGATACAATAAAAGCTATAGATATTTGTAAAAAGTTCAATATTTGGGTTACATTACATCTCATTATTGGATTACCATATGATGAAATATACCAACAACCAGAATTGTTTGCAAAGATTATTAATAACTTACAAATAAATTGTATTAAATTTCATCAACTTCAAATTTTAAAAAATACCAAATTTGAAAAAATTTACAATCAAAACCCTAATATATTTAATTTATTTAGTTTAGAAGATTATTTAGAATTAATAATAAAATACTTAGAAAGATTCAAGCCTTCTATTTTTATTGAAAGATTTACCAATGAAGTTGAACCACATTACTTAATAGTACCTAAATGGAATAAAGTAAAAAACTATCAATTTGTTCATTTACTTAGAAATAAAATGATAGAAATGAATACATACCAAGGGAAAAAATGTATATATTAATCTAAGGTAAAAGTACCACATTTAATATTTCTTCCGTCTTGAACAAATAATATATAACTTCTATTAAAAAAAGACAATAATCTAGGAATAAGCACCCATTTTTCATCATCAGATTTTAGAGCTGGATATTTTTCATAACTACCATCAGAAAAAATTGTATAAGTTACAATAAAACCTTTTGGAGGCAAAGAAACAAAATTTTTTAAAACTTTAGTTTTTGCTGATTCTTTATTTTTTAGATTAGCTTTTTGGTCATTAAAATACAATCTAATCTTATTATTATCATATATACATGCAACTTGATTATAATAGCCATCATCGTCGGTACTTATGGCATTTCTAGGAATTCTAAAATTCCATTTTAAAGTACCATCCTTATCAACACCGTATATAATTAAATCGTTATTAACATAGTAGTTTATTTCAGTGACTTTTTTTGTAGCAGGATCAACAATTTTATCGGTCCATGAATAAGAATTTTCAGCAATTACTGCAAAACCTCCTTCTTCAAAAAAGAAAAAATGTTTTAATGTATAATCATTAAATTTTTCTGGGTCAGTGCCATTTCTTGGCTCAGAATTTTGTGCAATAAATTCTTTAGAAAAAATTCTAACTGATTTCTTGATATCTGGAGTTAGATTTTTTTGTGTTCGTGGATTTATAATAAGATAATAAGCACCATCAAATTGTTTAGGTATTTTTGGATTTTTATTAGACATAAAACCTGTAACAACAATATTTTCTTCTCCATCTAATCTCATAATTGCATTAACAGGTAAATACTTACCTCCCCCAACAGTTATATCAAAAGTCATATATTCTTTTCTCCTTGGATTGTATGTTAATAAAACATATGAATAATTTTCTGATTTTTTCGCATGTGCTGGTTGTGATTTATTTTTTTTGTCTTTTTTTAATACCTTCAATAACAAATATACATATTTACTTTTACCTATTACAAATTGTTCAATCTCAAAATATTCATCAACAAGAGGAGGAACTAAAACATGTGTTTGTGTTTCTATTAAATCAGTATTCAATACCTTTAAATATATTGGCTCTTTATTATAAACATTAAATGTATTATGATATAAAAGATAGAAATTATTTTCATAAACATACAATTTAAAATCATCTTTTGAATAATTTGTAATTGGTATTTCTCCTACCTTTTTTGGTATATTTTTTAAAGAACCATCTGAATTAATGTATTGTACATAAAGCTCTTTGTTGTTGTTATTTTTCAATGTTGTAAATAAAATTAATTTCTTATCTAAATAAAATAAATCGAAATATTCTGTTTTCATGCTTCCTATATATGGAGAATACAACTGAGATGAAGTTTCTATTGAATTACTATAAACATTAAAATATTCTAAGTAACTTTCTTCTAATATTACTTCCCTTGGAGAAGTAGTTTTAAGTAAATAAATACCTACATCATCTGAACCTAATACCTTATAATACCAATTATTTTTAGGTAACAAAAAAGGCTTATTCCATATAACTTCTAAAGTCTGCGCATAAAAATCTATAGTTACAGATATAATTAATAAAAAATAAAACACTAACATTTACAACTTTTTTAATTATAGCAAAAATAAAAATTTTTAACTATAAAAAAAATTTAAATATTTTGTATTTTTAAAAAACTTTATAAGTTTTTTTAATTACAAAGTTTTATTTTAAAATTTTATTATAACTTTGAAAAATTTCAACTAATTTGAAATCAAAAGCTCTAAAAACATTAAAGCTTTTCCTTATTTTTTCTTCTCTAATAATTTTATTATTCTCCTTTTTAGCAATAACACAATTAAATTTAATTAGAGAAAAATTAAAGAAAAACATTATTAAGGCAATAAACAACAACTTAAATACAAAAATTTATGTCAATGATTTAAAAATTGGTATTCTTGAAACTTTTCCTGACCTTAATTTAAGTCTTAAAAATGTAACCATATTGTCAAGTAATACTTTCAACAAAAGTGATTTTCTAATAAATACCGATACATTACTTAAATCAGAAGAAATAATTATAAGATTTGATATTATTAAAGCCTTATTTCAAGATAGTTTTGTTCTAAAAAAAGTATTATTAAAAAATTCTAATTTAAACATATACTTTGATACAAAAGAAAATAATAACTTCCAAATATTAAAAGAAACTAAAGCATCGACTAATAACCTAACTTTAAAATTATCAAATTTTAAATTAGAACAATTTAAAGCAAGAATATTTTATTTACCAGACAAATTAAAATTTTATTTAGATGGCAAAAATTTTTTATTAAAAGGTAATTTTTTTTTAAACGAATATGAGTTATTTTCTTTAGCAGATCTTTTTATAGAAAGAATAATTATTAATGACAGAAAAATTAACTTCAACTCTGATTTAGAACTTGAACTAAAAATAAAAAAACTAAAGGACCTAATTAAAGTAAATAACAGCAAAATAAAATTTTTTGATGTAGAACTAAATACGTTAGCTACTTTTGAACTTAGCAAAAATAAAAAATTTAATATTATAATTAATTCAAAAAAGATTAAAATACAAGATTTTACAAAAAAATTATTAAAAAAATTCAATATAGATTTCTTAAAAAGATTTGCTTTTTCTGGCATTTTAGATATAAATATTAAAATTGGTAAGCAATCTCTAAAACAATCAAAGCCTTATTTAGAATCAAAACTAATGCTTAAAAACACTACAATTGCTCATAAGACAAAAGATATAAATCTTCAAAATTTTAATGCAAAAATTACTTTATTAAATTATAATATTTTATCTTTAAAAAACTCTAATATTATTTTTGATACACTTTATTTTGAAATCGACAATAAACAAGTTTCTTCTAAAATTTTAATTAAAAATTTAGAAAAACCATTTATAAAATCTAAACTAAAAGGTTCAATAAGTCTAAATTCTTTAACAAAAATTTTCGATATAGATTATCTTATTCCTAACAATGGAGAAATTTATTTTGATATAACAACAAATGGTAAGATAAAAAACTTTAAAACTATTAACGATAAAGACCTTAAAAACTTAAATATTTCTGGGAAAGCTGTTCTAAAAAACTTTTCATACACATATAAAGATCCTTTCTATAATATTTCAAATTTAAATGGCGAATTTTACATAAACAAGAATAAAGAAAAAACTAATAATTTAAAATTTAAATTAAATAATACAGATATTGAATTAAAAGGAGAATTTGATAACTTACTTTATTATATTCTTTTTGATAATTACAATTTAAAAACAAATGCAGAAATTTATATCCCTACATTAGATTTAAAAAATTTTTCTCAAAATGACAGTAATTCTTTTACTTTACCAGACAATATTCTTCTTAATAGCAAAATAAGAATTGATAAACTTATAAACAATAATATTGAAATAAAAAACATAAATTCAAACATTAATGGCAATGGCAAATATTATAATTTAGAAAATCTTTCTTTTAGATTTTTAGATAGTAAAGCAAAATGCAATGTTTATATTCAAAATCATAAAGAAAACAAAGCTTTAACAATAAAAATATTAGGAGAAATTGATGAACTTGACATAAAAGAAACTTTTAAAATTTTTAATAACTTTAATCAAAGTTATTTAACTCACAATAATATAAGTGGTATAATGAACTTAAAAGTAAACAATTTAGCATTTAAAATAGACTCATTAAGTAAAATAGAGGAAAATAGTATTATTTCAGATTTTATTGTTTATATTAAGAGAAGTAAGTTAGAAAATTTTGAGCCTTTAGAAAAATTAGCAAAGTACATTTCATTAGATGAACTAAAAAGTATAAAAATTTCTGATGTAGAGGGAAACATATTTATAGCAAATGAAAAAATTATTTTTCCTCAATTAAATTTAAAAACATCTGCTTTTGAAATTGATGTTTCAGGAGAACATAACTTTAATAACGAATATAAATATAACATTAAACTATACTTAAAAGACTGGTTAGGCAGAAAAGCTCGTTCTTTAAAAAGAGAAAATGAATTATATGGAATAGTTGAAAATGAAGTTTTAGGTAGTACTAGTATTTATTTAACATTAATAGGCAAATCAGATAAATACGAATTTTTATATGACAACAAAAAAACTATACAACAAGCTGTTCAGACAATAAATTCAGAAGTTAAAGAAATAAAAAGTGTTTTAAAAACTGAATTTGGCATATTTAAAAAAGATACAGCTATAAAAGAAATAGAAAAAAAACATAAACCACTAAAATATAAAATAGAATGGGAAGATTAAGAAAAAAAAATTTACCAAAAGAATTAAAAGCCATTCAAAAATTTATAAAAAAACATCATATTTTTAATATAGCTGTACATGCAAATAACGAATTATGGACAGCAACTTGTTTTTATGCTTTTTACCCTGACTTAATGGCTTTAATTTTTTCTACAAGTACAGAAACAAAACATGGAGCTTTAATGCTCATTAATCCAGAAGTCGTTGGTACTATAGCACTAGAAACTAAATTAATTGGTAAAATTCAAGGTATTCAATTCAAAGGTACAGTATGTCAACCAAATGAAAAACTATTAAAAGTAATAAAAAAAATTTACTATAAAAGATTTCCCTTTACCATCGGTTCAGATACTTCTTTTTGGATTTTATACTTAAATTACATTAAATTTACAAATAATAAAATCGGTTTTTCAAAAAAAATTATTTGGGAACGAGATAATGAAATTAAAATTTCTGATAAGTAAATTATTAATTACTTTATTACTAGTTTCATTAATTCAAAAAAAATTTACTTATTCTCAAATTTTTTTTGAAACCAGTACACAAAATACAGATGAGAATAAAAAAAGATTATTTTCATTTCAAAAAATTTTTTTTGGAGGTAATTTTGGACTACAATTTGGTAATTTTACTTTGATAGAACTATCTCCTTTAATTGGTTACAAAATTTCAGACTATTTATCCCTAGGCACTCAATTAATTTTTACATATACAAAAATTAAAAATTACGGAATAAAAACTTACATATATGGAAACAGTTATTTTTTAAGATACTATTTTCATAAAAATTTTTTTTCTCATATAGAATACCAATGGTTAAAGTTAGATTCAAAATATACTAGTATTTTTTTAAATGCTCAAAAAAGTTATACATTAAATAACCTTTACTTAGGAGCTGGTATTAAACAAATTATTTCGCCGCGTTCTTTCATTAGCTTAATTTTTCTTTATAATGTTAATCATTCTTCATATTCGCCATACGAAAACCCAATAATTAAAATTAACTTTGAATTCTTTTAGAATTCAAAACTTTTTAATATATATAAATTTGCTACTTTTTTATAAAACAGATTATTTTGAATTTTTTAAACTATTTAATATAATTTAATCAAATATACATAACTTATTGACTTTCTATTTATTATGTATTATAACTTACTCATAATGCTAAATTATATTTAAAACATTTTCAGCATTATAAGAAGATCTCACTAAAGGACTGCTTTCTACAAACAAGAAACCTAAATTTAAAGCATATTTTTTAAACGTATCAAAATCTTCTAATGTATAATATTTAACTACTTTTAAATTACTTAAATTTGATTGTAAATATTGACCTATTGTTAATAATCTGCAGCCAGTTTCGTAAATATCTTTAATAGTTTGAAATATTTCTTCTCTTTCTTCACCAAGGCCAATCATAATACCACTTTTTGTTAAAAAACCCTTTTTAGAAACGTATCTTAAAACATTTAACGAACGATTATAATCTGCTTTATCACGAATTATAGATGTTAAACGTTTAACAGTTTCAACATTATGACCAATAACAAACGGTTTTGCTTCAATAATAATATCTAATAGATCTTTTCTACCATAGAAATCTGGTATTAAAGCTTCAATTTTTATATCTGGACAATATTTCTTTATTTCTTTTATACATTTATTCCAAAAAAATGCTCCATAATCTGGCAAATCATCTCTACTAACGCTTGTTATTATAACGTATTTCAAATTTAAAACCTTTACTGCTTCAATAATATTTTTTATTTCTTCTTCATTCTCTTTTAAAGGTTTTCCGTTATTTACTGAACAAAATTTACAATTTCTTGAACATACATCACCTAAAATTAGAAAAGTTGCTGTCCCTTTAGACCAACATTCAATCTTATTTGGACATTTAGCACTAATACATATTGTATTAATTAACCTATCATTAATTAATTTCTCTGTTATATAAAAATTTTCTCTCCTTTTTAAGTTTATTTTAGGCTTATTTTTTATATCTAACATATTTTTAAATTTTTATTACTCAACTAAAATTTTACAAATCATGTTTTAAAATAACATTTCCTATTTTATAAATTAAAAATAAAGTGACAAAAAATCTATTTTCATAAAACTTACTTTTTTCATTAGGATTTTTAAACATAATTTGCACAGGAAAAATAAAATATTCCATTAGCAAACCTGTTTCTAAAATTCTAATTTTTTTCTGATCATTTGAAAAATTAAACAAAGCACTTGTTCCACAAAAAAAACCTGGACTAATTTTAATTTCATTTATTCCAATAATAAAAGGTGCCTTACCATATATATCATTTGGCTGATGAATACTGCTATTAAATTTTTTATAACTTGTATAAATATATTTTATATTATCCCTTATTTTGATGCTATCTACTACCTCATAATAAATAGGTTTTAAAAAGGCAAAAGAAATCCCTCCAATAAAACTATACCCAATTGCTATTCCATCTTTATCTTGTTTTGAAAATAATTCCCTATATATGCCATTATATCCTCTTAAAATTAATACATTATTTATCTTACCAAAGATAAACTTTTTTTGAGGATTATAATATTCATTTTGTACTTTATATTCTTTATATGATTTAATATAATTTAACTCTAATCCAAAAATTCGCCTTTTAAAAAATGTTATTCTTTTATGCAAACCAATTCCTGCTCCAACACCATTAGTATTTGCTTTAAAATAGTAAACTTTTTCTTTTTCAAAAAAAACTTCCTGTTCTTCTAAAAGCTCCCCTTGAGCAGAAACACTTACAGCAAAAATAATTAAAATGAAAAAATTAAAAAGTTTAATCATCCATTATAAAATTTTTCTTAAATTTAAGCAATATTTTCTAAAAATTATGTTGAAGTTAAAAATATTTACATTCAATTTTATTATTTGTTGTTTATTCCACCTTTTTTTATATTCTCAAAAAATACCTATTAAAATTCAATTTTTAGATACCATAAATAAAATAACATATCCTATAAAATTTTCATTAGACAAAACTACCTACGAAACAAATCAAAATGGTTTTTTTGAAACAGAAATAGAAAAAGGCGAATATATTCTTTTAATTACAGATGAAAATTATTATACAATTGCAAAAAAAATCTTAGTTAATGAAGATAACACTTTTTTTAAAATAATAGTAGAACAAATAAGGCAAACTGATAACATAGAAATCATAACTGACTTTGACTTAGAAACTGAAGAAACAACTACCTCTTACGCAGATATTCTTACTTCTAAAGGTGATT
>Ga0197143_1002171_pt1 | contig 14917 bp, 11 predicted proteins | sample GBS70_MetaG_FD_148603 | JGI IMG/M metagenome (GOLD analysis project Ga0197143, IMG submission 148603) | Sediment microbial communities from Great Boiling Springs, Gerlach, Nevada, United States - GBS 70_MetaG | ecosystem: Environmental > Aquatic > Thermal springs > Hot (42-90C) > Sediment...
GCAATAGTCGCCATCGCAGAAGCAAGGCAAGAGGCAAGCATCACGCATTTATCGTTTTCAAAACCAAGTGTCGAAAACAGGTAAGAGATACCAATGTGCGCAAGGTAACCAGGTGGATGCGGTCTGTGCATTGGGATGTCAAAGTGCTCTAATGCAAGGGCAAACTGAATCGCATCCCAAGATTGCAGGTACTTTGGCAAAAAAGGGAGCTGTGATACGAACGCACCTAGCCCAAGCACAAGGGGTAACAGGACACCATGAAAGAAGGCTGCAAGCGGTTTTTCACTTTGCCCAAGGTTGCATGTAAAAGTCAATCTCATCTCAGCCTAAGCGCACCATAGGTTATGCCATCCTTATACCGCAACGATGACCTTCATCCGCCCGCGAAAACAAGAAGACGCGGATTGTGGATAGCCAAAGGCAAGACACTACATTTACCTCTCCAGTTCCTTACCTTACCACAAGCCTCACAGGAACCCCAAGAAAGTCGTACCTCGTTCGCAGGGCATTTTGAATAAAACGGAGATATTGCGCCTTTATCTTCTTTGCTCCTGTAAACAGCAATATTTGCGGGGGGGCTACCTCAACCTGAGTAATATATTTTACCACACCTTGCAGGCCCTGGGGGGGGTTAGGCGCGATCACCTCCTCGTAAAAACGATTCAGTTCACTCGTTGGGATGCGACGATAAAGATTCTGATGCACCTTTATAACAAGAGGCAATATCCGATGGATATTCCTTTTATGGAGGGCCGAGACACATACATGGGGCAAGAAAGGGGCGAAAGCGAACTCGTAGCGCAAGGTTTTCAAAAAAAGGTTCTTGTCACCTTGAAGTGCGTCCCATTTGTTCAACACAAGGCAAACCCCTTTACCTTTTTCGAGCGCCAAAGAGGCGAGGCTCTTGTCTTGGGATGTAACCCCCTCGCTTGCATCGATAACTAGCAAAACAACATCGCTTCTCTCCATCGCCCTTATTGCCCTCTGAACTCCAATTTTTTCCAATCCATTCTCTACCTTCGCCTTCCTTCTTATTCCAGCTGTGTCAACAATAACGAACTGCCTTCCCTCGAACCAAAAGCGTTCCTCCACAGAATCAACCGTCGTGCCTGGTTCTTCACACGACAAAAACCTTTTCTCTCCAAGCAGCGCATTGGCAAGGGTTGATTTACCAACATTCGGTCTCCCAATAATTGCGAACTTTATCCCTTCCTCCGCCACCGTTTTTCTACTCTCTGTTATCTCCAACTCACGAACAACTCTCTCCAGTAGTTCTGCTACACCATAGCCTTTTTCTGCGCTCAATGGAAAAACCTCATCCACCCCGAGACCATAAAACTCGGATGCAAGAAAAGCCTGGTCTGGTCTATCGATCTTATTGACTACTACGAACACCTTCTTGTTTGCCTTTCGTAAATGCCCATAAACCTCCCTGTCTAACACGGTCAAGCCGTCTTTGCTGTCAACCACGAACAAAAGTGCGTCTGCCTCGCTAATGGCAATTGATACCTGCTCCTTCATAAGGCTTAAAAGCCCATCTTCTGCGGTTGGGTCGAACCCTCCTGTATCTATCACCATAAATCTTCTGCCTAGAAAGTCTGCCTCGGCGTAAATCCTGTCTCTTGTAACTCCAGGGATGTTGTGGATTATAGCCTTCCCTGAGCCAACAATCCTGTTGAATAGTGTGGATTTTCCAACATTTGGTCTTCCAACGATTGCCAAAACTTTAAACCTTTTCTTCTCCATCGTGAACTACCTGCACTTTTCCAGCGCCTTCTTCGCTTTCTTATATGTCCAATCCATCTCCACGACTTCCTCTAGTATCCTCTTTCCTTCCTCTTTTGCCCCTTGAGCGCACATCATCTCGCCTAGATTGTATCTTGTCCTTACATCACTCGGTGCAAGTTTCAAAGCCTCCAAAGTCATCCTAACTGCGGGCTCGAAGAATCCAAGTTCATAAACATGGACACCAAGCGTTCTCAAAAATGAGGCGCAATAAGACATTGTCAACCCTCCTCCATTTGGACTGAACAGCATACTTTTATTCATAGCGACCTCTGCTTGCCTCAGAAATACTGGGGAGGCAACTTGGTTTCCCAAGACCTTATATGCGGGAAAGGATGGAGAAGCGTAAGGCCTCAACGCCCTATCAACTTCTCCATAACCCGGCTCCACAAAAACATCCCTCTTCTTCGCAATACCCAAGATCCGGTCTGGCAACGATTCATTACCAAAACCCATACCAATCTCCCTTTCTAGCTCCTCGCAGTCCTGATTCACACAATGCCAAGCAGTCTGCCTTGCTACATAAGCTTTGTCTTGAACAAACCCCAACACAAAGGAATAAACATCAGGTCTTTGTCCCTCGACACCCTGCAAAGCGCCAATGGAGGCAGAAAGGTCGTCTGAAGATGTGAAAACAACCGCGCCAAAAGGAAGTGCCATCAGAAGGTCTTCAGCAATGGGCCTTGGACTTTCGTCTGAAAACACCTTACCTCTGAAATATACCTGAAAAAAAGGGAGAAGCGCACAGATCGCGAAAAAGAGGGTGCGAGCGCCTCTGTTTTGAAAAAAAAGCCCTATATGCTCCACACCAATCCCGCAAAGGATCCCTGCCAAAATGAAAAAGGATAGGTTTGTCTGTTTCTCTCGAATACCCATAGGGTTTATGACTATGGCGAATATCATGTCTGCAACAATAACCAAAAAGAAAGCCATTGCAATCCATCTATCCTTCCTGAACATTGCTATACCCCCCCCCAAGAAGAAAGCAATAAAGATCCATAGATCCCCCACAATGGTCACGAAATCCCTTGCCCTCTGCAAGAAATGAATCAAAGATGGAATGCCAATCTCGTGCTTAAAGGATTCAAATATCCTCTGAGCAAATATGTGCTCGAAAAAGCCGCGCAAATCGGATACATGCCAAAAGGCGATAGGTATATCTTTAGATGTAAGGGCAAGCGTGTAGGTAGTTGACAACCACCCGAACAAGAGTGCAAGCATGGCAAGGAAAATGGCTTGCAGGCACAAGGATGACGAGCGCTTCAAGAAACGAAAAAACAGAGGGATTCCAAAGACAAGGGCTTCCAAAGGTGCGGTTATATGCAGTGAAAAGCCGAGTCCCGCAAAGAAAAAGCCAACCAAAAAAAGCCTTAGGCTACCCTCGATGTGCGCCTCCTGAAAGATCGCTATGTTTACTAACACCCACATCACGGACAATGCATAAACCTCGGTTGCGCAACCATGCAACCAAACGAGGTCAGAACTAACGGCAAAAAGAGGGACAAGAAGCCACAAAAGTCTTGGATATGTACACCACCTTCTCGCAAGAACTGTCGCAATGCCGATGCATATCGCCATGGACAAGAAGGAGAGCGAGTTCTGTCTGAAAAATATACTGCCAACTGGAGACAAGGAAAGCCCTTTCGAGGCTAGCATGAAAAAGGGAAAACCTGTGGGGTGTGCGATCCCAAGATAGAACGAAGCCATACCCAGCTCCCCAGCATCTCTAAAATAAAGGTCGTATGCGCCTCTTATCACGAAAAATATCAGGGGTATTAGAAAAGAAAGAAAATAGACTTTTGGAATCTTTGTCCGCAAAAGCCATTCATGAGCCTGTTTCCTTACTAGTTTCGCCTCGATTGCGACTACAGTACCCCCAACAAGGGTGATAAGGAACAAAGAGACGAGCACGAAGATGGCAATGGACGGAAACAAGGCTAAAAAGGCAACTGAAGCAAGCGGGAGCGGCAAAAATGTCAACAGCACACGGTACGGGAGAGAAAACAGACCTTTTATGAGCATCACAGATGTGGACTAACTACTTGCCGAAGTCTTCTGGCAGATAAAGAAGTGCTCCCGAGGCGAAGTCTCCAAGCCCTGTCGAGAGCCCACCAGCTACGAGCACAGCACCTTTTAGGACGCCACTTTCCAAAAGCACAGCCACATGTCCCGCCCTAGGCATGTTCAGTTTTCCTTGCCTTACGAGCGATACCTTGCTTCCTTCCACCTTCAAAACCACAAAGTCGTCCAAAACGGCCGAATCGCTTACACCACCGAAGATCACAACGGTTTGTCCGTCTTTTAGCAAGGTTGCGCTATGAAGCGTCCTCTTTCTCACATAGTCGTTCAAATCGGAAGCAGACTGTACATCCTTCCTTGTCAAGGTATCCCCAGTGACCTGAAAAGCCATCACAGGCACACCCCCAGCGTGACTTCGCCCCCCAAAAGTCCAGACAAAATCGCCAATCTTCAGGGCCATTGCCCCAGAAAGCATTTTGGGCACACCTTCACCATTTTTCAACGGAACAAGTTTCTGCTCCTTTGCATCAAACAACTCTGCTAGGCTTTCGCCATCAGATTGTCCGCCCAGTACCAAGAACTTTTCGCACACCTCTCCTTTTTCTTGAAGACAAAGCGATGTCACGAAGCCCCTTGCTGGCACCCTATCAGAACCATCCACCCCTTCACATGCTAAAACACCCTGAACCTGTTCTCCCCCGAGAGGTTTGACGCAACTAAGAGCGCCGTCTGCCCCAATCCTAAAAAGTATCCCGCCAGCATGGGGCACGAGGCTTTTCTGCTCAAAAGAATCTTGCAAGACAAAACCCGGCCTGAAAAACACTCCTCTCTCAGCACCTCCGAGCTCTACAAGGGTTGCCGCCCCCCCTACAGTCGCCATAGGAATCGTGTAACGATTTGCGACCGATGTGCGGAAGTTCAACACAAGCGCCTGCGAGGATGGAACAACAGTACAACCTGAAGAAGGACAGGAGAGATCTCCCGATTTGAAGAGGTCTTTAAGCGCTGAAACCTTTATAAAACTTGCCCCTCCAATCAAAACAGTGACCTTCGCTGAGCTAGAAACAGCAACTGCCGGCAATGCCAGATCCGCTGTGAAGAGTGGTTTGTCTCGACCAAAAAGCGATCTCGATGGATCGAATGATTGTTCGGGACTGTCTTTCGCTTCGTAGCCAGACCCTTGCGGGTTGTTCAAACCGAACAAAATCTCAACGCCATCTCCCATATCAAATCCAACTGGAAAGGCAGTGTCGGTCTTTAGGTTCAAAGGATATAACGACAAAATCTTGCAAAGACCGTTCACGCACCTGGCAACAGGATGCACCTGCTCTTGGCATTGCGAGTCGCTTTCGCAAAGAACGCCGTCTGCGGCTAGAGGCAACGGAAATGCCCCCACATTTCCTATTTCGGTTACATGCACATAATAAGATACATCCTTGCCCGGTGGTTGTGGGAACTGAATTCCGCCCCGAACCCCAAAGGCGCTTAGGGTCCTACAATCACGATCACTAAAACCCTCATACACCAACACATAGTCAGACCCCACCTTGACATCGTTTAGGGCAAACGCCCAAGAAAATGGCTGGCAAGATGACTCGAAATAAGCGCTTTGAGTTCTAAAATCTTTAGGAACCCCTTTGAAAAGGCGCACCTTGAAGTGGGTAACCACATCAGCAGACAGAAAAGATTCCTGTGACAAGGTGAATTGAATTGAACTCCTGCCGGCTAAACTTTGATCATCTGCCACACATCCGAACATACTTACCGCAAGTGCAATGACAACCTTGTTTCTCATGGCTATACCTCAATGACTCTTACCAGCTCTAACGATAGCGGGATCATTCAAAGCCGACCCCGGGCTGAGCGTGAATACGCTTGTCCCAACGCTTTCAGCGCGCCTCTGGGCGAGGAAGAAGGCACCGATTCCACTTCCTGCAACAACAACCCCAACAGTAGTCCAGAACCACCATGTCTTGTAGAAAACCTTTTCCTCTTTCTTCTTTTCCTCACCTACCGGCAGCTCAGCAGGCTTTGGCAAGACAACTGGATTTAGCGCAAACGCAAAAGACATAGGCTTGCCCCTACCCACCTCTATTCTCTCAACCCGCTCTTCATATCCAACCCTAGATAGCCTTACATTGTAAACCCCTTGCTTGAGTCGAACCTTTACCGGAGAAGGGCCTGCATAATCACTTCCAACATACACGTCCGCCCCGGCTGGCTCTGTCGAAATGGAAATCTCAAAAAACTCCAAAGCCTTCTTTGGCTCTGGACCAAAGATTCTTTCAAGCGCAAGTTCCAAAAGGTCCGCGGTCCTTTCGCGAGTATCTGTCTCACCTTCTGGGACCTTGCTCTCCCCTGTTTGAACATCCACCAGCCGTATCTGGATCCTGAACCTACCCTTTTCTTCAATCACCTCTGCATACAACACCATATCAGCACCAAAAGACTTCCCAATGCTCTGAAGGCACTGGGAATCCAAATCGGTGCACCCTGCGTCAATCATTAGGTCTATCGGATCTGTATCAGGAACGGGAAGTAGCTCAAACTCAGGATACTTTTGAGCTTTCGCAATCGCCTGTGCGGTAAGATTTTGAAGCTCATCCTTTTCAAGCGTGTTGGAAGTAACTCTAAGTGGTAAGAGTTTTGTCTTTTTCTCTTGGCCTACGACGGGAATACCGAAAAAAATCAATGCAAGTAGAAGGGAATATTTGACGCTCATCTCAGATCTCGAAAGCGGACAAACGAAGTATAATGCAAGGGTGCTTGCGTGTCAAACATAATGAATCTGAAATCTGTCATTAAGCTTTTGGCATTTTCCTCTCTTTCGTTTGCCTTATTTACTCTCTCTGGGTGCGCTTCTCTTTCACGCTACACCAAAGGGAAAGTTCAAAAAGGGGCTTCGCCTCAGCCCTCGGTGACATTGTTGCCATTAGGTCCCAGACTCCATGGGGCTTCGCCCCTTTTTGTATCGTGCGGTGTGAACAACCTAGAACCACAAGTGCATGAGGTCTCCGGCACGCTTATGAGGTTTTTTCCATTCAAAAGCCCCTCTCAAGGTTTCCGGTTAGAGTTGAAGGCAAAAGACCGCATCTGGATTGTCGATGTCAAAGTCACTACGGATATATTGCCAAAACTTGAACCACATACAGCCTTGACAGTATCCTTGCTGACTGGCTATCAAACCACTTTTGTTATTGAGGATGAAAATGGCATTGTCTTTTACTTATGGTGCGGTGAAGAGACATTATTGAAGGAGACACCCCTTATTAAGGTCGAGCCTAGCGCCATGCAAGCGTTCATTGAGGTGAAATCAATGGGACCTTGCGAGTCGACCGAAATAGTCACGAAGGTGCTCGTCTCTGACGAGCGAAATGCAGTCTTTGTCGAGCCTTCACAGGTGTTTCTTTTCGAAAGGGAAAATCGGCAATATGCCTTCGTCTTATTGGACAGTCGTTTTGTGGACGAAAATCAATGTGGCGAAATAAACCCCCCAAGGGTTGCATTTTTTATCGCAAGGGTTGCACCCGATAAACAAATCAAAAGATGACTAAGCTTGTGACACTTTGCTTCTGCCTTCTTGCGCCAGCCACAACTTTCGCCTTTGGCGGTGAAACCCATAGGCAGATAACAAGGGCACTTTTTCAGGGAAACCGGGACAAGACGAACAAAATACCTTGCCCCTCAGAGTTTCCCATTTCCGCTTTTCTCGGTTTCCTTTACGATTCCATGCAAAGCGAGGAAGTTAGGAAAAGATGGAACTCTAAGGAAAGGTTCGGTCTATCAGCTCTGAAATCGCTTCTTGACCTCTCAAGGCACAAGGATGTGATCATTGCTGGAATGGACTTTTTGCCGTGCGAGGACGATAGCACCATGATGGGACTTCTATTGCGTGAATGCACAAGACCAGACGAAGACATGAGGAATCAGAACCGTTTTGCGTTCAGCGAAGAGGGGCAAGAGATAAGGGGCACGAGATATCCATTCCCAGACGATCCGGTGGTTCTCGATATGGGTGGTATCTATGGTCTAAGAGGGCAGGCACACGCCCACTATGTGCTGAAGGAAGGTTTCGGGGGCTGGCTCGGGCGGGAGATGGATAAAAAACCTCTCTCGACCTCTCCATTCGTATTGTTCAAACAGCCTGAATCCTTTGCGCTGTCAACAAGTGGCCTCCCATCTGTAATAACCCTGGGGGCCGATATGGCGATAAGCCACACGCTCCTTGCGCTTGCGGCATCTTACTGGAAGGAAGAGGCGGCAAAAAGACTTTCCCTTACATTTTTTGGTCACAGCCTTCACTATCTTCAAGATGCCTCAGACCCTTTGCATACGGTCCAAGTCGGGCACATCTGCGTTGTCCGTCGTGCTGGTATAGAATTTTTGAAGCAGGCAGTGCTTAGTTTTGGGGGACTGTTTGGCAAGGTCCAAAGCCCCACAAGTATAGTAGCTGATGCGCTTTCGAACCTTCACCTTTTTGCAGAAGCATTGTGGGACGAAAGGAATGTCACAGGAGGGCTCTCCCTTTGGCATAAGCTCTACGCATACCTGTTTAGATTGCTCGCCTCCGACATAGGAGTTGTGCTATATGCCGCTGACATCGCAGCTCTAGAGGCGAGGCACTTTGCACCTTTGCTTTTCGAAGCCTTATGTAAGTGCGTGAAGGAAGATTTGTGGGCAATAGGCTTTGTGCTCGAAGATGGCAAGTTCAGGGCAGAAGAGTATGTGAGGAACGAAGAGGCATGCAAAAAGGTGGAAGAGATTGGACGCGTTTCTGCCAACATAGCCCTGTCGAACTCCCTTGCTTTGTATTTAGCCTTCAAGACTCTATCAACGGCAAACGACAAAAAACTAATCTCAATGGTTTTCTCACTCCTCGCCAAGCGCGTAAAAGCACTCGAAGAAAGAGAAAGCCGCCTTCGTGAATATATGGCAAAACACCCGGATGGGACAAAGCCACCTTCTGAGGGTGAAAAATAAAAGCCAACCCCTGTCTGTATGCTGAGAAGCACTAAGCACAGAATCTTTTTGTGCTCAAGAGACGAAAAGAAAAAATGCACTTGAACTTTTTTCATAACTAACCATAATTTTTTCTAGGTGGTACGCATGAAGTTGCGCGTTCTTGTCATCGATGACGAACCAGGCTTTCTTCAGATGCTTCAGGTTATCCTGTCGCAGGCGGGGTATTCCACCACTACCGTGACCTGTGCTGAGGAGGCGCTGGCCATCCTCGAGAGAACGCCTTACGACATCTGCTTATGTGACCTGAAGATGCCCGGCATGGATGGGATGGGCTTTCTTAGGGAGATTAAGAAAAGGAACATCCAGACCACCGTCATTGTGATGTCTGCTTATGGTTCAACTGACACCGCTATCGAAGCAATGAAGCAAGGTGCTTACGATTACATCAGTAAGCCCTTCAAGCCAGACGAGATCATCTTGACATTACGGAAGGCTGAAGAAAGGGAGCAGTTGAGGCGCGAGAATCTGGAACTGAAGGCACGAAGTCATCAGCCTTTCCATCTTGTGTATCGTTCTGAGGCAATGAAAAAGGTTGTGCAAACTGCTCAGAGGATCGCATCTTACAAGACAACTGTCCTCATAACAGGCGAGTCGGGGACAGGGAAAGAGGTCATAGCGAGGTTTATTCACCAGTCTTCGCCGAGGCAGAATGGGCCTTTTGTGCCTGTGAACTGTGCCGCAATCCCTGCTGGTCTTCTTGAATCTGAGTTTTTCGGCCATGTGAAAGGCGCATTTACCGACGCATACGGGACAAAAAAAGGGCTCATAGAGAGCGCTCAAGGAGGAACGCTTTTTTTAGATGAGGTGGGGGACCTTCCCGTAAACCTGCAGGTAAAGCTGTTGCGATTCCTGCAGGATGGTGAGGTTAGAAAGGTAGGTGACACTAGGGCGGTCAAGGTGGATGTAAGAGTCATTGCAGCGACGGGAAGGGATCTTGAAGAGGCGGTTCGAAATGGGCAGTTCAGGGAGGATTTATATTACAGGCTTGCGGTTGTTCCCATAAAGATCCCGCCACTTCGTCAAAGACCAGAGGATGTCCCTGCGTTGGCAGATCATTTCTTGAAAAGGGCAAAAGAAAGGCTTGGCATTAGGTCGAAGTTATGGATAAGTCCTGAAACAATGAAGATATTGATGGCTTACCATTGGCCAGGCAATGTGAGGGAGCTTGAGAATGTCATCGAGCGGGCTTGCGTCCTTACTGAGACAGGCGAGATTACACCTGAAGTATTGCCCGAAACATTGAAAGAAGGAGCAACCAACGAATCCACAGGAGACAAACTGACTCTAAGGGGGTTATCAATAAAGCAGAATCGCGAGTTATTAGAGAAGGTTTTGATAAAGAAAGCCCTTGAAACTACGCAAGGAAACAGGACAAGGGCAGCCAAACTTCTGGATCTGAGTCATCGGGCTTTGCTGTATAAGCTAAAGGAGTACGGATTTAGGGACGAGAGCGGGTCTTGAAAAGGGTCAAGGGAAACCTTTCAGGGCTAAGTGCGAGAACCATAAGGGTTTTGGAAAAACTTTTGGAGAGAAAACTGCCGAGGTCTGATTTCGTAACCCCCCATTTCTGTCAAGTTTTAAACGACATTAGCGTTTCTTGCAAAAGGCGAGTTGGGGCACTCGTAGATCGACGGGGCACCCCATTATGGATCGTAGTAGGTGATGCTGAAAAACTCGCCATAGGTAACGACATGCTTCCGAGACGGAAGGGGCTTTCTGGCATAAGACTCATCCACACTAGACTGGACGATAAAGGACATAGGGAGGATGATTTCCTCAGGCTCAGACTTTTGTCGCTCGACGCATCTGTATGCATTTTGGCGCAAAAAGAAGGCCAGACTCCCTTGGTGGAGATTGCCTACCTAAGTGCGAGGAACGAAAACGGTCAATACTGTGAAGTGATGCCGAAAAGGCACGCGACGGTGCTCAATGTGCGTTTCGATGACTTCATCGAAGAGCTTGAAAAGCAGATAATCACGGAGTCGCAAAAGCGTTTACGGGGGGCAAGTGACGCCTGTGTTCTTGTCTTACCCGCAATATCCACATCGCACATAGAGTGGGAGCTCGAGGAGCTAAAAAGACTGTGCCATACTGCTGGACTTAGGGTTCTAGATGTAGCCGTACAGAGATTGAGCGAGGAAAGGATTGATTCCAGAACCATGATAGGGAGAGGGAAACTGGAGCAGGTCACGATGCAGTGCCTGCAAAAGGGCGCAGACCTTTTGGTGTTCGGGACGCCGCTTACACCTACTCAGCAAAGGAACATCGCCCTCGACACTGGCCTTAGGGTGATTGACCGAAACCAGCTCATCTTAGACATATTTGCAAAACATGCACGGACAAATGAAGGACGGATCCAGGTGGAACTTGCCCAACTCCGCTATAACTTGCCGAGACTTAGCGAGAAGGACGATTCCATGTCAAGGCTAACTGGCGGTATAGGTGCTCGAGGACCAGGCGAGACGAAGTTAGAGATGGAAAAGAGAAGGGCAAAGGAGCGAATTCACATGCTTGAGCAGAAACTTCTTCAAATCGCGGGTCAGCGAGCAAACAGAAGAAAACTAAGGCATAAGATGGGATTGCCCGTTGTTGCTATCGTGGGTTATACAAACGCCGGGAAATCAACAATCTTCAACACTATCACAGGCGCGAGTGTTGTGGCAGAAGACAAGCTTTTCGCCACACTAGACCCCACCACAAGAAGGGTCAGATACCCGAACAGGAGGGAGTTCCTGCTTACAGACACAGTTGGATTTATAAGGGATTTGCCAGATGAGCTTTTGAAGGCATTTAGGGCGACCCTAGAGGAGGTTGAAGCCGCATCCGCATTGCTTTTGGTCTTGGATGCGTCTGATCCCCATCTTGATGAGCAGATGCAAACAACTAGAAGCATACTGTCCAAACTAGGGCTTGACCAAAAGCCCACAGTGAGTGTCCTAAACAAGCAAGACATCGTGAAGGATAAAGCTAAGTTAGTTGAGTTGGCACTTACAAGCGGGGCAATTCCTGTGTGCGGGAAGGATCCAAACAGCCTAGTGCCCGTGCTAGACGCTATTGAAAGATGTCTCGATCAATCATTGTCTTCGCCCGCTTTTGCCCCAAAAAGCCCTCAAAACATGCCTTTTTGACAACTCCCTAAATGCCAAAACTGCGTCAGCAAGTGCCTTTGCGATTGCTTCCTGATAAGGAGCCATTAAGAGCTTTGCACCTTCTTCAGGGTGCGTGAGGAAGCCTACCTCAACCACAACAGCTGGAACCTTGGCGTGCCTCAAAACAACAAAATCGCCTTGACGCACATCCCTCAGCTGGAGCGAAACGACCTGTTTCCCAGCCTGTTCCAAGACAATCTCCGCTAGGCTCTGCGACAATGCCAAAACCCCGTTTCTCTCGAGGTCCGAGATGATAGAAGCAACGGGGTCTTCATCAAGACTGTTCCCTTGGTCAGATTCGAAGTTTTCGTTGAGCACGACACTGTTGCTGTCACGCCCAAAGTAGTACACCTCAAAGCCATTTGCTTGAGGGGATGGGCTTGCGTTACAATGGATGCTTATAAACGCATCCGCCTCCACGCTATTTGCAAGACTTATCCTGTCCAAGAGGCTCACATAAACATCGTCCTTCCTCGTATAGAACACAACAATGTCGCGCTGGTTCTCAAGCAAAGCCCCAAGTTTCAGGGCGATGGATAGCGTTATATATTTTTCATAGACACCGTAAGGGCCAACCGCCCCCATGTTCTGCCCACCGTGTCCAGCATCTATCACGACCACAAATGGCTTTCCTTGTGCCAGAACACAAAAAAGTAGAAAAAAGCATTGTGCTGTTGTTTGGGCAAGACGCATCACAAACAATCGTACAACAGGATGCGAAAACGGGCAAAAATGTTACGGTTTGCGCTTTAAATTCACCGGCAAGCCAACCTGAGTTATCACTTTTTTTGGCCATGTAAGAACGCTTCTATCTGCGATCTTCTCGGTTCCAATAAAGGCTTGTATGGTGAGGGGCCCTGGGTTACAGTTCACAACGAAAAACACGCCTCGAGACTGTGTTTCCTTCAAGGTCTTATCAGGGAGTGACAGGGTATCGGAAAGATAAGCGACCTCGCCTGAGCTAGCAACGATCTTCACTCCAGCAACCGGGTCTTCGGTTACCTTATCGTAAACGGAACCCTGAACATACCCGAGGTCTTCGTTTTGCTGTAAGACAGCGAATGATAAAGACAAAATGCTCTCCTCCCGCACAAGCCTCAAGCGCATGTTTGTCCATGACTCCGAAAGGGGACGGTCAAACTGACGAACTGTCAAAAACCCTTCCTTTTTCGCCTCTATATATCCGTCAAGATATGGGTTAGAAAGATGAAAAGCAAGCACATAAGCACCATTAGCATCCGACTCTGTTGCAGCAAGCAAGGTTTGACTCATGTCGAACGCAGAGACATACACATGAGGTAACGGCTCACCAGGCTCTGGGTTCTGAACTGTTATCTCCCTTGTAAGTCCAGCAAGCACCACATAAGGCTCTTCGAGCTCGAAAACAAACCCTTCAATCCGGGGATATTCGAGGTATGCGAGTCGATCTTGACCCATATCCTTTGGGGAATAAAAACTGCCGAGGTCATCTTTTGGTAGGAGGTTCTCGGTGCACGAACATAATAGTATAAGGCATGTCAAAAGTCGTTGCCGCGGCGTGCACCGATAATGGCTTTGAGCTGTTTTCGAACGAGTCTTGCTGCCCACAAGAGAGGTCCACCAACCGAATAAGCAAGAGCCACACCAAAAAGGCAAAAGCTGGCCTTAGTTTTGACTGCCAAAAGAACCAGGATCCCGATCAAAGTCAAAAACAGGATAGCATTCCACAGTCCCCATCTTACCCTTTTGAAACTTGGATATGGGACGGTGCTCACCATTAGTAAGGCAGAAGAAATCATTGCGGAGGTAACGCCGAACAGGCGAAGACCTGAAGATAGTTCTAAATCCAGTGAAAACCAAACAAACGAGGTTACAAGTCCACATGCTGCGGGTATAGGCAACCCCTGAAAGTGGTGAGGAGGCTTGCCTTTTTGGTCAGCGGTAAGGTTGAACCTTGCAAGTCTCATAGCGCCACACGCCACATAAAAGAACAGAAGCACGATTGCAAACCAAGCAAACGCCCCACCAAGGCCCCGCATCGTGGCACTGTACGCAAGAAAAGCTGGTGCAACACCAAAGGAAACAAGGTCTGCAAGCGAGTCGAGTTCGACCCCAAACCTAGTAGCGCTTCTCGTCATCCTTGCAACCCTACCGTCCATCCCGTCTGCGATCACAGCCGCCACAATGGCTAAGATTGCGCTCCTTAGGCTTGGCTCCGACCCCTCCATAGCCATTGCAATAGCGAGCATCCCAAAAAAGAGGGATGCCAACGTAAACAGGTTAGGCAGGATGTATCTTGCTTGTCTCACATCCATGTAGCTATTATAGTAGCTCACTGCGTAGTTCGTCAACTGTGTTTTTTCCTTCGGGAAATGTAAAGGAAGGAAAATCTCGTATTGTTTGAGTTTTTTTGTGATGCTATTTTTTGCACCATGGATGAGGTAGTCCACATCTTGTCGGGCCTTACTTGCTTCGGCTTTGCCAATGCCACCTTGTTTCTCGCTGCTTATCGTCTTGCAACAAGACTTGACCTTTCGTTGGTTGACAAGGCTTCTGCACTTATCACCTTTTTTGTAAGTCAAGTTGCTTTTTCTTTGCTCGTCTGTGCAGGATTAGGGCATCTTGAAAAACTCTATGTGCTACTGGTTTCTCTTTTTGTTGCAATCGTTGTTTTTTCTCTGGTTCCAAAGGGCAAACCATTCATTAGAGAGCTATGCGCAGTCGTGTTTGATTGCTTTAGGAAAGAACCAAGCCTCCTTTTTGCCCTTTCACCCGTGGTGGCATTCTACTTGGCTCTTTACACCACCGCTATCTTTTCTCCACCACTCGGCTACGACCCTCTAAACTACCACCTAACCATAGCAGCCACAGCGATCCAGAGACATGATCTATCGCCTGTGTTTTTCCCGAGGTTCTTCCATCTTTATGCGTATTTCCCAGAAAATGCCCTGCTTTTCTCGATT
>Ga0197143_1002173_pt1 | contig 14911 bp, 15 predicted proteins | sample GBS70_MetaG_FD_148603 | JGI IMG/M metagenome (GOLD analysis project Ga0197143, IMG submission 148603) | Sediment microbial communities from Great Boiling Springs, Gerlach, Nevada, United States - GBS 70_MetaG | ecosystem: Environmental > Aquatic > Thermal springs > Hot (42-90C) > Sediment...
CCCCAGCCTCTCCTCCAGCTCCCCCTCCTCCAGCACCCTCTCCTCCCCCTCCGCCAGGCCGCGCGCCAGCTCCTCCAGCACCTCCCCCACTACCGAACATAGCTCCGCTGCCCTGCCGTCCTCTAGCTCCTCCGCCTCCTTCTCCGCTCTGGAGAGGGAGCCCAGGCTGAGCCTCTCGCTGGCCAGCTCCACCGCCAGCTCGGGAAGGTTGTGGGCCTCGTCGAAGACCAGCACCAGCCGGGAGAGATCCTCCCCCAGCCCCTTCAGGAAGGGGAGGCGGATGGAGGGATCCAAGAGGTAGAGGTAGCTGCAGGCCACCACCCTCATGCCCGGCATCAGGCCCCTGGAGAGCTCGTAGGGGCAGACCCCCTCCTCCCCGCACCTCCTCAGGATCTCCCCCGCCGTCACCTGCTCCCCCCAGAACTCCGAGAGCAGATCCTCCCCCCTCCTCCCCCACCTGAGGAAGAACTCGCACCTCCTCTCCCTCCTGAGGACGGTGCACACGTGGGCCGCCTCCCCCGCCCCTGAGGTGAACCTCCTGAGCAGGGGGTGAAGGCACATCTCCCTTCTGCCCCTCAGGGACATGCCGGGAACGTCCAGGCGGGAGGAGAGGAACCTGAGCTCCTCCACTACCCTGTCCAGCTGGGCATGCGTCCTGGAGCAGTAGATCAGCCTGGAGCCCTCCATCCCGGGGGAGGAGAGGATCCCGCAGAGGAGGGCCACCGTCTTCCCCATCCCCGTGGGTCCCTCCGCCACCAAGGGCAAGCCCTCCTCCAGGGCCCTCCTGACCGAGAGCATGAGCTCCAGCTGGGGCTTCCTGATCTCCCGGTAGGGGAAGATCCTGAGCAGCTCGGGGGGCTCCCTCAGAGGACCAGGTTGTAGACCAGAATCCATACCAGCAGCCAGCAGGCTAGGAAGGACCAGAAGCCCAGCTTGAGGGCCCTCACGGGGGACCAGCCCTCGGGGAACTGGGAGGGGGGTAGCCTCAGGAGGGAGGGGGTGAGTCGGTAGGCCAGGAGGAAGAGGAGGAGGAAGAGGAGGAGGGCCGGAAGGGAGGAGTCCAGGCTGGCCGAGAGGAGGCCCGAGCCCGCTCCCGCCAGGGCCCCGAAGAGCATGAAGGGCAGGGAAGCCTTGCTCTTGAACTCCAACCTTCCACCCTCGGCTATTGGGAGGGAGGACTAAAAAGGTTCCACCCGGCCTCCACCAGCACCAGCTCCTCGAAGAAGAACCTGAGCCTCCTCAGGATCCGGGCCTCCAGCCCCACCCCCCTAAGCCTACTCAGGGTCTCCCCCACCCCCGAGAGGGAGGACTGGACGAAGAGGGCCCTCCCGTTGGGGGAGAGGTGGAAAGGGAGCTCGGACAGGAAAGGATCCAGCACCCTCCTTCCGCTCCTCCCCCCGCTCCAGCGGGGATCCTCCCTGCCCTCCTCGGGGAGGTAGGGTGGGTTGAAGAGGATCAGGTCGAAGGTGGAGGAGACCACCGGAGAGAAGAGCTCCCCCCTTCTGAACTCCACCCTATCACCCACCCCGTGCCTCCAGGCGTTCAGCCAGGCGCAGCGGAGGGCCGCCTCGCTCACGTCGGTGGCCACCACCCTTCCCCCCTGCTCCGCCGCCAGCACGGCCAGGATTCCGCACCCCGTCCCCAGCTCCAGCACCCTCTCCCCCTCCCTCACCCTGAGGTGATCGGCCAGCAGGAAGGTGTCCTCGGCTGGCTCGTACACCCCCGGAAGGACGAGGAACTCCCGGTTACGGTAGAAGACCCTCATCTCCGGAAGGGGGGAAGGGAAGGAGATAAGGCTAGAGGATGAGCCTGGCGGAGAGGATCAGGCTGGACATCCCCAGCACATCGCAGAGGGAGGTGATGACGGGACCCGTCACGTTGTCCGGGTCCAGGCCCCTGGCGAAGGAGAAGAGAGCGAGGAGGGTGGAGGAGAGGATCACCGCGGGGGTGAGGAGGAGGCCGCTGACCAGCATCACCAGGGCGTACCTGGCCGAGCCCCCCACCAGCAGGAGGTACAGCAGGAAAAACACGGAGGCGGCCGCGTACATGACCAGGCTGGAGAGGGAGAGGGCCTTCAGGTTGAAGTAGAGCTCCCTCCTCTGTCCCCTGGCGATGGTTCCCAGGTGAAGGGCCGAGCTGAGCCTGGCCCCCAGGATGGATCCCACGTTTCCCGCTATGTCGTTGATGACGGGCACCATGAAGAGGAGGAAGGAGAAGGTGGTGAGGAGGCCCAGGTTGGACTCCGCCAGCAGGCCGGAGAAGGTGGAGATGAGGGCGCAGGCCACCAGGATAAAGTAGCTCTCCGCCACCGTCCTCCAGAAGCGCACCCCCTCACCCCCACCAGAGGACCGCCAGGTAGATGCAGAGGACGGTGATGATGTCCCCGGCGGTGGTCATCACGGGTCCCGTCACGGTGTCCGGGTCCCAGCCCCTCCTGAAGGCCTGGAAGGCCACCAGGATGGTCAGGAAGGTTATGAGCACCCCTGCCAGCATCCCGGAGACCGCGGCTATCCACAGGAGGGAGAGGAGGTCGAAGGAGAGGCCCAGGGAGCCCCTGACCAGGAGGGAGACCAGCACCACGGTGATGGAGCCCACCACGCTCAGGAAGAGGGAAGCCAGGGCGTTTCCCACCAGCTCCCAGCTCCTGGAGAGGCGCGGCTTCAGGGTTCCCAGGTGGAGGGCGGTTCCCAGCCTGGAGCCCAGGGCGCACCCTATGTTTCCCCTCAAGCCCACGAGCGGAGGCACCACGGTGAGGAGACCGGGAAGGGCGCGGAACTGCTCCTTCATCCCCTCCAGCACCGAGCCCGCCCCGAAATCGGCCAGGGCGCAGAAAAGCAGGACCGAAAGACTCTGAAACAGCAGGATTTTCAGGGCCTTCTCCACCCTCCCACCGAAAACTCCTCGCCACCCTTCCTTAAAGGTTGAACCCAGCGCAGGGAAATCCTCCCGATAGGTTAAAAAGGGGGGAAAAGAGGAGGGAAACGGGATGAAAATGAAAGTCGGAAAGGAACTGATAGGACCGGCGGCCTTCTACATAGGACTTCTGATAGCGGTGGTGGCAGCGGTGGCCGTGGATCCCTCCGGCAAGCTCTACGGCGCGCTGGCGGTGCTGGGGATCATCGTGGCCCTCCTCAACATCACCGCGGAGGAGGTCAACATGTTCATGGTGAGCTCGATAGCCTTCATCGTCTCCGCCCTGGGGATGTACCAGCTGATCACGGTGACCGGAGTGGATCTGGCCGACGAGCTCGTCAACCTGGCGGCGAACATCACGGTGTTGCTGGGCGCCGGAGTGGTCATCATAGCCCTCAAGGCCGTCTACAAGCTGGCCAAGGGCAAGTAGGGAACCGGTTAACCTTTTCTTTTTTATTTCTTTTTTCCAGCCGAATGGAGAGCATCTCCCGAGTTCGGGCTCATGGCCCAAAATCTTTAGGTACACCAGCGGACGGTTGGGGCGGAAACCTCCTGGCGAAACTCTTCAAAGAGCCCCGGGCGGGAATTGAACCCGCGACCTCGCGCTCTTTGTGCGGAGATACCAAGCGCGCGCTCTGACCGACTGAGCTACCGGGGCCATCCTACCTTGACTCCCAGGCTAAAAAAGCCCGCGGAAGTTGGGCGAATCGCCATGAGGGTCCTTCCTTTTTGTTTCATATGAAACGAGAAAAGAATTAAAAAGGATGGGTGGAGGGTGGAGGATGGCGGGAAAGGCGGTGGTTCTCCCGGCCGTGCTCGTTGCGGTCCTCCTCGCCGTGGGCTACCTGGGCTACCGGGCCGGATCGAGGACCCTGGTAACCCCCGAAAGCACCCTGACGGTGGTGGACGACTCCGGAAAGTACGTGGAGGTCCCCCGTACCCTGAGGAGCCTGGTCGTGCTCCACAGCGACGCGGGAGAGATAATATGCGCCCTGGGAGCCGAGAACCTGGTGGTGGGGGTGAGTCCCACCACCAAGGCCAAGCTGGCCCCCAAGTTCGACAACGTCAGCGAGGTGGGCAGCTGTTCCTCCCCCAACTACGAGAAGATAGTGGAGCTGCGCCCGGAGGTGGTGATCACCTACAGCGGAAGCACGGGCTCGGAGGGACAGCTCAGGAGCAGGCTCGAGCCCCTGGGCATCAGGGTCCTCTGCCTGGATGCCTACAAGCTGGAGCTCATCCCCAGGGACATAAGGCTGCTGGGACTGATGCTGGGGAAGGAGGAAAGGGCGGAGGAATACGCCGGCTTCTTCGAGAACCTGGTCAGGCTCATCGAGAACCGGGTGTCCGGCCTGCCCGCCGAGAACAAGGTGCGCGTCTACCTGGAGGGGCACAAAGACTATCAGACGGCCTCCCACGGCACCATGGGTCACAGCATCATCACCACGGCGGGGGGCCTGAACCTGGCCGCCGGGGAGCCCGTCCCCTATCCCCTGGTCTCCTCGGAGTGGGTGCTGGAGAGGGACCCGGACGTTGTCCTCAAGAACACCGGAAGCAAGGTCCTCCCCGGCGGTGGAAGGGGCCTGACCGATCCCGGTCCCCTGAGGCAGGTGAGGGAGGCCCTCCTCAGCAGACCGGGGTGGTCGGAGCTGAAGGCGGCGAGGGAGAACAGGGTCTATGTGGTGAGCTGGGACCTCTGGGGGGGAGGCTCCCAGATCATCACCCTATGCCACGTGGCCAGGTGGTTCTATCCCTCCCTCTTCCAAGATCTGGATCCCTCACCCCTGCACCGGCAGCTGGTGGAGAACTTCTGGGGCCTTGAATACCGGGGAGTGTTCACCTACCCATGAGGGGGAAAGCCCTCAGGCTGTACAGGAGCTTCGTGCGCAGGAAGCTTTGGGTGATCCTCTTCCTCCTGCTCCTCCTCTTCCTCCTCTCCCTCCTCTCCCTCTCCCTCGGGGCGGCGAAGCTGGGCCCGGGCACGGTCTGGCGGGCCTTCTTCTCCAAGATCCTCCCCCTCTCCCCTCCCGACCGGCTCTCGGAGGTCATCGTCTGGGAGCTCAGGGTGCCCAGGATCCTCATGGCCGTGCTCGCCGGGGCGGGGCTGGCCCTGGCCGGTGCCGTGAGCCAGGGGCTGCTGCGCAACCCCCTGGCCAGCCCCTACACCCTGGGCATCTCCTCCGCGGCGGGGTTCGGGGCCTCCCTGGCCCTGGTGCTGGGACTGGGGGTGGTGGGGGGTGAGTACCTGGTGGTGGCCAACGCCTTCTGCTTCGCCCTCCTGGCCACCCTTCTGGTATGGGCCCTCGGCCTCAAGAAGGGGATGAGCCCCGAAAGCGTCATCCTGGCCGGCATAGCCGTCATGTACCTCTTCTCCTCCCTCACCTCCATCCTCCAGTACGCGGCCGAGCCCAGGGCCCTCCAGGGGGTGGTCTTCTGGCTGATGGGCGGCCTCCACACGGCCACCTGGGAAGGAGTAATGCCGGTGCTGGTCCTCTTCCTGCTCTGCTCTCCACCCCTCCTGGGCTCCTCCTGGGACCTCAACGCCATGGCGGTGGGGGACGAGACGGCCAGGAGCCTGGGTGTGAACGTGAGGAGGGTCAGGGGAATGGGGCTGGTCCTGCTCTCCCTCCTCACCGCCGGCATCGTTTCCTTCACCGGAACCATAGGCTTCATCGGTCTGGTCTCCCCCCACCTGGCCAGGATGCTGGTGGGAGGGGACCACCGCTTCCTCCTCCCGTGCTCCTGCTCGGTGGGGGCCCTCCTGCTGCTGGGAGCCGACACGCTGGCCAGAACCCTCCTGGCCCCCACCGAAATCCCCGTGGGGGCCATAACCTCCCTCTTGGGCATCCCCTTCTTCCTCCACCTGCTCCTGAGAAAGAGGAGGGACTACTGGGCATGAAGATCGAGGCGAGGGGAGTCCACTTCAGCTACGGAGACGTCCCGGCTCTCAGGGGGGTGACGCTGGGGGCAGGCGAGGGGGAGGTGGTGGGCCTCGTGGGGCCCAACGGCTCGGGAAAGACCACCCTCCTCAGGTGCCTGGACGGGATCCTCAGGCCCCAGAGGGGTACCATTTTCCTGGACGGAAGGGAGCTGGGGCAGATCGGTCCCCGGGAGCTCTCCAGGAGGGTGGGGTACCTACCCCAGGGCTCTCCCCCCTCCTTTCCCCTGACCGTCTTCGACACCGTGCTCCTCGGAAGGAGGCCTCACCTGGGCTGGAGGGTGGGGGAGAGGGATCTGAGGGTGGTCTCCGGGCTCCTGGAGGAGATGGGGATGGAGGGGCTGGCCCTCAGGTACTTCGGGGAGCTGAGCGGGGGGGAGAGGCAGAAGGTTCTCCTGGCCAGGCTGCTGGCCCAGGAGCCGGAGGTCCTGCTGCTGGATGAACCCACCGCCCACCTGGACCTCAGACACCAGCTGGAGATCCTGGACCTCCTGAGGAAGAAGGCCAGGGAGAGGGGGATCACCGTCCTGATGGCGCTGCACGACCTCAACCTGGCCTCGGGCTTCTCGGACAGGGTCGTGCTGCTGCACAGGGGCAGGGTCCTCGCCTCCGGCAGACCGGGATCCGTGCTCACCCCCTCCCGTCTGGAGAGGGTCTACGGGGTCAGGGTCAGGAGGATGGGTGGGAAGGACAGGCCCTATCTCCTGCCCCTGCGTCCCTCCTGAGGAAACCAAACCTTAAGTAAAGAGAAGGGGTAAGGTAGTTCAATGACCGGTCTGAGGGAGCTGAGGGTAGTCAACCTGACGGAAAGGGATCTCAGGGAGGTCATGGAGATAGGGTACAAATGCTTCCCCGATCCCTATCCCCTCGCCCTGCTGGAGCAGCTTTACAAGAGCGATCCCTCGGGCTTCCTGGGCGTCAGGATAAACGGGAAGCTGGTGGGGTACCTGATCTGCACCATGAGGTGGGGAGGGGTGGGGCACATCCTCTCCATAGCCGTGGACCCCCAGTACAGGAGGAGGGGGGTGGGGAGGGCCCTCATCCTCAAGGCCCTGGAGAGGCTGAGGAAGGAGGGGGCGACCTGCGTGAGGCTGGAGGCAAGAAAGAGCAACCTGGGGGCCAGGGCCTTCTACTCCACCCTTGGATTCAAAGAAGAGAGAGAGCTCCCCCACTACTACGAGGACGGGGAAGCCGCCGTGCTCATGTGGTATACCTACCCCACCTGAGCTAGCGCCCGCCCTCCAGTTCCCTGAGCGTGAGCACGCGCAGGCCGGGGGGAACCCTCTCCACCCTGGACTGGACTCCCACCAGGTTCTTCACTCCACGCCCCGAGGCCAGCTCCGCCATCTCCTGGGTGATGATGCCGTCCAGCACCACCGTGTGAACCCCTTCCACCTGTGCCAGCCTCTCCTTCAGGTCCCTAACGGGGAGCTCCTCGATCTTCTCCAGCTCCTGGTTCAGCAGCTGGGCCTTCAGCGAGCCCGCCATGGCCTGCAGCAGTTCCTTGAGCCTGGAGAGCTCCGCCCTCTTCTCGTCCGGGACCCTCTCTGCCCTCTCGGGCCTCCTCTGGCCCCTGAACTCCTCCAGCGGGACCTTGTTCCTCAGCGCCTTGAGCACTTCCTTCCTCGTCAGCTCCTCCACGCTCTTCCCGTTGGGGGGTCTGGCCACGTAGTCTATCTTCATCAGCTGCATGAGCTCCTTCAGGATCAGGTCTCCCCCCCTGTCGCTGTCCAGGAAGGCCGTTACCGTCTTGTTCTTGCAGAGCTCCACCACCGCCTTGGGCACGTTCGTCCCCTCCACCGCTATGGCGTTGCGGATGCCGGCCCTGAGCAGGTTCAGGACGTCCGCCCTTCCCTCCACCAGGATGACGGCATCAGAGTCCAGCACCCCGGGACCGGCGGGCAGACCCTGGTACTCTATGAGCTCCTCCGCCCTCAGGTTCTCCTTGACCTTCTCCGAGAGCTCCTGGCTTTCGGGGGTCTCAAGCTCCATCTTGGAGAGGATCTCCTTGGCGCGGTCCACGATGTACTTGCGCTTGGCCTCCCTCACGTCCTCTATCTTCTCCGTCTTTATCCTCGCCTCGCAGGGACCCACCCTGTCCACCGTTTCCAGTGCCGCCGCTATGATGGCGGTCTCCACCTTGTCCAGGCTGGAGGGTATGAGGATGGTGCCCGTGGACTTTCCCTGGTTGGTGCTGAGCTCCACCTTGATCCTCCCTATTCTCCCCGACTTCAGCAGCTCCCTGAGATCCAGGTCCTCTCCCAGAAGGCCCTCCACCTGTCCGAAGATGGCTCCCACCACGTCCGGACGCTCCACCACCCCGTTGACCTCCATGCGGGCGTGGATGAGATACTTCACTGCCCCAAACTCATCCTTCACGCTCTCACCCTCCTTTTTGGCCGCATTTTCCTTTACCAGCTCTTTGAGAGATTTTTCTTCCAATCACTCACCAGAAGGTTGTTCTGGTTCGAACTGCCCCTCGCGGGGCTTCCTGCTTCAAAGACGACCCCCAGAGGATACCAACCCCTGGGAGGTAGCGTCTCCACAGGCTTAACTTCGGGCCGTTCCAGCCCTACCCGTTTTTCCTCTCCCCCCTTCCCTATATAAATACTTTGACCTATCCCCTGTCCAGCCCGAAGAGACTGATGCTCACCACGCTCATGGCGGGGAAGCCCCCCAGGTTGTGGGTGAGCCCCAGCCTGGGATCCCTGAGCTGCCTGGGCCCCGCCTTCCCCTGGAGCTGCTTGTAGATCTCGTAGACCATCCTCAGGCCTGAGGCCCCTATGGGGTGGCCGAAGCACTTCAGCCCCCCGTCCGGCTGGCAGGGTATCTCCCCGTCCAGCTCGAAGAAGCCCGCCTCCACATCCTCCGCCGCCCTTCCCCTAGGGGAGATCCCCAGGTCCTCGTAGGTGACCAGCTCGGTGATGGAGAAGCAGTCGTGGACCTCCAGAAGATCCAGCTCCCTCCGGGGATCCTGCACCCCCGCCTCCTGATAGGCCCTCCTGGCCGCCCTCACCGTGGTCTCCACGTGGCACCCGTCCCACCGGTGGAGCAGCTCCTCCCCGGAGGAAGTGGCCACCTGCATGGCCTTCACGTAAACCGGATCCTCCCTGTAATCCCTGGCCCTCTCCGCCCTCACCACGATGGCCGCCGCTGCCCCGTCGCTCACCCCGCAGCAGTCGTAGAGGCCGAGGGGCCAGGCGATGATGGGGGCCTTCAGCACGTCCTCCACCCTGATCTCCCTCCTGAGGTGGGCCTTGGGGTTCTTGGCCCCGTTCCTGTGGCTCTTCACCGAGATCTTGGCCAGCACTTCCTTCCCCCTCTCCGGGTTCAGCCCGTAGGTGTCGAAGTACCTCACCGCCATCATGGCGAAGGCCCCTGGGGCCGTGACGTTGGGGAAGAGAATCCTGTTCCTGGATCCCATGGCCGAGCCGAACTCGGGCAGCCCCCCGTAGCCTATGTCCTTCAGCTTCTCCACCCCCAGGGCCAGGGCCACCTCGCAGGCCCCCGAGGCCACGGCGTAGCAGGCCGCCCTGAGGGCCTCCGAGCCCGTGGCGCAGAAGTTCTCCACCCTGGTCACGGGTATGAAGGGGAGCTTCAGGGAGACGGAGAGGGGAAGGGCGCTCTTCCCCGCGGAGACCTCGTCGAAACAGGTTCCCAGCCAGGCCATCTCTATTTCCTCCTTCTCCACCCCCGCATCCTCCAGGGCCTCCTGGAAGGCCTCCACGATCAGGTCCTCGTACCCCGCGTCCCACCTCTCCCCGAACCTGGTGCAGCCCATCCCCACGATGGCCACCTTGTCCCTAATCCCCATCCTTCACCTCCGGAACCGCCTTCCAGAAGTAGGCCACGATTCCCCTCACCGGGTCCGTGTACTTCCTCCTGAAGCTCATCCTGACGGGTGCCCCCACCCTGAGCTCCCCTGCCCCGCAGTCCGTGAAGTCGAACCAGAACCTCCCCCCTCCCTCGAAGTCCACCATCCCGTAGATGGCGGGGCGGTCGACCGAGAAGGCCAGCATGTCCTCCGTGTAGCTGAAGATCCTTCCCCTCCTCTCCGAGAACCGGTAGGGCTCCAGCTCCGTCCCCCCGCAAGCCACGCAGACCCTCTGGGGCGGGTACTGGGGGGTCCCGCAGGCCCTGCACCTCGAACCCACCAGGGCCAGAATCGCCCTCCTCTCCCTCCAGGAGAGGGAAAGGGAGGTAGGGGCCACCTCCTCCCCCCTCATGCCCTTTTCCGCCGGCATCATCCCCCTCCAGGCCAAATACTTCTCGTAGCTGTCCAGCTCCTTCCTCCTGCGCAGGGACCTCTCCACCTTCCTCTCCCCCCTCCCGGTCACGGTGAGGAGGAGGGAATCGCTCCCCGCTCCGTAGCCCGCCACCACCACCCTTCCTCCCGGCTCCGTCTCCTCCAGCGCGGCCGCCAGGAGGAGGAGGGAGTGGGCGGCCCCCGCGTTGCCCACCTGCTCGAAGAGGCTGGGCTGGACCTGCGCCTCGGAGAAGCCCAGCTCCTTCGCCAGCCTGGGCTGATCCCGGGGGAAGAGGGGGGGAAGGGCCAGCCTGGAGATCTGCCCCGGGCTCAGACCGTGCTTCTTCAGCAGTCCCTCCACCGAGGAGCGAAGAAACCTGAAGTAGCCCTCCTCCCTTATCCAGCGGTCCTCCCAGGAGCGGGTGAAGGCCTCCCCCTCCACCCTCCAGTAGTCGGGAAAGTCCTGTGAAAGGGTGAGGAAGCCCTCCACCCTGGCCAGCCTCTCCTCCCCCACCAGCACGGCCGCGGCGGCGTCCCCGTACATGGCCTCCTGCAGGCTCCCCGCCCTGCCCATCCTGCAGTCGGAGGCCACCACCAGCACCCTCCTCCCCCCCTCCGCCTCCCTGAGGGCTGAGAGGAGGGCCCTCATCCCGGCCGAGGGCGAGCCCGTGAAGTCCGCCGTCTTCACCCCCTCCCCCAGATCCAGGGCGGTGGCCAGGATGGCCGCGTTCATCCTCTCCGCGTAGGGTGGAGTGGTGGTGGCGAAGTAAACCGCCCCTACTCCCTCCCGGTCCTCCCCCAGGCAGTCCCTGGCGGCCTCCACTCCCATGGTGAGGCTGTCCTCGTCCCAGTTGGCCACCGTTCTTTCTCCGGGAAGGAAGGCCGCAGGGTTGAGCCAGGAGGCCACCGCCTGGTAGAGGAGGGCCCTGTCCAGGCGGTACCGGGGGAGATAGACCCCGCAGGAGGCTATCCCCACCATCCTCCTCCCTCCCAGCTTGAGTAGAAAAAGCTTTTCACACCACCCCCTCCCTCCTCATTACCTCTACCTCCTCCTCCCCGTACCCCAGCTCCCTGAGGATCTCCTCCGTGTGCTCCCCCAGCGAGGGGGCCCTCCTCCTCACCCTGAAGGGGGAGAGGGAGGACCTGAAGGGGAGGCCCAGCATCCTCCTTCCCCCCTCCTCCATCACCATCCCCGTCTCCCGCACCTGGGGATCGGAGAGGACCTCCTCCAGGGAGTAGACGGGCGCCGCGGGCACGTCCGCCTCCGCCAGGATCCTGAACCACTCCTCCCTGGTCCTGGTCTGGAAGATCCTCCGGAAGGCCTCGAAGATTTCCTCCCTCTTTCCGGGATCCCACTGGCTTTCCCCGTACTCCTCCCTTCCCAGAACCCTGCACAACCTCCTCCAGAAAACCTCCTCCAGGCAGCCCACGCTGAGGTACCCGCCGTCCGAGGTCCGGTAGACGGAGTAGCAGGGAAAGCGCCCCAGGAGGGGAAGGGTCTCCCCGCTCACCTCCCAACCCTCCAGGTGAAGGGAGGAGGGGAGGGTGAGGAAGAAGAGGGAGGCGCTGAGGAGGGAGAGATCGAGACGCTGGCCCCTCCCCGTCCTCTCCCTCTGGAGGAGGGCGGAGAGGATGGCCACCGTGGCCAGCAGGCAGCCCCCCACGTCGGCTATCTGCACGCCGGGCACCACGGGCCTTCCCTCCCCATCCCTGGTGAGGCCCAGGATGCCCCCAAGGGAGATGTAGTTGATGTCGTGCCCGGGGAGCCCGCGGTAAGGGCCCTCCCTCCCGTAGCCTGAGATGGAGCAGTAGATGAGCCGGGGGTTCGCCCGACTGAGGGCTGGATAGCCCAGTCCCCACTCCTCCATCATCCCAGGCCTGAAGTTCTCCACCAGCACGTCGCTCCTCTCCACCAGCCTGAGCAGGACCTCCCTCCCCCTCTCGGACCGGAGGTTGAGGGTGAGGCCTCGCTTGTTCCTGTGAATGGCGGAGAAGTAGGGGGGAAGGGTGCGGGCGTAATCGCCTTTTCCCGGCTCCTCCACCTTAATCACGTCCGCCCCCAGGTCGGCCAGAAGGGTGGTGAAGGGGAGATATCGGGTGAGGTCCACCACCCTTATTCCTTCGAGCGCTCCCAGCCTACCACCTGAAGAGCTCGGGGTGCTGGCGGGCCAGCTCGTAGTAGCCCATCGCCCCCGCCTCCGCCCTGGCCCTCTGCTCCTCCTGATCCAGCTCCTTCACCAGCTTGGCGGGCACGCCCGCGAACATGGTGCCGGGAGGAACCTCCGTTCCCTCCCTCACCACCGAGCCCGCCGCTATGATCGAGTTCCTCCCTATCCTGGCCCCGTTGAGGATGATGGAGCCTATCCCCACCAGCACGTGATCCTCCACCAGGGCCCCGTGGATCACCGCCCCGTGCCCCACCGTGACGTAGTCGCCCACCGAGACCTCCACGCTCATGTCCGTGTGCAGCACGCAGTTGTCCTGGATGCTGGTGAACCTCCCCACCCTCACCGCGTTCAGGTCTCCCCTCAGGACGGCCCCGGGCCAGATGCTGGTGCCCTCCCCCACCTCCACCTCCCCCACCAGGCAGGCCAACGGGGACACGAGGGCCCCGGGATGGATCCTGGGCCTCTTCCCCCCGAACTCGTAGAAGGGCATCAAGAAATTACTCCCTTCCCCTCCTTAAACCTTCCCGCCCAAGACGGTATGTAAGGCGGCGACCTGAAAAGGCCTCCGGACAAGCCGAAAAAATGTCCGGAGGTGGTGAAGCATACCCCTGGTGGCGGGTCTGGACCTGCACCTGAGGCGGTTCCAGTTCCCGTTTTTCCGGTACATTAAGTTTCCGACCGATTTGGTTTCTCACAACTTTTGCTTCTTTTAAAAGGTGCTTGCTTCAACGGAAGTTATGGAGTTGAAGACGCCTGAGGTAGCGTACTGGCTCGGCGTATTACATTCAGATGGCAAGAGGGTCTGCTACGCTGTGAGAAAGAATGGGCAGCTCTATTTTAGGTGGGAGCTTGCACTAGAGGTGGGACCTAAGTCCCTTCCAATGCTGAAGAAGTTCAAATGGATTTTCGACTCAAAATTTAGAAGAAAATTGAAAATTCATCGCTTGTCAAGCGGGAAATATAAAATCGGAACCTCCATTAAGAGACTGATTGGAGAACTAGAAGCCTTGGAAGTCGATTTTTGTGGCACATCCATTCCCTCTTGGGTGGCAGATAATCCTGAATTATTTGGAGCATATCTAGCGGGAAGAATCGACGGCGACGGCGATGTCAGAATCAAGGGTTACAAGAGGCGGACACCGCAGTGTGCCATTAGAATACACGATAAAACTCCCCAAATGGAACTTAAGTCCACCATTGAGAAACGGCTCAGGTTGAGTGTCGATTAGCAAACACCGAAGGATTTGCCTGTTGGGGGAAAGAGTGGTAGACGGCACCTGTTACTCTCTTGAGTTTGTAGTTTCACGAAAGAACGCTGAGTTCATCGCGCAATATTTGATTCCCCCATCTTGCGATCCCTTATAAAAAGCAGAAACTTGAAGAGTACGTGAAATTCTTCAGGAATCGAAACGACTCGTTTTTATTTTAGCCGGTGAAATTTAACTGCCCCGGTGGTGTAGACCGGCCAATCATACGGCCCTTTCGAGTGATGAACGAGGAAAGGCCGTGACGCGGGTTCAAATCCCGCCCGGGGCACCAGCCTTCCATCCGGGCACCGCGGTTATGGGCCTCTGAAGTGAGCCGAATCAACAGAGAGTTGGAGCCGGGAGCACGGATCGTTGATGGACCGCCCTTTGAACACAAAGTACGCTCTTTCTTTACAACACCCTCCGCCCAAGAGGCGGCAGCTGTAAGTTCCGAATAAAAATTAACAAGGGAGAGAAGTAACTCCATCCCCGTCGCCACCGAAGTAGTTACTGTTACCATGATGATTGATTTGGTCTACTTTTTCGCCGCGGCACGTATTCCCGAAAAATCGTCGGACCAACCAGCCAAGATGGGGGCTGATTAACGAAGTTACTCACGTCACGAGATCGCCACTGAAATATTTCCCAAAACGATGATTTTAAACGTGGGAGGTAACGGAAAACTCTTGGAAACCGCAGCGGGCGTTCTGCTGGGGGCTGCCGTGGGACTCCTCCTCTTCCTCTTCTTCACTCAGATGCTCCCCTCCCTCCTCTACCAGCCCCCTCCCCTTCCCCCCACCGTTAGGGAGGAGAACGGTTGCTACGTGATCACCTACCAGTGGAGGTACCCATCCGGGCTGAGGGGAAAGACCTGGAGGTACGAGTCCAAGATTCCCAAGGAGGCCTACTGGTTCTTCCGGAACAAGCCCAGGGTGCGGGACTACGGGGAGTACGTGGACAACCCGGCCGACGACCAGTGGATGGCCCACCTGGCCGGACTGCTGGAGAACGCGGCCAGGGGTGAGGGCTGGGACGAGCTTGAGAAGGTGGACTTCGTGCTGGCCTTCGTGCAGGGCTGGCCCTACACCTCCGATAGCGTGACCACCGGCTACGACGAGTACCCCCGCTATCCCATAGAGACCATCGTGGACGGGGGAGGGGACTGCGAGGACACCTCCATCCTCTTCGCCTCCCTCATGAGGGCCCTGGGATACGGGGTAGTGCTCCTCCTCCTGGAGGAAGACCGGCACATGGCGGTGGGTGTGGAGATTTCCCCAAGCGTGGTGGAAAGATGGAGCCGGGGCTACCCCCTTACCTACTACTCCTACGCCGGGAAGCTCTACGCCTACTGCGAGACCACCGGGGGAGGCTGGAGGCTGGGACTGAGACCGGAGGGGCTGAA
>Ga0197143_1002175_pt1 | contig 14895 bp, 17 predicted proteins | sample GBS70_MetaG_FD_148603 | JGI IMG/M metagenome (GOLD analysis project Ga0197143, IMG submission 148603) | Sediment microbial communities from Great Boiling Springs, Gerlach, Nevada, United States - GBS 70_MetaG | ecosystem: Environmental > Aquatic > Thermal springs > Hot (42-90C) > Sediment...
CGGCTCTCAGCAGCGGACTGGTTCTCAACGCCGATGTTGTTGTTGGAGATGATGCGCTCCAACCTGTTCTGGAAAGCACCGAGGTGAGTCCGCAGGCTCGTCACATAGGAGATGGCGTTGTCAATTGAAGAAATTGCGTCTGAAGCAGATGCAAGGTCGCCTACACTCAAAGTATCAATACCGAGAGCATTCGTGTTCACAGCACTGATGTTGATGGAAATTTGTTCACCGGCGTTGGCGCCAACTTGGAAGGTGAGGGGAGTGGTCTCAAAATCGCCTTTCAGCAACTTCTTGGTGTTGAACTGGGTTGTGTCGCCAATGAAATCAATTTGAGCCAGCAAGGCATCAACTTCCTTCTGGATTTGTTCTCGGTCTTCGTCGGTCAAGTGGTCGTTGGCGGCTTGGACTGCAAGTTCGCGCAGGCGCTGGAGGATGGCATGGACTTCGTTGAGGGCTCCTTCAGCGACCTGAACCATGGAGATGGCATGCTGTGCGTTGTCGGTGGCGACTTGCAATCCTCGGACTTGAGTGCGCAGTTTCTCGGAAACTGCCAAGCCCGCTGCATCGTCTGCGGCACGGTTGATTCGCAACCCTGACGCCAACTTCTCCATAACCTTGCTGAGTTCAAAGTCAGTGGCGACAAGGTTGCGGTGGACATTGAGCGCCGTGACATTGGTGTTGATTCTCAGACCCATTAGACATCCCTCCTTCGTGGCATGGCGTCTTTTTTCTTTCCGCAGGGCTTTCCCCTGCGTCCGCTTCTTTTATCGGCAAAAATCCCCACAACTTTAGGGCTTAAGAAACACTAAATTGCACCCATTTCACCAAAAAGCCCAAAACTGGTGGTAAAAACGGCAAAAATCGCTATTGACGCGCGCGGCGCCAAAGGTCAAAATTTAAGCGAAACTAAGTCAAAGGATGGTGAAGGCGATGGCGCTGTTCGGGCTGGAAAAGGCTTTGACGGTTCTGAGCAGGTGCGCTCAGGTTCTGGCTCAAAACTTGGCTAACTCAAACACGCCTGCCTACATCCGTCGCGATGTCCCTTTTCATGCTGTCATGAAAGCGGCTCTTGACAAAAATTCCAATCCTGCCATTGCCGTCCAGTTTGATTTCTCCTCCCCAGCGAGAGCCGACGGGAACAATACATCCCCTGAGCGCGAACTCTCAGAACTTTCCAAGGTGGCTTTGCTTTATCGGACAACCTTGCAACTTGCTGCCAAGGAAATCGCTCAACTCAGGTCAGCCATCTTTGAAGGGCGCCGATAAGCCCTGAGGGGAGTGAGAGACAATGAGCGCCTTTCGCGGTCTTGACATCAGTGCAAGCGGGATGACAGCAAATCGGATTTGGCAAGAAGTGATTGCTGTGAACATCGCCAACGCTGAGACGACCAGAACTCCTTCAGGCGAACCCTTCAGACGAAAATTGGTCGTGATGATGCAAGATGGTTTGGGCGTCCGAGTCGCTGCCATCGTTGATGACCCTTCCCCTTTCCGCCTCGTTTACGATCCGTCCCACCCTGATGCCGATGCGAACGGCTATGTCCGAATGCCCAATGTCCATCCCGTTTTGGAGATGGTTGACCTCATGACAGCGACGAGGGGCTACGAGTTCAACGCTCAAGCCCTTGCCATTCAAAGGCAAACGCTTCAGCAAGTTCTGGACTTGCTGCGCTGAACGGAGGTGAAAGTTCGTGCAAGTTGAAGGGATACGAGCGATAACCCCGCAAATTGAGGAAGGCAAGCCAACGGAGAAAGTAATTGGAATTTTCGCAGAAGCGTTGCGAAGCATGCTGCGCGAAGTTGAGCGGGTAGACGCCAACGCTTCGGAACTGAAACGCCGTTTGCTCGTCGGTGAACCCGTTGAACTTCACGAAGTTTTGCTTGCAACCGAGAAAGCACATTTAGCATTTCAAACACTTCTTGCCGTTCGTAACAAGTTGCTTGAAGCCTATCAAGAACTGACTCGTATGCCGCTGTAATCACAAGTCGCCAGAGAATTCACCAGTCGCTAATCGCCAGTCGCAAGTCGCTGCCGTAAATGAGGTGAGAACCAGTGGAACGGCTCACAAACTGGTGGGCGAGTTTGAAACCAGAAAGGAAAAGGGTCGCGGTGGTATCAGCCGCAGTTGCGGCAGCAGTCCTGCTTTTGGCAATGGTTTTGTTAGGGCGGCAAGAGGGTTTTGTCACTCTCTACAGCCGATTGTCACCAGAGGACTTGACCGCTGCTTCCATTGAACTCAGCAGGCTGGGTATGCAGTATCAAGTCGCTGAAAGCGAAGGTGCAATCAAAGTCCCAGCGGGCAAGATCGCCCAAGCAAGGATGGCACTTGCCCAGGTTGGCTTGCCTCGTTCGGGTGCCTTTGCCGTTTCAGGTTTTGAGTTGTTGGACAAAACCTCTTTTGCCACTTCCGATTTTGTCCAACGAGCCAATTACCTGAGGGCGCTTCAAGGCGAGTTGGCTCGCTCCGTTATGACCTTGGATCCGATAGCCAGTGCTCGTGTGCATTTGAATTTGCCGGAGCAGACCATCTTTGAAGAGCACCGTGAAGAACCGAGTGCTTCCGTTGTTCTCTCCCTTAAGCCGGGACGAACCCTTTCGCCCGAGCAAACCAAAGCCATAGCCTTCTTAGTCTCTCAAGCCATTGAAGGACTCAAGCCCGAAAAGGTCGTCATCGTTGACACGAAGGGCAACCTGTTGTGGAGTGGAGATGGGGCTTCCAATCATTTCGGTCGCGCGAGCGAGTTTCTCGGAATGCGTTGGGAAATTGAACGGGCAATAGAGCAAAGGCTTCAAAGCCTCTTGGACAGAACCTTGGGTCATGGACGAGCATCAGTTCAAGTGAGCGTTGAACTTGACACTAACAAGCGAGAGAGTGAGAGCGAAATCTACATGCCCACAGGCAATTCACCGCAAGGGGTTACTGTCTCTCACGAGGAAAAGCAGGAGACATATCAAGCCCAAGGCGCTCCAGTTGCAGCACCTGCAGGGATGGCTTCCAACCTCCAGTTGGTTCCACCAATGCCAGTAACATTGCTTGGCGGCAATTACACCAAGACTGAGCGAAAGATGGAGTATCGGGTTTCAAGGAGAATTGAACGGATAGAGCAGTTACCTGGTTCAGTCAAGCGTGTATCGGTTGCAGTTTTAGTTAAGGGCGAATTGTCACTATCAGAGCAAACTGCTTTGAGGCAAGCAGTAGTGGCGGCTGTCGGCTTGGACACAAGCCGCGGCGATACTGTTGCCGTAGTGCCCGTCCGCTTTGAACGGACGACCGTTCCCCAACCCCTTGAGCGGCGGCGAGCCCCTAAAGCGCCGAAATTCTCTTGGTATTGGCTGGCAGCAGTCCCCGTCCTGCTGCTAATAGCCGCATCCCTCCTCGTGGCATGGCGTCGTCGGCGCCGTGGGGCTCCCGTCGCTCCTTCCTTGCCAACCGAAGTTCCTGAAGCACCAGAAATCCCAGAACAACCCGTTCCCCGTCCCACGCCCCCTGTCCCTGAAGAAGTTCGTTCCCTTGAGCGTTTGAGAGAATTTGTCCGTTCATCGCCAGAGCGCTTCGCCGATTTAATCCGAAGTTGGTTGGCTGAAGATGGAGCAAAGGAGGAAGGGAGAAGATGATTGAGCAAAGGACAGCGGAACGAATTGCCAGACAACAAAGGGGCTTGACAGGGAGAAGAAAGGCTGCTATCTTGCTCTCGCTGCTTCCGCCTGAAGAGGCTGCTATCGTGCTCAAGCATTTAGACGAAACTGAAGCGGAAATTTTGCTGAGCGAAATGGCTCGGTTAGGTATCGTAGCCGATGACACCGTTCAACGACTTGTTGAAGAGGGGCTTCAGAAACTGGAAAGCCAACAGCCCATTGCTACTGGTGGGGCTGCTAAGGTTCGTTCCTTGCTCATCCAAGCCTTCGGTGCACAACAGGGCGCTGTTTTGTGGTCAAGGCTGGAGGCGTTGCTGAAAGAGCCGTCACCTGAGAGGCAGGATGTTGAATTGCTATCAAAACTCAGTGCGGTTCCGCCCCAACATCTCGTTGAATTGGTTAGGAACGAAAACCCACAAGCCATCGCTTTGCTCCTCGGTTTACTGCCACCCTCTCACGGAGCAGCCATCTTGAACGAACTTTCGCCAGAACTCCGCTCCGAAGTCGCCTTGAGATTGCTTATCACTGAATCACCACCAGAAGAAGTGCTGGATACACTTCGCAGATCATTGCAAGACGCAATCGCACCGGCGACGCAAAGGACTGCTCGTTTCAATGGCTTGCAGGTCTTGGTTCAGATTTTGAGCAATTTGCCCCGAGAGGTGATGCAGGAGGTTTTGGCTAATTTGGAGCAACAAAATCCTGAACTGGCAGAACGAGTTCAGCAAGCGATGTTCACCTTTGAGGACTTGGTCAAGTTGGATGACAGGTCGCTACAAAGGGTCTTGCGCGAGGTTGACATGCGAGAGTTGGCACTTGCCCTTAAAGGCGCAAGCGAGGAACTTAAGGAGAAAATCTTCCGCAATATGTCCCAGCGAGCCGCTCAAATCCTGCGAGAGGAAATGGACTATATGGGTCCCGTTCGGCTGCGAGATGTCACCGCCACCCAAAGGCGAATCGTAGACATCGTCCGAAAACTTGAAGAGGCAGGCGAAATCACTATCCCACGAAGCGGAGAGGAGGTGCTGGTGTAATGCCTGTTCTGCACCAGCCAGTATACATTGCTCAACCAGTCTCTTGGGACTGGGATGACCAAAAACATGAAAGAGTGCGAGATTGGGAGAGCAAAAGTTCCCAGTCCAATTTGCCGATAAGTGAAATGGCACTTGATTCTGCCCAGTCGGTAGAAGGTGACGAGTTACAAAGGGCAAGAAAGGATGGTTACGAAGCAGGTTACCGCAACGGTTTCGCAGCAGGGCAGCAAGAAGGTTATCGGCAAGGCTTAGCAGAAGCCGAAAGGCGGCTTTTAGAACAACAATGGCAGCAACAACAGCGTGTCCAGCAACTGCTCAATAGCGTGGCGGAAGCAATCCGAAACGAACTTGAAACCTTCTTTAGCCGAGCCGAAGAGGCGGTGACGGAACTCGCTCTGGAAATCGCCAAGAAGGTCGTGGAAGTTGAGGTCAAAATCAATCCAGAAGTCGTTCGGAAATCAGTCTCTCAAGCAATCAACGAGTTGAAAGGCGGAAGCATTACCGTTCGGCTCAATCCCGCTGATTTTTCTTTGCTCGGTAGTGACTTAAATTTGCTAAACTTAGGAGAGGGCGTTTCAGTTCGCTTCGTTCCAGATGAGACCGTTGAGCAAGGTGGTGTAGTTGCGGAAAGCGAACAGGGGTTTGTTGACTTGCAGCCAAGCACAAAATTGGCGCTTTTGCAATCCGAGGTGTTGTGACATGTTTGAACGAGACCGAAAATTGGGACAACAGGACAATGGACAACGGGACAATGGGGAGGGATTTATCCTTCACCCTTCGCTTCCCATCCCGAAGACCAATGGGCACTTGAACCCACTGGAGCGGCTGAAAGTTCGTTTGAGTCAATGCGAATTGACAGGCATTTATGGTCGCCTCGTTCAGGCTTCTGGATTAGTTTTGGAAAGCATCTGCCCGACGGCTTTCATTGGGGAGTTGGCTTTGGTTGAGTGTGAACCATCGCCTTTGTTGGCAGAGGTTGTAGGGTTTAAAAACGGGACAACTTTGCTCATGCCTTTGGGAAACCTGACGGGCTTAAGGGTTGGGGCGAAAGTTAGGTTGACCCACAAAGGTCTCCAAGTTCTTGTCAGCGAGCAACTCGTTGGGAGGGTTTTGGACGGTTTGGGGCGACCCTTAGATAGTAAGCCGCTGCCTGCTGGAGAGGAACGCTCAATTTATGCTGAACCTCCATCACCCCTTCAGCGCCCTCTCATCTGCGAACCACTTCCCGTCGGTGTCAGGGCTATTGACGCTTTCACCACATTGGGCAAAGGACAGCGTATCGGTATCTTTGCTGGAAGTGGTGTTGGCAAGTCAACATTGCTCGGCATGTTGGCTCGGTTCGCAAAAGCCGATGTTTCCGTCATCGCTTTAATCGGTGAACGAGGGCGAGAGGTAAGGGAGTTCTTGGAGCGGCAGTTAGGTGAAGAAGGTTTGCGCCGTTCGGTAGTAATTGTTGCCACTTCAGACCAACCACCGATAATTCGGCTCAAAGGTGCACTCGTAGCAATGACTATTGCTGAATTCTTCCGTGACAGAGGGGCAGATGTCCTCTTTGTCATGGACAGTTTAACGAGGTGGACGATGGCAGGGCGTGAAGTTGGATTGGCTATCGGTGAGCCGCCAACCTCTCGTGGCTACACGCCTTCCGTATTCGCCATGATGCCCAAGTTCCTTGAGCGCGCTGGGCGAAGCGAGAAAGGTTCAATCACCGCATTGGTCACCGTTCTCGTTGAAGCCGACGATTTAAACGATCCCATAGCCGACCATGCCCGTTCCATCCTTGACGGTCACATTGTCCTGTCAAGGACACTCACCGAACGGGGTCACTTGCCACCTATTGATGTGTTAGCGTCTCTCAGCCGTGTCATGCCCGATGTTGTGAGCGAAGAACACTGGCAATCATCCCAAACCTTGCGAGCCCTCCTTTCCGTGCTTCGCGACAACGAGGACTTGGTCAGGCTCGGTGCTTATCGTCGCGGCACTGATCCACTCCTTGACAAGGCTTTGGATTTAAAAGACGAACTGATGGATTTCCTTCGCCAAGACAGGGACGAACCAGCGGAATTTGAACGGACGATGGAGTGGCTCATGGCGTTGGCTGAAAAAGCAAATGAGTGTATGCGTGCGAGAGTGTAAGCGTTGAACAAAAAAACGCATACACGCCTGCACGCATACACGCTTACATGCTGAGGTGAAAAAAAACATGCAAAAGTTTCGGTTCCCGTTGGATGGGCTGCTGAAAGTCAGGAAGATGGAAGAGGCTCAAGCAGAAAGGGCATTGCAACAGGCTCAACAGCAGTTGTGGGAAGCGGAAAAGAACTTGAGAGAAGCCGAATCAGCCGTTAAAGCGGCGATTTCCAATCTGCGTTCCCTTTTGTCCGACAACGCCGAAGCCGATCAATTGCTCGTTGCTGTCCGTCACCTTGACCGAGCCGAGCAGCGAAGACTCGTTGCAGAGCAACGAGTTGCCCTCGCTCAGGCTGAAGTTTCCCGGCGTCTGAACGAATACAACGAATGCCGACGCCGAAGGGAACTTTTGGAAGAATTGCGGGAAAGGATTTGGCGACAATGGCTTATGAACCTTTTGAGAGAAGAGCAAGAAGCAGCTGATGAAAGAGCACTGCGCGATTACGCCCTTTCCGAGGCTAACGGAGCGTGAGCGAATATGTCCGTTGGTCTGGCAAACATCAATACAATCGGCAGCAATTTGGGAAGCGTAATTGAAGGGTTGGAACTCTCAACGCACAACCCGCAATCCATGACCTTTACATCGTTCCTCGCTGAACTCATTGAAAGGCTGCGAACGCTGGACGGTCAATTGTTAGGCTTGGTCGTAGGTCAGTTCACACCTGTAACTGAAGCCCTCAGTGAGTTGCAAATAACGACAGGTTGCGGGTTGAGAGTTATAGGTTACGAGTTGAATACTTTTCCATCTGAACTTGCAATGCGCAAAGCGCAACCCTCAACTCAACCCACAATGCTGGACTTGCAACCCAATGATGGACGCACTTCGCACACCACACCCCGCACTTATGAAATTCAGCAGTTGGTTATCCAAACGGCACAGCGCTATGGCGTTGACCCAATACTGGCTTTGGCAGTTGCAAAGGCAGAAAGCAATTTTGACCCTAATGCCGTTTCCCACAAAGGAGCAATAGGCGTCATGCAGTTGATGCCTGAAACGGCTAAGGCTTTAGGAGTTGCAAACCCTTATGACCCGACCCGGAACATTGATGGTGGTATCCGATACCTGAAGCAACTGATTGAGCGGTTTGGAGGCAACATCGTCCTTGCGGTCGCCGCATACAATGCTGGACCGAACGCTGTCCGACGATACGGTGGCGTTCCACCCTACCCCGAAACTCAAGCCTTTGTCCGAAAAGTTTTGGCTTACCGGGAAGCCTTCCGGAAGGAAGTGCAGCGAATAGCGAATGGCGAATGGCGAGTAGAGCGAGGCAACATTCAAGAAACTGTTAGCCAAGCCCCGATCGTTGGAAAAAATGACGAACCTTCAAGCGAGCCACCCAATTTCCCTCGTTCTGCATTTAAAAATTTTGAACGCCACGAGATAAGCGTTGTGGGCTCAAATGAAGAAAACCGTCAAACCGCAACCAGAAACTCACAATTTCCGTTTATCACTTTTCCTCGCTATCTTCAACACAAGTCTGCAGTAGTTTCCACTGCTGAGGACTCTGAACACCGGTCTCAATTTTCTGTTTCCCGAAAGGGAGCGACAAAAAGTTCCGAAGAAAAAACGGATCAAGGGAATTTGCTCGGTCAAAAGAAAACTCAAACCTCTGACTTCACACCTCGCACTTCGCACCTTGCACCCAATGAAGTTAGTGTTTCAAGGGTTTCAAGCGCATCGTCTGCTCGCCAAACATTGCCTCAAGACAAAATTTCCTTTCCGCACCCTGAACCCCGAAATTCGCACCCAGTTATCCATCGCTTGACAATTGAATTGCCTACTCCAGACGACAGCGAAAGGCTCAGGTTGCAAATTTCTTTGCCTTTGAACTCTTCCACTGCACTCCGCACCCAGCACCCTGCACCTTCCGATGCCGTTCCCGTTCAAGTTTCCATCAAGGTCAGCGACGAACATTTGGCAACTCAATTGGCTCAAAGCCTGCCTACCCTTCGCCAACAACTTTTAGAACAAGGGATTGTTTTGGCTCAATGGACTGTTGCATTTAGTGGGCAGGAAGGCGGACGGCGGGATCCCGCCGAACACTTCGGCGATTGGCGCCGACTGCCCAGCGCGTCCCATAACCGCCTTCCTGCCTTTTATATTGACGACGGGATTTGGGCTTAAAAGAGATGAAAGCGTGTAAGCGTGCAGGCGTGTTTAGGAGGTGAAAAGTTCCATGAATGTCAACCCTGTTTCGGCTAACTCGGTTAACGCCAGCGCAACGAGCCGAGCAGAACTTTCGGCGGAAGATTTCTGGCAACTTCTCTTGACGCACCTTCAAATGCAAGACCCGTTTGAAACTGCTGACATGAACCAAATGATCCAGCAATTCGTAACCCTTCAGGCTGCAAGGGAAATGGCACGGGTTTCTGATGCACTTCAGCGATTTCAAGCCATGCTCATGCTGGGGCGAATTGTCTCTGGCGAATGGGAAGGCGGAGTGTTCACTGGCACGGTAGTAGGCGTTTCGCTTTCAGGCACACCGACCTTGAGCGTGAAAGTCGGCGACCAAAACTTTGTCGTCCCTGTCAGCGCCGTTTGGCAAGTGGCATTAGGTTCGGAATCAAATTTGTCAACCCAAGCCTAAAAACTTTGCGATGGAGGTGAACTTTGATGGGCGTCATTCACACGGCTTTGTCGGCACTCAGTTCTTACGACTTGATGCTTCAAGTCACCGCGAACAACCTGGCGAATTTGAACACTCCCGGCTTCAAGAGCCAGTCCCTTCACTTCCTTGACACTTTCTACCAAACCCTTCAAGCCCCAACAGTCCCCATCGGTGGCGGTCAAGGGGGCAAAAACCCAATTCAAGTTGGCATGGGTGTTGCTTTTGGGGCTATTATCACCCGAATGGCTCAAGGGACTTTCACCCCAACGGGCATGCCTACTGACATGACTGTCATCGGCAACGGATTTTTTGCCGTGAATAAGAACGGTCAAGTTCTTTACACCCGCGATGGTGCTTTCCGAGTTGATGCTGACGGGAATTTAGTCCATGCAGGGACTGGAGCGCTTTTGCTTGGTTGGGTTGCTGACGAGGCAGGAAACATCAACACATCCAGTGACTTACAACCTATCAAAGTCCCTGTCGGCGGTGCGTTGGCAGCGAGAGCGACAACTACGGTTCGCTTCGGTGGCAACTTGGACACAAGGCTTGATGTCGGCAGCACTCAAACCCTAAGTTTCACCGTCTACGACAGTCAAGGCAACCCTCACCTTGTCAGCCTCACCTTCACCAAAACCGCACCGAACACTTGGGATTGGCAGGCGGAATTCAATGGTTCTGTTGTTGGCTCTGGAACAGTTCAGTTCGGTGACCGAGGTCAGTGGCAATCGGGCATTGGGACAATTACGCTGACGCTCACAAACGGTTCTGCCTCGCCCCAAACAATCCAACTTGACTTCTCCTCCCTCAACCAACTGGCATCAACGACCACAGCGAGTGCAGTTTTTCAAGACGGCTTCCCTGTGGGCGTTTTGGAGACACTCTCGGTTGACGCTCGCGGTCTCATCATCGGCAGTTTCTCAAACGGCGTGACGAGACCTTTGGCACAGGTAGCCGTGACGGTTTTCTCCAATCCAGAAGGTCTTGAGCGGGTCGGAGACAACATGTTCAAAGCCTCAGGCAACTCAGGCTTGCCCCGTTACCTGCCTGCTGGTGTTGGAGGTGCAGGGCGAATTCAAGCATCTGGACTTGAACAGTCAAATGTTGACTTAGCCAGGGAATTGACGCAAGTGCTTATCGCACAGCGAAGCTTCCAAGCAGCTGCTCGGACAATTTTGGCTGCCGACGAGATGACACAAGAGGCGCTGAACTTGAGGCGGTGATGCCTATGATTTTAGTCCATCGCCTTGATGGCGCTCCCTTTTACCTTAACGCTGAACTTGTTGAGACCGTTGAAGCAACACCCGACACGGTCATCGTTTTGCTCAACGGTCACCGATACATCGTCAAGGAGCAAGTTGAGGAGGTCATCGCTCGCATCCTCACATACCGTCGGTTCCTTTTCTCGGGCATACCTGCTGACCTGACACAGTCAATGTTGCGAGAGAGGTGACGGAGCAATGGACCTTGCAACAGTTGTCGGGTTAGTGCTCGGCATAGGGGCTTTGTTTGCGACGGCGCTGTTAGAAGGGACACACTTTTCAGCGTTGGTCAACATCCCAGCGTTTGTGCTAATTGTCGGAGGGTCCTTTGGTGCCACGATTGTCTCTTTCGCTTTAAGTGACATCATGCGCATCCCTAAGTTCCTTCGGGATGCGTTATTTGCCCCACCTCTCGGTCTCGCCGAGCGAGCCCGTCAACTTGTGGAATTGGCTCAGAAAGCAAGAAGGGAAGGTCTGTTGGCTCTTGAAGAAGACGCTCGCAACATTGACGACCCCTTCCTTCAGAAAGGGCTGCAACTCGTCGTTGACGGAACTGAACCTGAAATTGTAAGGGCTGTTCTTGAAGGCGAAATCGCTGTTTGGGAAGAGCGAGAAAAAGTCGGCGAACAAATCTTCACAGCCATCGGTGGTTTCTGCCCAACGATGGGGATCATGGGCGCCGTCTTGGGTTTGATGCATGCCCTCGGTCAATCAGATGACCCAAAAAAGATGGCGAAAGCAATCGCCATTGCTTTCGTCGCAACGCTCTACGGCGTCGGTTTCGCAAATCTCGTCTTCCTTCCAATTGCGGGCAAGTTGAAAGTCCGAATCGCAGAGAAACGCCTCCTCTACGAACTGACCCTTGAAGGCATCTTGGCAATTCAAGCAGGTGAGAACCCAAGACTTGTCGCCGAGAAACTTTCTGCTTACTTGCCACCTTCCGAGAGAGCCAAGTTCGCTGAACAACCCATCGGCGCTGTTGCTTGACAGGTTGCGTGCTAAAAGTTTTCACGCAACCCGAACAGAAGGTGATGACCAATGGCAGCAATGGCAAGGCGAAAACAAAGTGGCGGGGAAGGTGGGGGCGGACACGAAACTGCGGGAATGATGCGATGGCTTGTAACTTACGCTGACATGATCACCCTTTTGCTGGCTCTTTTCATCATGCTCTACGCTATCTCTTCACTGGACATACAGCGCTTCAAGGCTCTCGTTGAAGAGTTCCAAGCCCTTTTTGCAAGTGGTGGGACGACCAGCGTTATGAGCGGTGGCAAAGGGATGCTCAGGCTCGGTGCACCCGAAAGCCAAAAACCGTTGGTCGTTCCCCTGATCCCAGGCAAGAAGCCAGAGATGCACGATGAAGAAGAGACCCTTGAAAAATTCGTGGAGCGAAAGGGACTTGAGGGCAAAGTCCTTATCCACCGAGAAGAACGGGGGCTTGTCGTCAGTCTTCTCACGGACGGCATCTTCTTTGAAAAGGGAAGCGCCGAACTCTCTGAAGAAGCAAAACGGGTCTTGCAGGAAATCGCCCCTGTTCTTAAATCATCTGGGCGATTCATCCGAGTCGAAGGTCACACATGTGACCTCCCCATCCACACACCGAGATTCCCCAGCAACTGGGAACTTTCTGTCGCTCGCGCTGTTAATGTCGTCCGATACCTGATTTCATGCGGAATCCCTGCTGGACGGCTCTCGGCAGTAGGATACGGCGAGTTTAGACCAATGGTTCCGAACAACAACGAGGAAAACAGAAGGCTCAACCGCAGGGTTGACATCGTCCTGTTGACAGAATCTGCTCAGAAGGCAGAGCCCCTTTACAGTTTCCCAAGGGGGGTGAAACTGCCGTGAGGCAAAAGCCTCCTATCCCCCAGTCACCATTCGCCAATCGCCAGTCACCACCTTGGTGGCACTGGATCGCTTGGATAGTGGCTTTCGCAATAGGGGCATTTACCTTCAGGCTTGCCCTTGAGCATTACCTATCGGCTGCCGACCCCTTTGCTCGGGATGTCCAGTCAGTCATTGAGCGCCACCAGATCACCTATATCGGCGACATAACCAGCCAAGTCTTTCACCGAAAGGAATGCCCACTTGCTGCTCAAATTCCGCAAAGGTTCAGGGTCATGTTCTTCTCTCGGCGGGCTGCTTTGGAAATGAGGTTCAACCCATGTCCATATTGCCGACCATAGGAAACCTGTAGGAGTGGCGTCAGCCACGAATTAAGGAGGTGCAAGGACATGGTGTTAAGGACAAGGTTCGGAGTGCGAAAAATTAGCCGTTCTGGAAGGTTGCCGTTTTTCATCGTGCTCGCTGCAGCGTTAGCGGCAGGTGCCGCCGCTGCAGGCGTCAGCACTCTACTCATGAAGGGGGTTGTTGCTGGCGAACCCGAAAAGCCAAAGAAAGTTGAAGTCGTGCCGGTCACTTTCATGTATCCGCTCGGGGAGCAAATTGTCAACTTGGTTGAGCCTGGGCGATTTTTGAAGGCGGGAATTGAACTTGAGGTTTTGGCGAGGGGTTCACCAGAGGAGGGCGAAAAAGCATTGGCGAACTATGGCTCAGGCGGACACAGTGAGGGCACAGGAAACTCCACTCCACTCCCGCCCGTCGCAGCAGCGACGAAAGCCGAACTTGACAAAAAACGAGCCAAAATCCTTGACGCTGTCCTTTCGGAACTTTCCACTTCGTCCTTTCGCGAACTCTTGACACCTCAAGGTAAGCGGGAACTGAAGGAGCGCATAAAGCAGGCAGTCAATAGGTTCTTGGAGAGCGGCGAAGTCCAAGAAGTTTACTTCACCACCTTCTTGGCTCAATGAAGGGGGATGAGAAGGATGCAAAACCTGACGCCTGAAGAACTTCAAGCCTTGTTGCAACAACCTGAACCGACAAGCGAACGGAAGACACAACGGCAGCGCTCCCGAATTCTGTCGGGAATTACGGTTCAGCCTTACGACATGCAAGCGACGATGACCTTGACACCGAGACAAAGGGCAATGATTCGGCAATGGGCTGACCAACTTATCCAGTCGCTGAGATATGCCCTTATCCCATCCCTTCGGATGACTTTGGAACTCCGCCTCAACTCTGAAGGTTTGGTCTCACTATCTGAATTGGCAAGTCAATGGAAAGGGCAAGCCTATGTTATCCCCATGACAACATCGGGAAGACTTCGTGGAGACCACTTCCTTGCACTCAGCATTAACTTGGGGACGGTGGTCATTGACAGGTTATTAGGCGGACCAGGAACGGTCTCACAAAGTTTGCTCCAACGCCCACTGAGCCGGTTAGAGGTGAACTTGCTGCTGAAATTTTCCGAAAGGATAGCCCAATCGCTATTGTCAGTTATCGTTGGCGAGGAGGGGGAGCAGACCGTTCAATTGCAAAACTTGTGGACATCCGAAGAGCAAATTGCGATGCTAACTGACAAAGTCACCCTTTACAACCTTTGCTACGACTTCCAGTTGGGACAAGAGAGCGGTAACCTCTGGATTGCCTTGCGAGCCGATGCCCTCAAAGGTCTTGAGCAGTTAAGTTCTCATCACACCTTCCAGCACCCCGCACCCTGCACTTCGCACCCAGTCATGTCCTTGCCTGTGACCATGAAAGTTGTGCTGGCGAGGGGGCGAATTACGATGAAGGAACTGAAGGAACTTCAGGTTGGCGATGTGGTTTTGCTGGATGGATTTAAGGGCGAGCCAGCAAGGCTTGTTTGGAACGGAAGGGTTTTATGCATGCTCAGACCAGGAATTCGCAACGGTCACTTGGCTGTCCAAGTTTTGCTATCAAAAACTCAGCAACGGGGTGAGGTGAAATGATGGAGCAGCGACAACATGAAGCCCAACCTGTCGCTTTCCCTCAACTGACTGAAACCGCTGAAGAAAGACACGACGGAGCCGCCATCCCTTGGGAAGTCCTCGCCACTTTGGAACTCCCTGTCCATGTTGAACTTGGGCGGGTTGAAGTCACTGTGCAGGAACTTTTGGAGTTAACGCCGGGCAGCGTCCTTGAACTTGACAAGGCTGTCGGTGAACCTGTTGAGGTTTATGTGGCAGGCAAACTCATTGCTCGCGGCGAAGTTGTCGTCGTCTTGGGCGAAAAACTTGGCGTCCGAATAACTGAACTTGTCAAGCCAACATAAAGGGTTGCGGGTTGAGCGTTGCGCGTTCAAAAGAAAA
>Ga0197143_1002176_pt1 | contig 14893 bp, 7 predicted proteins | sample GBS70_MetaG_FD_148603 | JGI IMG/M metagenome (GOLD analysis project Ga0197143, IMG submission 148603) | Sediment microbial communities from Great Boiling Springs, Gerlach, Nevada, United States - GBS 70_MetaG | ecosystem: Environmental > Aquatic > Thermal springs > Hot (42-90C) > Sediment...
AAATCAAGACCCTACCGATAATGGCAGCAATAGAGAAAGATGTTGGTCACCTGGGAAAGGTATTGACGAGTGGGTTGTCTACTATAACAAAACTTTTGTTGAAGTTTTTCCAAATCCCGGAAAAGGAACAATTGATGTTATTTTACTTTTATGGTCAGAGGGGGGCATTGCGGGTGACCCTCAAGCTATTCCCACAGGAAATCTGAGCAATGGTAATACAAATCCATCAAGTGATGTTTGCGTTGAGCTGCGGCTCTGTGGGGACTCAACCGGAGGCGGGGCATTCTATGCAGATACTATAGCTATAAAGTTTTCTCTCTACTTAGTTGTTCAAGATAACTTAGTTGATGTTTGTGTAAAAGATTCCGAGCTTGACATCATAAACACTCATGTGTATTTAGAAGGTTGTGTTGCTGGCTGTTTCTGTGATGTCAACCCAGAGAGCCCACCACTTGGTTCTGCTTCGCTTTCAGATGAAGAATTAGAGAAAACACTTGGAGCTTCTATTGCTCCCGGAATTGACTCCTTCCTTCATGGGGACTGTACGGGGGATAGAAATCTATCTTTGTGTCCAAGACCTACTTTTACGGGTTGGGGCTTTCAAGGTCCGTGCGCTCCGTCAATAGGTTGTACTTTTGGACCGGATGGTAGTATGAGTTGTGCTTGCACAGTTTCACCTCCTGGTGCTGGTTGCAGTCACGGAATTTTTCCCATTGATTTGAATGAGCTTTTGAGTGGTAGAAGTTTTTCTGTCACTCAGTATTGTGGAAGACCTATTCACTATGCGGGAGAAGAGGCAGCCCACCTTGACCCTCTTAAATGCTACCCCGGGCACTCAGGGGCGACCAATCCACCACCACCTCCCCCTTACAACCCTTTGCCATACTACGGGACTATGAGTTGCGGTAAAGGGATATATGATACCGGTTGCTATATGTCAAAACCTCCTATTTTAACCGGGACAGGTTGTTCTGCTCAAATAGATGCGGCAATAAGACCAAAAGACTTATCTGAATCTTGCTCTGAACTTAGCTTCGCCGGCTACCCCGCATCTCCTACATTTTCAGGAACATCTGGTTTTGTTGTGAGATCTGCATTTAATGCTAATAATTACGCCCCAGACCCTCTCAACATCACACAGTCAGTTCCATCAGCAAATACAAACTGTAATATTCAGGGAGATGCGGTAGATGATGATAATGGATATTGTTCTGTTACTCTTCCCTTTACTTTCTGGTTTTATGGTAGCTCCTACTCATCTATGTGTATTTCTACTAACGGTTTTGTTAGGTTCGGGGGAGCGGATGCAAGTTGTGGAGATGCAACTCCGGACCCTATTCCCTTCACAACCGATCCTGATCAATGGGCGGGACCTATGTGGGCGGACCTGAGCATAGTAAATGAATATCTTTACTTTGTTTCACAAGTCGTTCCCCCAACTTGGATAAATGCTTACAGTTGCAGAATTATGGGAGCTATGGAGGTTGGAGCAAATCCAGATGATCCAGCAGACGATACATTGGTAGGAAACGTAAGTTCTGCGTGTGCTGGGTCAAATATCTGTGGCGTTAGTGCTCTTTGCCACGATGAACACTCTGAACCCTCATACACAACATATAACGATTGTACATATAACCAGTCCATAGGATGGAGCTTTCCATTTTATGGTTCTAATTTCTCAAATGTTTGCATAAGCTCTAACGGGATAATATATTTCAGGAACGATGGTTCTTGCCCGGCAGGTGTTCTACGCACCCCAGGTCATCCCTCAACTTCTGGTCCTGATAACTCAATAGCGGTCGTGTGGAAAGACCTCGACCCACTCACAATGGCCTCAGATGAGGATTGCTTGGGATGTGCGAGTTGCTCGTTTTTATGTGGTGGCCATGACCGGCACAGGGGGGAGTTTCAGGGATTTGGTTCTGTCTACAAACATTACACATCAGGCCCATGTCCGACAGGTAGTGGCACTTGTTCAGCATTGGTTATAACCTGGTATGAGGTAGTAGATTTTAATGTTCAGCCAAATAATGCTGATAGCTGCAGTGATAATGGAGATTCAAACGCAGATTGCACGAACTATGCTGCTGGAAGGGATTGGTGCGATGTTCGTTCTGGCAACAACCTTTACGATTGTGACTGTAACCCAGATTGTGGATCATACGGTGGGTGCAATGCAACAGATGATAACAACTGCAGGAGAATATGCCGATGCTGTATTTCAGGGTGTCAAAACGGAACAGGTGGTGGAATAACAAATGAGTGGGCGACTTACAAGCAGCAGACCTCAAATAAGAACACGTTTCAGGTTGTTCTGTGGCAAGACGGTACTATTGATATAAATGTGAAAAAATTTACAGATACTGCTGGGAGCTGTAATGGAACTACGCCACCTGCTCGTATGTTTTTGAAACGAGATTCATCGACTTACGTCATATTAGACATAAAGCCGAATACATCTTATAGAATTTTCCCAATAGGTTATGCGAACACAGCATGTGGAACGGGGAGAGTAATATACGGCTCTGGGAGTTGCACAAGAACAGATGGTTCAGGAACTGCAGATTGCGTTAGGGTAAGATGGGAAAATGTTCATGTCAAGGGTCAAGGGATATGCATAACTATGGAGGCGAGAATTATGAATCATTACACGGGAGATGGTGCAGGTGCTTCTTCAAACTATGATATAGTATTTTTTATGGAAAGGTTTGAGGTTCCAATTGCGGGATTACCGCCAGCTCAAAGGCAACAGATGGCAAGGTTAGCAGATTTTAATAGAAGCCCTGGGGTTGAGAACTCTTCAGGTGACATAGGTGCTTATGCTTACATACCACCTGATGGAAACGGAGTAGTTATGAGATGGCGTGGTCCCTGGACATATTGGATAGGGGTAGGAATATCGCAGGATCTTCTGACGGATGCCGCGAACATGCTATACACCGGCCTTATGTGCTTTTCTGCAAATATAGGAGGTGTCAATACAGCAGATGTTAACAAATACTACGATATATTTACCGCAGTGCTACCATTTAACTTATCATCTGCTGATTCTGCAAGAGTACTTTTTCCATTTATAACAAATTATTGTGATCCTGACGGTCAGGTCGAGTTAAGGATGAAACCGTCGGGTTTAACCCAAGCAAGCGCGAGAACTGGGTTAGAACTCCCATCTGCTTTAATTGGAGGTGCGGATTTTCCATTCCCTTCAACTCCCCAAGCTTGCACAGAGTGGGGGTATTCAAGATGTGCAGATGTTGTTTTTGCTTTCCCAAATTTCAAAGCGGAGATATGGTGTCATAGGAACAATCTTACAAGTTTTGCGTGGATAAAAGATGGGATAACAGGTCCACCAACATATGTTCTGGGTATGACTTCAGATTGGTTTGCGAGCGCTGATTTTCAATACACAACATCGTCAAGTGAGTTGGTTATATTTTTAGATGTTAAACCGAATTTGAAGCAAATTCAATCCTCTGTTATTTCACCGAGCCAGCTTGTAGGAGGAATAGCTGATATTTTAGGAGATATATTATCAGGCTGGCTACAAGGTCTACTAAAAACGAGATTTAATTTACCTTTTGATATAGATGCACCTATACATTTTCGTTTCAAGAAAATCAAACCTGAGGGACCAGATGTTACTACTGATGAGACTAACTTTTTCCCGTGGCGACCTTCGTATCCCGCTTCAAATACCGCTCCGGATTATTGGGCAATTTATATTGATAAGTTTTTAGGGAACATAGATGTTTTGAGTTTAATGAGAGGGGGATTGTCTTTTGCTCCTCCTTCACCTTATCGCAAGCCACTGCAAGCTGAACTTATCTCTATTGATATTCCGGAGTGTTCCGGTGTAAAATGTGTTCTTACTCCTGATGTTGCTAAAAAATATTTCTCAACACTTGGACCAAACGAGATCGGTTTGAGATTTTCTGGTGGAGTTATAAAATACTCATGGAGGAAGAATGGGAGTATGTGGAAGATTCCTTACTCTGTTTCGGAAAATAAACTTGATATAGGGGTTCTGTTGGATGGTCCAAACATAATAGAGATAGCTCCGATTTTAGACGATGGATATTTCTATGAGGACGAACCATTTATTTTAGCTGTGTATATGGATACGCAACCACCATATGTCAGATTAAAAGGTGGAAGAGAACTTGAAACAGGTGTTATGTATTTTTCAGGGATTCCTGTTTTTGTTCTTGAATTTTATGATATGAGTGGGGAGGTGTGGTGGTCCTACAAAGTAGGTGAGGGGGAGTGGTCGGAGTGGTTCAAAGGGTCTCCTGATAGTAATGGAAGCGGTGTCGGAAGAATAAGATTAGATGTAGAAAAAGGAATGCATATTTTATATTTGAAAGTAAAAGATAGATGGGGAAATGAAACTTCAATTTCTCAGCCTTTCTATTTTGCGAAGGAGGGAGTTTTCGGATGTTCGTCAATGAGTGAGGTTGAAATTCAAGAGGTCGTATGGCGGGGAATTTCTTTTGTTATCTTCTTCCTTCCAGTTTTTGTTATAGTTTTTATGATAAGTAAAAGCAGGAAAAAGAGGGAAGGAAAGAATAATTAATTTAACAAAAAAAGTGCTGATTATTAAAAGGGTGATTAATCTAAGGTGATTAATTTTTGGATCTCAGTTTTAGTTTTTTCTGCAAGCTTCATAAGAGGAATTTTGGAGATATTCCTTTTGACCAAGATAAGGCAGATTTATGAGGTTCTTCCTTTTTTGTCTTTTTGGTGCATTTGGTATTTTGTAGTTTTTTACACCGCATCGTTTATCATAAGTTTTTTTACTAAAAGGTCTTTGGAAGATATTATGAGATTTATTTCAAAGTTTTTTTTTATAATTATTTTACCGCCGATTATAGATAGGTTTGTTTTCGGAAGAACGCAGGCTTACTACTACGAAAGACCAGAAGATATTATTAAACATTTTTTTTCTTTTTTTTTAGGAACAGAAAGGGTAGGCAAAGCTTTGGTTCTGAACGTTCTTTTCATTCACTTTTTTGTTTTTCTTTACACTTTTTCTGTCGTTCTGAGGTCCGAGGTTTTAAATCATTCTTTTGGGAGAGCTTTTTTGAAGGCGTTCATAAGAGCTCTTTTATGTTTTATCTCCCTTTATACAGCATCATCTTTTTATGCAGTTGGAGGATTTTTGCCTTTGATTTTCCCCGTGGTACCCCTTCTTACCTCAACAGCTATTCCTTTTTATAACTCCGTTCACGGCTTTTTCTTTTCGGTCCTGCTTTTTTTGATGATTTTCTTTTCAACAAAGGACAAATTAAAAAAGCCGAAACTGAAAGAATTTTTTGAAAGGTTCGGATTTAGACCAAGTTATCTCATACCTTTTTTGTGTGGATATATATTTTCTGGATTTGACATCTGGAAACTACCTGTAATTTTTTATGTGGGAATCTCAATTCCATTTTTTGAGATCTTCAAAGTTAAAGAAGAAAAAGAGAAGTGGAAAGTTTTTTTCCCTGTTCTCTGTATAGCTTTGTTTTCACACTATATCCTCATTTCTTTTCTTATCTTTATTTTGCTCTATTATGCCAAAGAGTTTTTTAAAGAATTGGAGAGGTTAGGTGTAGGTGAGCGACTTTGGGATCTGCGTTTTGTCATTTTATTTTTTGTAGGATTTGCCTGCGGAAAATTATATATCTTTTTTATTGTAGATTGGATTTTTGTTGTTTTCTTTTTATCTTTGGCTTTACTTTTGAATAACGTTTATCTTTCTTTTGTTGGTTTTATACCTTTTTTGATTTCGGGTGAACCAGAATTTATCTTTTCCGCTTTTTTGGGATATACAATTTGTGTTTTATCTGGGAGCCTGTGGAAATATACCATCTTTATCTCCTCATCTTTAATTTACTTTATTCTGAAAAATTTTTGGTTTGGATAAACTTGAAATCCACCGCTTTGAAGATTTGAGGATAAAACAAGAATTTTAAATAAGGAGAACGATTTGAGACTTAAATTAAATTAAGATTTAGATATAATTTTTTCAGCGATTCTCCTTTTTTCTTCGGGAGTTTCGGAAAGGATAAGCAATGCAATTAACCTAAAACCCTCATCCATTTTTTCTCCTAATGTTTTAATTGCTGTTAATATACTTTCAGTTTTTTCTCCTGATATTTTAATTGCTGTTAATATACTTTCAGTTTTTTCTCCTAATGTTTTAAAATCTTCCCTCATTGCTGTTAAGGTATTTAGGATACTTTCATTGCTTTCTTTCAAAGCCTTCAAAATATTTTCAGTATTTTCTCTTGAAGCTTTTAAAATTGTTTCAGTATTTTCTCTCAATTCTCTTATGATTTTTTCAGTATTTTCTTTTATGATTTTTCCATTTTTCCAAGCAAGGTAAGTGACGGCGCCAGCCATAGCTGTTACACCAAATCCTATTACGGTTAAAGCTATTTCAATGCCCATCTTTTCTCTTCCCTCTATTATTATATCATATTTTCATGTTTTTTCATATTTTCATGTTTTTTCATATTTTCCCTGCTTTAAATTAAGAACTTGGGATCTGAAAGGTTTAAAAAAAGAGAAAACATGACATCTACTACCTCCTTCAATCGGGAAATCTCCTTTATTTTTTTATTTATTATTATTACCCATCAGGAATAGAGTAATAAAGTTTAAGAGATTTAAGTTTCTTTCTTTTTTTAGAGCTTTTTGAATTATAGCTAAAACATCGTTCAGATCTTGTAGGGTTGGATTTTTCCATCCACACTCCGCTTGTATTTCGTTGTGAATTTTTTCTTTGAGAGCAAAATTTAGTGCTATGCATTTTTCTAAAATCAGTGAACCTGAGAATGTCGGATCTTTGAATTTTACATAAATTCCCCCTGTTATTCCATCCTTTTTGAGTATTCCAAAGTGCTCTGAATCCTCATCTTCTTTTTCAAAATCTACTTGAAATGCTGGAATAGGACCTTCATCGGTCGGAAGAGTTACCACTTCGGGTAAATACTCACGTAACGGTTTTGTTATGAAAATTGATAAATTTATTTTTATGAACGTTAAAGGGAGTACAAATTCTGGTATAGGTAAAAAATTCATAATTTCTGCCACATCTATAAATTCTGATTTTGCTCTCTCGAAAAAATCAATTGTTTTTTCGTAGTCAAATGGTATTTGAGCAAAATAAATTTTTTTGTTTTCTGCATCTTTGCATACGAAATGCTCGGATGGACATTCTGGTGAATTATGGTATGAGTTTTGAAGTTCTATTTTTGCTTTCTCAAAATTTTCCCTCAAAAAACTTAAAATCTCATCTTGTTGGTTACTATCTTTGAAAAGGAGTGATTTATCGGAGAATGCCGAAGGTATAATTTTTACTGCTTGTTCAGGTTCAGGAACTGTTTTGAAAATCTCTCTTAATTTTTCCTTGAAGTCAAGATTGTGGCTTGTGATATATTTTGTTGCAAGGTAAATAAGTCGCGTAATTGCGGATATAAAATTTGCTTCTGCTTGCCCAAAATAGCCGGATGTGATAATTAAATCTATTTTTTCTGTGGTTATCCACGATGCATTCTGAGCTCTCTCGTATATATCGGAAAGTTTTGAATGCAAAATTTCAATAAAATCAAGTCCGAGATTTATACCACCAAAAATGCTTTTTACATCAATTATTATACCTATTATGTTAGATTCAGGTTGTCTTCCAAATCTCTTTTCAAACTCATCAAGATATTTTATACTTATGCTTAAATCCTTTTTCAGTGAACTCAGCATGTAAGATAATATACAGTCCTTTTCATTTTCACGGCATAAAAACACTTTCAAATTCAAATTCACATTATCCGTATTGATTAGGTCAAAAAAAGGAAAAAAACCTTCTTTTTGTACCTCAAGAGTTATCCCATAAGGATACTTTTTAGCAACGACCATAAATTCGCCTTTATCATCTGTTATTTGTTCTTTTTCTCCAACAATCACTTTCGCTCCTGATAATGGATTACCACGCAGGTCAAAAACTTTACCTAAAATCATCACTCCTTGCATCAGTACAATTTCCAATGGGGAGTTCTCATCAGAAGGAACAAAATCTGTTATGTGTTCTGAAAAAAAGCCCGGTTTCATCGCATATATATTTATGGGTTTATATAAAGGAACGATCAAGTTGGCTAAACCAGATTCTTCTGATACAACGAAAATATCATCTCCGGCGTAAATTATTACTCCTCCGGTGCCGTCCTCCGAGATTGCTTTTATTCTTATGTTAGCTGTTGGAAAGGAAATGGCAGAGAGTGGATCTGTTCCTCTTTTTACCTCAAAATCGTTATCGTAGGAGTCTCCATCTGCATCAAAATCTTTCTCGTTCTGAATTGTGTCAAGGTCTAAATCATCTGGATTGAAAGGAATGTCATATTTGAATTCAGAAGAAATTGAACATGGGAAGTTAAAGATAAACCAGTTTTGTGTTACAAACCTGAAAGATGCGAACTGATTTCCCCACAAGAATTCATCAGATGGGCATATTATAGCTTCATATTTTTGAGAGAATGGTTCATTCAAAACCGTCTCTCCTGTTATTACAACATCTACCAAATTTATTATGATTCCTGGGCGGATTAATTCAGAAAAAATTATTTTATGTTTTCCATAAGGGGCGTAAAGGGTATATCCGCCATCCTCCTTAACAGGGGCAAAAAAAGGTAGAAAAGCAACACCTACAAGTTTTGGATGTCCGCGAAAAAATGCTCTTCCCCACACTTTTGCTCCTTCGGTTATCTTTATATCAAATACTTTATCTCCTTTTTTTATTTCAACTTCACCTGAAAAAGCCAAGTTTTCTTTCTTTGCGTAAATAAGATATCTACCTTTTCCTAACCTGAATTTATATCTTCCATAAATATCGGTTTTTTGTGGGGGACTTCCGACTATTCCTACCTCCGCAGAAATTACAGGCTCATTGCCATATAAAACAACTCCTTGTAGTGTAAAATAATTTTCCTTTCTTCCGCAGAAATTAATAGACATGGTAGCAGAGATTATAAAGATTATAAAGGAAATTAAAGATGTAAATTGAGCTTGAGGTTTTTGATTTGATGAATTTAAAATAAATTTTACTTTCATAAGAAAATTTAGTTTAATAAGGAAGAAAAGATACATTATCAAAAATAATTTTAAACTATAAAAGGGTAGAAAATACATTTTTTGGTTTTGGTTATGGGTGCAACCTTTATTGTTTATGAATCCTTGATATGTGTTTTACTTTCAGTTTTTGGACTTGTTTCCACAAGGTTTAAATTTTTGGGGTTACGGAATTATGTTTTTGTGCTGATTATATCATTTCTTTTGGTCATCACAAGATATTTTTTCTCCCAAAATAAGTTAAGACTTTTTTCTATACCTACATCTTTTTTACTGCTTTTTCTTTCACTGATGTCTCCTAAGGTTTTCCTTATTTCTCTCGTTGCACTTTACATTTTCTCAATTGAGATGTTCTCACCTTTTGAATTTGGAAGAAAGATCCCTTTTTTGATCAAACCTGTTATTTTCACAATTTTCTATTTTTTGGGATTTTACTCTGTTGCAAACCCATTTTCTTTTGCGATGTACGATTCAATCTATTATGCTATTTTAGTTTTATTTTTTGGTTTCTTTTTCTCCCTTTCGATCAAAAACTTTTTCTTTGTTTTCCCTAATATTTTGCTTTTTCCAATTTTTCATTCTTCTTTACCTGTTATAGCTTTATCTGTTTTTGTGGTCTTATCTCTTTTTTTTATGAGGAAAAATAGTAGTTCAGTTCCCCCCCCTCTTGTTCTCTCTTTATTTTTATTTATCTTCATTATTTTATACTTTTATGATGCAAAAAATATGCTCCCTGCAGGAGCTATTCACATCTTTTGATTTTTTTTTTGTTTGTTTTGTTTTAATTTTTTTAATTTGATTTTTTATGTTTCCACTTATACATATAGGTTATGGTGTTTATATTCCTGTTTATCCAATTGCGACCGGAATTTCAATAGCTTTGGTAGCTTACCTTGTTCTGAAAGAAGATGATAGATTTGCGGGGGAGCTTTTGTTTTTCATAACATCTTTCATTTTATCTTCGAGAATTTTTTTAGGAAAGGATATATTCAAACTTTGGGAGAGTGGATACTCCCTTATGATGGGGGTGACCATATCATTTTTTCCTACCCTTATTTTTCTCTTGATAAGAAGAAAAGATTTTTTATATTTTTTTGACCTTTGCTCAAGGTACGCCCCAATAGGACTTGCAGTACATAGAATTTTTGGATGTTTTTTGGCGGGTTGCTGTTGGGGGATTCCAAGTTCTTTTGGATTTTTCCCTCATCCTTGGTCCCTTGCGTTCAAGCACGTGGGATACACAAAACTTTTTCCCGTTCAGCTTTTTGAGGGGCTATGGTGGATAATTTCTTTCTTTATAGTGAGAAATTCAAAAGATAAAACATCAGTCTTCCTTTTATGCCTTTTTATATCAAGAATATTTGAATATGTAAGAGGAGATATAGATCTTTTTTTCAGTTTTGGCGGAATAAAAATCTCATTTTATCAGATTTCGTCCGCTTTCCTACTTATCTTAACCGTAACAGTAAAATACATACTGAAAAAAATAAATAGAAAAAATGAAATTAAAAATAAAAATTAAAAAAAAATAAAAAAATTAATTAATATTTTTTTTAAATAATAGTGTTTCCTATTTTGTTTCAGGTTGGAGATTTTAGGTTCTACACTTCATTTTTTACATTGCCCTTGGTATCTTTGATTTTCGTTGTTTTTGGCTGGAAGAGATTGAAGAAAATAGGATATAGGGATGACCAGATAGGGGAAATTATGCTTTTGATTTTTCTCTCCTGGGCATTATTTTCACGTTTATATCTTGTAGGAAAAGTTCCTTTTTCAAAGCTTATTTATGTTTGGCAAGGAGGACACTCCATGATATTGGGAATAATGGGGCCGATGGTTTTTACGCTTATTTATCTGCTTTTGAGGAAGAAAAAAATCCCTGAATTTTTTGACTCCATCGTACCAGTTATAGCTTTATCGTTGGCTTTACATAGAATTTTTGTATGTTTCCCCGGGGGATGCTGTTTTGGTAAGCCATTCACATTCGGGATAAAATTTGCAGAAGGTTCTCCTGCTTATCTTTATTTTGGTTCAAAACCCATCCATCCTACCCAGATTTATGAGGGAATTTTTATGGGACTTACTTTCTTTTTGCTTGAGAAAATCAGATTTAAAGAAGATGGAGATAAAACATTATTTTTCCTTTTTATGTTGTCTTTGATGCGACTTTTGATAGACAATTTGAGGGGAGATATAAATGAATTCATAATAAAGTTTGAAATTTTTGAGTTGCAGGGAATAACTTTGTGGCAGGTATTATCAATTTTCCTTTTTCTGTGTGGGGTTTTCTGGCTAAGAATCATACAAAGACCACCAAAATCCTGAACAATAAAATACGAGTTAATACAACCGAGTCTGAAAATCTGTGCCAAATCCGATCTGATTGAAATATGTGCAAAAATAAAATAAAAAATAAAAAAATCTACACCATATATTCAGGTTTAATTATATATTCAGGTTTAATTTTATGAATCTGTTGTGGAGGAAAAAAGTCAAACATCTCAGGTTGTGTAAAATAAAGCTCTGCAATATGTTTTGCTCCTACTTCTGGTGGAATTGCCCTCTCAACGTCTAAACTGAAAGCTAAATCATATCCTTGAGATAAAAATATCCTTTCCTTTGAAATCTTACTGATTTTTCTTTTTTTATTTTTTTTATTGCTACTGCTATTCCAGTCTTTGTCTCCTTTTTTATTTTTTTCTTCTATTTCTTCTTCTTTTTCATATAAAAATTCATATTCTGCACAATAGAAAATGTTTTTTTTACCACTGAAAAGGTGGAACCTTATTGTCTTCATGTCAAATAATTTTTCTAAAAAGAGAGCTATCCATCTGAATGTTAGAGTGGTGTAGATGGGTATTCTCAACGCAAAGCTTATTCCCTGCGAATATGCAATCAAAGCCCTCAAAGCTGTAAAAGAACCGGGACCACGAGCTAATACAATCTTTCCTAAATCTTCAAATGCTGTTCCAGAAATCTTCATGGCTGAATTTACAACTTCTGCTATAAACTTTGTTCCATAAAGCTTTTCTGATGATACAGAGCTTTGAACTTCAATCTCATTTTTATTTTCATTAGCTATTGCAACAGAAATTGTGTTTGAAAAACTAAAATCAAAAAAAATTATTTTCTCTTTTCCAAGCATAAAGTTAAATAAAAACCGCAAAAAACAACTATTTTTGATATATGTATATTTATTTTTTTAAGCTCGTTAAAATCAGGATTTTTTTTTCAGGAATGATTATATTTTTTTTCGTAAAAAAGATTGATTATATTATATAAACCCAAGGAGGTAAGAAGTATATTATGGTAGAGTATATGATAAAAAGCTTGTTTGGTGAGGAAAAAAGTAAAAAATGGAGGAAAAGAAAAAAAATAAAAAAAATTGAGCTATTTACTTCTGTCTTCTTATTCTTTTTATTATTCATGTTTTTATTATTTTCTTACAGGAAGGCTTCTGCTACACCATTACCAGTTACAACTTTTCCATCTTACCTGCAAAATTCCGTAGTTTTGAGATTAACAGGGTGTCTAAATCAGTGGCTACAGCAAAATTTTAACTACCTCTTCCGGGATGATGGCGTAGCTGCCTCAGGTGATGAGCTCTGTCCTCCTGGGCAATATCAGGGAACTCCGGGGTCTTTTTCTACTGGAAATGTTCCGTGTGGATGGAAAACTTTGAACATGCTGAACGCTCTTATTATGGATTTACTTGACAAACAGAAAACGATAGTGGGTATCGGTGACGATCCTGTTATGTGTTGCTGCGACCCCGCAAAAGATTCTGAAAACTGCACAGGACCTCTAACGACAGGTTGTCCCACTCAATTCCCTAGGAGAGGAAAGTGCATGGCTTTAAAACCAGAAGCTACAAATTACTTCGTTATTAACTATTTTGAGGCTTCCGCCCCTATCCGAGGTTATCAAGCATGGGGTGTGACCTGGGTTGGTGCCCCCGGTTCAACGACAGCTTATTGGTCAGGACTTTTAGACCAGTGTCTTCCTATACCTTTATTGGGAAATTTGTGTCTGAACTTATCCTTGAACGACGTATGTAATGCTACAACATGTGGTCCAGTTCTTAACTACAACCCTGCAACCTCTCACCCTGGTAATTGTTGGTATACAAGAACGAGCCAAGCTGTGGGAGGAAACGTCTGTGATGATAATGGAAGTGCTACGGGTGTGTATACGAGTGCGAACATAGATAACTGGATTATAAGATACAACCCTGTCGGTGGCATTTCTCTTAATTTTTCCGTAGGTGAGAGTGTGGGTATTTCTTGTGGTATGGGACCAGCGAACACCAACTACAACGGTAAAATTTTCACCGGAAATGAAGGATTTTTGACTATTGAATTGAATATTGGAAGTTCTGGAAATCCTCTTTTGATAGATATAGACGCCGCGACTCCGTCCCCAGGAAATGCTATAACATTTACTGCTTCTGGCGCTCCACCTCCTGCTCCTGCTATTAATGTTGCTCCCGGGAGAACAGACTGCAATGATAATGCTGCAAACCAGCAAGGTGATTGCTATGTTAGAGCTTATCTTCGGGCAAGAGGTGCTTTGAAACTCAAAGTTGGCGCGACTTTGTATCTTGAACACAGAACTGGTTCTTGGCCCCATTTGCAAGATGTTGGAATAGCCGTAAGAGAAATCAACTTCTCAGAGGCTCCCTGGATATCTCTTTCTCTGGATTGGACATGGTCTGAGCAGAGCCCGAACTGCACTGCAACTTCAACCTTATGTGTCAGAAAAAATATAACTTTAAAAGCCATGAAAACAATTGAGTTTATAGATGTTATATTGAGAGGGCTTTTCAGATACGCTTATATTCCTTCCGGTCTCCAACAATATTTCGGTCCAGTTGTCTTTGATATAAGCGGTCTTGTGCAGGTGGAAACATCTCACTTTTTCCCAACATGGGTCAGACCAATTACAGCAGATGATTTACTCATAGATATCTCCATGGGAGGAGACCCATATTTGGGAACTCAGGTCCTCAGGTCAAAATCCTGTTTCGCTCGTGATGGGGTGGGTCCCTCAGGAAACAGGAACGAGCTTTATCTTATAGGTTCAGCGATGATAGATCTTGACCTTTTCAGAAAGGGAACCGATTGGAAAAATCCAACTCAGTGGGCTGACCACAGAATCCCGTCTTGTGGATATCTTCCTCCACCTTATGGTACTCATCCCACTCCTCCTTTGCTTACGGGTCCTGGTAGCTTTTCTCAACTTCCGCATGCAGGTTCATACGATTCGGCATCTGTATCTTGTGACGGTACCGGAACATTTGTTGGCATTTCTTTTTTCCAGAATGTTTTTTCATATTTGGTCTCTGATATAGCAGCATCTGGTATAATGTGCCTTGCTCTATCTCAAAAGGGAGAAGGTTTTGCTTCAGGATTGCCTTTGCCTATATGGACAGTTGGTCAGATGAGACTTATGATCCCTGACCTTTATAATTTCCTTGAGCAAGAATTTGGCTCCGATGTGACAGATATGCCTATGATCTTTGTCTTCAAGCCTAAACCATATCGAGCTGTCCCGGGCTTCCCTTCCGCTCCTGAGGCTCGTTTTGTAAGTGATGTACCTCCAGCTAATGTCGACCCTTTACCGATAACGGCTGATGTCCTCCTGACGCTCCCCAATAATGATTTTGAGATATGGGTTGATGTAGATAATGAAGTTGAGCAGTGGGGACGCGGGCCCGGGGAGGTTGACGGAACTTGTAGTTATGGAACAACTCCGGCTCCATCTGGTTGGTGCACAGCTTTCCCTACCGGTT
>Ga0197143_1002180_pt1 | contig 14866 bp, 13 predicted proteins | sample GBS70_MetaG_FD_148603 | JGI IMG/M metagenome (GOLD analysis project Ga0197143, IMG submission 148603) | Sediment microbial communities from Great Boiling Springs, Gerlach, Nevada, United States - GBS 70_MetaG | ecosystem: Environmental > Aquatic > Thermal springs > Hot (42-90C) > Sediment...
TAAAGCAGCACAGTGTAGAAACAGAGGTAGTAGCTTTGGATGATGTTGAAGTGAAGTTAAAAAAGCGGTTGAGTGAAGAGGATTTCACACTCCTAAACCTCTTTCTTACTACCCCGCCAAGTAGACTAAGAGATGTCATAGTTAAGTTGGTGGAGGAGGCAGAAAAGAGCTGAAGCTAGAGAGGGTTAAACTGTCTGGTTTCAGGGGGTTAAAGGAAGACGAGTATACCTTAGATGATTTGACCGTTTTTACAGGAGGGATGGGCACAGGAAAGACCTCTCGCCTCCTAGCGATTCTGTTTGCGCTATGCGGCGAATCGCCCCCCGGGCTTACATTAGATGATCTAATCAACACATCTTCTGACCATATGTTAGTTAGAGTAGAAGGGCGGTTAAACAATCTTCCTTTCTACATCGAAAGAAGAAAGAAGCGTGGTGGGTCTGCAGCAGTGAAGACCGATCTAGCTGAGCAGCTGAAGATTGACCCGAAGATCTTTGTTGATGGTAGGGAGATAGCGAAACTATTCGTTGGTGCTCCTGCGGAAAAGGCTCTTAAGTTAAACCAGCTGCTGGGGTTCGAAAGATATGATCAAGTCGCGTCTGAGATAACCCCAGCGCCTGTAGAGCGAAGGATACAAGATCTTGAAAAGCAGCTGTCTTCTCTTAGGCAGCTCGGGGATATCAGAAGGCGGGACGCAGAAACCACGGCAGAGATAAGTAGGGTAAAAGATAGGCTTTCAGCGCTTCGGGTCAAATACATGATGGACAGCGCACTGTTAAAGTGGGCTGAAGAAGTTAAACAAAGGGCTGAAGAAGCGAAGCGGGTAGAATTGGAGACGAAAGGCAAACTTGAGCTGCTTGAACAGTACCGATCTCAGCTAAAAAGTTTACCTGAAGTTACTGAGGGTGTTGAGGAGGAGCTGCGGGAGATGGAGGCTAGGAACGATGCGCTAAACCGGAGGATAGCCGTATTGGAGGCTTCTATAAAGATGATCGATCTACAAAGAACCATGAACGTTCAGACATGCCCTCTCTGTAATGCCCCGCTATCAAAGGAAGCGCTTGAAAGCTTCAAGCACATGGAAGAGGAGTATAGGAAGGTCGTTGATGAGCAGAGTAGCCTCCAGATCAGCTTAGCGCGGAAGCGTAAGGAAGTAGAGGAGTATCGAAGGCTCCTAGAGCAGAGACGATTCATCGACGCCCAGATAAATAGATTAGAAGCTGAGATCACGCAGCCAAAGGTGCAGCGCGTTCCTGAAGAGGATCTCTTAAAGGCTCTGCAGCTGCTAAAAGAAGCGGAGGAAACAAAACGTGAAATAGAGTTGCTTGAAAGTAGGTTAAGCAGCCTTGAGGAGCAGAAGGAAGCCTATCAGACAGCTCTTTTACAGCTAGGTTCACAAGACGCCGCGAGCCTTGAACATAAAATACGAAGGCTCAGAGATCTCGCTGATAAGATCAGGCGTATAAGGTCAGCGCTTATCGAAGCCGTAAACGAGGCTAAAAACGAGCGCCTTGCTTCCATAAAATCTTCGTTCAAAGCAGCCTTTAAGATGATCTATCCGTATGAGCGGATAAAAGATGTGGACTTTGAAAGTAAGATGATAAGAGGGCACGAGGTGCTATACGTTAAGGGTAAGGTGGACGATACTTGGGTATATGCGCATCAGATGAGCACAGGCGAGAATGTAGCTTTAAGCTTCGCCCTATTGTTGGCAGTTAATGAGTTAGTGAGTTCTCCTCTCCTACTATTGGATGAGCCTGAAGAGGGGTTGGATGAATCTGGGATAAAGGGTCTTGCCGAAGTCTTAAAGAAGATGAAGGCAAGGACTCAGCTCTTAATAGCGACCAGAAGTCCTCTACTTGCTTCACTACTTAGAGCCGAGGGCCACATTCGATGAGATCCATAGGGATAATAGCAAGCGAATCCTCAGAGAATGAAGCTCGAGTCATACTTAACCAATCTGAGGAGAAGAAGGTTAAGGTAGAAGATCTTGTCCTAGTAGATAATAGGAACGAAGGCAAGATACTAGCGGTCTTAAGGAGAGGCAGAGGAATAAACGAAAACCTGAAGGCTGGAGGATATAACCCAGGTGTAGCTTACGCAAGGGTAGGAGGACCACCCTCAATAGCCAAAGAAACCTACGACTTTACACTATCAGTTATTGGCGAAGTCCAAGACACCATTCAGCAAAACAAGAAGATACTTGCACCGGGTTCAACGGTCTACCTCTTCGAAGATAAAGATGACCCGATGCGATATTTGGCTGGCAAAGCGCATAAGCTTACTATCGGATACTACGAGGGTCACCCTACTTGGCGTGTGCCTATAGATGAAGCGTTTATACCCTATCATATCGGAGTCTTCGCCTCAACCGGCGGTGGTAAGTCTTTCCTAACAAGACTGCAGCTAATCCCAATGTTTCTTAACGCTGGGTTTGATGTGCTCGTCTTGGATTGGAAGGGGCGTGATTATGCACCCTACTTTAAGAAGCAGAATGTAATCAGTATATCTGAAATAGCCCTAGACCTTGAGACTGTTGTTTCGTATCTTTGCAAAAAGATGGGTAACTTCGGCTACCTAAGCCAGCAAGCAAGAGGCACGGTAACACAAGCAGTAGAGGAGTTTGTCTACTCAGAAAGTTGGCGAGGTTTAAGTGTAAATGAGTTTAGGAGGGTCTTTTACAACAGCATGATCCAAGCACTAAATCCGCGTAACCTAACTTCTGGTAAATCCTTTGAGGATCAGCAGCGGTTTGAGAGAGGGTATCGTAGATTGAGAGATAGTGACATTCAGAACATCCTTGGCACATTAACGGCTAACGATATACTTCGGCTGGTAAGAGAGAGGAATCTTATCGTTATAGATATGAAGAAGACGGGCAGAGATGAGAAGCTCTCAGTCTTCTTAACACTCACTCGCTACTTGATGGATCTGATGCATAATGACGAGGATCTCAACCTAGCTCTTGTCATAGATGAGGGGCCTCAATACTGCCCATTCAACCCGGATAGTATCCAGAAAGAGACCACAGATATGATCATAGATCTTTGTGCACTAGGTAGGTCGCACAAGCTCTGCATCTGCATACTATCACAGGGTATAGCGGGTGAAATAGGTATAAATGCTGCCGTGAGAAGAAACCTGAATACCCAGTTTGTGGGTAAGATCCACCCACTCGACATCAATGAAGCTGCAAACTGGCTCTCTCCCTTTAACATAGATCCAAAGTTTCTACTCTCTCTTCCACCGGGGCACTTCTACTTTATGGGTAATATGAACCCATCCCCAATACCTCTACTAATAACATTCGAAGTGAAGTAGGTTGCTGAAAGATGATGGAGATGCTTGGCTCAAGCTGCCGCAACCCCTCCAACACCAGTTCTTTAAGCTTGCCGAGATAGAGGCAGAGAAGTGTAAAGCCAGAATTCAGAGGATACAGCAGAGGCTAAGAAGTTTAAGTGAGGTGATAAAGGGAAGACCTATCCCAGACTCAGACGAATGGAGAAAATGGAGAGTTGCGGTAGTCGATGGCTCTAATTCACCAACTACGAGCGAAAGATTAGGCATAAGAATTGGGACGTACTGCGCTTCATACCTAATATTCGATGGTATGCAGCAGGTGGATGAAGGCTACGTATCCAGATGCTACGTAACAGAGCAGCAAGAAGGATACAGCGAATCATTAACCATACTTGAGCTTCTAAGGCTTAACCTTGAGCGTGAACTTGCTTACCGCTGCCTCAAAGAAAAGGGTGTAGATTGGGTTATACTCGATGGAAGCTTCTTCGGCTTCAGAGCTAGCGCACATAGAGTCAAAGAAGAGATGGTCGGTGTAGACGAATACCGCTTTGGGCGGGAGCTGATTTCGAACATAAGAGATAAGACTCTAGCACTCGTGGATTCAAAGAAGGCCGTAGGGTTAGTAAAAAGAAGCCGAAGCACTGCGATAGACGGCTGGCTACTATACAAACACGGCGATCCAAGTAAATGTGTTGGTGCAAACGACAAATACATTCTAGCTGCACTCCTCCAACCCGGGCACTACTTCGCATACGAGTGGCTATTTGAGCGACCAGAAGCATACAACTTCTACGCTCAGATGAAAGCGCTCTATGATTACGCAATCCTCTCTAGAAGGAAGATTAGAAGCATGAATCAACTGTATGACAGCGCTAAGAGAAAAGTCACGCACAGCGTCTATAAGTCGCTGGAATACGCGGTCGAGCGTATAACAAACCTAGTAAGGTACTTTGTTAGATGCAATGAGCCACCGCCCTTCGAATTTGAAGTGAAGATCGGCACAGAAATAGAACCCCTCCTCTCCTACTTTAAGGCATTCCATAACCCTGCTACTGGTATGCCTTGGCCTATAGATCTGGTAGACTTTAACACGAGTATTCCAAAAGGCTTTAACAAAGAGTTTGTAGAGGAGATAGAGGCGCTACTTATAAAAGACGCTTCAACACGAAAAGATGTGCTGCTCCGCTACTTTACCTACCTTAACCCTCAGAAAGAAGAGGATTAGAGGATGCTACTATTGCAGCGAAGTCATAGTGTAATCGGTGCTAAGAACACGGATATTGCTGCTAGAAAGAATAAAGTATAGGGGAATAGTATGAGATATAGCTTGATAAAAAATGCAGCTACGAGAAGTGCCTATGCTATTATGAGCTAAAAGACCCTGAGCATCCCACTTACCTATTTGGCAACGCGTAAAGCACCATCCTCGTGTAGAAGATGCACGCATCTGTTATCAAGCTCGCGAAGGTAGATACAGTGAGCCCATCATACATTACTATAGCACATAGCAAAGGTTCTGAGTAGTTCAATTTAAATACATATTTAGAGGGTAGTCAAGTGGTGCGAAGAGTTATGCCAGGAATAGATCCCGACTTTAAATCGAAAAGACAGGTAGTGGATAAACACCAAGGGCACGACGTATACGGTCCGGTAGAGCCCCCTACAAAACTGGGGATACACGGGAGTATCGTAGCGGTCGACTTTGACATCTGCATAGCTGATGGTGTTTGCTTAGACGTGTGCCCCGTAAGCGTCTTCGAGTGGCTTGAAACACCTGGTCACCCAGCTTCCGCTAAGAAGGCTGACCCTGTTAAAGAATCTGACTGCATATTCTGTATGGCTTGCGAAGTCCAATGCCCCGTAGTAGCCATTAAGGTCTTTCAACCGAGCTGAACTTTAAGCCAGGGCTCCTTAAAGTGGAGCCCAATCTTTTTGTTTAGGACATCTATAATCTTACTATGCCGCCTTCTGTAAGCTTCTTTAAACCAATGGGTTTTTCAACATCTTCTTTTGTAAATATGCCTTCTTCTACTATCATCTGCTTGATACTCTTTCCCTCTTGGAGGGCTCTCTTAGCTATTTTAGCTGCTTTGTCGTAACCTAAAGCTGGTGAGAGAACCGTTATTAAAGCCGTCAAATTCTCTGCGTATTTAAGGCAAGTACCTCTGTTCGCAACTATCCATTCCACGCATTTTGCTAGAGTCCTATTCCATGAAGCCAATATCTCTATGGATTCGAGTAGGGTATGTGCTATCACATGCATCATCGCGTTGAGATCTAAGTTCCCTGCTTGCCCGGCTATCGTTATCGTTAGATCATTACCCATCACTTTTTGCAGCTGCAAGTTTCATTAAGGCTAAAGCCTTTATTAAGCTTTTTTTGAAACATCAGGTTGGAAATCTGAAAGTTTTCTATAGTTCTCTGAGTCTGCGCACCGTACTACGCATCAGATAGTACCTTCACTTCCCCTAAACTATCTCTTTCTACCATGTACTCCTCGACCAACTCTCTATGCATAGAAATAATATGGTGGTGTTGAATTAATCCTTATCTTTATATTCGCTTTAGCGCTCGGACTATCGCTTCTACATCCCTTTCTACTTCAATCACGTCAGTTGTAAACTTCTTCGCCACGTTTGTATCTTTTAATCCACTTCCAGTAAGCACGCACACAACTGTGTCATCTTTCGAAAGTATGCCTGAGTTAACGAGTTTTGGGACTGCAGCAACCGATGCTGCAGAAGAAGGCTCAACCCACATCCCTTCTAAACGGGCTATCACTTTCTCAGCCAAAAGAATTGCTTCATCATCTACAGAAACCGCAACGCCTTGCGACTCTCTTATCGCCTTTAGTGTATGATCCCCTGTGTATGGTACATTTATGCCCGACGCGATACTTGAAGGCTCTTCTATAGGTGTTATCGTTTCGCTACCACTTCTCAAAGCTCTTACAAGTGGGTCAGCCTTGCTTGATTGAACCCCAACCATCTTCGGCAGCTTATTGATCAGCCCTAACTCAAGCATCTCATTGAAACCTTTCCACTCCGCGACCAAGTTATCTCCTCCACCCACCGGAACCACAACAACATCTGGTGGATTCCACTCTAACGCTTCACAGATTTCGTAGGCTATCGTCTTGTTTCCCTCCAGCGTATACGGATTTATAAGAGCCCAGCAGAAGACATTATACGCATCTAAACGCTGTGAAAGTACGTAGAGAAGTTCACTTAAATCCTGAGGCGTGCCTCTAAAAAGATTCTTTACCGAGACGCCTTTCGCACCATACACCAGCGGTTGAAGATGCTTCGTAGGCGGAGATTTAGAATCAAGGAGCAGAAAGCAGTCAAGCCCAGCTTTAGCTGAGTAAGCAGCAACAGCAGCCGCAGCGTTTCCAGAAGAAGCTGAGACAAGCCTCTTAGCGCGTTGCTGTAAAGCCCAAGTAACGGCTACACTGATAGCCCGATCTTTAAATGATCCTGTGGGGTTTCTGCTTTCATCTTTCAACATAAGGTTTGTATTTAAATGGTGCTTAGCCGTGCAGCTTTAATAAGTGGTGTTCCACCTTCGCCTAGGCTGATCTCGTCAATATCTTTTGAGCAGGGGAGTAGCTCTCTATACCTCCATATGGTCCTGTTACTGCGGTTTTGTAGTATGGAGCGGCTTAAAACGATCTCGCTATACCTGTATTGAACATCTAGTATACCTTTACATTTTGGGCATAGATACAGTGTACCTTTGGGGTATGTTGTCCCACACTTTGAACACACGATCTCTGTATGCATTATCTCATACTCGATCTGAGACTACTCTATTAAGTCTTTTACTTTTTAAAAGAGAACAGCTTGTGTATTTACGGCAATATGTTCTGTTGTCTAGCCTATTACATATAGCCTACCATATCTGCCTACATTAAGCCTAAGCTCGCCTCTAAACGAGTTTATATACCCGTTCTCTATCCTTACTGTATCCCCAACATTGACCTTATCGATAAGATCATCCCAGAGGCTCAGTTTTATAGAGCCCGAATCATCTCCAATTGTACACTCCACCACAGTAGCCTGCCCGCCAGTTCTTAGATTTACGGTTCGAGGTTCACCCTTATCTAAAATCGTTCCTTCTACATCTACCCTACGCATACCGTCCTTAAGTTCAATTATCTTCAAAGCAGCACTCACAGGAACAGATATATCCTCCTATCCATATATATAAGAATCTTTTGTCAAAAGAGTTTTAACACCCTTAAGAGGAGTCACGGCGGAGTAACATATGAACCCAGGGCTCGCAGCGCTCATAATCTTAGTGAGCGGCTTACTAACTTATCTTTTAACAAGGATCCTAATTAAAGTGCTTAGGCGTGGTGGTTGGTTAGTTGAGGATGTGCATAAGCCGGGTAAGTCTCTTGTACCAAGACCAGCAGGACCGGCGCTTATTATATCGATTCTCGTTGGAGAAGCTGTATTATACTGTTTCACATTTGATGTTAGGGTTGCTGCTTTGTCCTCTGCGTTTCTTATCGCTGGTCTGATAGGTTTGGTTGATGATGTTAAGCGTTTAAAAGGGTATTACAAGCCTCTGCTTCTCATCTTCGCTTCACTACCCATACTTCTTTTAGGCGCATATGTGCCTTACCTTAGATTTCCGCTCTACGGGAAGTCTGTTAGGTTATTCATAGTCTACCCTCTTTTAGTCTTAGCAGCTCTACCAGTCACCGCAAATACAATAAACACTATCGATGTATTCAACGGCGTGGTTTCGAGTTTCGTCTTCATAGCGAGTATACCTTTTCTCGTAGCCTTCGCTTTGCAAGGAGACTGGATCATGCTTACAGCAGCCCTTCCCCTCTTAGCGTCGACCGCTGTGTTTTACCTCTTCTTCCACAGATATCCCTCTAAGATATTCCCAGGCGATTCGGGAACCTTAGCGTTAGGCAGTCTTTACGGTGCTTTGGCAATCTGTGGTCGAGCTGAAGTGGTTGGTGTAATAGCGCTCCTACCAGCAATACTAAACTCTTTCTTCTTCCTCTCGAGCGTCAAGAAGATAATTGAGCATCGAGAGGTCAAAGAAAGGCCTATCAAAATCCTTCCAGACTTCAGACTCGCCGCTTCACCAAGCAGAGAAGCGCCGCTCACATTAACGCGCATGATATTAGCTAAAGGTCCTTTAAATGAAGTCGAAGTCGCTAAAGCGATAACAATCCTAGCGGCTTTCGCAGCCATCCTAGCTATAATAACCGCCATTTTGACTTGGTGAGAAGGCGTGTTGTGTAGACTCCTACCCTTGATCGCTATAATCTTCATAGCTTGGCTTCTGGTCCTCTCAGGAACAGTGATCATATTCGGATACATCGCCCCACTTAATCCAACGGAAGGTGTCATTAGTCCATTCGGAATGGCGGTATTAAAAGTAGTGCTAGGGGCACTTTTAGCTGTTGTTTGGATACTGATACTCTACTTCTTAACCATCTGGTACGTTAAAAGATCGCTCAAACCTACCTCTTGATATCAGCGTTAGAGCTCTGTTTATGCTCCCTTCCTCTTGCAAGGGATGTGAAAATACCTAAACCACTTAGAATAGAAGCTACCAAAAACGCCATTCTAACACCACTTAGAAAGAAGGCGGCTAACTCCGCCGCATCTTCACTAAGTCTTGTGAAGGTTCCTGTAGGCATGACCATAGAGACGATAGAGCCCATAATAGCTATGCCTATAGATTGACCCATAGTTCTGATAGTGCTGATAACACCTGAAGCGAGCCCATACTTTTCTTTAGGAACGGAGCTGAGTATAGAATTTACGTTCGGAGAGGAGAATAATCCATTACCTAACCCAAGGATGATAAGCGGTATTACTATGAAGCTTCTGCTCAAAGCTTCGCTGTAGAATGCTAGTAGAAGTAGTCCAGCTGTTCTAATAATCATACCTATAGAACTAAGCACTCTTGCATCTATGCGGTCAGAAAGCCAACCAGCCACTGGCGCAACAACAACCATCACAAGAGGCTGACTCAGCAATATTAATCCGGCTTCTGAAGGTGAGAATCCTAAGATGAACTGTAGGTGAATCGATATAAGAAGCACGGTGCCCGCGGTGGTTGAGTAGTTCAATAATGCGGTGATGTTACCCGCGCTAAATAGTCTGTTAGATGTAAAGAGGCGCAAGTCCATAAGCGGGTCATTAACCCTCCTTTCAGCGTAAATGAAAGCGCTCAGCGATAATATGCAAAGAGCAGATAGTGTAGTCAGCTGACTAGCAGTAAACTGGAGATCTCGTTGGCTTAGGATTAAAAGGAGGGTGACGAGGAATGTAGTTAAGGTCGCTGAGCCTACTAAGTCGAAGCCTCGCCTTATGGTCCTTACACCTACTCCACGTAGCAAATAGGTCGATAGGAATAGTGTTGCGACACCTATTGGTATATTGACTAAGAAGATGGATCTCCAGCCGAAAAGGTGCACCAGAAAGCCTCCTAAAACAGGTCCTAGAGTAAGCCCAGCATACACAGCCATCGTGCTCACACCGATAGCTGCACCTCTCTTATATGGTGGGTATGCTTCAGCCACGAGCGCTGTAGCGGTTGCACCCATTATAGCCGCGCCTATCCCTTGAATCACTCTAGAGAAGATCAGCTGAAGGATATCTTGTGAAAACCCTGCGAGTAGAGAGGCTGCTGTGAAGACACCAACCCCTACGTTGAATACCCCAACCCTACCCTTTACATCAGCTAACCTACCAAAAGTGGTTTGGAGCGAGGCAAGGACTATAAGGTAGATCGTTGGAACCAAGATTAGGTAGCTTAAACCAGCATTCAAAGATCTCGCGATACTGGGTAATGCAACGTTAACAATGCTACCGTCGAGAGGACCCATAAATGCTGCAATAGAAGCTATTATTAAGACAACAACCCTCTTTGACTCGGCTAAGAAGGTGGTAGACAATTCCAAGATTAAAGAAAGCTCTTCTGTATTAATAAACTATAACCTGATCTAACAAAGCATGTGGTCAGCTCCGCAGCACAGAGTACCTAACCAGATTACATCACGACTAACTGCTTGCAAGTTAGCATCGTTTTTCTAACGATCATTACATCGTGGAAAGGTTATTAAAGCAGATGATACTTAAACTTCACGAGAGGAGGTTCGATAAAGTGAAAAAGGAGCATTTTGAAGCACTACAAGGGAAGGCAAGCGAGAAAGAGCTTAAGAAGCTCCTCGCTATCTCCAATCCTACCGCCCAGGAATTTATAGCGAAGGCTGCTGAGCTCTGTAACCCTAGCAGAATCTTCATCTGTGACGACTCACCTGACGATATAGCATACATAAAGCATATGGCTATAGCTAGCGGAGAAGAGTGCGCAGCCCTCTTAACACCAGGTCACACCTTCCACTTTGACGGCTATTACGATCAGGGCAGGGACCGAGGAGTAACAAAGTTCCTCGTCCCGAAAGGAGACTTTCTCAGCCCCCGGCTCAACCAGATAGACAGAGATACCGGGCTTGCCGAGATCTTAGATCTTCTCCGCAACTCTATGGAAGGAAAAACCATGATAGTCAGGTTCTTAACCCTCGGTCCTAAGAGCTCTATCTTTACTATACCATGTATGGAGTGCACAGACTCCTGGTACGTGGCTCACTCTGTAAGCCTCCTCTATAGACCGGGTTATGACACCTTTCTTACACTCGGACCAGAAGCGGAGATCTTCAAGACCCTACACACCGCCGGAAAACTGGACGAGAGGATGACGAGCTGTGAACCGGAAAAGAAGAGGATTTACATAGACTATCTGACGAACACCGTATACAGCGTCAACACACAATACGCTGGTAACTCTGTTGGCTTCAAAAAGCTCGCCCTCAGGCTGGCTATAAGGAAGGCCCACAAGGAGGGTTGGCTCGCTGAACACTTTATGCTCATCGGTGTTAAAGGTCCAGGGGGGAGAAAGACCTACTTAGCTGGAGCCTTCCCAAGCGGCTGCGGGAAGACCTCGACCGCTATGCTCCCCGGGGAGACGATACTCGCCGACGATCTAGCCTATGTCAGAAACGTGGACGGTGTTTGCAAGACTGTTAATGTCGAAGCTGGAATCTTCGGAATAATTCAAGGGATAAACCCCAATGATGACCCCCTCATCTATAAGGTCTTAACCAGCCCAGGAGAGGTGATCTTCTCCAATGTTTTGATCAAAGACGCCAAGCCTTGGTGGCTGAACATGGGCTGCCCCCTCCCTAAGATGGGTTTGAACTTTTCTGGTGAATGGTGGGAAGGAAAGATAGGCCCAGATGGAAATCCTGTCCCCCCGGCTCACCCGAATGCTCGCTACACCGTCAGCCTCTACAGTCTTCCCAACTGCGACGAAAGATTAGACGATCCTCAAGGTGTAGAGCTGGAAGGGATAATGTTCGGAGGGCGTGACTATAGGGCTGCTGTCCCCGTTCAGCAAGGCTTTAATTGGGAGCATGGAGTGGTTGTTTATGGTGCGTGTCTAGAATCGGAGACCACTTTCGCTATAATCGAGGAGCCGAAGTTCGAGATAAATGTGATGAGCATACAGGACTTCCTCTCCATCTCCTTGGGCCAATACATCCGGAACTATTTGGATTTTGGTAAAAAGCTTAAGAAGGTGCCTCTCATCTTTGGCGTTAACTACTTCTTGCGTGATCTTGAAACAGGTGAGTATCTGAATGATAGGCTTGACAAGCACGTATGGGTGAAGTGGATGGAGCTAAGGTGTCATGGTGAAGCTGGCGCCCTAAGAGCCCCTACGGGCTTGATCCCGAAGTATGAGGATCTGGCGAGGCTTTTTAAGGAAGTACGTGGAAAGGAATACACAAAGCAAGATTACATCAAGCAGTTCTCTATACGCGTAAAGGAGAACTTAAAGAAGATAGACCGAGTTGAAAGTTTCTGGAAAGCCGAGCAAGGAGTCCCACCAGAAATCTTCAAGATCCTAACGGAGCAGAGGAATAGGTTGCTTGAAGCCGGGGAGAAGTTCGGTGACCCAGTCTCACCCGATAACCTTTCTGAAGAATGAACTAGCCCCACCCTTTCGAGATAACTCTAGCTAATGTTCTAGAGATCTTAAGATAGGAGTTTAACGAGACAAGCAGATGAACTACAAATATTTACATACCCAATTAAGGAGAGCCACATTCTTATTCTTAGCTTTATCACGAATAAAAATAAGGGGGGTGGTTAAGTTGTTAGAGCCCCAGATCTGGGAACTTTGCTACCTGCAGCCCAAGTTCCTTCTGTAGGGTCTGTATGCGTTTAGCGTATTCTACCATCCTAGCACGGTCGTTCTGAACCTTCGCTATTTTATACGCCTTCCAAGCCTTCTTTAATGCACCCCAAGTCTGCCCTTTGGTGAATTTCTGCTCGGACATGCAAGACCACCATTGAGACATACGAAAGCATAAGTATTTAAGCATAGCTCTACCTCAGTCGATGTTTCAAGACATCTTTAAATAAGGCTAAAAAGAAATATTAAAGTGAAGTTGAGTTCGGCGCAGCCTCCCACCTTCTCTAGAGATAAACTTGATGGACGTGTGCTCTTTGACAGATTCGGTAGACCTGTTACTGGTGTAAGAATATCGTTAAACCCAAGCAGTTTCTGTAACTTCAACTGCATCTTCTGCCACAGCGAAGGCATATTTGAAGAACCCCAAGACATGATGACAGCAGACGAAATTCAGAGGATAACGAAGGTACTAACGAAGTTTGGAGTCGATGTTGTGAAGCTCACTGGCGGCGAACCCATGCTTCGAAGAGATATCGTTGACGTAGTTCAGAAGCTTGGCGAGCTCCCCCTAAGAGAACTCTCTATGACAACAAACGGCACTAGGCTTGTTGAACTTGCAGATAGATTAAAAGATAAAGGGTTAGATAGAGTTAATATAAGCCTACACAGCCTTAGAGAACAGCGTTTTAATTTTATAACAAGGGCAGCAAGGCTCGACTACACTATTAAAGCGATTAGACGAGCTGTAGAAGTAGGGCTGACACCGGTCAAGCTTAATGTCGTGGTTATGAGAGGAGTAAATGAGGATGAAGTGGACGATATCATCAACTTCGCCTCGAAGCTGGGTGGTGGAGAGAAGGCCAAGGTGCAGTTTATAGAATTGGTAGCAGAGGGTTCTGCAAACGCTTCCTTCTACAAAGAGTTCCACGCGGATCTTTCGGCTATTGAAGAGCGGTTTAAACGTATCGCTGTAGAGGAGAAGGTGCGGCAGCTACATCTGCGCCACCAGTATCTCCTACCTAATGGTGTGTGGGTTGAGGTGGTTAAGCCTATGCATAACTCTGCCTTCTGCATGGCGAATAACAGAATTCGTATAACCTATAATGGTCAGTTCAAACCTTGCTTACTTAGAGAAGATAACCACGTGGACTTTTTAAGCGCAATGAGGAACGGCGCCGATGATGAGGTTTTGGCTGAGCTGTTTAAGAAAGCGGTGTGGTTAAGAGAGCCTTTCTTTAAGCCGAAGGGGTTCCCCTGTTACTCCACCGAGTTAGAGGTACCTTCTCCTTCTTCTACTCCACCTTTATCCTGAAGCCCTTCTTCTCCTCTTTCTTTCTAGGCATAGTGATCTCTAGTATACCGTTTTTGTAGGTGGTCTTGGCCTTTTCGAATTCTACGTCTTTTGGTATCTCAACCGCCTTATAATATGATTTACCTTTTGAATCCACGGAAACAGTTAACTTGCCATCAGAAACATAAATTTCTATATCCTCCTTCTCAACGCCCGGTATCTCCATGATCACCTTCACTTCGTTATCTTCTTCTATGACTTCGGTTAGTGGTTCACGAGATTCCTTCACGGTTAAACCAGGTCTGCCAGGCACAGGCTTTATGTTACCAAATTCACGCACAACTGGTTTACCATCAGGTCCTATGGTTACTGAGTAGCCATAGACGAATGGGCCAAATTCTCTTACCACTCTGCCATCTGGCATTCTTCTCTCTCTTATCAGCTTTTCTGGAACTTTTTCACCTAGGTCTCTAAATGCTTCGTCCATTCTGCGCTCCAACTCTCTAATCATATCTATTAGATCGCTACTGTAGAAGCTGGGTAACTCTATGTCGAAGAAGGGTAGCCTTATCCTACGCCTTCTAAACCATTCTTCAGAGGACAAACATAACCACCTCCGTACATAGAATATCTGGTCTGTGTGCTCTATATTAAGGTTGCCGTTTAAAGAATGCTCCGATGAGCTGTTTAACTTATATCTTAGAATGTGAACATAATTTTTTAGCAGGTGTCTGGTTGAGCGAAGCTGAGCAGGTGAGGCTTGAGGCACCAAAAGGTTCTAAGGCTTCTATGCTACTCTGGGTTATAGCGAAGCAGCTTAGGTTCATGGGAGTTGATGAGCTAAAAGATCTCGTCACTAGTAAGGTTAGGATGAAGGCTCTAGCCGCTACTGCTAGGCCTATATCAGCCAACGAGCTTCTTGAATTCTTCGGTTTAGAGCAGATTCAGAATGAATGGAAGGTTTGGCGAGAGAGGTTTGCTAAGTTGGGAAGAGCCTTCCAAACCGATTTAGAGTTTAATAGCTTTCTCTTAGTTTTCTTCAGA
>Ga0197143_1002181_pt1 | contig 14865 bp, 13 predicted proteins | sample GBS70_MetaG_FD_148603 | JGI IMG/M metagenome (GOLD analysis project Ga0197143, IMG submission 148603) | Sediment microbial communities from Great Boiling Springs, Gerlach, Nevada, United States - GBS 70_MetaG | ecosystem: Environmental > Aquatic > Thermal springs > Hot (42-90C) > Sediment...
TTGCCAGCCGGGATGAGTTGCTGCAATTGACCGGCGTTCCTCCAGGGGCGGTTCCGCCGTTTGGAAGTTTGTTCGGATTACCCACCTACTGCGACCCAGCCTTGCTTCAGCAAGCGGAGATCAACTTCAACATCGGTGACAATGCGGTATCCATGCACCTGGCTACCCAGGACTACCGGAGAGTCGAAAATCCTGTTCAACTGCCGCTGGCCTGTTGACCGGCTCCGGGTTGCCAGAGGATATCCGCGCGGCCTGCGTCGTTATAGACACGTGCCAGTACAAAAAGCAGGTCGGACAGGCGGTTCAAATACCGCAACACTTCCGGATTGACCGGTTCGTGTTGACTGAGGGAGACGACCTGGCGTTCGGCCCGGCGACAAACCGTACGGGCAAGATGGCACCAAGCTGCCGCTAGTGTACCTCCGGGGATCACGAAACTGCTTAGCGGTTTCAACTGGGCATTGAGCCGGTCAATTTGTTCCTCCAGCCACTGCACTTGCTGGGCCTGGACACGCAAACGTTGCCGGCTTTGTTCCTCATAAGGGCAACACAAGTCGGCTCCAACATCGAACAGATCATTTTGAATGCGGCGAATTATTGCCGACTCTGCCTGGTTCGGAACCGATGCCAGTACCAGGCCGAGGACGCTATTAAGTTCGTCCACCTCGCCGTAAGCCGCGACGCGCGGGTGATTTTTCGGCACACGTTGACCATTGCCCAGACTGGTTTCCCCCGTGTCGCCAGTACGTGTGTAAATGCGAGATAAATAGACCATGGTTCCACCTAGTTGCAACCACAATCAGTAGCCACGCCGACGAAAGAGCCCTGACCAACCAAGCGGCCGAAAAACTCGCCCGTTCAAATCCACAGCTTCAAACTGGTAACGGCGGAGTTGCCAGACCTCGAAATCGGGCTCCAGTTCCTCAGCGATCTGGCGAACCGAAACCCGTGGGGGACCTTTTTCTTTTGGGGTGGGATCATCCGCATTGCCCATCAACGCGAGATACCAGGAACCTGGAGCGGTCAGTCGCCTTAACCCTGCCAAGAATTTCGCCACTCCGAGTTCTCTTACGCTGTGGTAAACCCCGCGGTCGAAAACGAGAGAAAAGGGTTCACCGAAGTCGGGTGGCTCAAAGACATCACCGACCACAAACGTTACCGAGACAGCAGCAGCATCGGCCTTTTTCCTGGCTTTTTCGATGGCCAGCGGCGAAATGTCGAAGGCAGTTACCTCAAAGCCGTGTTGGGCGAGGTAAATGGCATTCGTCCCTGTACCGCAACCGATCTCCACGCAGCGACACGGGCTAAACCAACCTTCCTGCAGAATACGGACCAACTCGCTATCCGGTTGGCCAGTGTCCCAAGGTGTGTCGCCTGTTTCGTAGCGTTTCTGCCAGTCTTCTGCGGTACGTGGATTCATACTCGTGTCCCAAGCCGTGGTCAGAAAACCACACCGCTAGGTTGGGTAGGCAATTTATCCTAGCGCATTTTCTGCTTCCGCAATAATAGAGGTGGCCATATCCACATTTTCTGCGCCGCGAAGTTTGTCAAGGAACCCAGGTTGCAGGAACAATCGCGATAGTCGGGCCAGCACCCGCAGGTGCGTTGCGTCATCGCAACAGCAAACCAGGAAAAAGAGATCACACAGGCCTCCTCGGTCTCCGCCAAACGGGATCGGGGAAAGAGTGCGCCCGAACGCAATGACCGACTCGCTCAACGCCTGGGGAAGGGGTCGGCGGGGGTGCGGAATAGCTACACCACCTGGCATCGCCGTGGATTGCATTTCTTCACGAGCCTGCACGGCTTTGAGTACGGCTTCTGGGTCGCACACCCGCCAGGATTGCTCTGCCAGCTGAACCAGCTCTATCAGAACCGATGGCTTCGTTCGCGCCTGTAACGGGATCGCAATGCAGGTCTCCGGCAACAGACCACCTATTAACCGTTCGCTTGACGTCTTGTTGCCGCCTTCCAGATGCGCGAGCCGTTGCTCATCCCAGATAGGTAATTGGGTTTCAACCCAGTGCAGAATTTCCGCGCGCGCAAAACACCACCGACCGGCGACCTTCCGGCCCGGAAGATAACCACGGTCGGCCAGTCGCTGGATTTCCCGCGCATCCCAGCGCAAATACTGCGCCACCTCCTCTACCGTCATGACCTCTGGATTCATCGTCCGGTTTCGCCTCCTACGGCGTAAGAATTTTATGCTCGGTTGCCGGTGAAAATTTTGCGAGCGGCCATTTTACTGCTGCCGCGCCAATCCGGGAAGTTCAAACCCCGCTCCCGACTTACCCAGTTGAAGTTGTACTTGAGTTTGCGTCTGCAGTCCCCATAACCGGATAAAACCTTTGGCTGCTTCGTGGTCGAACAGATCCTTGCCTTCGTAGGTAGCCAGCTGGCGTTGGTACAGGCTGAACTCGCTCTTACGGCCAACCACGATGGCACTCCCTTTGTAAAGTTTCATGCGGACGGTACCGGTAACAAATCGCTGATTGCTCGCCACGAATGCCGCCAGGTCTTGATGAAACGCGCTGAACCACAAACCGTTGTAAATCAGGTCGGCGTATTCCTGGCTGACGTAAGTTTTAAAGCGTTGAGCCTGCTTAGTCAGCGTCAAAGCTTCCAGGTCGCGGTGGGCTTCGTGGAGAATGACTGCTGCTGGGGCTTCGTAAACTTCGCGGGACTTGATCCCCACCAACCGGTTTTCGATGTGGTCAATTCGTCCGACACCGTGTTGGCCGCCGAGGCGATTGAGGGTTTCAATCAACTGCACTCCGTCCATGGCTTGTCCGTTGAGTGCCACTGGTCGGCCCTGCTCGAAGTCAATGGTGATGTACGTTGGCTCGTTCGGAGCTTTTTGCGGACTGACAGTCCAGGCAAAGGCTTCTTCCGGTGGTTCCGTCCAGGGATCTTCGAGCGGCCCGGCCTCGATACTTCGGCCGAATAGGTTCTGGTCAATCGAGAATAGTTTTTCGCGTTTGACTTCGACCGGGATACCGTGTTTTTCAGCGTATTCGATGGCCTGGTCGCGCGTCATTTTCCAATCCCGTACCGGGGCAATGATTTGCAAGTCAGGAGCCAGCGTTTGAAAAGTAACGTCGAAGCGAACCTGATCGTTTCCTTTTCCCGTGCAACCGTGGGCCACGGCTTTGGCGCCGCGCTCGCGGGCCAGGTCAACCATGAGTTTGGCAATCAATGGACGACCCAGGGCAGTCGCTAGCGGATAGCGATTTTCGTAAACTGCGCCCGCCATCAACGCTGGCCAGATGAAGCAATCCACGAAAAGGTTCTTAGCGTCCACCACTACCGCATCCTTGGCACCGGTTTTCAGCGCTTTCTGTCGAATGGCTTCCAGGTCGTCTCCCTGACCGAGGTCTGCGGTGAAAGTAATAACGTCGTAGTTGTATTTTTCCTGAAGCCAGCGCACCATCACCGAGGTGTCGAGTCCGCCACTGTAGGCAAGAATGACAAGGTCGCGTGCCATTGCTTGTCTCCGGTTGTATGGTGTTATCTTTCGGCTTACCGTTACGCGCTTGCAAGGATGCCTTCGCCCAAGTATTCACGTAGGCCTTGCAGAAGCTGGCAAGGGCTGCGAACCTGTCCGTGCACCGGTGCATGGGACTTTTGCACAACCGGTCAGGCAGGCGTTTCAAAGTGAGTGTGCCGATGCTAGTGTTTATAGCGAATCCAACTTGCGGCCGGCTAATTTTAGCTGCAGCTGAGAAATTTCCTTGGCGGGACTCCGCAGAGCGAGTTTTTGCGGGACTCCGCAGAAAGCGTTTTTCTCCCACTCAGCTAATTGTAACACCTGCGGAGTCAACATGCCCGCGAAAGTTTGACCCGTCCCATGGAGCTCGTTTTTCGCCCAACCCAACGAACCAGCATAGTCCGAAGTGGATACGATATCACATAGCCTGACAATGCAAGGGAACGTAGACCAAGCGAATCCACCTATGGACAGGCTTATCCTGCCGGAAAAAATCTGGCGGCAGCTAACCGAACATGCTGTACGCGACCTGCCCAACGAGTGTCTCGGCATGCTGGCAGGCTTACCGGACGGACGCGTGTGTGCCGCTTACGAAATCGTTAACGCCTCGACAAACCCGCACCGGTTTCTCAGCGACCCGGCTAGCTTGTGTGCTGCCGAAAAGCGTCGCCGCTCCGCAGGCTGGCATCTGCTTGGCTTTTACCACTCCCATCCCCACGGCCGGCCGATTCCCAGTAGCATTGACACCGATCCCGAAGTGAACTTTTGGCTCGACGGCAGTACCGCGACTGTCATTCTCGCGGTGCGCTCGCTGAACCAATTTCCGGCTATTGCTCAAGCCCTGCTAACAGACCCCGTGGCCACTACTGAATCGCTAACAACAAGCGATTCCGTAACGGGTATCCTTCGCGGGTATTACGTCGAAGCGCGGGCCTACCGACTTTTCCCACATCGCTGGCAGCTCATACCGCTATCACTTGGAGCCGATTGATGACACTGCTCGCTCCGCCGTTTACTGTCGGCTCTCATAGTTCGACGCGGTTACATCTAAGCTTTAGCAAACTTGTACGAAGCGATCGAGTAAATGGTTCATCAATCTTGCAGAGATGGACGTAACATTTGTAGCCCTCACGAACTGGCCCAGTAGTGGTTTGAAGTGACTAAGTGGGCGTAAGCGGAAACGAATTATCCAGCTACCCTGAGCCGGTGCACTTATGGCTCACGCAATGATGGGCAGTGCAGCTAAGCGATTGACTTATGGCGGCCTTGTCGCTTATATAATGAGTTGGTGAGCGGAAGTGGCGGAATTGGAAGACGCGCCAGGTTCAGGACCTGGTGGGCGATTAGCCCATGTGGGTTCGAGTCCCACCTTCCGCATTTGTCGGTCGTACAACTTCAAATAGCCGATGAGCGGTTCGATTTTACTGCTTGTTGCAGACACGAGCCGAAAGATTGGTCGTCGGCGAATAAGTGTCAACGTGGTGCTTTTGCTGATAAACGACTATTGGAGACACGCGCCTCAAGTTCGGGCGTCCGCAAAACCGTAACTTGGGTTGGCTTCGAAATTACGCCTGGTTCTTTGCCGTTCCCACCGGCAATTGGCTACGCCTACCAGCGCAGTTTGTTCGCGCCAGTAAGGGCGAAATTACCGAGCATCATTCCGTGGACTAGTGGAGAAGACAAATGCACGATCTGGAGTCGTCGAACCTGTTTGCCCATGGGAAGCAACAATCCCTGTTGGGCTAAATTGGATGCCGCCACGACAACAATCAGTTTTCACCGGGCATCATGCCTTGTCCGTTGCGGTGATGCGTCCATGATTCCGGGCAGCAGAAGTGTACGGAGCGAGCAATTGAGCTAGCCATTGTTGGGGAGCGGGGCAGAACCGATCGAGGGCATTCCAGTAGTCGGGATGGTTAGTTGGCGAACCATCCGCCAGGGCACGTTTCACCGCAACTCGCAACTGGGCGGGTTGCGGGGAGGTGAGGTATAATCCGGGCCAGTCGCGGTAGGGTTGGAAGCCAGGATCCTCACCAAGCACCACGGGCAGTCCGCAGGCGAGAGCTTCCTGTACCACCAGCGGAAATCCCTCACGAACCGCACTCGGCAGAACCAGCACATCTGCGGCATGGTACAGCGAAATTAGTTCTGCCTGGGGGCGCGCGGGTAAATATCGAACGTGCGGGTGGTTACCAAGTTGAGGCCAATGTTTTTGCCCCGGGCCGCAAAAAACAATCTCCCATTCCGGAGACGCGATTTCCAGCAAGTGGGCCACTCCCTTTTCCGGTACCAATCGTCCGACAAAGAGCAAACGCGGGCGACCGTCGTTCCAGCCGAGTCGCAAACGTGCTTGTTGGCGCTCGATTCGGCTCGGTGGGCGGAACAAATCTCGCCGAATTGGATTGGGTAAAAATCGAACAGGCTTACCGGCCAAACGCATCAGCTCCGCCTGCACTCGGGCGTTGTAAGCCACCAGATCGCTAGCCCACCGGCAACTACATCGGCCCAAAGTGTGTAAGCCAAGCTGAGCCAGGCATCGCTTGCTAAGCGAGCGAAAATGCTGGAGTCCGCCATGATCCGTCAACAATCCCGGCTTACCAAACTGTTTGGCCCAAAGCAGGGCGACCGGTGTCGCCAAAAATAAGCATCCGTGGGCGTGGACCAGATCGGCCCAGCGAACTGCATCCCGCAAAACGCTCAACAAACCGGGACTGAACAGCGGATAGGGAACACGCCAGTGTTTTTCCAACCCGTGCCATGCAGGAACACGCTGAATTCGTACTTGGCGCGGATAAGCTGGATTTTCGCCCGCACCACTGCCATCACTGGCCACGATGAGCACTTCGTGTCCCGAATCAGCCAGTGCCTGTGCTTCGAGATGTACCAGTTGCTCCACACCTCCGACATGCGGGAGGATGTAATGGGCTACAATCAGGACACGCATGGCCTGTCGCCGGGTAAATTGCCTCGCCAAACGGGCACAGCCTCAAGAATAGCACAGGTCGCCGAAACAGGCCGACATAGCCACGCAAGCAATCGGAGTGCACGTTTCCATGGCCGATCACCGATCCGCGGGACCTCAACCTCACCAACGAGCATCGCGGCACCGGTTGCCCGACCGGCGTCGCTATGACTGCCCCCCGTATGGTCAGGCGATTCCACTGAAGCGGGAACCTGTACAGGGCTATCAGTCAATCCGCTGCTGGCAGAGGACATTGCTTCGTGAGCACGAGTCCGGGTACGAAATCGCGCGATAAGGTAATGCCAGAGCGGCCCACAATCGACAATTTCGCCGACCACCAGTCGCGTTTGGGGAAACAGGTTGGCGAGTTGTTCGACATCCGGTCGCAGTCCTGTGTCAATCGGGTCAGGGTGATATGGGAATGCCCGCGGACAGGAAACGAAGAGCAGGCCGCCTAGAGGCAAAATGCTTACCAGCCGTTCAGCTAGCAGCTTCGGTTGCGGCACGTGTTCGAGCAAATTGGAACAGAATACCGACTGAAAGCCGTATAATCGCAAGCGCTCGATAAATTCAGCGTCCATCAGATCGCCAACAATGTCCACGCCCACACCAGCACGAATATCCGTGTGCACCACCTTCACGCCACGCTGCTGCAAAGGCTGGAAAATGTACCTTTCAATCCACGGTTGCGCGAACCGTCGAAAATGCAGCGTCTGACTGCCCACATTTAACATCGGTGATAACCGTTCTGCTGGCATTCGCGCCAACCGGGCATAAAACCATCTGGCTTCTTCTACCAGCATCGTTCATTCCTACCGATCGCTAGGCACCTGTCCGACCCTATCGCAGTCATTGAGGTCTTCAGAATCACCTCGCTCTTTGTTTAACGAGACTGGCTGATGAATGAAACGGATGCCGTGCTTATATAACAGATAGCTTGAACCGTAAGAGCGGGATAGGGGAGTCGAACCCCTCTCACCACCTTGGGAAGGTGGGGCACGGCCGCTATACCAATCCCGCACCGTATGGCTATCGCCAGCCGTAAGCGATTCCTTCGCTCAACTTAAGTATACAAGTCTCGTACGTAGCCGGCCAGACATGAATTTCACTCAAGCTCCTTGTCTCTCTGGACTTCGCTAAGCCTTATTAGCTTGGGTAGGTAAAGCGATTGTCAATCACAAGGGTGATCAAGCGGACCAGTACGTCGCACTATAGAGGCGGTTTGTCTGCACTGCCAGCAACCACTACGCAAGTAGGCAATACACTGCTACAAGCCAGCCATCTGTGCTCCACACCCTTGTGGAGACATTTCATTATCGGCTGACCGGAAGACAAAGACTATGTTTGAGCTGGGAGCTATCGTTAGCAGTCCTTCGCTGGCATCGTGCACGTCGTCAGTTGTCGGCAAGCAAATGATGTGATAAGCACTGGCTCGCCGACTTCGTGCTGCCATGGCTGGCCCTGATGAATGGTCCAAGAGCTTGAAAGGGAGCGACGAAAGTTAGGGCTTTTTGCTTTCCTGGGCCAGGGTGTCCATGGTTTCCGTGCGAGTGGTTTGCTTTTGCTCCAGCTCCACCTCAGTTTTTTGGTCGCCAACGCTGATGGTCAACTTACCAGTGAGATTGACGACCATCTCCGAACTATGCGTTCGACCTTTGGTGCTGTCGAAATAGATCGTTCCTTTGACTTCCTTGGCTTCCAGGTTGCCGCTTTCGATTTTGAAAGGCAACCCGCTTGCCTGGGCAGCTTCTGGCGGCTTGTATTTGATGCTGGCCTGCACCTCAATCTTGTCCAGTTCCGCGTCGCCTTTTTTCTCTTTACCCTGGTAGATGTACTTGTAAAGAGCGTCGTATGAGCCGAGCGGCCCCATGGTGAGACGGGCTTCGCGCTCCCAAGACCCGCCGACAGCTACGGGGGAGGGCGGAGTAACAGCAAAGGCTGGCTCAGCCATTTGTTTGAGCTGGTCTTCCGAAAGAATCTGACCCAACAGCTGCGACATGTTGGGGTTGGCGTCTCGCAGCCGTTTTACGAAATCCTCACGCCCTTGCACATTGACGACGCGGTTGGTTTTCGGCTCGAGGGTAATGGTAAAACTGGCACCAATTAACGGTTTGAAGAAACTCGCCACCGGGTTTTCCGCCTGATCCTTGCTTGCCGAGTTATAACTGATTTCGTTGCTGCCTATGCGAATGCGCATGTTGACCGACTCGATTTTTTGCTCCAGTTCAACCTTTTCGGGAGCTGCCGATTTGACCGTCCAGCTGAAAACAAACTCCTGTTCCTGATCCTGCTTGATTTGCTGGCCCTGGATTTTCAGGGACTGCTCCGTTCGGGTGGTCATTTTCTGGAAGAACTTGTCGCCGGCTTTAAAGTTCCATCTCAGCTCGGACGTGCCGGACTTTTCTTGTGGCTTTTGTTCTGCTTTTTCCGGTTTTTTCTCTTGAGCGAGAAGCGGGAAAGCGACCAGGGTCGCACCCGTCATCAGCAAGCAGAAAAAGCGTTGCATAGACATACCTCCTCTAGTCAATAGACAAGTGGGCGACCAGTAATTCATTCGGCTGCCTCTATTAGTGACTCGCTGGCTATCGTTTCGTTCGCGGAACCCCATTATACTAACTGCACGCGTACCAGCGTAGAGCAGGGCACAAAAGGAGGACAGCAATGACCCTTATAGACACCATTCGTGGTTCGCTCCTGGAAGGATTTCTCCCGGCTGGATGGGACCTGGCCAAAATTGATGCGCTGGCGGGCCGACCACCCGAACGTATTACCGAGCGTGAGCGCTGGTGGCATCCCCAGTTTCAGCCGATCGCTTGCAGCGACTTTGCCGATTTCGATGTCCGCATGGGGCATGAGATTGCCCGGGTGATTCAGAAAGCCCGTCAGCAAGGGCGACCGATCGTTCTGATCCTGCCTGTAGGGCCCATGGGCATGTATCGTTGGGCCGTGTACTTCCTCCAGGAATGGGAAGTGGATTGTTCGCACGTGCACGGCTTCAATATGGACGAATGGTCGGACGCTCAGGGCCATACGTTGCCGCCTACCAGTCCAGGAGCGTTTCAACACGCAATGGAGCAGGCCTTTTACGGGCCGCTGGGCAATCGTACGGTGCCGCCTAAGCAGCGTCATTTCGCCACCAAAGCCGAGTTACCAACTTATTCCCAGCAAATCGCCGATCTGCGAAAACAGGGTGCCCAGCTAGTGACCGTATTCGGGATCGGTCGGGTGTGCCACATTGCTTTCTGGGAGCCGCAATTCGCTGCCGAGTTTGCCAGCGAAGCAGAATGGAAAGCTCAGACGCACCGTCTGGGGGCGAAATTGCATCCGCTCACCATCGAACAAAACGCCATCCACAGTTTCAAAAGCCGCACGACGCTGGTTCCGGCCTTTGCCAACACCATAGGCCCGGCTTTATTTTTGGCGGCAGACTGGATCATCGGCGGTGCGGACGGGGCGTTAGGACGCGGCATGATGTGGCAGGGAATGTCGCTGTGGATGACCCTCCACCACGAGCCGACTCCCTGGATTCCCAGTTCTTACATGCCGACGCTACCGGGCAAACTCTTCTTCCTGCAAGAACTAGCCGGCCCGCTCATCCCCGAGTGCCACTGATGTGGAGCGGATAAATGAGGGAAATATACAAGCAAATGGGAGCTGCTCAGTTCCTTGAACTGCCCACTACTAGCATAGTGCAGCCAGTACCGTAAGGTACAGTACTAGCGCCGGGAGCGAGGAGTAGGAAATTTCTGTCTTACGAGAGCTGAGGTGTCTATACCAAATCATTGGCCGATTTTCAGATTTTCGGCCGAGCTCTTGTCCACCGTAACCTTCAGCGGGGTGGTTTCGAATTGCCGCCACTCCGGGGGAACACCCGCCTGTCCAAGCTCCTGCACGACAATTTTGTACTGACCGGGGGCCAGGCCTGGGGGGTTGGGAATCTCGAACTGGCCATCGGGCGGATTTGCTGTCGTGAAATAGACAATGCCGCCCTGATCATCGCAAAATTGAAGGACTACCGGCGCGGCTAAGCCTTTTGGCACTTCCAGCCGGCCGCGGACGGCCAGGGTTGTATCCCGCGAAGTCACCCCCTGGTCCCGCGTACAGTTGCTGAACAGGACGAAGCCTGTTGCGCACGCAAGCAGCAAGGCCAGACGCGTTCGCATAGCCCAGAGCTTCAGCCACACCCGGTTTACTCCAGATTTTGCGGACTGAAAGCCTGACCGTCATCCCGCACACACGCCTGCCGCAAGACCGGCAAGTCCACAGAGTAGCGGATCTTGCGAATGCTCCGATCGGCCATGACCGCGTTGAACGAGCCCGGATGTGCCGAACCGAACAAACTTCCATTGACGGGACAGCCACACCAATTTACGCCCGCAGGATTCGTCGGCGGACAGGGCCACCAGCCGAAGATAATCTGGGGAGCACTCTGCGGCCTGTCTTGCATGGGCTGGACAGTCCAAACCCCGCCAATGGTATCGCCGTCAAAACCATCTACCCAGCCGGAGTCGTCATTCCACTTGCTGGCACCACGAGAGCGGCTGTCTAAGAACTTCTCGGTAACCAACACCACATTGCTCGTACCGTCCGGGACGCCTCCATCCAGACTGACTACGCGGCCTAACATGTTGGGCCAGGCGGCTGCATCACTGGCAATGACCATACCGCTGGCCCCCCACCAGTTGTAGGGCGGTGAGTACGTGCTCGGCAAACCAGGACGAACTCCGTTAGTGCCGCCATTGCCGTGATAATCCATTGGCGCTCGATCACCGGCTCCCACAATGTTCTGCGGTTTACGCCGGCTCGGGCAAAGATAAAACGGTAGCACTGTAGTGAAAACAGTCACGTCACTGGGATTACGAAACAGTGGTTCCTGCTCCATATAGGGCAGTATCTGATATCCCCAACCCCAGTGCTGAATGGGACCCTGGCCTGGTTGACCGTTCAAGATTGTACGACTGGACCAGCAAGGCCCGCCGCCCGTGGGAAAATGGTTGTAATCGTTGTGAAAGTTGTGGAAAGCCAGCGAAATCTGCGCCAGATTGTTTCCGCAGCGCATGCGATTGGCCGCTTCCCGAACACGCTGGATTGCTGGCAGAAGTAAAGCCATCAGCAGTCCGATGATGGCGATGACTACCAGCAACTCGATAAGCGTAAATCCGCGACGGTACAAGCTACGAACCATGGCTACACCCTCCGTTTGAATAATACCAGAAATTCATCAGCGCCAGGCCGCGCTCCCAGCGCCTTCCCCTTGGGAACCATTATCGCCGCTAATATATTGGGGGTCAAGCGAAAAATGAAAAATTTTTTAGAAAGCTAAAAAGGCTACTTGGACACTCCGATTAAAACGTGGCGCGTGTGGTATAGGTTTTGTGGCGAAGTTCGCAGTGCGCGTGCCCGGCTTAAGGTGGAGATCCGATAAGTGGCGGGAGTATGGAATTTGGCGGCGCGCTTATGCCACTTCCTGCATCAGGCCCCAGACCCGGGTACAACCGTACGTCTTTCCGTTCACTTGAGTGCAACTGAAAGGGGCAAAAGGGTTCTTGCTCTCTTGCTGTCGCTGATAAGGGGCCTATCTTCAAAATTGTAAAATTGTCGCTGTCTACGTTCCCGGTGGCCTCGTGCGCCAGATTTTTGATGGTGAGACAACCGTGACCGAAGCGGTATTTCAACGCTGCATCGAAAGCCAATGCAGCGGCACGCTAGCCGTCGACGATACCAGCTTTATCTGCCCGCAGTGTGGCGGATTGCTGGATGTGGTTTACGACTGGTCGCGGCTGTCTGTTCCCGAGTCGCTTACTTTTTTTGAAAAGCGTTGGAGCGAGCGGAACGACCCGCTGGCTCTTAGCGGTGTGTGGCGTTTCCGCGAACTACTGCCGTTTGCCGACTCGCGTTGGGTAATGACTATTGGCGAGGGGCAGACCATCTTACAACGTGCCGATGGGTTATGCTCTTACGTTGGACTGGTTCCTGGGCGGTTATTCTTGCAATACGAAGGAATGAATCCGTCGGGAAGTTTCAAAGACAACGGGATGACGGCAGCCTTTACGCACGCGCGCATGGTCGGAGCTAGGCGTGCCGCCTGCGCTTCCACGGGCAATACCAGCGCTTCGCTAGCGGTGTTTTGTTCGGCCACCGGGTTGATGCGAGCGATTATTTTCATCGGCGCTGGCAAAATCGCTTACGGCAAACTGGCCCAGGCACTCGACCACGGCGCCCTGACTATTCAGATAGCCGGCGATTTCGACGACGCCATGCAGCGCGTGCAGCAGGTTAGTCGACAACTCGGCATTTATTTGGTCAACAGCATCAATCCCTTCCGCCTGGAAGGGCAGAAGAGCATCATGTATCGCGTGCTCGAAGGACTGCGCTGGGAGGTGCCCGACTGGGTTGTCGTCCCTGGGGGCAACCTGGGCAACGTCAGTGCCTTCGGCAAGGCTTTCTTTGAACTGCATCAACTGGGTTTGATTCCACGCCTGCCACGGCTAGCAGTGGTCAACGCCAGCGGCGCCAATACACTTTACCAGCTGTACGAAAAATTGCGCATTCGCTGGAATGACGGCAACTGGCCCAAACAACAGGTACAGCAGTTTTTTGCACAAATGCAGGCAGAACACCGCCGCGCTTCTACCATCGCCAGTGCCATCGAAATCAATTATCCAGTGAATTTACCCAAGGCCTTGCGAGCCCTGCAATGGTGTGATGGAGTCGTTTGCGAGGTAACGGACCAGGAAATCCTCGATGCTAAGGCACAAGTCGGCAGACACGGCTTGGGTTGCGAGCCGGCCAGCGCAGCCAGTGTAGCCGGCCTAAAGCGCCTCCGTCAGCAAGGCGTAATCGGTAAAGACGAGCGCGTAGTGTGTGTCTTGACCGGACATCAACTCAAAGACCCCACTGCAACGGTCGCCTATCATAGCACGGACCCGCATTTGTTCGAGGAAGTGCTGGGGCGGCGCGGTGTGCGGCGCCCCACTTTCGCTAACCGCGCCGTCCAGGTACCCAACGACTTGAACGAGATTATCAAGGCGATTGAACTCTATGCTTGAATCGAGCTTGCCGCAGATAGACCTGTCCGTACAAATCGGAAGCGTGAAACTCCGGAACCCTATTCTGGTTGCGTCAGGCACGTTTGGATATGGCCGGGAAATGGCCGGAATAGTGGATTATTCCCGGTTAGGCGGCCTGATTCCCAAGACCATTACCCTGCAGCCCCGTATCGGCAATGCTCCGCCACGCAGCGTTGAGACACCGTGCGGTATGCTCAACTCGATCGGTCTGGACAACGACGGTCTGGAGCATTTTCTGGCACATCACCTTCCCTACCTGCGCACCTTGCCGACCGCCATTATCGTCAACGTTGCAGGAAAATCCGCAGCGGAATTTGCCCAGCTGGCAGAACGGTTGTCGGCTGAGCCGGGCATTGCCGCCATCGAGCTGAATCTTTCGTGTCCGAACGTGTCCGGCGGACTGGATTTCGCCACAGATGCGCGAATCACTTACGAGGTGGTACGGCAGGTGTGCCAGGTTTGTCGGCTGCCGGTCTGGGCAAAACTCACGCCCAACGTCACGGACATCGTTCCGATTGCGCGCGCGGCTGCCGAGGCTGGGGCCGAAGCCATCTCGCTGATCAACACCTTCGTCGGTATGGCTGTGGATTGGCGAAAGCGGCGGCCGATCCTGGGCAATGTTACCGGAGGTCTGAGCGGCCCAGCTATCAAACCGCTCGCTCTGCGTTTGGTGTGGCAAGCAGCACGCGCCTTGAATATCCCTGTCATCGGCATTGGCGGCATTAGCTCCCTGGACGACGTCATGGAGTTTCTCATAGCCGGGGCCAGCGCCGTCCAGATCGGGACGGCCAACTTCTTCGACCCAACTGTTACCATGCGTATCGTAGATGCGTTGCCGCAAGCAGTGCAAACACTTGGTGCGGATTCCATCCGCAGCATTATCGGGACACTGCAAGTCGCCAGGTAACCGGCTCCGACAAGTTTGGCCCTAATAGGATGTTATCGCCGCTACACGCCGATGTTGCAGCATCTACATGAGTTGAACCAGCATGGATTGCCCAGGCCATTCCCGGTGTTAGCATCAGTTGCTTCGTGACCGCCGATACTGATGGTTTGGCAAAACATCGCATGCGAAACTGTGCGGCATAACATAACTGCATGAGCGATACACCGGCGACCGAACAAACCGGCTATCTGGTGCTGGACGTGGAAAGCGTTCCTGATGGTAAGCTGATCCGCCTGTTACGCTACCCGAACGAAGCGATCAGCGATGAGGTAGCCATCGCCCGGTACCAACAGGAACGATTGGCGGAAACTGGCCGGGATTTTATTCCGGTTACCTTCCAGGTGCCTGTGGCGATCTCCGTGGCTCGAGTGGCGCAAGACTGCCGACTGCAGCGGCTAACTCG
>Ga0197143_1002182_pt1 | contig 14859 bp, 16 predicted proteins | sample GBS70_MetaG_FD_148603 | JGI IMG/M metagenome (GOLD analysis project Ga0197143, IMG submission 148603) | Sediment microbial communities from Great Boiling Springs, Gerlach, Nevada, United States - GBS 70_MetaG | ecosystem: Environmental > Aquatic > Thermal springs > Hot (42-90C) > Sediment...
TTTTTAATTTCAAAATTTCTTCCTTCATCCCCTTTTTATTTCTATTTTTGCACCCAGTTTTCTTAATTTATAAACTATTTTTTCATAACCTCTTTTTATATGTTCTATCTCATAAATTTTTGATTTTCCTCTTGCAATTAGAGAGGCAAGAATTATTGATGCACCTGCCCTTATGTCAGACGCAATTAAAGGTGCTCCTTTCAGTTCGCTTTTTCCTTTAATTTTTGCAACACCATTACTAACCTCAATATCAGCCCCCATCTTTACAAGTTCCCCAACATAACCGAATCTTTCAGGATATACCCTTTCTCTAACAGAACTTTTCCCCTTTGCTTGTGTAAGAAGTGCAACAAGCTGAGGTTGTAAATCCGTGGGATATCCGGGATAGGGTGATGTTGTTACATTTAAAGGTTCTAAATCTTCTTCCTTTTCTTTTTTTAAATATAAATATTCCTTTTTATCTTCCACATAAACACCTGTTTTTCTTAAAACCTTTGTAAATTTTTCAAGATATTTTATAGGATTGGGTTTTAAGATCAATTCTCCCCCTGTCCCGGATACAAATAACATATAGGTTCCTGCCTCTATTCTATCAGGAATGTTATCAAACAAATTAGGAGATTTTAAATTTTTTTTACCCCTTATATATAACTTTCTTTTATCCACTTTTATAGAAACCCCACATTTTTTCAGAAATTCAAATAAAAGCATGACTTCTGGTTCAAGGGATATATTTTCAATTACACTTTCATCCTCTATTTTTGCTGCTGTCATTGCAAGATGTGCCGTTGCTCCAACACTTATCTTAGGTAATTTTATATGAATTCCTTTTAAATCTTTTGCCTCTGCGTTTATAAAACCTCCATTTATATTAATTTTAACCCCCATTTTTTTAAGACCTTTTAAATGAAAATTTATGGGCCGTGGCCCAAAAGCACATCCTCCAGGGATTGCTATCTTTGCCTTTCCTAAAACTGTTATGAGTGGACCAAGAACATAAATTGAAGCCCTCATTTTTCGAATATATGAAAGAGGGGCTGAATAACTTTTTATACCCCTATTTTCTATTGTAACACTTTTATTTTTTCTATCAATATTTACTTCAAGACCCAGATACTCTAACAGGGATAACATTGTAATTATATCATTAACAAGCGGAATATTCCTGAAGGTAACCCTTCCCTCACATAAAATTGTTGCTGCAAAAAGAGGTAATGCTGCGTTCTTTGCACCCTGAAGGTGTACTATACCCTTTAAAGGATATCCGCCCTCTATTAGAAAATATTCTCTACTCAAAGTAAACAAATGTTTTTTTGAAAATTCTATTTCCCTGTTTTAAAACAACTATATAAAGTCCTCTTTTTAAACCGATATTGTTCTCTTTTAGTTTTACAAGTTTCGGGAAATTTATAATCTGATTTTCAAAGAATATGTGTTTAATAAAACCTGCGGAATCGTATAAATAAAGGGATGAAGGTTCCCTTGAAGGAGAAATCCATATCTCAATCTCATCCTCTTTTCCATCAGCATTCGGAGTGAACCTTCTTGAAGATAATTTAAGTTTTTCTTCTCCCATTTCAATTTTGTAAGGACCTCTTCCTGGTGTTGCTCCCTTTGGGTCCTGAGAAGAACCCCAATTTTCCTTTAACCATGAAGGACCAAAAGAGTATCTTTCAAGAGAAATTCCGTAACCCCCACCCCAGAGAGAGGTATAAGGAACAGAATCTATTCTCTGACTCAAATTGTTGGTTATTAATACCACATCACCATCATTGTTAAGGGTAGGAAATCCTTTAAGTTCATAAGTAAAGGGTATCTTACCATAAATCTTATAAAATTCAGATGTATCTGATACAAATACACCATAGGTATCTCCTGGAATCTCTATGTTATTTATTAAAGCCTTTTTTCCTGCTTCATCTTTTAAAATCAGGTTTTCAATAAAAAGAGAATTCTTTGAAGTATTTTTAATTTCAATCCATTCAGGAGACCCGTAATAAAATATTTCGGTTATATAAAGAATATGGGTGTCAATTATTATTTTATCGGTAAAATAATTGTTTGTTGTATCCTTTTCATCTATAATAGGATTTATCTTTAAATTTAATTTTAATACCCCTTTTGTGTTCTCATTTACCTCAATATTTCCTAAAACCGAATCACCTGCAGGAATTCTCGTATCCATCTCAAAATTTTTCCTCTCTGATATTTCCATATAACCCGATATATTCCCTGAATAATCAAGTGTCCCTAAATTTTTTAATACAAAGTAGATTTCAAAATTCTGATTTATCTTTATGAAAGTTGGTTTTGTATATACCCTCTTTATTGTTATGTCAAACCCAGGTGAAACAGAGTTAAACCTTCCAGGTGTTGAACCCTCAGGTGCTCTGCATTTATCCCAATTTGAAAGAGAATCTGGTCCTAAAAGCTCAATTCTTTCAATTGAAATTCCATCGTGTCCACTTGTAAAAGGAACCCCATTTATACCAAATGTGGATAAATAATTTCCCGGATCTTCAATTAAAAAAAGTGCAATAGAGTCAGTCTTGGAAAGTCCATGGGTTTTATCTCCTATCTGCCTGTCACTTATGGTAAAAATATAAGTTCCAGGGTATATATTGTAAGGTTGAGGATGGTCTTGGTTAAGGGTATCTGTATAATCAGGATCTAAGATTATACCAAATTTTTTTGGTGGTAATTTTGTGCCTCCAAAAATTACACCCGGATGGAATTTTAGAATAGTTGAATCTGTAAAGGCGACTATTGAATCTATTTGGTCATCAAAATCTGTAATACCGTAAAGGGAAAGGTCTATTGTATCATTTGTCGGGTTATAGAGTTCAATCCATTCATTTCTTTTTCCACTTTCTGTTTCACCACCAGGTGCATCGTTTAAAACCTCTGATATAATTGGGTTTAAAAATAATAATAGTGTCCAAGCCATATCTTATTATAATGGAATTTTAAAGAATTTTGCCTTAATATTTTATCATGAACAAAAAAATTTTAATAATAGGTGGAATCATTTTTTTGGTATGTATGTACCTTTTGGCATTTTTTTATACAAAGAAAAGTGTCTCAACTTATAAAAGTGAAGGTGTTGGAATACTTGAAATAAATGGTATTCTGAGTGATTCAAAACCCTATAGAAAAATACTGGAGAAGTTTTCAAAAAGAAGGGATGTTAAAGCACTTCTTTTATATATTAATTCACCAGGAGGAGGTGTTGTTGCTTCACAGGAGATCTATTATGCAATATTGAAATTTAAAAAGGAGAAAAAGATTCCTGTTATTGCGTATATTTCCTCTGTTGGTGCCTCTGGTGGATATTATGTTGCTCTTGCAGCTGATAAGATAATGGCAGCACCTGGTGCAATAACAGGTTCAATAGGTGTTATTGCAGAATTCCCTGCCTTCCATGAACTTTTAAGTAAAATAGGAATTAAATTCAGGGTTTTTAAAAAGGGGAAATTTAAGGATGTGGGTTCACCCTTCAGGGATATAACAGAGGAGGAAAGGGAATATCTTGATGAACTTTTTGAGGATGTTTATAGACAGTTTGTTAAGACAGTTTCAGAAAGAAAAAACCTTGATACTTTAAATTTGAAGGAATGGGCAGAAGGGAAGATATTTACAGGAAGGCAGGCAAAAAAGATAGGACTTATAGATTCCTTGGGAACCTATGAGGATGCTCTTATGTGGGCAGGAGAACTTGCAGGAATAAAGGGTAAACCAAGGGAGATAAAGGCACCAAGTAGTAGAAGAGGAATTTTACATCGCCTGGTTGAAAAAACCATATTTACTCCTTTCTTTAAAGTCGAATATAAGATGGTCTTTTAATCACCCTTCTTATAAAATTTAATATGAAATTTCTCACTGCAGGGATTGATATAGGTGGGACAAGGGTGAAGATGTGTTTTTATGATGGAGAAAAATTTTTGGAGGAGAAGTTTATAAATATAAATCCTCAGGAAGATTTTCTTAAGGGTATAATTGAGTATCTTAATAATATAGAAGGACTCAAAGGTGTAGGTTTTGGTATCCCTGGTGTTATTGAGAAGGGAAAGATTTTAAGGTTTGCTCCCAATCTTCCTTTTCTTTTAGGGAAAAATCTTGAAAAGGAAATTAAGGGAAAGTTAAAGGTAAAAGATGTTTATTTTGATAATGACTGTCACATGAATGCTTATGGTGAATGGAAGATGGGAAAAGCAAAGGGTCTTGAATGTTTTATTTTTCTAACACTTGGAACAGGAGTAGGTGGCGCTGTTTTTATTGAAGGGAAACTTTTTAGAGGTTATAAAAATCTGGGTGCTGAATTCGGACATATAACTGTAAATCCAGAAGGACCTCTCTGTAATTGTGGAAACAGGGGGTGCCTTGAAAGCTATGCCTCAAAAAAGGGAATAACAAATTTTTTATTTGAAAAGAAAAAAGAAGGTATAGAGCATGTTTTAACAAAAAATCCCTTAAAGGTGGAACCGGGAACTGTTTATAAATTTGCAAAAAGGGGAGATTCCCTTGCTATAGAGTGTTTCAAAAATATAGGCTGGGCCCTTGGAATTGCATTATCAGATTTTGCAAAGGTTTTTTCGCCTCAAAAATTCATTATAGGTGGTGGAATTGCAAATGCCTTTGAGATATTTTATACATACATTCTTGAGGAATATTCACAGAGGGTTCCCTCTTATCTTCTAAATATAAAAATAGAAAAAGCAAAACTCTCTGATAAGGCTGGCATGTACGGTGCATGTCTTTTTGCCTATGATAGAATTATTGAAAAAAAATAAATTTTCCTTTTTAATTATCTTTCTTATTTTTATTTTCGGAATTACATTTATAAATAAATATCCTCATTCAATTTTTCATCCTACAAGTGATACCTATGAATATGCTGATATAGCAAGGAATCTTTTAAAATATAAAAAATTTGTTGTTCATAATGTTTATTCACTCCAGCTTGCTTTTGATTTTGCAAGAGAAATTCCACCTCCCTCAATAGTAAGGGTTCCTATGTATCCTATTACAATTTCCTTTTTCTTTAAAATATTTGGTATATCAGACAGAACTATCTTCCTCACCAGTTTCACCTTCTATATTCTTTCAGGTATACTTCTTGTTATATTCCTTGATAAGTTTAACATTGATGAAAAGATAAAAAATCTTACCCTTTTATTTTTTATGTTTAACCCTATCTTTTTAGACCTTACTTTACGTGGTCTTTCAGAACCCTTTGCCCTTTTTATTTTTATTCTTTTTTTGTTTTTTTTATTTCATGGAAAAAAAAATAAAAGTATCTTTATATCAGGTTTTTTTCTTGGTATTTTTACTCTGACAAGATATTATCTCTCTCTTTTTTTTCTTATTCCTGTCTTTTATTATTTTTATAAAAAAGGAAAAACCCAAAAAGAAATTGTTTTATTTTTACTCGGTGTATTTTTACCCCTTTTACCCTGGTTTTTCCGGATGTATAGAATAACAGGAATTCCCTTTTTCTCTCTTGCCTTTTACTCACTTGATGGGTATGAAAGAGTCAATATTCCCTATATAACCTCAAGTTCAGAGATATTCAGCAATTTTTTAGAATTCATCGATAAAAAACTTGATTCTCTTATGTTCTATCTTAAAACCCTTTCTAATATAGTTCCCTTTTATTTTCTGCCCTTTTCCCTTATATATGTATTCTCAAAAAAGGATGAGGATTTAGAAGTTCTATCAAAGTTTTTCTTTATTTCTCTCATCGTATTTTCAATTCTTTATGGAATTATAAACCCCGAACATAGATTTCTTTTCTATCTTTCCTTTTTTGTGATATTATTTTCTCTTATATTTATCAGAGAGTATCAAAAATTTTTCAATTTTTTTATTGTTTTTACTTTATTACTTGTAGTTCATGAAGACAGAAAAATAATAAAAGAGGCTATGGAAAGAAATAATAATTATTTTAAAAGCGAGAAGGTTTTTGAAGAGGTGAAAAGGATAACAAAAGAGAATGAATTCCTAATAACAAATTCCGATGCCCTTCTTGGTTTTTATACCGAGCGCTCATGTATATTCCCTTTAACCTATAAGGAAGATTACAGGTATCTTTTTAAAATTGTCCCTGTCCAGGGTTTTTTTGTTTATAGGGGAAGATTTAAATTGTTTTATATGAAGTATGATTTCGGGGATATTAAAAATATGGTTGAAACAGAATTTCCTTTTAAAAAGAAATTTGAAGATGGCTCTTTAATTTATCTTAAAAAATGAAATCCCTTCTCTTTACCTTAGAATCCCCTTAATATAATAACAATCAAAACTATAGAGCCAAGTACTATGTAAAAGAGATAATCCTGTATTACACCTGTTTGAATCACTCTCAGAGTTCTTCCTATTCTTCCTGTGGTATAAATTACCCAATTAACAAGACCGTCAACAATGTGCCTATCCCACCAACCTGAGAAAACTGAAAGTCCCAGGAGAATTTTCCTATAAATCCCTTCAAATATATCATCAATGTAATACCTCCTTTTTATTGTTGTATAAACAAAAGAAAACCTTTTTTTCACATTTTCAGTAAACTGAGGAGCTTTTGCGTATATGTAATAGGAGGAGAAAAGTCCTATAAGTGCAAAAGAAAGGGAAAGGAAGGTGAGGTTAATTCCGCCTGCATGGTCATGGAGTTTATGTTCTGCAAGATAGTTAAGTAAATGAGAAATTTTTTCTGCATAGAAACCTGCAAATATACTGAAAATTGCAAGTAATACAAGGGAAAATTTCATTGAAAGATCAGGGTCATGAGCATGCTCCGCTCTTTCATTTCTTGGTTTTCCTAAGAAGGCTACTGTATAAGCCCTTCCCATATAAAAGGCAGTAAGGAAAACGGTTATTAAAAGTAAAATAAAAGGAATCTTATTTTGATAAGCATAAGTTGCAAAAAGTATTTCCTCCTTTGAGAAAAATCCTGCAAAAGGTGGAATTCCTGCAAGAGCAAGGGTTGCTATTCCAAAGGTTATTGCTGTAATAGGTGCCTTTTTGAATAGACCCCCCATATCCCATATTGAATTTGAATGAACTGCATGAATTGCAGCTCCTGCTCCAAGGAATAAAAGGGCTTTGAAATATGCATGGGTAAAAAGGTGAAAAAATCCTGCAAAAAGAGAACCTGCTCCAAGTCCTGCCATCATATAACCGAGCTGTGAAATTGTAGAATATGCAAGAACCCTTTTTATATCCTCCTGAACAAGTGCCATTGTGGCAGAGAAGAAAGCAGTAAAAGAGCCAAGAAGGGCAATTACAAACATTACCTCTTTAAATTCACTGAAAATAGGAAATAATCTTGAAACCATATAAACCCCTGCAGCGACCATTGTTGCGGCGTGAATAAGTGCTGAAACAGGTGTTGGACCCTCCATTGCATCAGGAAGCCATATATGAAGAGGAAACTGTGCAGATTTACCCACAGCACCACAGAAAAGAAGAAGCAAAATGAGAGAGCCGAGTATTCCTGTTCCCTTCAATAATTCTGGATTATTTATAAGCTCATAAATATCAAGATTTCCAAATTGAAAATAGAGAACAAGAATTCCTGTTATAAATCCCACATCACCCAGTTTTGTAATCCAGAAAGCCTTCAATGCTGCTCTTGCAGCTTCAGGTTTATAATAGTAGAATCCAATTAAAAGATAGGAACATACCCCCACAAGTTCCCAGAAAACAAACATCTCTAAGATATTTTTTGAGAGTGTTAATCCTATCATTGAGAAGGCAAAAAGGGAATGATAGGCATAGTATCTTCCAAGAGAAGGGGGTTTTTCCTCTCCCATATAACCTATGGAATAAACCTGGACAGAAAATGCAACAAGAGCAACAATAAAAAGCATAATTGCAGAAAGATTATCAAGAAAAAGACCGAAGAAGATGGAGTTTTTGCTTGCAATCCCCTTTTCTGTTCCATAAGGAAGCCACACAATCTCTTTAAGAACAGGGCTTTTAAGCTCATTAATGTTTAAAAGTATTAAAATGCTTAAAATAAGAGATACCCCTATGGCTGTTATTGAAAGGACTGCTGATAATTTCCCGTATCTTCTTGTAAAAATTCCTATTATTAAAAAAGAAATGAAAGGCGCCCACCAGGCAATAAATGCAAAAATCCCTAAATCCATTTTTCCTCTCCTTTTTAACCTTTTAAAATACTCACTTCATCAGCATTTGAGGTTTTGCGCAATCTAAACAAAAGAATCACAATAGCAAATCCAAGAACAAGCTCCGCTGCAGTAAGGGCAATTCCAAAAATTATGGTCATAACCCCCAAAGGATTAGCCCATACCTTTGAAAAAATCCCAAAGTTAAGATTGGCACTGTTAAAAATAAGTTCAAGGGCTATTAAAATTCCAAGAGCATTTCTTCTTGATAAAGCTCCATAAAGTCCTAAGGAAAAAAGAAAAATGGAAAGATAAAAAAGCGGTTTCAATTCCATTTCATCTACCTCCTTTAATCCCTTCTTGCTATTAAAATTGCTCCTATGAATGCTATTAAAAGTAAAACTGAAAGAACTTCAAAGGAAAGCACATATTTACTCTGGAAAATAAGAGAAGGAAGAAAATTGTAGTCTTTTTCAAGCTCCTCCTCTGGAACAAAATAAATATTTTTGGCTACAAGCATAAGAAGCAGAAAAATAAGTAGTGCAAAAAGACCATTTATGAAGGGATTTCTAACAGTATTTACAATAGGTTTCATAACAGATTCCCTTGCCAGCATTATTGTGAATATTATAAGGAGAACCACACCCCCAACATAGACAAGAACCTGAACCCATCCAACAAAGTCAAATCCAAGAAATAGATATAAAAGACCTGTTCCTAAGAGTGTTACTCCCAGATAAAGTGCACTTCTGAAAAGGTCTTTTGTGGTAACTGTCATAAGACCTGAGATGCCTGTTATAACAAAGATAATCCAGAAAATAAATTTCATTTAAGCCCCCCTTTTTAACCTGTTGAAATTTGTGCCCCTCGGGGCGGTGTTTGCATTTCCCTTAACGCACTTGCTGTGCTTGCTGTTTTTTCGTATTTCTTTCCATACTCAACCATTTTTTCAAGGGTTAAAAACATCTCTTCATGGGATTCTGCTGCCCACCCATGTATTTTGAGCATTACTATTGCGTCAGTAGGACATACCTGAATACAAAGTTCACAAGCAAGACACGCTTCAAGCATAAGTGTAAATTTCTCAGGATAGGGTTTTCCAGTTGGTCCTTTTTCCTTAGAAGGAGAAACAGTTATAATTTGTGAAGGACAGATCTGTTCGCATAATCTGCAAGCGATACATTTTAAATTACCATCTTTATCAACAGTAAGAGCAAATAAAGGTCCCCTGTATCTATCAGGTATTTCTTTCCGTTTATCTGGATACATTACTGTGAAAGTTTCCCTAAGAAAATTTTTAAAAGTAACTTTTAAAACCTTCAAAACTTTAAACATTTTTCTCCTCCCTTTAAAAGAAAATTTTCCATAACCCTGCAAGAAAGAGATTTATAAGAGAAATAGGGAATAGATATCTCCATGAGAAAGTAAGCAATCTATCAATTCTGATTCGAACAAAAGACCATCTAATTAAAAGGAAAATACAAAGCATAAAGAGGGATTTTAAAACAAGCCAGAGGACCTGCCATATCCACTCAGGACCGAAATTTGGATAGAATCCCCTGTATCCACTAAGAAAGAGAAGGGAAGCAAGGACTGAGAGGGCAAGTATATGGACATATTCGGCTGCATAAAAAAGAGCAAACTTCATACCCGAATATTCAACATTATATGCTGCGACAAGCTCGCTTTCTGCCTCAGGAACATCAAAAGGCACCTTGTTTTCTTCCGCAAGACCTGCTATTATAAAAATTATAAAGGAAATCCATCCGAAAACAGGATAAAGGGCATAGGGAATGTTTTGTGCTGAAACTATATCATTTGTTTTTAATGAACCTGCAAGAACCACAGGGACAAGTGCTGATAAGATAAGGGGAATTTCGTAAGAAACGACCTGTGCACCTGCTCTGAAGGCTGAAATTAGAGCATATTTTGAGTTACTTGCCCACCCTGCAAGAAAAACACCAAAGATAATAAGTGAAGAAACCGCGAAGAAATATATTATTCCTACAGAAAGGTCGGATATATAGAGATTGTTTGCAACAGGTAACACAGAGAAGGTAAGTAAAGCTCCTATGAACACAAGAAAGGGAGCAATATTAAATATCGGTTTATCAGCTTTTTCGGGTACTATGTCCTCCTTCAGCATGAGTTTCAGGACATCTGCAAGAGGTTGAAGCCAGCCATGAGGTCTTCCCACATAATACGGTCCCACCCTGTTCTGGATCCTTGCAGCGAATTTTCTTTCAAACCATGTTAGATACATTACTACTGTTAAAGCAAATAGTAAATAAATAATTGTAAATAAAATTAATTCTGCCATTTTCTACCTCTTATCTATCAACATCACCAAAAACAGGATCAAGGGAACCAAGAATTGCAACTATATCTGCTACCAAATGACCCTTCAAAAGATAGGGTAAAACAGAAAGATTTGAAAAGGAAGGGGCTCTTATTTTTACTCTGTAAGCTGTTGGTTTTCCGTCAGAATAAATGTAATAACCGAGTTCTCCCCTCGGTGATTCAATAGCAGCATAGACCTCACCAGGAGGTGTCTTAACCGCCACTTTTACCTTAACAGGCATCTGGGATGCAATCGGACCTTCAGGAAGTCCCTCAAGTGCCTGTCTTACTATCCTTATTGATTGTCTCATTTCTTCCATTCTTACTTTAAACCTATCAAAAACATCTCCATTTTCACCAACAGGAATCTCAAAGTCAAATTTATCATAAGAAGAATAGGGATGTGCTTTTCTCAAATCATATTTAACTCCAGAGCCCCTTAATACAGGACCTGAACATCCATATTCTAAGGCAACCTCTTTTGAAAGAACACCAACCCCTTTGGTTCTATCAATAAAAACAGGATTGTTTACAAGCATATCTTCATATTCATCTATTCTTTCTTCAAGTAAATCACAAGCCTTTTTTACCTCTTTATCCATTCCAGGATAAACATCATATCTAACACCTCCAAATTGCATAAGATGGGGATGTAGTCTTGCTCCTGTCATTTTTTCAAATATATCAAGGATTTTTTCCCTTTCTCTAAAACAGAATAAAAATATAGAGGTTCCACCACCCAGTGCACCACCAAGGTCAAGACAGAAGGTTCCAAGCCATACAAGATGGGAGGCAAGTCTTGAAAGTTCAGAGAATAAAACCCTTATATATTGAGCTCTTTCGGGAACAGGAATGTTTGCAAGTTTTTCAACTGCAAGAACAAATCCAAATTCGTTTGTTGTTGCTGAAAGATAATCATTTCTATCAAGCATCGGTAAAAATTGCACATAAGTCACGGTTTCCCCAAGTTTCTCAACTCCCCTGTGAAGATAACCTATATCGGGTTTTGCCTCTACAATCTTCTCACCTGAGAGTTTCAGAATAATCCTTAACACCCCGTGAGTTGAGGGATGCTGAGGCCCCATATTCAAAATTATCTCTTCTTCAGATTCAAAAGTTTTAATTTTTTCTCTCATTTAAATTTCCCTCCTTAAAAGAGGTTTTTTTCTATAATCATACTTTAAAGGAGCTCTATTTATAGGATAATCCTTCCTTAAAGGATGACCTTCCCAATCTTCAGGTAAAACTATTCTTCTTAAATCAGGATGATTTTCAAATTCAATCCCAAAAAGGTCATAAATCTCTCTTTCCATCCAATCTGCACCTTTATAGTATTTGTAAAGAGAAGAGAGTTTTTCTCCTTCCTTTATTTTTGTCTTCAGTAAAATTATTTCAGATTCCTCTATGTTTCTGAAAGCATAAACAACTTCAAAACCTTTATCTTTTGGAAAATGAATAGCAGTAATAAAAGAAAGATAAGGAAAATTTTCCCTTACCTTTTCCATTACATGATAAAATTCACCTTTTTGGAAAATAAGAGTCCCATCTTTTGTTTCCTCAAGTTTAAGTTCTTCCTTTAATTTTTCCTTTTTCATTTTTTAACACCCTCCATTATTTTTTGTTGAAGTTTCCTTATCCCTTCTATTAATCCTTCAGGAGTAGGAGGACAACCTGGAACATAAATATCAACAGGGATAACTCTATCAACACCAGGGACAACAGAATAAACGTTTCTATAAAAATCTCCCGAAATTGCACAGGAACCCATTGCGATAACCCATTTTGGATTTGGCATCTGAGAATAAAGCCTTTTTATTCTCTCTGCCATCTTTGCTGTCACTGTCCCTGAAACAATAATAACATCAGATTGTCTGGGTGAGGCTCTTGTTATTACACCAAACCTATCAAGGTCGTATCTGGAAGCATACGCTGCCATCATTTCTATTGCACAACACGCAAGACCAAAAGTTAAAGGCCATAAACTGGATTTTCTTGACCAGGCAAAAAGTTTTTTTGTAGTAGTGAGGATTAACCCACCTCCAGGAAATTTTTCCATATAACACTCTAATTTATTAAATAAAGGAGAATAATAAATTTCCTCAGGTTTAATATTTATTCCCATTTTAATGCTCCCTTTTTAATTGCCCATATCCATCCAAGAAGCAAAATAAAAACAAAAAGAAAGATTTCTACAAATCCAAGTATATGAAGTTCTTTAGCTTTAATTGCCCAGGGAAAAATAAAAAGAACTTCAATTTCAAATATGAGAAATGTAATTATAAGAAGATAGTATCTTACAGGATACCTTGACCAGGCTTCTCCAACCGGAACTTCCCCTGATTCGTACGGGATATATTTTTCCTCCTCCCTAACCCTGGGAGCTATAAACTTTGGTATCCCTACCATCAAAATTGCCAAAATAACTGAAATTAAAAAAACTACAATTATTCCAATATACGGGTTCATTTTTAAAAGTCTGTTTACCGGGAATAGAACCCCAAATTTAAAGTTAAATTTTATTAAAAAATTTTGAATTTTTTCCTTATTTAAAGAATTTTCTGCCCTTTTCCTACTATCTGATTAAAAGCTTCCTGAAAATAGTTGGTCTTATCCCTTATTTCTTTCGGTATCTTCTCACAGTAATATTTCCAAGACTCCACAATTTCCTTTTGAAATTCCTCTTTTAAATTTCCTTCTTTTAAAGCCCTTTCCCATCTATCCCTGTAGTAATTGATAATATCTTTTGCAAGAATTTTGGCGAGCCTTATTGCTCTTTCATGAATTTTCCTTTCTTCAGGCAGAACATCAGGGGGAACCTCAAGAGGTTTCACTGTTTTATTTTCCTCCTTTTTAACTTCTTCTCTCAAAGGCCCCTTCTCAGGGACTAATTTAGACTCTTCTTTTTTTAAAAACCTTTCAGGAATCTTAAAAACAAAAACGGTTTTGCATTTTGGACATCTGATTTTAGAACCCGGTTTTATTTTCTCGGTGCTTATTTTATATTTTACCCCGCAACCAGGACATTTAACTATAAACAATGCCATAGGATTTGATTATAAGAGAAATATAAAGGAGATTACAAGATGTGATATAAATCACTTGACAAATGATGAGTTTTGGTTTAAAATTACTTTCATAATGGGTTCTATCCCCTTTAATTAAAAAATATATGAAAAGATTGCTTTTATCTTTTGTTTTGGTAACAGCCCTTTTAATGGGCTGTAAAGAGTCTCAAATTCCACAATCCCCCCCATCAACTTCTTCACCCTCTGTTCCTTCCCCAAAATTTGACATTTCTTTTACAATACTTGACCCATCAGAAACACCTGATACAGCAGATTCATTTGTCGCAATGGCAGCAGAGTATTCAAACAGCGTAATAGAAATTTTAAATAATATTTCAGATACAATGAGGTTTGATTTTTCAAATCCTCCTAAGCCATCTATTTCTACCTTTGATGTTAATAGTAGAGTTGTAATTACCTGGGATTCTGCTGGTATTACCTATAAACTTGTTATTGTTACTAAACCTGGAATTGTGAGAGAAACACTTTATGTGAATGGGGAAAGTAAGATAGGAATTACCTTTGATAATTTTATTTTAGTTGATGTTTCCATTGATTATCAGGTTGTGGATGGTGATACTTTCGGGAGCGGAATATTCAATTTCTATGTTGTAAAAGATACTCAGGACACCTACTGGAAAAATAGTGACACACTTTTAAATTTATTCTGGGAATTTTATGTTCAGAGGGATACAGCTGATTATTTGATAGCAGTTGATACACTATATACCAGGAGAGGGTCTCATGATTATGACCTTAGGATCCTTAATGTTTTTGGAGCTAAACATCCTGAGGATTATGTGCATGTTGGGTATGCATTTTCCAACCTTAGACTCTATCATATAAAGAACTATTATGCTGATACGAGATTTGATGAACTTGATTATGTTTATAATCCTAAAAGTGGTCCTGTTAAAGTTTCAATGCCTCATAACCCGTATGAGGTTATTCCCAAGATGAGAGAACTTAGAAACATGATTAGAAATGTTAAGATTACCTCCATATATGAAGGATGGTATTATGGGTTGAGATTTGAGATAAATCCTCTTTATGAACAAAGTGGGGATACTGCAAGAATATACTGGGATGAACCAGATGATGGGGAGCAACTCTCGGATATTCCCCGTTATCCTATAGGTCCCTTTGATGTTCCGCCTTTTGATGTTTCTATAGAGTGGTAATATAGGAAAAGTAGGATTTTCATGAATTTTAAGGGGGTTTAATTCCCCTTCTTTTTCATTTATCTTTGTTTTGTGTGTTATAATAGTTTATGTCCTTTGGTTTGTGTCCTGAGTGTGGAACAAGGATTGAGGAGAATTTTATTTTCTGTC
>Ga0197143_1002183_pt1 | contig 14858 bp, 12 predicted proteins | sample GBS70_MetaG_FD_148603 | JGI IMG/M metagenome (GOLD analysis project Ga0197143, IMG submission 148603) | Sediment microbial communities from Great Boiling Springs, Gerlach, Nevada, United States - GBS 70_MetaG | ecosystem: Environmental > Aquatic > Thermal springs > Hot (42-90C) > Sediment...
CGCCCGTATCCCGGCCTTCCCTTCCGGTATCGGTATTCGGTACGGGTGCCAGGTTTCAGGTTCTGAGTACCTGGCATCTGAGACCTGGGACCGAATCGACGCCGAGGGCCGGAATCCGGTCCCAGCCCCTGGCCCTTGCGGAAAGGTCCCTCGGGCCGTAAGATATAAAATCCGTCCCGGCCGGGAAGGGAAATACCCCGCGGCGGGGGCCCCGGTCTCAGGCCTTTTGAAGAGGATGGGTAGGGAAGCCGAGTTCGGGGCCCTGATGCCGTGCTGAGGGGCCGGCTCTGCCCGGGATAGGGCGAGATGCGGTCCCAAGGTTGCACCGACCGGACGTCTTCACAGGATGGAGGTCTATGCCCAACACACGTTCGGCTGAGAAACAGCTTCGGAAGAGTCTGAAACGTCGGCTTCGGAACCGGTTCTACCGGACGCGGGCTCGGAATCTCATCAAGGAGGTCCTGCGGTACCTGGCGGCCGGCGACGTCGAGTCGGCCCGGTCGCTCCTCCCGAAGGCCTATGCGGCCATTGACAAGGCCGAAAAGGTCGGCGTTTTCCACCGGAACACGGCGGCCCGGTACAAGTCTCGGATCGCCCGCCGACTGGCGGCGGCCCAGGGGGTAGCCCGTCCGGCGGCGTAGGCCGGGGTCCATCATGTCCGAGCAAGCTCCCTTGGCCCATCTCCTGGAAGCCCTCCTATTTGTGGCCCCACGGCCGGTCTCCGTCCGTCGGTTGGCCGAGGTCACGGATCGGTCCGTCGAGGAGGTTCGGGCGGCCTTAGAGTCGCTCCGGGCCGAGTGGGCCGCCGAGGGGCGGGGCATCCAGCTCCAGGCCGTTGCGGGGGACGCCTTCCAGATGGTTGCGAATCCTCGGTACGCCGATTATATTAGAAAACTGCAGGGGCCTGCCCGGGTGGACGGCTTGTCCCGAGCCCTCTGGGAGACGGTGGCCGTCATTGCGTATTATCAGCCCGTGACGCTGGCCGAGATCACCCACTGGCGGGGGGTCGACTCCAGTCGGGCGTTGCGGACCCTTTTGCGAAGGGGATGGGTCCGGGTCGTCGGACGGAAGGAAGCCCCCGGCCGTCCTCGGACGTACGGGATCAGCGACGCCTTCTGGCAGGCGCTGGGGCTTTCGGGAGCCGAAGCGCTCCCGCCTTGGCAGACTTTCGGGCCCAATGCCTATGAAGACGTCCTCGTCGAGTGACGTCGTTTCGCCGACGCGCCAGGCCATGCGCCTGGCCCATGCCATCGCCCGGTCGGGCTATACGTCCCGCCGGAAGGCCGAGGGCTTGATCCGAGAAGGCCTCGTCCGGGTCAACGGCCGCATCGTGACGGACCCGGCCACGCGGGTTCGACCCGACGAGGACGTCATCGAGGTCGCCGGCCACCGCATCGACCCGAATCCCCCGTTGATATACGTCCTTCTGTACAAACCCGCCGGCGTCGTCTCGACCCTGCGGGACCCCCAGGGTCGGAAGACGGTCGCCGACCTCATCCGGCCCTTGGGGGTGCGGCTGTTCCCGGTCGGCCGCCTGGACTACGCCAGCGAAGGTCTCCTGATCCTGACCAACGATGGAGACTTGGCCTTCCGTCTGACCCATCCCCGCTACGGCTGTCCCAAGACCTATTGGGTGAAGGTCCGGGGCCGTCCAAGTCGGGCGGCCCTGGCTCAGCTCCGGGCCGGTATCTGGCTGGACGGTCGCCGGCGAGCCCCTCTTCGGGTCGCTCCTATCCGGTACGCCCCCAAGAATACGTGGCTGGAGGTCGTTCTCCAGGAGGGCCGCAAGAACCACATCCGCCGGATGTTCCACCGGGTCGGGCATCCGGTCCTCAAGTTGATCCGTGTGGCCATCGGGCCCATCCGGATCGGGAACCTCCGGCCCGGTCAGTACCGTTTTCTGCTCCCCCGGGAGGTAGACCAGCTCCGAGCCCTGACATCTCCGGCGGCGACGGTGGGATCCGAATGACCCAAACGCAGTGGCTACCGGCCCATATCGCCCGTCTCCGACCTTACGAGCCGGGTAAACCCATCGAGCAGGTCCAGCGGGAATGGGGCCTCTCGAGGGTCCTCAAGCTGGCCAGCAACGAAAATCCTTACGGCCCCTCCCCTCGGGCCCTGGCGGCCGCCCATCAGGCCCTCCAGGCGGCCCACTGGTATCCCGACGCTGGCGGATACGACCTGCGAGCGGACCTGGCCGCATACCACGGCGTGTCGATGCGGGAGATCGCCCTGGGTGCCGGCAGTACGGAGCTCGTCCAGCTCCTCGTGTACGCCCTGTTGACCCCGGAGGACCACGCCGTCGTCGTCGACGTGACCTTCCCGATGTACCGACTGGCCCTGGAGGTCGCTCGGGTCCCCTATACGGTCGTCCCCTTGCGGGACGGCCGATACGACGTCGAGGCCCTCGCCCGGGCCGTCCGGCCGAACACGAAAATGATCTTTCTGGCGAATCCCAACAACCCGACGGGGACCTATATCCCCCGGACGGAACTGGAGGCCCTGCTGGAATTCCTCCCGCCCCGGGTGGTCGTCGTTCACGATGAAGCCTACGTCCACTACGTGGACTGTCCGGACTACCCGGACGGTCTCACGTACTACCGGCGGGGCGCCCCCGTCGTCGTCCTGCGGACCTTTTCGAAGGTTTACGGCCTGGCCGGTCTGCGGGTCGGTTACGCCATCGGGCATCCCGATATCATTCGGGGCATCGATACCGTGCGGTCTCCCTTCAACGTGTCCCACGTAGCCCAAGCGGCGGCCCGGGCCGCTCTGGCCGACGAGGCCTACGTGCGGACCGTCGTCGAGGCGACCCGGACCCAGCGGGCGTGGTTGACCCAGCGGTTGACCGACCTGGGATGGGCACCGTACCCATCCCAAGCCAACTTCGTGTGCTTTTCGGTCGGCGGGGACGCCCGGGCGTGGTCGGACCGCCTTTTACGGGAGGGCGTCATCGTCCGCCCCTTGGAATCCTTTGGTTGGCCGACGGCCCTGCGGGTGACGGTCGGCCGGCCCGAGGATAATATGATGTTCATTGAAAAAATGGAGAAATTAAGGGCAATGTCCAGAACATGACAGGCAGTAGGGCGATATGGCGAGAATGCGGAAGGCAAGGGCCCTGTTAAGAAATGGATGCAGACCCGATATGCGCCCTTTCCGGCCCTGGGCGTTGATCCGGTATGGGTGTCAGGGACCCGGTCCCTGCAGAGGATAGGGGTGTCGGGTCTGGGACGTTGGACCCCACCGGCCGCCAGCCTCCCAGACCCTATACCGAACGCCCGTAGAGTCTGGACCTATGGATGAAAAGGCTTGGCAGGTCCTCAATGAAGCCCTGACCGAGGTCATGAATCGGTTCCGGAATTTCTTCATCGGCCCCGGCGTCAACATGCGCGAGGAGGCCGTCCCCTTCCGCCAGCGGGAGGAGTTCGTCGCGCCCCTCGTGACCGTCATGGGCCACACTTACGGCGTCCGCCTCCTGGCTGACGAAAACCCAGACGCCCCCCCGATCCTGGAGGTGAGCGTCAACGTCTATAGCGACGAATTCCAACCCGAGCGCTTCAAACAGCGTCTCATGGAGGAGTACCGTCCCGAACGGGTCGTCCAGACGATCCAGAACTTCATGACCGTCCGGGATGAAGCCTACGTCCAGAAATCCAAGAACCCCCTCCTCTTTGCCTCCTTCTTCGACCTGGACTTCGACCGGGACCTGCGGATCGTCCGGAAGGAAAAGAAGACGGCCAGCAAGGTCACCGGCAAGATGGTCGACACGATCTTGCAAGTCTACTACCATATCCGGCCGGAGGCGCTGAAGCTCTTCGTGGAAGACCCGAAGCTCTTCGCCTCGGCCGTGTACCTGTATTGTCTGCGGGTATTCACGCTGGCCTATCGTAAGAGCCTGACGTTAGCCGACCGGCGCCTCCTGAGCCGCTGACCTTGAGGCGAAGCCGATGATTCCCACGTGGCTGATCGGGGTGGCCCTGGGGCTATTGGTAGGGAGTGGTCTGCTCCTACTCCGTCTGTGGGGCCGACGCCGACCGACGCCGGCCGACCTGCCGGAGCCGACCGAAGGGGTCGAGTTCACCGACCTGCTGGCCAGCCTTTGGGTTCAGGGCCGCTACGCGGAGGGTCTGGACCGTACCCATCGGCGGCTGGCCCAGCCTGTCCCGGACGCCGAGCGGCAGGTCCTGCACCGGTGGCTGGCCCGGTGGGCGGCCGTCCAGGACGACACGGTCCTGCTCCGGCGGGCCCTGGAGAACCGACCCTGGCCAGAACCTCACCCGGAGGCCGATTTCTGGCGTCTCCAGACGCAGGACGCCGACCTCCAGGCATGGATGTCGGCCTGGGACCGCTGGCAGACGGCGTGGGGGCCGACCTTTACGAAGCGACTGCTGGAGCGCATCACGCAGGCCGGGCACCATGACCTGGCCTGGCGGGTCTGGCATGCTTTCTGGGCGGCAGACCCCGGTTCGGCCTGGCGGATCGCCGACCCCGTCGAGATCCTCCGTCATGCCGGCCCCCAAGCCCTGGAAGCAGGGCGGACTAAGGAGGCCCGGGCCATGGCTGACTGGCTCCAGCGCCATCGGCCCGACCATCCCCTCGGCTACTGGCTGGCTTTTCAGGTCGAGCGTGCCCAGCGCTTCACCCGACCGGAACGACACCTCGTCAAGGGCATCGAGCGCACCGATCACTACTGGCTGTACCGGACGCTGGAGGGCTGGTGGCTGGACCGGACAGACCCTCAAGCCGTGCAGAGCCTTTACGTCCGCCGGGTGCACGAGACCGGCGGAAGCCTCCGGACCCAGACGATGCTCTTGCTTCATTACATTCACGTGGAAAAGCTGGACTCGGCCCGAGCCCTCCTCGAGAGCCTCCAGGAACGCCTTCAGGAATGGCCGCCCTACTGGATGTGGCTGGGCTACGTCGCCCAGGACCTGGGTCTACAGGCCGAGGCCTCGGCCGCCTGGCGGCAATTTTGGTATCTGGTCCGTCGGACGCCGGACCACGTCCACCCCTTCGTTTGCGAGGTCTGCGGCTTTGGGATCGTCCGTTGGTGGGAATTTTGTCCCCACTGCCACCGCCGGGGCACGCTGAATCTTCGACTGCCCCCGCCCTCTCCCTCCTCGTCCCCGACTCGTCTGGAGGAGGAATGGATGGACGCCCCCTTCTCCGACTGATCGGTGAGACCGTCTCCCGAGCCCTGACGATTCCCCTGGCCTGGTGGTTTCCCTCGACGTGCCTCCACTGCCACCGCTGGGTCCGACCCTACCGCCATCTGTGCGACGACTGCCGCTATGCGGCCCCTCGGGTGGTCCCCCCGCTCTGCATCAAGTGCGGGCGCCCCGTCGTAGCACCCGGCCTCTCAGCCGGATTCCGCGGACTCTGCCCGTCGTGTCTGGAGCGGCCCCTGGCCCTGGACGGCGTTCGCGCCTGGGGCCGGATGGAGCCGCCCCTCCGGGAGTGGGTCCACGCCCTAAAATACCGAGGTCTGGCCCGCGTGGCCGACCGGCTCGCCGAATGGATGGCCGAGGACATGCGCCCCTGGCTTCAAGAGACCGGTGCCGAGGCCATCACCTTCGTGCCCCTCCACCGACGGCGACGGTGGGAACGGGGCTTCAATCAGGCCGAGCGCTTGGCCCGGGCCCTGGCTCGCCGATGGGACCGACCCTGTGTGGAGGTCCTGGTTCGCCGCCGTTACGAGCGACCCCAGGTCGGCCAGACGGCCGCCCGGCGGTGGGACAGCGTTCAGGGTGCCTTTGCCGTTCGACGTCATCGGAATCCCCGGGCCTTTGAACGATGGTTGATCGTGGACGACGTGATGACGACGGGGGCGACCCTTCACGCGTGCGCCCAGGCCCTCAAGCGGGCCGGTGCCCGCCATGTCTACGGCCTTACGGTCGCCACGACCCCGGCCGCAGACGTTGGGTAGTCGGAAAGATGGCATCGCCAGTGCGAACCGTTCTCCGACTTGGACTGGCCATCGGGTTCGCCCTAACGACGGTCCACTGTCCGTGGGCCCGGCGGTTCCCCCTGAGTCCGGCGGTCCCCGGCTGGCAGGTTCAGGCTCGGTGGCGCTGGCAAGAGCCGGCTCGCCCGCCGGTCCGCTTGCGGTGGGAAGCCTGTTGGAGCCGTACCCTCGGGTCGGCCGTCTGGACCGACGACCTCGGCCAGGGTCGGCTTGCCCTGGTCATGGACGCCCACGGGGTCGACCTGCTAATGCCGGACCGGCGTCGGTGGTGGACGTGGGCCAATGCCCCTGAAGGTTGGCGGGCCGTACTGGGCCTACCGCTGACCGACGAGGCCTTCTGGGAATGGCTTCAGGGCCGCTGGCCCGACGAGACCCGGCTCCGAGCCGGCGGTGCCGTCTGGGAGGACCGGCCCGACTCGGAAGACCCGGGGCGCCTGCATCGTGTCGGGCAGTGGGAAGAATGGCAGTTTGCGTTGGAAGTCCAGACTTCGGACGGTGCCATTCGCCGAGGCACCTGGCGTCACCCGGCCGGCCTTCGCTTCCAGTGGGTCGCTACATACGCCGACGACCGGCCGTTCCCCGTCGCCATCGCCGGGACATGGGAGGACGGCGGTCGAAAAGTCCAGATGGCTTGGCAACGGCTGGAGTGGCACCGGGGTCCCTGTCGGGGAGTCCGGCGGCCCGAAGACGTTGCCCGGTGGGTCCGGCTGGATGTAGCGGCCGTCGCCGCTCCGGGAGTCCCACTGATCTTCACCCTGTGGGAAGAGTAGGTCCGACGGGGCGGCCCATCGCCACTGCCGAGGTCGTCGGCCTTCACCGACCCGTACCCGACGGGTCCCGACGGGCAGGTCGACCGTCAGGCTCTGGGGCCCGTCCCACAGGATCCCGCCTGGAAAAGACAAGCAAGTGCGGACCTCGGCCGTCGGGCGGTCGGCCCCGTCCAGGCCCTGGACCATGAGGGGATAGCACCGGCGGGGATAGGCCACGACGTAGGGAACGACCGGCTTCAGTTCGATACGCCATCGGGTCGAAGCCGGTCCCACGGGTCCGGCCGTGACCTGAACGTCTCGAAGTTCGAGGCGCTCCAGGACGACGCGGGGTCGAGTCGGTGCGCCCGACGCGACCATCGAGACGTCCGGGTCTTCCGTCCATTCCGTTTGGTACCCGGCCCGCTGGAGGACCCGTCGGTTGTGGTCGCACAGTTCCGGCATGTCCACCCGGCGATAGTCGTGGCAGTGGAGGATGACCCGCCGGACTCCTAAGGCGGCCAGGACCTGCAGGGCATAGTCGTCCAGCCGATAGCGCCGGGCCAGCTCGGCCGGAATCGGTGGGTCGAAGGCCGCCACGCCGTCCAGCGTCTGGAATCCCCGGTCCACGGCCCGGACCGCCGTGAGGTAGGAGTTCCGCCACTGCATAAAGGCAGGATGGCCCATCGGCAGTTCGGCGACGACCTCGCCGGGTCGGACGGTGGCGTGGACGGGTTCGTACAGGGGCGTCGTATAGGTCCGCGGGACGATCCGGGCATCCGTGCGGGCCAGACCAAGCCAGGTCAGGGCCAGACCGGCCGCTACTTTCCGACGGTCCCACCGCCGGTAAAGACTTTCCAAAAGGATGGCCGCGTTCCAGGCCATCGGGACCGTCGCCGCGTAGTACCATCGCTGAGGAACCCGGAAGGCCCGCAGGGTCGGGACGGCCTCGCAAGCGATGTAGAGCGGGTTACGTCCCAAGGGATGGCGGGCGTCCCAGAAAACGATGGGCCCCAGGGCGGCCAACATACAGAAGGCGGCCACGGCCGTCCCCCATCGAACGGCCGGCCGCCGCCATCCCCAGACGAGGCTGGCCAAAAACAGGCCCATCAACAGGAAGCCGGGAAAGGCCACGCCACCCTCCTCCCATACCCGGGCATCGATGCGCCGGAATAGGGCCGGTCCATGTTCATACCAGAACGATCCCGGCGGCGGAACCAGGAAGGTCAAGAGGTGGGCCGAGGCCGAGGGTCCCAGGTCCGGCCCGTAGCCGACCCACCGTTGGATTTGCCGATACGGGGTGGAGACCCCCAGCAGGTAAGCGCCCATCACTAGACTCCAGGCGGCGGTCGAGAGCCACCAGGATCCCTCTCGCCGATAGACCAGGGCCACGATGCCTAAGAGGCCGATGACGACCGTCCCAAAGAAGGTCATGTGAACGCTGAAGAAAAACTGGACGGCCAGGGCCAGGCCGGCAAAGACGGCGGCCGAAAGCCGGCGGCTCCGGTACCACCGGAGGAGCTCGGCGACGGCCAGGAGGGCCGGCGCGTCATACACGACGTGGAGGTGGGAATAGCCCAGGAGGAGACGGGTGTAATTGAACGTATGGAGCGAGGCAGCCAGGAAGGCCGGGGGCCATGAGACCGGAATCTGCCGGAAAAGGTACATACAAGCGGCCAGCGTCGTGACGTGTCCGAAAAAGAGGGCCCACGTGTAAACGACCTCCATCGGCGCCCGGCGCAGGGGGCTCAGCAGGAGGCCCGGGCCGATAAAGTTCTCGGTGAAGAAGGCGACGGAACGGTAGGGATAGAAGAAGGGCGGGTCGGCCAGCCGGAAGTGGCCCTCGGCGATCGCCCGCCCGGGCCACTTGAGGAGGGCCACGATCAACGTCGGGTCTCCGTCGGCCCGGAGCCAGGCCCGCCCGGGGACGAACCCCTGGAGCCCCCAGTAGAGGAGGACTGTCGCGGCCGCGCCCGCGACAGCCCCGCCTCGCCCCATCCACGACTGCCCGGGTCGGACCCGCACGTGCCAAGTCCAAGTCAAGGGCTTCCGCCACCGAAGCCGTCAGCAGGAAATCCCCTTACGCCAAGTGGTTCTCCATATAGCGGACCATGGCTCGGCGGAGCCGGGTGTCCCGGGTCAGGCCGTTCCACATCCGCCGAGCCGTGGCTCGGTCGACTTGCAGGTACCGCTGAAGGCTCCGGCGGCCGGCTCCCAGCTCGATGAGAAGGGCGGCGGCAAACCAACGGGTCATCGGAAGACGCGTTTGGGCGAAAACCGTATCCGTCCTGTCGTTGAACCGGCGACGGCAGGACCCACACCGATAAGTGGGGACCTCCCGGCGATGGGACGAGGACCGATAGGCCCGGACCTGATCGCTTCCGCAGTGGGGACAGTGCACCCGGCCGTCGGGCCATCGGAAGCTTCGGAGCCATTCCAGGAGCTCGGCGTCCGCCAGGCGGGATTCGACGGCCCGGGTGACCAAGCCCATCAGGACCCGCCGCAGGGTCCGGGGCCAAGGCGCGGGGACCGCCGGCCGGGCCGGACGTTCGGCGAGGGCTTGCTGAATCTTCCATTCCAGGACCTGGTCGACGGAAAAGTTCTCCAGTCGGAGGTAGAAGTCGGCCGCCTGGACGAGGGCCTCCAGGGGGACCAGGCCGACGATCTCGGAACCCACGACGGGGACGCCGAAGCGCTCGGCCTCCGTCCGGATGACCTCAAAGACCCGATGGACGGGAGTCTGACGGAAGTCCAGCAGGTTCATGGAGACCTGGACCTGATTCCGAGCCTCCAGTTTCACGGCCCGGGCCTGGACATTCCGAAAGCCGCCGGTGGAGAAGCGGACGGCCCGAGCGATGCGGTCGGCGACGGCCAGGTCAGCCGTCCCCAGGTTCACGTTGTAGGCGATGAGAGGAGGTCGGGCCCCGATGACCGTGATGCCGGCCGTCGGATGCACCCGGTCGGGCCCGAAGTCGGGCTTCCATTGGGGGTCCTTGATTTTCTCGAACCAGCCCTCGAATTCGCCCTTTCGGATGTTGGGGAGCTCCCGGCGGTCCTCCCGGGTGGCGGCGTGGGCATACAGAAAGACGGGGATTTGGAATCGCTCGGCGACCCGGCGGCCCAGCTCTCGGGCCAGGGCTACACAGTCTTCCATCGTGGCCCCGGCGATAGGCACGAAGGGACAGACGTCCACGGCACCGGCCCGGGGGTGCTCGCCCCGGTGCTGACGCATGTCGATGAGCTCGACGGCCTTCTCGTAGAGGGCCAGCATGGCCGCCACGAGCGAGGGGCCGTCGCCGATCAGCGTAAAGACGGTTCGATTGTGGTCTGGGTCGGCATGGTAGTCCAGGAGCACGACACCGGGCTGGGATCGCAGGAGACGAACGAACTGATCGAGAACCTCCGCCCGCCGGCCCTCGCTGACGTTCGGGACGCACTCGACGATCTGCATACCCGGTATACGCCTCTCCCCATCCCCTCCCCCGGTAAGACCCCGTAGCGTCCTATTTCGGCTTCTTCTGCTGTTCGAGGAGCCGCTTCAGTTTGTCGATCTCGATCCGGACCTGCTTGGCCTCCGGGGCGTTGGGCTCCAGCTGAAGAAACTTCCGGTAAGCTTCCAAGGCCTTGTCGTACTGCTCACTCCGGACATAAGCCTGGCCGATGTTGAGGTAAAAAGTCCCATTGTCCGGCATCAGTCGGATGAGGGCCTCATACTCGGTGGCGGCTTCGGCCCACCGACCCAGATGTTCGAAGCAACGAGCCCGAGCCGCATAGTAGGTCAGGAGGAGTTTGTCTGCCGGTTGAAACTGCTGGTCCAATGCCCGTTGGAAGTTCTGGAGAGCCCCCTCACACTCGCCCAGAAGCGCCTGCGTCAGGGCCAGGTTAAAGTAGGCCTGAGCGTAAGTCGGGTCCTGTTCGACGACCTTCTGGAAGTAGAACTTGGCCTCCTGATAGTACTGGGTGGCCTGCTGGAGGTCACCCCGGGCGCGGGCACTTTGGGCCTGTTTGAAGGCTTCGTCGGCCTTCTTCCAGTCGTCCCCGCCCCGGATGGCCTTCGCCTCCGCCTCGGTGGGGAGCTTGACCCGATATGTGAGGAGGGTATCCGGTTCGAGCTTTTGAGTCTCGATGAAGGTCTTGTAACCCGGCTTTTCGACCTTCACGGTGTAAATGCCGGGCGTGATGTTATCGACGAAGAACTCTCCCTTTTCGTCCGTCTGGACCGTGACGGTCACAGTGTCTTCGAGCTGGAACGTCAACTGCACGCCGGGGATCGGCCGATCCTGAAGGTCGACGACGACGCCCTTGACGGCCGCCTTGCCCTGCACATGCTCGGTGGACTTCTTCTCCGGCTTAGCCTTTTCTTGGGCCTGGGCCGCGACCCCCAAGACCAGACCCATCAGGATGAGTCCCAGGACTTTCCGATGTCCTTTCATGGGATGTTCCCCTCCATGGATGCAGGATATTAAGATACAAGATGCACACTCGATGGGCCGTTTTCCAGTAGCCGGGCTCGGTCCTCGGTGCTAATCAGGTACCTGTCTTCGAAAAACCCGCACACCGGGGTATGCAGGATGGAAGGGGGAAGCCCCGGTCCCATCCTGCATCCCGGATTCGTCCCTCCGCCCCTCCGTCACTCCGTTATAGCTTCTCCGAGATCGACTTGCCCTGCAAGAACAGCAGGAGGTAATCCCGCCCGCCGGCCTTCGAGTCAGTCCCCGACATGTGGAAGCCCCCAAAGGGATGGACGTCGACCAGCGCCCCCGTGCACTTGCGGTTGATGTACAGGTTCCCACAGTGGAAGTACCGCTTGGCCTTGAGGATCTTTTCCCGATTGCGGGTAAAGACAGACCCCGTCAGACCATAGATCGTGTCGTTGGCGATTGCCAGGGCATGGTCAAAGTCCCGAGCCTTCAAGACGGCCAGGACGGGTCCAAAGATCTCTTCCTGGGCGATACGGGCCTTCGGATCGACGTCGGAAAAGACCGTCGGTCGGATAAAGTAGCCGTTCCCTTCAGCCTTCCGGCCGCCCGCAACGAGACGCCCCTCCTTTTTACCGATCTCCACGTATTCCAGGATCTTCTTCTCGGCGGCGGCGTTGATGACCGGCCCCATGAAGTAGTTGTCCCGGGCCGGGCCGACCTCGATGGCCTCGACTTGAGGGATGAGCCGCCGGAGAAATTCGTCATAGATGGCCTCGTCCAAGATGAGGCGGGAGCACGCCGAGCACTTCTGGCCCTGGAAGCCAAAGGCCGACACGATGACAGCCCGGACGGCCTCGTCCATGTCGGGGACTTCCCGGTCGACGACGATGGCGTCCTTGCCGCCCATTTCGGCGATGACCCGCTTGAGCCAAATTTGACCCGGCTGGACCTTGGCGGCGAGCTCGTAAATCCGGCATCCGACCTCCATCGACCCCGTGAAGGCGATAAAGCGCGTCCGGGGATGGGACACCAGGTAATCCCCGATGGTCGAGCCAGAGCCCGTCACGAAGTTGATGACGCCCGGCGGCAGGCCCGCATCCTGCATGAGTCGGACGTACTGGTACCCGACGGCCGGCGAGTCGCTGGAAGGCTTGAGGACGACCGTATTCCCCGTGACGACGGCCGCCGTCGTCATCCCTCCCAGAATGGCCATCGGGAAGTTCCACGGCGGGATGACGGCCCCGGCCCCGAGGGGGATGTAATGATATTCGTTGACCTCACCCGGGAAGGGCGTCAGGGGCTGGGGGGCACCGTAGCGGAGCATCTCCCGGCCGTAAAACTCGAGGTAGTCGATCGTCTCGGCGACGTCCGCGTCGGCCTCGGCCCAGTTTTTGCCGACCTCGAAGACCTGCCAGGCGATGAGTTCAAACTTCCGATCCCGGGCCAGCCGAGCGGCCCGAAAGAGGACGGCCGCCCGTTCTTCCGGCGGGAGCCACCGCCAACTCTCAAAGGCCGACCAGGCGGCCTCGAGGGCCATGTCCACGTGCTCGGGTTGAGCCTTCTGGAAGATGCCGACGACTTGGTCCTTCTGGGATGGATTGTAGGAATAAAGTTTCTCCGATGTATAAATCTCCCGACCCCCGATGATCAGGGGGTACTCCCGTCCCAACTGGGATTCGACCTGCCGGAGCGCCTCCTCCATGCGGCGGCGGTTCTCCGGCTGGGAAAAGTCCGTGAACGGCTCGTTCCGAAAGGGCAGTACGTTCATGGCACCCTCCGTCCCGGAAACCTGAAACGCTCCTAAGGATAAGGGATGCCCGCTACCGATGCAAGACGGCGGTTTTCAGAAGGGACCCAGTGACGGAGTAACGGAGTGACGAAAAAGGGCGCACTCCGTCAGAAGGGGCGACGAGGGACGGGTAATAAAGAAAGCTCGGGATGGGGCAAGCCGTATGCCGATTCAGTAGTATGGCCATGAAGTTAATATTTATACACAAATCAGGCCTGTTGGACCCATCCTGTATCTTGCAAACCCCACGGGCGCGTTTTTCGGGACATGTGGCAGGAATCCGGCGTGGGTCCCGGCTACCGGGTCCGCAGGCTCGGGGTTCGGTTCTCGGCCCTCGGCGGGCGGACGCCGAAGACCGATCCGGGGGACCGGATACCTGCAAACCCACACATCGGGTTTGCATCTATGGTAGGAGTTACGCACAGGAGGCTGTTCCAGTCGGTAGGCTACACGGTCTTCCCCCTTGGGCGCGTCCAGCACGCCATGGCTGATGGGGCTTTTAGTCGTGCCCACGCGGGGACGCACGGTTGCTTGTACTTGAGCGGCGCAGCCTCCGCTTGAACACCACCCTAAAATGCACTATTCGAGGTAACGGCTCCTTATAGCCACCTCGTCCCTCATCACTCCTACTTATATCCTGTATCCATATCGGGGCAAAGCAGGGACTCGTACTTGTGTAATTTTCACTGCTGAACCAGTTCTACCCTTCGGTTTTTACTCCTTCCCTCTTCAGTGGAATTCGAAGCCACTGGACACAGGGGTCCGACTCCATAGGGGCTTAACTTGTCTCGGGAAATCCCATACTTTTCTACCAGTTCTCGGACGACGGCCTCGGCCCTCCGCCGGGAGAGGTCCAAATTATATTCAAGTGTACCGATGTTGTCCGTATGGCCGACGACGTAAAGTTTCCAGGTAGGATTGTTCTTCAAGAGTTTTGCGATTTCCTCCAACGTAGGTTGAGATTCCGGCTTCAGGTCTGCTTTATTGAAATCGAAATATATACTGTATAGGACCACTTTTCCAGTCTTTTTGATGCTCTCTTCCATCGTCTCCGCCCGGACGAGACCGATTTCCATCTCCTTTGGTTCTATGATGGAAACGGCGGCTCGGGGGCCATCGCCACTACTTAAAACAAAGATGGATATGAACGTTTTTTCATCCGGCGAAGCCGCCGAGACGTAATACCATCCCTTGTCGGGGTCTTCCCACCCTCCCAGATAGTCCCTGTTCTTTTTTTCTAAAAATGCATAAACACCGTATATTTCCTCCTTACCCTTACCCTGGAACAAAAGCCTGTACCCCGCTTGCTGGAGAGCCTGTTCGTAGTTCTTGTATACTTCTAACGCGCTCTTGCCCTTGGGGGCTACATACAGAAATTTCGTAACTTTTCCCTCAAGTTTTTTACTATTTGCCCTCTCGATGTCTTTATCGGAAGAACCCCGTATCGGACCCAGCAGGATGTAGTATTCATCAAACTGCTGAGCTTCGTAGTGGGCGACCCGGGAGCCGGGGTACCGAGTCAAGGCTGGGTGGTCCTGCACGTTCTCGTACTGAGCCCAGAGGACCCCAGAAATCGTTGTTAATGTTAAAATCAAAAATCTAAGCCTGACCATTCCACACCTCCCCTCCTTTGGATTTCATCGTATTTCCTACCTCCGTCCGCCGTCAAGCCTTCGAAAGGTCGTCTCCAGCCTAAATTGGGGGAGTCGACGGGAGCACTGGCCAGGTCGGAGGCGAAAAGACCCGCTCTCGGCGAGCGAGGCTCGGTCAGGTACTGCACACGATACGACGGGTTCCGCACCCGGACCATCGCCTTATTGCCCTGAGTAGCGCCACTGGGGGCCGCGGGTGCGTGCTTTGAGATAGTAACCCGCTGGACGGCGTCCTTCCTTCACCACCAGCTGCCCCTCTTCGTAAGCCCACCAGCGTGTGAGCCCTTC
>Ga0197143_1002186_pt1 | contig 14848 bp, 17 predicted proteins | sample GBS70_MetaG_FD_148603 | JGI IMG/M metagenome (GOLD analysis project Ga0197143, IMG submission 148603) | Sediment microbial communities from Great Boiling Springs, Gerlach, Nevada, United States - GBS 70_MetaG | ecosystem: Environmental > Aquatic > Thermal springs > Hot (42-90C) > Sediment...
CCACCGGTCTACCGAGCGCTGGGGGGAGGTAACCTTCCGGCACCAGGAGGTGACGGGAGAGCCCTGCTCCTCCTGCCACGCCTCCCAGGGGCGGAAGGCGCATCCCGGCCTGGGGGATCGTCCCTGCGAGCGCTGCCACCTCTCCACCTCCACCTGGAAGCGGGTCTCTTTCGATCACCGGGAAGCGGGGGGAGAGCGGTGCGCCGCCTGTCACACCGCCCCCTCCGGTCCTTTCCACCAGGCGGCCCGCAGCATGGGCTGCGAGGAGTGCCACTCCACCTCCCGCTGGACGCCGTCCACCTTCCGCCATCCCCGCCTGCCGGAGTGGGGGGAGCACCGGAAGCTGGGCTGCCGGAGCTGTCATCCGAACGATTTCCGGAAGGCTGTATCTTGTGGGTATTGCCATTAAGGGCCCGTCGCGCCGCGGCTCCAGTTCAACGCAGACCGTGGTTTTTCTCCTGCGTAGGGCAGGGGCTCGTCGCGACGCGGCTCCAGGCCCGTCGCAACGCGGCTCCAGTTTACGGCAAACCGTGGTTTTTTTCTTGCGTAGGGCAGGGCCCGTCGCAACGCGAAGTTGACCGCGGCTCCACTTTCAAGTAAACTTTTGCCAAGAACATGGAACCGGCCCGGGACAGTCTGGAACTGTGGTGGGAGGAGAAGCACCGGGGGCTCGTGCGCTTCGCCCGCTGGCTGGTGGCCCTTCTGGAGAGCGGGGCGGGCGGGCTGGTCTGCGAGCAGTGCGGGAGGGAGGGAGCGGAGTTCCGGATGGGGAAGGGCGGGGTGGTGAGGTGTGCGGAATGCGACCCCCTGGGTCTGCCCCAGACGGTGGAGTCCCTCTTTCGGAACTTCGGGGAGGCCCTGGTTCTCCTCCGGAACTACCATCTCTTCTCCGCCGGCCTGAACCTGCTCCGGGAAGAGATCTCCCGCAAACTGGGCCACTCCCCGGAGACCCTTCTCCAGGCCATATCCCAGAAGCAGAAGTCCCTCGTGGAGGCGCGGCAGCTTTTCTCCGTGCTGAACGAGCTGGCCGGGGCGGCGGAGCGCAGAAACCTCTCCCTTCCCCTCCAGTCCACCGACGTGGACTGCGAGCGCATGTTCGCTCTTTTCGCCCGGGTCGGCTTCTCTTGAGCGGGCGCTCGGCCTCCCGCTAGTAAAAACCTGGCCGTTGGGAAAGCGCCTCTTTTTGCTATATTGAGGCCTGGAGGGGATATTCTTTGGACCAGCGGTTTTCGGCGGCTCTATCGGCTTTTGTGAGTTCCATCGTCACGGCGGTGGTGGTCTCTTTCCTGCTTTACCCCCGCCTGGAAGCGGAGTTTGGTTCCCGACTTTCCTCGCTGGACGCCCGGCTCAAGGGGCTAGAGGCGGTAAGGGGAGCCCAGTATGTGTCCGGGGCCGGCTCTCCGGCTCTCCCCCCTCCGGCTTACTCGGTGGCCACCGCCGCAGCGGAGGCGGTGGGCCCGGCGGTGGTGGGGATAGCGGGCGAGGAGGACCAGCGGAACCAGCCCTTCCACTTCGGCCGGGGCGGGGGGTCGGGCTTCTTCTTCGATCCTGACGGCTACATCGCCACCAACGAGCACGTGGTCCAGGGAAAGAGCAAAGTCAAGGTGGTGCTGGCGGGGGGGAAGACCGTGGAGGGACGGGTGGTGGGCACCGATTCCCGCACCGATCTGGCGGTGGTCAAGGTGGAGGGGAGCGGATACCCAGCCGTCCGCTTCGGGGACTCGAGCCAGCTCCAGATAGGCGAGCCGGCCATAGTGATCGGCAACCCTCTCGACCTGGAGTTCCAGAGGACGGTCACGGCGGGCATCATCAGCGGGCTCAACCGGAACCTGGTGGTGGAGGGAAGGTGGCTTTTGGAGGTTATCCAGACCGATGCGGCCATCAATCCCGGAAACTCGGGGGGACCGGTGGTCAATGCCCGGGGAGAGGTGATCGGGGTGGCCACGGCCAAGATCAGTCTCGGTGACGTGGAGGGGATGGGCTTTGCCATCCCCAGCAACACCGCCCGCCGGGTGCTGGCCGATCTGGTCAAGCGGGGGAAGGTGGCCCGTCCCTGGCTGGGGGTGAGCCTCTCTGGAGCCACGACCGGAGAAGGAGTGACGGTGGAGGCGGTGTTTCCCGGGGCGCCGGCGGCCCGGGCAGGGGTGAAGCCCGGGGACGTGATCCTCTCTCTGGACGGGAAGAAGGTCAACTCCTATCCCGAGCTGCGCAAGGAAGTGGAAGCCCACCGGATAGGGGACCCGGTAGAGCTGGAGGTGAAGCGGGAGGGGACGGTCATTCGCTTTCGCCTGGTGCTGGAGGAGATGCCGGCGGAGTCGAGCCAGTAACCCGGTGCTCTATTGTAGGCCGGTTGATGACCTTGCTCCCCGGGGGGATGCTCTCTGTGAGCCACACGTTGCCCCCCACTACCGAGCCCCGGCCGATGACCGTGTTGCCCCCCAGGATGGTAGCTCCGGCATAGATCACCACGTCGTCCTCGATGGTGGGATGCCTCTTTCCCCCCTTCAAAGCCCTTCCCTTTTCATCCCGGGGGATGGAGAGGGCCCCCAGCGTCACCCCCTGGTAGATCTTCACGTTGTCGCCGATCTCGCAGGTTTCCCCGATCACCACCCCGGTGCCGTGGTCTATGAAGAAGCTCCGCCCTATGCGCGCCCCGGGGTGGATGTCTATTCCGGTCACGCTATGGGCGTACTCGGTCATCATGCGGGGGATGAGCCGCACCCCCTGGCGGTGCAGCTCGTGGGCCAGCCGGTAGACCATGATGGCGAAGAAGCCGGGGTAGGCGAGGATGATCTCGTCATAGTCCTTGGCCGCCGGATCCCCTTCATAGGCGGCTTTGACGTCTAAGAAAAGCACTTCCCGGACGGAGGGGAGCTTGCGCAGAAAAACGGCTGCCTGGCGGCAGCTCTGCTGGAAGGCGTCGCACCCCTGATCGCAGGGGAAGGGGCAGCGGTGGGATACCGTATCGTGGATCAACCGGGCCAGGTTCCAGAACACCACTCCCAGCTTCTCCACGAGACAAGTGAGGTCCCAGTTCTGCCCTCGCAACTCCCCGAAGTAGCCGGGGAAGAGGACCTCCCGCAGACTCTCTATGAGCTCCACCACCCGGCGGTGGTCGGGCGGGGAGGGGGGCCCTTCCCGCATATCCGGCTGGGTCAGGGATTGCTCCAGCAGGGAGCGGTGAAGCTCAGCCGCCACCTGGGCCAGATCGTCGGCCACCTGAGAAAGGGAATCGGGCCACCTCAAGCGCTTGCCCTCCTCACCTTGTTTTGCGGGGACCTCTACTGCCCCGATGTTAGATCGAGTTTCTGGAAGCGATTATATCCTCTTTCTGGCCCCTCTGCCGTTTTAGCCGCAGGCCTGTATTTTCCCTGGCGCCTCTGCCTTCAATTGAGCCTTTTTCACCCCCCGCTGCCGTCAGAGAATAAGCCCTGTAAAAACCAACGCCGAACCCCATCCGAGGTAGGGGCTGCCTCGGTTGGGGGCGGGGGAACCGGCTCCGGGACGTCCGGAGCAAAGGGGCCAGAGCCCCTCGGGTGAATCGGCCGTGCGGCCGTAGGGCTTCTCCTTTCACCGAACCCCGAGCTAACCCCGCAGGCGCGAGAAAGGAGGGAAGAAGATGCACCGGTGGTTCAAAGCCCTTCCCCTGGCCTTTACCTTCGTGGTCCTTTCCGCTACCCCCGCCCTGGCCGGCTTCAGCTACACCGTGCGCTGGGGGGACAGCCTCTACCTTCTTTCCCAGAGGTATGGGGTGACCATCGAGGCCATAAGGCAGGCCAACGGGCTCCGGGGCTACACCATATACGCTGGCCAAAGGCTCTACATTCCTGATCCGGTGTCGCCCACCGCCTACCGGGCAAGGACCACCTCGGGGGGACAGGGTTCCCTGGCCGCCACCTACACCGAGATCCAGCTCCTGGCCCGGCTGGTGCAGGCCGAAGCCGCTTCTGAGCCCTATGCCGGCAAGGTGGCGGTGGCGGCAGTAGTGCTGAACCGGGTCCGGTCTCCCTGGTTTCCCCGCAGCATATCCGGGGTAATCTTCCAGCCGGGGGAGTTCGAGCCGGTCAGCACGGGGTACCTCTGGCAGGTGCCGGTGACCCAGGAGGCGCTTCAGGCGGTCTATGATGCCCTGGCGGGCTGGGATCCGACGGGTGGGGCCCTCTTTTTCTTCAATCCCGCCAAGGCCTGGTCGGGCTTCCTCTGGTCCCGGCCCCAGGCCGCCTGGATAGGATCCCACCTTTTCCTGCTCTAGGGGAGATCAGCCGCAGAGGCGAAATGGACGGTGAGGGGCCGGTTTCATCCCGGCCCCTCTAACCGTTTTTACCGCTACCGCCAACGCGCTGGGGCCGTCACCGTCACCGCTTTCAGAGCTGAGCGTTGCTCGCTCTACCGGCTCTACCAGCTCTTGTCGGAGGAGGGGATCCGGGCGTACGTTTTGCTGAGTTCGTTGGACTGGGCGGAAATAACCTCCCGCGGGGGGGCATATATTCCCCCCTGGGAGGGCGGTAAGTTGGAAGTTCAGGAGATAAAGGAACGGGAAAGAGAGATTCTCCCTGCTTACGGGGAGCTGGTCAGCCTTTTTCCGGAGGGGGTTCAGGGGGAGGTGGCCCGGCTTCTCCTCCGCTATCAGGAGTTCCAGCTTCTAGCTCTCGACCTTCTCTCCTCTCCCCCCCGGTCCTTCGCCGGCTTCGGGGTCATCACTTCGGACGAGGTCAACCTCCGGGCCGGTCCGGGGGGCCGGTATCCGCTGGAAGGAAGGCTCTCCCGGGGCCAGACGGTGGTGGTCCAGGGGGAGGAGGGATACTGGGTGCGGGTCTGGCTCCCCGGGGGCAGGGAGGGCTACGTCTTCCGGGACTACGTGCAGCGGGAGGGCTAGCTTCGCCCGGTTTCTCAGACCTCCCCCATCCCTCGCTCCTTTACGTGTTTCCAGAGCATTCGAGGTTTCGGGAAGCCCGCTGGTGATCAGTGCCGGAAGCGGGGGTCAGGAGCAGCTCGGGGAGAAGCCGGTAGTCGCGGCAGGTAAACGGTGCTTTCGCCCCCACCACGGAGGACCGCCTCTTCCCCCATCCTACAAGCCTCTCGGGAAGGGAGCAAGAGATTGAGCCGGTCCCGCTTTTGGGGGAAACTCAATGGTGGCTGTGAACCGCTCGAGGGTGGAGCTGGCGGTCAGGCTGCTTCTTGAGGCCCTGGGAGAGGATCCGGAGCGGCCGGAGCTCCGGGAGACGCCGGAGCGGGTGGCCGAGGCTTTCGCCGACCTGCTCTGGGGGCGGGAGCGGGATCCCCGGGAAGCCCTTCAGGTGCTGGAGGAGCCAGGGGCGGAGGGGCTGGTGGCGGTGCGGGATCTTCCCTTCTATTCCCTGTGCGAGCACCACCTTCTCCCCTTCCGGGGGAAGGTGCACCTGGCCTACCTTCCCCGGGAGGGGAAGATCGCCGGGCTGGGCCGCCTCTCTCTCCTGGTGCGCATGGTATCCCGGCGCCTGCAGCTTCAGGAGAGGATGACCCGGGAGATCGCCGATGCCCTGACGGATGCCCTCCAGCCGGAGGGGACGCTGGTGGTGGTGGAGGCGGAACACCTCTGCCTGGAGGTGAAGGACGGCCGGGCGGCCGGCACCGGGGTGGTCACGGCGGCGGCCAGAGGTCTTTTGAGCGCAGAACCCGAACGCTCCCGGGCGGCGGCTCTCCTTTTCCCTCGCCGGGATCTTGCACTCTTCTGGCAGGGATCCGTATAATTCTTCACCAAGTGATCCGCACGGGGTAGCGGAAAGGCAGGGGGGATCGGCGTGGGCAGGCTCTGGGAGCGGATAAAGAGCACCCGGGTTTACCGTTCCATATACCGGAACGATTATCCCACCACTCCGCGAAACCAGACTCTAGTAATCCTGAACAGCGTTCTTTTGCATCTTCATCCGGTGAAGGTGCCCCGCCATGCAGTGAAGCTCACCTACACCTGGGGGCTGGGGGGAGCTTCTCTCCTCATGTTCCTCATCCTGACCGTGACCGGGGTTTGGCTCATGTTCTACTACATCCCGGCCGTTCCCCACGCCTACTTCTCGGTGCGGGCGCTGGAGACGGACATCACCTTCGGCATCTTTCTCCGCAACATGCACCGCTGGACGGCCCACGGCATGGTGCTACTGGTGTTTTTGCACATGGTGCGGGTCTTTTACACCGGCTCCTACAAGCCCCCCCGGGAGTTCAACTGGGTGGTGGGAGTGAACCTGCTTCTGGTAACCTTTCTCCTGAGCTTCACCGGCTACCTTCTCCCCTGGGACCAGCTGGCCATCTGGGCCATCACCGTGGGCACCAACATGGGTGGGGCCACCCCCATAATCGGGAAGCAGATTCTCTACCTTCTGCGGGCGGGGTATGAGGTAACCCAGAACACCCTGGTCCGCTGGTACACCCTGCACGTTATCTTCCTTCCCCTCTCGGCCATCCTCCTCATGTGCGTCCACTTCTGGCGCATCCGGAAGGACGGGGGGATCTCCTCCCCCATACCGCTTGAGGAGGAGGCAGGAAAACCCGTCCCTGTCTCTCCGGAACTTCAGGTGGCCGAGCAGGAGGAGAAGCCCGCGCCGGTGGGGTGAGCCGGAGTTGAGGAGAAGATGGGAGAGGTGAAGCGTGGCCAGGGGCGGGGGAAGAGGCATGGCTGAGGACGGCCAGAGGCGGGAGGACAAGGTTTTCGTATGGCCCTATCTCGTGCGCATCGAGCTGATAGTGGCTCTTTTATACCTTCTCTTCTTCACCCTCATGTCCATATTCGTGAACGCCCCGCTCCGCAACCTGGCCAACCCGGAGGTGACCCCCAACCCGGCCAAGGCTCCCTGGTATTTCCTAGGGCTGCAGGAGCTTCTCCTCCACATGCATCCCGCGCTGGCGGGAGTCATAGTCCCCGGGGCGGTCCTGGTGGGGCTGGCTCTAATCCCGTACATAGATACGCGCCGGGAAGGGACGGGGATCTACTTCACCACTCCCGAGGGGAAGAAGATAGCCCTCTTTTCCTTCCTCTACACGGCGGTATGGGAGATCTCCCTTATCCTGATAGACGAGTTTTTGCGCCTCCCCCAGATGCCGGAGAGCGCCCACGGCATCGGCCCGGCGGTGAAGACGCTGCTCACCCAGGCCTTCTATGGCACCCCCGATCCCACCCAGGTGGAGAACATGACCATCCTCATACCGGCCATAACCGACGTGATCATCCCCTCGATCATCATGCTCCTCATCCCCTTTCTCTTGGTGCTCATAGTCCGGCGGGTGTGGCAGGCAGACACACGGGAGGTGATGATCGCCCTATTTTCCTTCTTTGTGGCCTCCTTCGTGATCCTCACCGTGGTGGGGAGTGCCTTCCGGGGCCACAGCATGAAGCTCTTCTGGCCCTGGGAGGTGGGCCCGCCGGAAGAGCCTTTGCAGTGAGGGGAGATGGCGGTATATTCGCTGGAATACCCCCTAGGGGTATGAGATAATAGTAGACGGCACAACTCGGATGGGGGTGCAGGCATGAGTGGTCCAGAGGTAGCGGATGGAAGAGCCCGGGTGACGCGGCGGAATCTTTTGCGCACGGCGATGTGGGGGTCGCTGGGGCTTTTTGCCGCCGAGGGGGCGGCGGCTACCCTGCGGGTGCTCTGGCCTAACAAGGTGGTGGGCTTCGGGGGCAAGGTCACGGCGGGGGATGCGCAGGGCTTCGAGGTCAACTCGGTGACCAAGGTGCCGGAGGGCAGGTTTTATCTCGTGCGGCTCAAGCACAGCTTCGTGGCCGTCTACTGGAAGTGTCCCCACCTTGGTTGCACCGTGCCCTGGTCGCCTCCCGAGGATCCGGGCCGCTTCCACTGCCCCTGCCACGGTTCCATATTCGAGATGACCGGGCAGAAAATAGCCGGTCCGGCTCCCCGGTCCATGGACGTGATGCCCGTGGAGATCACCCCCGAGGGGAAAGTAGTGGTAGATACAGGAAAGATCATCCAGAGGATTAACCACGATCCCCGCAAGCACGAGACTCCGGCATAACGGTGGAGGCGGTGCCTGTGGCCATACTGGGGCAGGAAGTGGCGGAACCGGTAGAGCTGGTCCTGGTCCTGGCCATTGTAGTGGTGGTGCTGGGGCTGGGGTGGGCCATCCAGCGCTTCATGCTGGGGGACTGAGCGGTGAGAGGGAACGGGCAGCATCACCTGGTGGTTCTCGTGCTCACCCTGCTCATCGTGGTCATCGTGGGCGCTTACTGGGCCATGGAACCGGAGCGAGCGGTCCGGGCGGGGAAGAGGCAGCTCGAGCATTCTCTCGAGCGGGGGCTTGAGCTTTACGCCCGCAACTGCGCTTCCTGCCACGGCCCCCAGGGCGAGGGGTGCGTGGGGCCGCCGCTCAACCGGAAGGAGTTCCGGGGGGATCCCGAGGAGAACCGGCAAACGGCGGAGTACCTCACCCGGGTCATATCCGACGGTCGGCCGGGGTTGAGCATCCCCCGCTGGGTCCGCCTTCCCGACGGCCGGTGGGCCTCCTACACCGCCATGCCCGCCTGGTTCCGGGCCAAGGGGGGCCCCCTGAACGAGATGCACATAGAGGACCTGGTCCGCTTCATCATGCTCGGGGATTTCCGCCGGGTGATGACCAAAGTGATGGAGATGGACCGGGAGCTCCGGGAGTCTATAAAGAGGGCGGGCCAGGATCCCGATGAGGTGTTGAAGCTGGCTGACGCCAAGGGACTTACTCCCCAGGAAAACGAGCGGGCCAAGTCGCTCTTTGAGTCCAAAGGTTGCGTCACCTGTCACCGGGCCGGAGGCAAGGGAGGATCGGTAGGGGCCGATCTGAGCTACGTGGGATCCTGGGGGTTGACGGCCGACTTTCTCCGAGAATGGATCCGCGATCCGGCCGGAACTTCGAAGAAAGGTATAAGGATGCCCGTCTTTTTCTCCAACTACGGGCCCGAGGTGGACACCGACCCCAGGCGGGCGGTGGAGTACGGGGATACGGTTATGCCGGCCATAGCCATGACCGAGGAGGAGCTGGATCTTTTGGTCCGCTACTTGATGGGGCTCCGGGCTCCCGGCCGCTGATTGGTCTTTCGGCGCTTTCTGCGGTTTCTCCCCCTCTACGGGTTGGCCTTCCTGGCCGGCACCCTTTTCCGCTGGGCGGAGGCCACGGAAAAGAGTTACCTCCGCATGTTCGGGTTCTGGAGCCTGGTGGCCGCCGGGCTCTGGGGAGCCCGGGAGATGGCCCGCTGGCAGGAGGAGGGGGGGAGGGAGGAGCTGCGCCGGATGCTCGGCACGGCCGGATGGGCGGTGGAGGAGCGGGGCCCGCGGGTGTGGGTGGCCAGGAAGGGCTCGGAGAGAGCGCTCCTCTACCTCGAGGGGGCACCGGCTTACGGGAAGTTTCTCTTCGGGCGGCGCCGCCGGGCGGCAGCCCGCAAAGCGCAGGCCCTGGCCCGGGAGGTGGGGGCTTCCGGGGTAGCGGTGGTTTTTTTGCGCCGGAAGGTGGAGGAGGGGGAGGAGGCCGGGGTGGCCCTTTTGCCGCTCGCCCGGGTGGTCTCCTGGTTGGACGCTCCGCGAGGTTAGGTCACGCTGAGCCGGCGGTTTTGTTTTGCAAGGGCGAGGAAGAAGAGAATAAAATCTTAGAAAGCACCGCTGGGGAGTGTGAGGCCATGGCTCATTTTATCACTGAAAAGTGCATAGGGTGCACGGCCTGCGCCCGGGTGTGCCCTACTCAGGCCATCTTCGGGGAGAGGAAGGAGCGTCACCGGATAGACTCCGGATTGTGCATAGATTGCGGGGTGTGCACTCGGGTCTGTCCGGCCACGGCCATAATGAACCCTCTAGGTGTTTTTCCTCCTCGGGTGCCTCGCCGGTCGGACTGGCCCAAACCGGTGGTGGATCCCATTCTCTGCTCGGGGTGCGAGTTCTGCGTCAGCATCTGCCCCTTCGGTTGCCTCGAGGTGGCCGGGGGGGCCATGCAGGGGGTCTCCCGGCTGGTGCGGGTGGAGGAGTGCGTGGGCTGCGGTCTCTGCTCCTCCGTCTGCGCCAAAGGAGCCATCACCTTAAGGCCGCTGGCTGCCTGAGGAGCTGGCCTCAGCCTTTTACCGCCAGGGGAGGCTCAAAGGGGAGTTCTCGGGGGAGGGATAAAAAATCCCTCCCCGCCGCCTGGAGAAAGGCCCGGCAGAAGTCGTAGAGGGCCAGAAACCCTTCTCCGGGCAGGGGATCAAAGGAAGCCTCCAGCATCCCCCCTTCTTTCGTTTTCACGATGACCTTCAGAGGGTAGAGGTGGCCCTCCCGGCCTTCTGTCCGCACCTCCCATCCCGGGGGCAGCACGGTGCCCAGTCCCCGGGAGGAGAAAAATTCCCGGGCTTTTCCGGCCGTCAGGTACCCCGGATAGAGCCGGTCCAGAAGGCTCAGGCTTCCCCGGGTGACCTCCTTGGGGCGGGAGACGAGGAGTCCCTCCTTCCTCGATCCGGCGAAGAAGTCCCAGATGGCCAGGGCCAGGGGATCGGATCTCTCCCGATCCAGAAGGCCTCCGAAGCGGTCGGACATCTCCGGGGGACGGCGGTAGCGCAGGATGTTGGCCCAGGCCAGAAGGAAGAAGACCAGTACTCCCAGGCCTAGAAGGTATTCGCTCAACCACCCGAGCATCCTTCTCTCTCCCCTCCTTCGTTCAGGCGGGCCCAGAGGGCCGCTCCCTTCAGGGTAAGGTGCTCGTCTATTATTTCCAGGGCCGGGCAGAAGGACGCCACCTCGCCCGCCAGCCCTCCGGTGGCGATCACCCGGACCTCTCCCTCTATCTCCTTCTTCAGCCTCTCCACCATCCCCTCCACCAGGGCTGCCTTTCCCAAGATGATACCCGAACTCAAGCTCTCCTCGGTATTCCGCCCCAGAGCCCTCCGGGGTGGGGACACCCTGACCCGGGGTAGAAGGGCGGCCCGAGCGAAGAGGGCTTCGGCAGCGGTGAGGAGTCCCGGGGCTATGGCTCCCCCCAGGTACTCTCCTTCCCGGCCCACGGCGTCGAAGGTGGTGGCGGTGCCGAAGTCCACCACCAGGGCCGGGACTCCATAAAGGTGTTTGGCGGCCAGGGCGTTGGCCAGCCGGTCGGCCCCCACCGTTTCGGGGGGCTGGTAGTGAATGGGATGGGGGTAGTGGCGGCCCTTGGGGAAAAAGGCCTTCCACCCGCGCCTCCGGGCCACTTCCAGGAGAAGCTGATCCCAGGCGGGCACCACGGAGACGGCGGAGAGGGAGTGCACCTTCTGGAGGGAGAATCCGTGGGCCTCCAGCGTGGAGTGGAGGTGGGCCAGGAGGAGGTCCGAGGTGGCCTCGGGCCAGGTGGGAAAGCGGAAGGCGAGGAGGAGGGTTCCTTCCCGGAAGAGGCCGAATACGGCGTTGGTGTTGCCTATGTCTGCGGCCAAAAGCATGAATGACTCGATTTCTTATTTTCCTACACTCTCTTCTACCTTGGCCACTGGACGCCGAACCGGGGGTTCCGGGGGAACGCGGCGAGCTCTCGCCGGCTCTCGCCACCCGCGCACGGGGAAGCTACAACATCCGGGTCTCGGCCTTCCCATCCCAGCGAATCCTTCGATCCGCTGAGGACCCCCGGACGGTCCAACTTGGGGGTTTGAAACCGTAATCCCCGGGGAAGATGATTCTGTGGAGAAGGAAGGCACTTATGTTCCCGAGGGCTTCATGCCCCTTCTTTTCCTCTGGCTGAGTCCGGAGCTCCAGGAGGAAAGGGTGCAGCTCCTCGGCCGCCTGGGAACTTCGGCCCGAAGCCGTCCGCTCTAGCGGCGGGCGAGGGAGAGGAAGCCGGCCAGCCCGGCGGCGATCAGGGGGCCGGTGGGGAGGCCTCCAAAGAGGGTGGTGCCCAGGACGGCCCCAGCGGTGAGGGCGAAGATCAGCTCCGGGCGGGCCTCCAGCATCTCGATTCCCCGCCGGGCCAGCACGGTGGAAAGGGCCATGAGGAAGGCGGCAGCCAGCCCTTCCGGCCGGGCCAGGGCGGAGAGGAGCCGGCTGAGGGTCACCTCCCCGGCGGCCAGGGGGGTAAGGAGGGCCAGGATGACGAGGTAGAACCCCGTGCCCATGGCGTAGCGGGCCGCGAGGTGCAGCGCCTCCTGGAGCCCGAGGAGGTGGAAGACGAGAAGGGAGAGGGCGGCGGCGGCGATGGTGCCGTTTTGCCCCCCGATACCCGCCAGGAGCACGAGGGAGAGGAGGAGGAAGGGCTCCGAGAGCACCTTCTTCTATGGGTATGCGGGGAAGGGGGGCAAAAACGCCGAAAGGCGACCCCCCCGGGTATGGGGTGGGTCGCCCGGGATTGGTGGGTAAAGATCAGACGGCCACCTTGGCCATGTGCCGCTCGCAGGCGGGGAAGAACTGGCTCTCCTCCACCCGGATCCTCTGGCCCAGGGCCTCGACGAGGCTCTGCCAGTCCCTCTGGAAAGCGGTCCTGTCCTGGAGAGAGGACTCGGACGAATACCGGCCGAAGAATTCCTTCACCTTGTCAGTGACCGGCTTCATGGTGGCCCGGTACATGCGGGCCAGGTTCTGGGCCTGCGGATCCCCGGCCCTCTCCAAAACAGCCAGAAGCTCCCTCTCCTCCCGCTCCACGTGGGAAAGGACCCCCTTCTTGATCTCCCCCAGCCTTCGCAAAATTTCGGAAGAGGGGAGAGAAGAAAGGGCGGAGGAGAAGCGCTGGACCGCTTCCTGGAGGCTTTTGTGCTCCTGGCGCAGCGTTTCCACGATACCCGTGGGAATCACCCCCTTTCCGCGCCTGTAAAGCAAGTCAGAGTTCTGACACTTTCTCCGCGATGGCGGCCATGCTCTCCGAGACCCGGCTGGCCTGGGCGGAGATGGCCTCCGCCGCCCGCTCCACCTCCTGGGCCACTTCGCCCATTCCCCGGGCGTCCTTGCCCATGGACTCGTGGGCGGCGGTCATCTCTTCCGCCGCAGCGGTGTACTCCTCGGTCACCCCGGCGATAGATTCAAATGTGCGGAAGAGCTCCTCCACCGCCCGGTGGGTCTCGGCCAGCTTCTCCGTCGTCTCCCGCACATGCTCCCCCACCCCGCCGAGAACGGCCTCGATCCTCTGGAGCTCCTGCGCCCCGGCCTCCGCCTCCCGGGCCGAGCCCACGGCCTTCTCGGTCATTTGAGAGATGGCTTGAGCCACCTGATCCGAGCCCTCCGTCACCTCCCCCACGATCCCCTTTATGGCCTCCGCCGCCTCCCTCGTCTTGTCGGCCAGGCGCCGCACCTCCTCGGCCACCACGGCGAAACCCCGGCCATGCTCCCCGGCCCGGGCCGCCTCGATGGCCGCGTTCAGAGCCAGGAGATTGGTCTGGGAGGCGATCTCGTTGATGGTCTCGGTGAGGCCGGAGACCCCGGAGAGCTTCTCCGCGAAGGAGGAAAGGTTCCGGCGGGCCTCCTCCGCCTCCTGTCCGAGAATCTTCATCCCCTCAAGCAGGGAGCGGAGAAGCCGCGTCCCCTCCCGCACCGTTTCCAAAGCTACCTCCGCCGCCCGGCCCAGCTCCTCCTGGGCCCGGGAAAGATCCCGGACCCGGTCCAGGACCGTCTGGGCGTCCTGCGCCCCCTCCTGGACGGCATGAGCCTGGTCCTCCGCTCCCCGGGCCACCTCCCGCGCCGCCCGCTCCAGCTCCGCGATGGCCCGGGTGAGTCTTTCCACTACCTCCCGCGACTTTTTTGCCACCGAGCGCAGCTGCTCCGAGGCCCCTTGGAGCTCCAGAGTGGCGGAAAAGCTCTCCATGGAAGCCCTCTGGGCCTCTTCCGCTGCCTCCCTCCTCTTCCCGAGCTCCTCTTCCAGGGAGGCCCGGGCGGACATTACCTCCCCCTCGGCCTGGGAAAGGGCCCGAGCCAGGAAGGAGATCTCCTCCTCCGCCCGGGAAAGAGAGGCTGCCATTTGGCCCAGCTCCCCCTGGCCGAACCGCTCCGCCGCCCGGGTGAGCCGGCTGAGGTTCCGGGAGAGTCTCCGGCCAAGGAACAGGGCCAGGGCCAGGGCCAGGATGAACCCGGGGAGGCTCAGGAGAAGGAGGCGGCGGAAAGCGGAGGAGACCGCCTCCTCCAGCGCTCTTCGGGGATACTCCACGCGGATCTTCTCCCCGGTATTCAGCTCCTCCTCCGCCCGGAGAACCGGCTGGTCGAGGAGGTTTTCCGGTTTCTCCGGAGCCCGGAGCCGGAAGGCGGCCGAATCGGAAACCTTCCCCGCCCGGCGCAGGGCCTCGTCGTGCCGGGAGCGGGTGGCGTAGAGCCCCTCCGGAGAAACGATATAGGCATCCCCTCCCCGGGGAACGGAGGCGGAGGCCAGCATCTTCTGGGGAAGGGCCACGGTGGCCCCGGCCACCAGCACTCCGGAGCGGTCGGGGAGGGGGGTGAAGATCAGCACCATCAGCTCCCCGTCCGCCTCGTCCCGCACTATGGGGGTGGGGACGCTCTTTCCCGAGGAGAGGGCCTCCCGGAAGGCGGGCAACTCCCGGAACGGGCGCTCCAGCCCCTCCGTGTCGAATACCTGCCTGCCCTCGGGGTCAAAAAGGGTGATGTGGGCCACATCGGCCATCTTTTCTGTGGCGTCCCGGAGAAACTCTCCCGCCTGGGGGGAGCCCATCCCCGCCCGGGATGCCCGCAGAGCCCAGAACTCCGCCTGCCGCTCGAAGATGTCCAGCCATCGCAGATAGAGCTCCTTGACCTGGCGGGCCTGGGCCTGGATGGAACTTTCCGCCTCTTTGGTCAGGAGAGCCCGGAAGGAAAGCCAGGCCGAGGTGTAGCCGAAGGCGGCCACCAGAACCAGGGAAACCAGCACCAGAAAGACCATGCGCGGGGCCAGGCGGCGGTGGAAAGCCAGAACCTTGCGAGAACGCATCGTCGTCTCT
>Ga0197143_1002188_pt1 | contig 14844 bp, 11 predicted proteins | sample GBS70_MetaG_FD_148603 | JGI IMG/M metagenome (GOLD analysis project Ga0197143, IMG submission 148603) | Sediment microbial communities from Great Boiling Springs, Gerlach, Nevada, United States - GBS 70_MetaG | ecosystem: Environmental > Aquatic > Thermal springs > Hot (42-90C) > Sediment...
CCTATAATACCAAATATCTCTCCCTTTTTTACTGAAAAACTAACCTTATTGAGAGCTATCAAACCACCAAAATGTTTCGAAAGATTCTGTACTTCCAGTATTATTTCTTCCATTACACCTTCACCCATCTTTCAAATTGATGATACTTTCTTTGAAGATACACCATAATCCCTTCACTCTTCATTACAATGAAAACGGTCAGTATTATACAATATATAGCAATTCTTAAAGTCCCAAAGGCTCTTAATACCTCTGAAAGAGGAACAAGAATAAAACTACCTATAACTCCCCCTATAAGGGTTCCACCTCCACCTATTACCACCGAGGCAATGGGTATAACCGAAAAATCCAAAGCGAACAATGAAAGTCCTGCCCACATGTAAAGATGGACCATATAGCTTCCCACAAATGATCCGAAAATAGCAGCGATGAAAACCGCCACAGCTTTCATCCATGTCACATTGATCCCCGAAGCCCTAACAGCTTGGTCGTTATCCTTAACACCTCTTAAAACCAACCCAAAATCTTCATTTACAAGCCTTCTAAGTGAAAATAGAAAGAGAAGAAGTGCCAAAATGATCAAATATTCTTCCACAAAAGATTTTTCGAACCCTGAAACTCCTGAGATACCATTCGTGCCCCCCAAGATATTCAAAGCTTCTATTATCCTGGAAAAAAGAAGCGGAAACATAAGAGTAACAATCGCAAAATAAACACCCCTAAGAGGAAGGGTGGGTAAAAGCAAAAGAGTGCCCAAAATAGCACCGCTTAAGGTCGCAAGAGGTATGGCGATGAAAATCGGAAGCCCTAACTTAAGCGAAAAAATCGCTGAAAGATATCCTCCTACTCCAGTGAAAAGAGCAGTCCCCAAGTTCACGAGACCCACATTATTGGCAAGAAAATCAAAAGAGAGGGAAAGTATCGCGTAAGCACACATCATATTTACCACCCTTTTCCAATAGGGGAAAGGCTCAAGTATAAGTGGCAACACTAATAGTCCCCCTATCAATAGAAGTCTTGGCAAAAGAAGATAAAAAATCTCCTGCCATCCAGAAATGGCGTAAATACCTTCGGTTCTTACCTTAATACCTCTATCGACTCTTTCTTTTCTGAGTAATTCCACCCTTAAACCCTCTCCTCAAGCTCTTTTTGTTTTCCGAACAACCCAGATGGTTTTAAAATAAGTGTCCCGATTATGGCCAAAAGCGCCACCACCATCTGAAAATGCGAGGAAATTAACTTTTCCGTCAACGTTTGAGCAAATCCCAAAACGAAAGAGGCGGTTACTACCCCCGCAGTACTTCCTAAACCGCCAACCACACATACAGCAAGCGCGAAGATCAGGATAGAATAGCCCGCCTCAACCACAATGTTACCCAAGGGAAGAACAAACAAAGCTGCAAGTCCACAAAAAGCCGAACCAATAGAAAGCGAAAGAAGAGCTGCTCTATCGGAATCGATGCCGAGCATTAGAGAAGCCCTTTCATCTTGGGCGATGGCCCTAAAAGAAAGCCCTGTTTTTGTGTTGTGAGTAAAAAAGTGAAGAAAAAGTAGTAATCCACCCGAAACAGCGAGGATAAGAAGACGCTGATAATCAACAGAAACTCCCAAAATCTCCACTGAACCGGGAACCAATACAGGAAGCATAAAAGTCATACCTCTCAATCCTCCCCATCTAAGTATCTCCAAAATGGCAATCCCAATAGCATAACTGGCTATAATCTCCGAAAGCACCATTCCTCTTACCCTGATGAGCACAATCCTGTAAATAAGAGCCCCCACTAAAGCGCTAAAAAGCAGAGCTAAAACTATAACCAAGGGAAAAGGCAAAGGTAACTTGTTTAAGAGTAACCAGCCCACATAACCCGTTGCCACATAAATGGCTCCATGGGCAAAATTGGGAACTCTTGCAATACTATAAACAAGGGCAAACCCCAGAGAAATGAGGGAGAGGATAAAGCTGTTTATTAGGCCATAAATTAAAACATACATGCCTCTACTTCATCCAAGGGGGAAGAATTATTTTCCCTTTTGCCACAGTTTCAGGAAAAACTTGAACCCTCTTATCTTTCTGCCATTGGAAAATACAGGGAACAGCCCCCTCCTTAGGATCATGAGAAGGTATAATTTGATGAGATCGTTTATCGAACCTCATTCTTCCGTAAACGCCCATGATATCAAGTTCTTCCAAGGCTTTTATCACCTTTTCGGTCTCTAAGGTTCCAGCATTCTCTATTGCAGCCTTAAGTTGATAAATAACCATATAACTTGAAGAAGTCCCATATCCTTCAGGTTCCAATCCCCATTTCTTCCTATAAGCCTCAACAAACTTCATGGTCCAGGGCGTAATATCAGCAGGCACATTGCCCCCGTTGACAACATGCACTATAAGGTATTCCCCCTTCCCAGCTGTGGCCTTATAAAACCCAGGTTGTTCTGCAGCACAGACAAAACCCATTGGAAGCGCTCTGAGTTTCATATCAGCCCATTGTTTAAGAAGGATCGCACTTTCGGGCATATCCATCCAGAGGAATAGGATCTGGGCTCCCTTCACCTTCGCCTCGCTTAAACCCACAGAATAATCCGTAGTACCGGTGGGGTAGACTTTAATGTCAATCACTTCGAAACCTTTTTCTCTCGCCGTTTTTGCTATTAAGTCCCCACCCCTTCTCGCATGTTCCACGTCCTGTACCATAATGAAAATGTTTTTCAATCCAAATTGATCCTTTAGCCCTTCCATAACGGTCATGAAATCATGTACCATCACACCACTGTGGCTTGTATTTCGAAAAGTATATTTGTACTTCTCATAGTTCTCTTCTACTCTTTTATGAAGAAGCGGAGTGAGAACACCCGTAGTAAAAATCTGTATTTTGCCATATTTGCTAACAAGATCCATGCTCGCAAGCGCAGCTTCTGACCTAACAGGCCCCCCTACCAGGAAGTCCACCTTTTTCTCAAGTATCAATTTCTCAACAGCTAAAAGCGCCTCACTCACCGGAACACCCGGCTCAAGATCCCTAGTATCAATTACTTCAAGGCGCAATGGCCTCTTCTCACCTCCTACATTAACCCCTCCTGCTTTGTTAATCTCTTCCACTGCAAGCTTCATCGCTTTTTCTGGAGCCCAACCATATAAAAAGGCTGTCGCAAGAGGAGCACCTATAACTATGGGCTTGGCTTTTTCTTGAGCGTAGGCTATCCCTCCAAACGCAATCAAAATGAACACCAATATTTTTCTCATAACCTTCATTTTAAAACCTCCTTTTTAAATTTTTATTTTAAAAATATCAATTTCCGTGCCGAATTCTTCCACCTTATGCTACTCAAATATACTTTTTCTTAAATAAAGTTAACTTCTCGAAATTTTCCATTTTTGAAACCATTTTTAATTTTTGAAAAAAACTTCATTCGTTTAAAATACCCAATTCTCGCATCTTTTTTCTCAAGGTGGGCCTTGAAATACCAAGCAAAGCCGCAGCTTTCCCTCGATGCCAATTCGTTCTATTCAACGCTTCCAAAATTTTTTCTTTTTCTTGATTGTTCTCAAAAGTAGGCCTAAAATCTTCCCTTTTATCAAACGAATTAAAATTATTGTATATTCTCTCTTCCATAATTTGCTGTATATCTTCTTTCAATAAAATTGGCCCTCGAGCCCGTAATAAAGCTTCTAAAAGCACATTCTGCAATTCTCTTACATTACCAGGCCATTTGTACTCACTCATTAATTTAATAGCGTCACCTTCTACTCCTTTTACAAATTTTCCCGTTTCTTTAGCTAATTTTCCTAACAAATGCTTTATAAGTAACGGTAAATCTTCAATTCTTTCTCTTAAGGGCGGAATTTTTATTCTTACCACACTTAATCTATAAAAAAGGTCTTCTCTAAATTTTCCCTCTTTCAATAGTTTCTCTATATCACGGTTAGTAGCCGCTATCACTCGCGCTTCAAAAGCAATTTTTTGCGACCCCCCTACCCTCTCAAACTCCCTTTCTTCCAAAACTCTAAGAAGTTTAGCTTGCATATCACAGGATAATTCTCCCACCTCATCCAGGAAAAGAGTCCCTTTCCCTACAATTTCTAATTTTCCTCTGGTAGTCTTTAAGGCTCCTGTAAAGGCACCTTTCTCATAACCAAAAAGTTCACTCTCAAAAAGCGTTGGTACAACACAGGCACAATTAATAGCTACAAAAGGCTTTTCTTTAAATGGACTATAAAAATGGATAGCTTTCGCAACAAGTTCCTTTCCAGTACCAGTTTCTCCTTCAATAAAAACATTCACCTTCTTTTGTGAGACTATTCCGATTGTTTTTAATATCTCTTTTATACTTTTTGATTTACCTATTATTTTAAAATCTTCAAACTCATACTTGGTAAATTCTTCAACTCCAATTAATGAAGAAAAAACAGTATAACTGAAAACCTTTTCAACAATTCTATCTATCTCGCGAGTGTCAAGTGGCTTTATTAAATAATCAAAAGCACCTAATTGCATAGCCTTAATTGCAATATCCATCTCGTGATAAGCGGTAATTACAACAATATGCGTATCATTCTTTATATTTTTCATCTTCTTCAACACTTCTAAACCTTCAATATCAGGTAATTTAACATCCAAAAATACAAGATGCGGACGAAAACTTATAAACTTCTCGACTCCTTCTTGTCCTGAAAAAGCACATTCTACGTTATATTTCTTCTCAGAAAGAAACATCATGAGAGACTCTGCCAGCATCTCCTCATCATCAATAATTAAGATTCTTTTTTCATATACTTTCATATGTTATTCTTTAACAGGAATGATTATTTCAACACAAACGCCTTTAGGTTTTCTTGTTTTAACGTTAATTCCACCTCCATGAGCTTCCACAATTTTCTTGGCCAAAGGAAGTCCTAATCCCGTACCTTTTGGTTTAGTGCTAAAAAACGGATCAAATATGAAAGGCATATCGGATTTCTTTATACCGCACCCGTTATCAATTATACGAAGTATTAAGTTCTGTTTTTTTATTGTCCCAATAATTTCAACTTTTCCTCTTCTATCTACTGCTTGAATGGCGTTAAGCAGGATATTATATAAAGCTTGTTTAACTTTTTCTTCATCTAACAAAATAGACGGAATATTTTTGCTAAAATTAAATTTTATTTTTATTTCTTTTTCTTCTATTTGGGGTTTTACATTTTCTATACATTGTAAAATAACCCTCTTAATGTTTGTTTTATTCAAATTCAAAGAAATAGGCCTCGCAAAATCTAGAATGTCGGATAGTATTTTTTCGAGCCTACCTATTTCCTTTAAAATTATTTCAAGTCTTCTTTTATTGTATCCTTCCAAAGAAACATTGTGAGCAAATATTTGAATGTTCATTTTCACAGAAGACAAAGGGTTTCTAATCTCATGAGCCAAACAAGTGGCTATTCGTCCAAGGTGCACAAAACGTTCTGCTTCCCTTATTTTTTTCTCTAATTCTACCCTTTCGGTAATATCTCTTAATATGCCTCCTATTCCTTTTTGATTTCTATAAAAAATAGGCTTTATTTTTATCTCTGTAGGATACAACGTGCCCTTTTTATGCTTCCTTAAATATATAAAAACTTCTTCTTTTTGAAGATCGTTCTGGAAAATCGAAATAAATTTTTCTTTAAGTGGGTCACCCGAACCAATAAATTCCAAAAAATTTTTACCTATTACTTCATCTACATCATAACCATGCATTTGAGCAAATGCTTTGTTAGCAAAAACAACTACTCCTTCCACCCCTACAAAATAACCATCATTCATTTCATTCAGAAGGAAACGATATTCCTTTTCAGACTCTTTAAGTTTTACGGTTCTCTTTTCAACTTCTTTTTCTAATTTTTTAGCATAAAGATAAAGCCATTTTTCATGTAAAGCTTGAAAATAATCACTAAACCGAGTAATAGTGTAAAAAAGGTTTTGATTCAATTTACCTAACACTTGCATATAGTCCTTTTCATCTAATTCAGCGTTCAAATAAGGCATAATTATAAGTCTATACAATTCATAAGCAGTTTGAACTTCTGAAAGAGAAAATCCTCCCTCAAGTCTCAATTTTGCAATCCAATTAATATGTTCGTTAATTTTACTTTTATCATTATAAACAAGTGCATAGTAGTTAGCATCTGTAGCCTTAGAAACTGTTTGAAAAAGTTCGTCAATGGGTCTGGCACTGTATCTTTCGCTCACTTCAGTATGAAGACGATATATCCATTCATCGATTATCTTAGTTCTGTAATTTTTAAGGAGTTCTTTTAAATCCATTTTTAATCAATTTTTTATTTTTTATGATTATTTTAAAGATTGTTCGCTATCCTCGTCAACGAGAGTGGGTATTTGAAGGAAACATGTTCAGGCTTTTTGGAGTTAATTAAAGCCAACGCTTCCTTCTTTTATAGGCTTTCAGATCTTTGTAAGCTTCTTCGAGACCTCCTTTGGTTGTGCCCAAGTAAGATTCTTTAACATCAGGGTTCTCCTTAAGGTCTTTGGCTTTTCCCTCTAAGACGATCCTTCCGTTTTCCATAACGTATCCATATGTAGCGATATTCAGCGCCATATTGGCATTTTGTTCGACTAGGATAATTGTAGTCTTCTGTTCTTCATTTATTTTTTTTATGATCTCAAAGATCTCTCTCACCAGAAGTGGGGCTAGCCCCAAAGATGGTTCGTCAAGCAACAGAAGTTTTGGATGGGCCATCAAAGCCCTCCCTATAGCAAGCATCTGCAACTCTCCACCGCTTAAGTAACCTGCTGACCTCTTCCTCAACTCCTTCAGCCTAGGAAAATAATAATAGACAAGTTCTATGTCTTCCTTGAAGAATTTTCCACCTCTGGTAGCTGTTCCTACTCTAAGGTTTTCCTCCACAGTCAAGTGCTTAAAGGGCATTCTACCTTCAAGTACCTGGATTATTCCGAGTTTTGTGATCTCTTCAGGCGGTTGATTGTGGATTGATTTACCGTCAAAAACGATGGAACCATCGGTTACCTTACCGTTTTCGGGCTTGAGAAGGCCCGAAATTGCCCTCAGTGTTGTGGTCTTTCCAGCACCATTGCTTCCAAGAAGGGCCACAATATCACCCTTCTTAACCTGTAAAGATACACCCTTCAGTACTTGGATCACTTCATGATAAACCACGCTTATGTTGTTTATGATAAGGCAAAGCTCATCCTCCATAAGCTCCTCCTAATGCGAGAATGGCCAAAGTGTAAAACTTGTCTTCACCCTCCTCCACAACTCTGCTACTCCTCTGGGCCTAAAAATAAGGAAGAGCACTATGATCAAACCGAAAAAGAACTCCCGAAGAGGCGCTATAGTAAGGGTAGCCCCAGTTAAACCCTTTATGTTCATCAAATAGGACGCAAGTTGCGAAAGGAATTCATTCAGAAGGGTTATAAATATGGCTCCGAACACACTTCCGGTTATACTTCCAAGCCCCCCTATTATTATCATGGCTATGAACTCTATGGATAGAAAAAACGTAAAAGGCTCAGGAGTAACGCTCCTCACGTAGACAGCCCACAGGGCCCCCGCAAAACCCGCATAGAAGGAGCTTATGGCGAAGGAAAGAAGTTTATATCTAAAAATAGGGATGCCCATCCCTTCAGCTGCCTGAGCATTATCTCTTATAGCCATAAAGGCTCTCCCGTATTTTGTTCTCACTATATTCTTTGCGATCCATAGAAAGAGGACAAAAAAGGCGAATATCACGTAAAAGAAAGCCCTGTCGCTTTTGAGCGAGATTCCAAATAAAGTAGGCTCAGGCAGTATTATCCCTTCTGTCCCTCCAGTGAGGCTTTTCCATTGGACAAAGATGTATTCCAGTATGAACTGACCTGCAAGGGTTGAGATGGTTAGGTATAGATGTTTTAATCTGGCCGAAGGTATGCCGAATATCAACCCAACTGCAGCCGTGAATAGGCCTCCGGCGAAAATTGCGGGTAAAAATGGGACATGCAGCCGCGTTATAAGGATAGCCGCCGTATAAGCCCCGACCCCGAAAAATGCCCCGTGACCCAAGGAGATAAGACCAGTAAATCCTATGAGGAGGTTCAATCCCACGGCGGCTATTACGTATATTCCCACGTGATTCAGGATGTAAAGGGTGTATGATTTAAAAACAAAGGGAATAACGAAGAATAGGAGAATAAGGCCCCCTATAAGGGATAAGCGACCAAAGTCCGTTTCGAATATGCCCAATTCTTCCTCGTATTTTTCCCTGTAGTTTCCACATGGCCTCAACCTAAGTCGCATCTTCATACCCTCTCTATTTCTTCAAGGCCAAAAAGTCCATATGGTCTCACCATTAGTATTATCACCAAAACGATATAGGCAACCACATCTCTCAAAGAAGTAGAAAAGTAACCGCTGACAAAGGTCTCGATAAACCCAATTATAAGACCTCCCAAAATAGCCCCTACTATGCTCTCTAACCCACCCAAAATTACCACCGGAAACACCTTTAACCCCATCTTAGAAAGCTCATGAACATTTATCCCGTTTATGATACCCAGTATGACGCCACTCATAGCACATACAAGACCTGCTATTGCCCAGGAAATGGCAAAGACCCTCCTAACCTTAACTCCTAAGGATAGAGCTGCTATTTGATTGTCAGCAACAGACCTCATGTATATGCCCTGAGACGAGTATTTAAAGAAGAGACCGAAGATGACGAGAAAAGCAAGTGTAATGAGAAACGTGGCGGTATAAACAGGAGAAACGATCACCTTACCGATTTTAAAGGCCAGATGAGGAGAGAGAAAGTTGGGGTAGACAAAGGTATTACCCGAAAAGATGAATAACAGAAGACCTTTAAACATTGCGGCAAGCCCAACGGTTAGCATTATTATGAGAATGAGCGCTTCTCCTATCATGGGCCTCAAAAATAGCCTTTCTATAACGAAACCAAGCAAGAAACACCCCACAAGGGTTAAGAGAAAGACAGCGTAGATAGGGAGTTTTAACCAAACTGAAAGAACCAAAAATATAAAGGCTCCTATGGCTAAAAGCTCACCGTGGGCAAAGTTCAATACCTTGGTGGCCTTAAAGATCATAACAAATCCTAAGGCCGCCAACGCGTAAAGACAGCCTATAGAAAGCCCTTGCACTACCAGCTGAAGTAAGAAATCCATCGCTCCTCCTTATTCTACATCTAGTATCTTAACCTTCCTGAATATGGTGGAAATATGGCCATCCCTATACACTACCGTATCTTTAACCTGGGACTCCGTTTTTCCTTCGTACATGTCCTCCACAAGATCCTTATACTTTTCGGAGACGAACTTTCTTTTGACCTTCCCTGTCCTTGTGAGTTCCTCATCATCTGGGTCAAGCATCTTGTGCAGTAAAATGATCTTTTTAACCCTTATGGGTAAGGGTATCTGCTCGTTTATTCTTCTCACCTCTCCTAGGATCAGGTCTTGAACAATAGGCTGCTGGGAAAGATCCGAATAGGTTGTGTAGGGGATCATCCGGGCTTCCGCCCAACTTCTCACGTTTACAAAGTCTAAGCAAATAAAACCTGTGACATAATCCTTTCCGTCACCGAACACAACGGCCTCTTTTATGTAAGGACTTACCTTCAACCTAGCCTCTATGAAGTCAGGTGAAAAGGATTCTCCTCCCCTGAGTCTCATGATCTCTTCCTTCCGACCTATCACCACTAAGTGTCCTTCTTCGTCGAGATATCCCACATCCCCGGTACGTAGCCATCCGTTCTCCAAAACCTTTCTTCTGGTCTCTTCGTCTTGGTAATATCCCACAAATAAAGAAGGAGTGCTGACCAAAATCTCGTTATCTTCTGAGATCTTTACCTCGGTTCTGGGAAGGGGTTTCCCCACTGTTTCGAGTTTGATTTCCCCATCGGGGTGGACCTGAAATACCCCACCGGCTTCTGTAAGGCCATAGCCCTGTTTCAAGTTGAGGCCTATGGACCTGAGGAACCTTATGACTTCGGGACTTATGGGATGGCCAGCTGTAATGGCCTGCTTTATCCGTGAACACCCTACCCTGTCCAACAGGGGATTGTACACTAAGAGGGCAAACAGTTTCTTCAGAAACCTCAAGTGAAAAGGAAGGGACAATTCCTCAAGCTCCCTTTTGAAACAGGTTTCGCCTATCTTAAGGCCAAGGTCATAAAACCACTTTTTTAAGGCACCTGCATCTTGCATCTTCACCTTTATCCTGGAGGCCAACTCTTCCCAAAATCTCGGCAAAGTCAAAATGAAAGAAGGACCTATTTCACGGCAATCCTCAGCGAGGGTCTCCGGCATCTCCGGGAAATTCATCACCATCCCGGATAGTATCGAGACCCCTATCCCCCATATCTGCTCCATTATCCAGGCACTGGGAGTAATGGAGATCCAGTTATCACCAATTTCTATCGGTGAGGATTCGATCCACTTCAAGGCCATATCGACGATATTCTGGTGAGCGAACATGACAAACTTAGGAAGACCACTGGTACCAGAGGTCATCACCATAAGGTTTACGTCCTCTTTTCTCCCTTGGGATAACTCTCTTTCAAAAAAACCCGGGTCCTTCTCTTCGGCTTCCCTTCCTAAATCCAGTAAATCCCTGAAACTTATGAGCCAAGGATCTGAATAATAGCTCATACCTGTAGGATCCACATAAACGACCTTCTCTACCCCCTCGATCTCCTTTCTTATGCTGATTAACTTGTCTACCTGTCCCTGATCCTGAGCAAATACGACCCTCGCACCAAAGCGGTTTAACAACACCGACAGTTCCTTTGCCATGAGTGAGGTAAATAGGTTAAGGGTAATGGCTCCAAGTGCTTGCGAGCCCAGTTCAGCGAAAAGCCATTCAGGTTCGTTATCTACGAGAATGGCAACATGATCCCCCCTTTTCACCCCAACTCGACTAAGCCCATAGGCCACATGTTTTACAAATTTCAGGTATTTTTCCCAAGTTATGGTCTCCCATATACCGAGATATTTCTTCCTTATGGCGGGTTTTCCTCTTAATACCTCTGCTTGTTTGGCAAAAATCTGTGGGATTGTATAGGCCTTAAACTCCTCTAAACGCTTTGGGTCGATCCTCATGCAATATCAAGCCTCCTCCCCAAGATAGGCTTTTATAACCTCAGGATGATTCTTTATAAACTCGGGTGGACCCTCGGCGACCTTTTCGCCGAAGTTAAGGACTATGATCCTCTCCGAAATACTCATAACCACTCCCATATCGTGCTCCACAAGGATCACGGTAAGTCCAAAACGTTTGTTAATCTCTTTTACAAACCTTACCATATCCGCCTTCTCCTCAAACACCATGCCTGCAAATGGCTCGTCGAGGATAAGAAGTTTAGGCTCTAAGGCTAATGCGCGGGCGAGCTCCACTCTTTTTCTCATCCCATAAGGGAGAGAGCCTACCAATTTCTTCCTTATAGGTTGCATTTCTAGAAAATCGATGATCTCTTCAACTATACGCCTATGCTTAGCCTCTTCTTTTTTTACAGAAGGAGAAAACACACAGGCTGGAAAAAATCCATATCTCCAATATAAATGACGACCCAAAAGGATGTTTTCAATTACAGATAAATGAGGAAATAGTTCTATATTCTGGAAGGTTCTGCTTATCCCCCGCTTGGTTATTTCATGGGGAGGAAGGCCCGTAATCTCCTCTCCGTTGAAAAAGATCTTACCCTTTTGAGGGCGGTAAAACCCGGTTATACAATTCAATAGACTTGTCTTTCCTGCTCCATTGGGTCCTATTATGCTCAAAAACTCGCCCGTCTTCACTTCGAGACTCACTTCATTTAAGGCCATAAGACCCCCAAAAGAGAGAAATAAATCTTCTACTCGAAGCTCAGCCTGCCCTGCGGCAGGCTGAGCTTCGTTAAGAACGTGAAGTTCTCCCCTGAAAGCCCTCATCACCTTTTTCTCAAAACTTGTATTTGACCCTTTCCAGGTGTAAAGAAGTTAGTCAAAGGAGTATAGGTCCCATCTTCATGAATCTGAACGATTCTCGCCACAAAGGAACCTTCATGATTGTCTTTGGTATAAGTAATGGGAGGAACAAGCCCTCCAAAATCCTCATTTACGAAGCTTTCTAAGGCTTTGTTCACGGACTCAGGGTCTGTGCTACCGAACATCTTATAAGCCTTCTCTAGGGCTCTCTCCATAATCATCCCAATTACCACACCCTCCCAATAGGATGTGTCGAATCCAGTCACCGATTTATAACGCTTCACAAGTTCCTCATACAACTTTATACCAGGGGTCGCATCTACGGGCAAAGCACCACAGAACTGCATGAAAAGCCTCTTCCTTATCAGGCCTTTGCCAAGACGGAAGAAGTCGGGATCGGTAGAAGTCCAAGTCCCAAAGAAAGGTACATTGTATTCCACATGATCAGCTGCTTTTAGGGCACTTATAATACTGGCGGGAAGCATCTGCATAAAAACGTATTCCGCACCAACTTCCTTTAACTTCAGCACTTGGGTAGTAAGGTCCACTGTAGCGGGTGGAAACTCTTCAATAGCCACTATTTTTATCCCATGTTTAGCTGCATATTCTTTACTCGGTTCGTGAATGGATTTGCCGTAGGGGTTGTTGAAAGTAAGAAGCCCTACTTTAGGCGGCTCTTTTCCTTTGTGAATGGCTTTAATATATTCAAGAACAGCATAAGAATCCAAAATGTAGGTACCAAAAGGCAAGTATATATAATCTATGGGTGGCTTAAGAATATCCTGCCCTGTAGAATAGTTTATTGTGGGTATTCTATAAGATTGAATTATGGGCTTTACCTGGATCCCAAGACCCGTATCCCAGGTGGCTAACATGCTAACCCTTTCTTCACAGAACTTCTTAACGTGCCTCAGGCCTTCGGGTATCCTGTAAGCGTGATCAACAACGGTAAGCTCTATCTCCTTCCCACCGATTCCCCCTTTCACCTCATTCACATATCGGATGTAATCCCGGTGCCCCTTCGCATGATAGATACCCCACGAAGAAGCCGGACCTGTAAGGTTGATCACCGCACCTATCTTTATCTGGGCCTGGGCAACCAGGAAAGGAAATAGGAGGAAACCTCCTACCCACCATAAAATTCCCTTCTTAATCATGATCCCCTCCTTAGTTTTTTTTTATAAATAACTTTATTTGGATTCCGTGTCAAGGGTAAATTTCAAAAATATTTGTATAAAAATGAGCATTTTGTTTAGAAAGAATCCACAATGAGTGAAACCTTTAGAGATAGTTTTCAAGACGCCAGTTTAGATATGTCTCCTACTCTTAAAAAAAACCTATGTATAAATCCCAAAAGGACAAGGCGATTTTCCCTAATGTTTTTTTCCTCGGTCATCACCAGTACCTTATCGAAGAAACGGTCAATAGTATCCTTCATCTTCACAAAAAGCCCCAAGAGCCCCAAATAGTCTTCCTTCTTTAAAAAGGGTTCTGCTTCTTGAGATATAGAAAGGTATAAATTGTAAAGTTCCTTCTCTTCCTCTTGAAGGAAAAGCTCGGGATTAACCTCCTGGGGAAAGGTCACCCCTTTAAGGATATTAGAAACCCTTTTAAAGGCTATAACCAGATTCTGAAAATCTGAAGAAAACCTGAATTGGTGAAGAGCTTGAATACGGTTTTTGATGTCAACTACATCTTCTTTTTGAACTTCAAACACAGCGTTTATTTCGTCCTTCAAAAACCCTTCAGAAAGCAATATTCCTTCGTATCGTCCAAGGATAAACTCCAGGACTTCTTCTTCGGCCTCGGGCTTTTTGACTTTATCTCTTAAAAGTCCAAAGGCCCACTTTATTACCTCTCTGAGGTTAAGCCTCCATTTTCTTTTTAAAAGGATCATAATAAGGCCTATTGCTTGTCTCCTTAAAGCAAAAGGATCAGAAGTCCCGGTTGGGCTTAAACCTATTGAGAAAAAACCACATAAGTTATCAAGTTTTTCCGCCAGGCTCAAAACGGAACCGGTTTCACTTTGAGGGAGATCATCGTCGGAAAACTTGGGCTTGTAATGTTCTTCAATAGCAAGGGCAACTTCATCGTTCTCTCCGGCTTTTAAGGCATATTCCCTTCCCATTATGCCCTGTAGTTCGGGAAATTCCCCCACCATCTCGGTCAAAAGATCAGCTTTGCAGAGAAAAGCTGCCCTTTTCACTAACTCCACCTTCTCAGGACAGACCTTAAAGGCAATCTTTTCACTAAGGGCAGTAAGCCTCTGAACCTTATCGTAAAGACTTCCTAATTCCGAATGAAAAACCACTTCCTTAAGCCTCGGAACCCTTTCCTCAAGGGGGGCCTTCAGGTCCTCATTGTAAAAGAAATTGGCATCCTCAAGACGAGCCTTCAAAACCCTTTCGTTTCCCTTTCTCACGACCTCCATATCCTTCGCCAAAGTGTTCGAAATGGCCACAAAATAAGGCATAAGTTGTCCCTTATCATTTAAAAGGGGAAAAAACCTCTGATGATGCTGCATAGTCGTGATGAGGACTTCCTTGGGCAATCGCAAAAAAGATTCCTCAAAACCGCCAAGTATCGCCCAAGGGTATTCGACCATAAAGGTGACTTCCTCAAGAAGGTCTTCATCAATGAGAGGATGTCCTCCTACCGGAGTTGTGACCTTTTTTATCTCCTCTCGGATTCTTAGTCTTCTTTCCTCTTGATCCACCAAAACGTAAGCTTCCCTTAATTGGGCGAGATAATCTTTTATGCCATTGACCTTAATCCTCTGAGGAGCCATGAACCTGTGACCGAAGGTATAGGAAGAGGCTTCGAAAACCTCCAATTCAAGGACTTCTCCGCCAAAAACGGCCAAAACCCATCGAATGGGTCTTATAAACCTCAGGTT
>Ga0197143_1002190_pt1 | contig 14841 bp, 13 predicted proteins | sample GBS70_MetaG_FD_148603 | JGI IMG/M metagenome (GOLD analysis project Ga0197143, IMG submission 148603) | Sediment microbial communities from Great Boiling Springs, Gerlach, Nevada, United States - GBS 70_MetaG | ecosystem: Environmental > Aquatic > Thermal springs > Hot (42-90C) > Sediment...
CACCCATCAAAAAAGTCCCGACAGCAGCGCCAATACAAGTGGCGACCATAACTGCACCCTTGTCCATTCCAGCAGCGCCGAGGATGACAGGGTTGACAAAAATGATGTAGCACATCGTCAGGAAAGTGGTCAAGCCAGCCAAAACCTCTGTGCGAACATCCGTCCCGAGTTCTTTCAACCTGAAGCGCTGTTCCAACCACTGGGACACCGCACCCATCTTCTCTCACCCCGCAATTTTGAGTTGTGCGTTGGGGGGTTGAGGGTTGAGTGAGTTCAAAAACTTTTTGAACGCCCAACTCGCTACTCGCAACCCTCAACCGTTTTAAAATTTGCCATCGGAGGCGATGGGTGTCGTGTCAGGATGTTCCTGTCACAAAAGCATGCTTTTCGTCTACAACGAGGTCATGTGGTTATTGTCGCCCGCGTTTTTCGCTTACGGCATTCGGCGCATTTTGGACGGGACTCGCTTTAGCGCCATTTACGATTGGACTGGACGATTCCCAAAATGGGACAAGGGGCAAGGGATAAGGGACATTGAGTCAAGGGCGAAATGCGGAGTGCGATGTTTCTGGGTTCACGCAGTTTCCGTCGGTGAAGTGGTCGCAGCCTCCAGCGTCGTTGCCGCCCTCAAGCGAAAGTTTCAAGACGCTTTGGTTCTGGTCACGACGGTAACGGAGACGGGAATGAAGACCGCAAAGCAGCGAATACCAAATGCCGATGCTTTTGCCTTTTTGCCGTTTGACATAATGCCTTTCCCTCGTTGGGCTATGCAGCGAGTCAGACCAGATGTCCTCATCCTAACGGAGACCGAACTTTGGGGCAACTTGATGCACGCAGCGAAGGAAATTGGCTCAAAGGTTGTTTTGGTCAATGGGCGGATTTCTGACGCCACTTTTGCCCGCGCCCAAACGCCTTTGGGCAAACTTGCCTACCGATGGCTTCTCAGCCACCTTGACCTTTGCCTCATGCGAAGTGAACTTGACGCACAAAGGATTCTGCAAATGGGAGCGCCGTCGCAAATTGTGAAAGTCGTGGGCGATGTGAAGTTGGACCAACCGCAAGTCAGGTTGAGCGAAAGCGTTAAAGCATCCCTTCGTTCCGAATTGGGGCTTTTCAGCGACCATTTGCTCTTCGTCGCCGGCAGCACCCATGAAGGTGAGGAAGAGGTCATCCTTCGGGTCTACCAGAGGCTCATCGGTTATTTGCCCAACTTGCGGCTATTGATTGCGCCGAGACATTTGGAGCGAGTGGAGAGGGTGATGGCGAAAATTGAATCGGCAGGATTTAAACCTGTGCGTCGTTCCTTCTGCACTGGAAAGCCCATCAGACAAAACGAAGTTATCGTCCTTGACACTGTTGGCGAGTTAGCAAAGTTGTATGCGTTAGCGGCAGTAGCATTCATTGGAGGCAGTTTGATCCAGCGAGGCGGACACAACATCATGGAGCCTGTCTTGCATGGAGTTCCAGTCCTTTTCGGTCCGTATGTTGACAACTTCCGACCCCACGCAGAACTTTTGCTGCGAGAGGGCATCGGGTTTCAAGTCCGTAACGAGAATGAGTTGGCAGACATCGCTTTCAAATTGCTTAACTCTGAACCCCTCCGCAGAACCCTTGCGTGGAAAGCGGAACAGTTGCTTTCCCGCCATCGCAGCGCTTCTGAAAGGGTGGTTAACGCTATCGCCGAATTGATGGGACAAGGGACATGGGGCATGGGACAAGGAACGGGGTGAAACTGTGGGGATAACCTTCATAACCTTCGTTGCCCCATGTCCCCTGCCCTCCTTGCCACTTTATCAACGATGGACTTTGGGGAAAGCGAACATGTGTCTAACCTTACCGTTGTGGACGAGAGCAAAGCCTCCCACTAAGCCACCTTCAAGGAGAAGATGTTCGCCCATGCCGACAGGTGCTGGCTTAACTGCTGCCCCTTCCATAGCCAGAGCAATCTTCTCACGGAAAGCCTCTGCCTCGTGGTAAGCGACTAACCCAGATGTCTCTTTCCTCCAGAGGAACTCCAAAGCCTCCGCTGCATACCCGTAAAGAACCTTTCCGCGAAGGATGTTCCATGTCTGGGGATGGTCAAAAGCCTCAAGTCCAACGATGGTCTGACCGATAGCGACAACTGCTCCAACTTGGTTCGGAAGGGTTTTGATGGGATTAAGCAAGTCCTCAATGGATGCACGGTGGTGCTCGTAGAAGGTCGTTGCATCCTCAGTGGGTGAAGCGACACCAGCCACAATCAATTCCCTGCTCACTTCAGCCCAAACATCGCGCTGCTCAGCGACGGGACTGCCCGTCAACAAAAAGTGTCTGGTCGCTGTTTCCGTTTTCCGTCGCCTCAGTTGAGAATGAGCGAGGTAGGCAGCCACCTCAAATTCATCCCTCACAGTCTCCCTTTCTCTCGTCTCTACGAACGGATAACGAGTTCTCCTTGAACTCCACCTACCTGCCTCAATACAACTTACAGGGATGCGATGCTCTTTACCCGCTTCTAAGAGCAGGGAGATGTTGACTGTCCGATTCTGCCAACCGCCGACGATGACCTCGCCTTCAACGATGAGGACGGGCTTTTCGCCTTTGACAACGACCACGATTTCAGGGACACGACCTGATTCAGGGATGACCACCAAACCTTGCCGAAAGGCTTCGTCCAATGTCAAGTAGTCACGACCGTTGGTTTCCGACACGGTGAGCGGAAAAACGGTGAAGACCCCTTTAGTCGTCTGAGGTTCTTCAATTCTGAGGCTTTGAAGCCACTGGGATGCTTTTTTCATGGCAAAGTTTACCTCCTTCTCGTTGGTCTTGGAGGCTTCTCCGCTGCCCCCTCCTTCACGCTCAAAGGAAAAACTGCGGATATTTTACCACGCCCCTTGAGCAATTTGCAAACGCCTAAGGCAAATTAACGACGCAAGTTCCGAGAAAAAGGCTACACGAAAGGTTTAGACCTCTTGCTCGTTGTCCATTGATGGCAAAGTGTCAAGTGCCGAGGGCAGTGTTTGAATGCTTTTGCTAATGTCTTTCTGCTTCGCTTGCAAGGAGAAAGCAAACCTGCGCTATAATCTCCCTGAGCGAGAAAGGAGGTTCGGTCGGAAGTGTTGACAGCATACTTGCCAGTTATCGTTGCCATAGTCTTAGCAGTCGGGCTTGCCGTTGGGATGTTGTTAATTTCGCACCTTTGTGGATTGCTTGAGGCAAGACCAAAGCGTGGGAAGTTAGTCCCTTACGAGTGTGGCAACGAACCTATCGGCGACGCAAGGCAGCGATTCCCTGTCAAGTTCTACGCCATTGCCATGCTTTTCATCGTCTTTGACATTGAGGTCGTCTTCTTCTATCCTTGGGCAGTCGTTCGGCATGACTTGGGGCTTTTGGGGTTTTGGGTGATGGTCATTTTTCTCGGTATTTTGGCGGTCGGATACATCTACCTGCTGCGCGCTGGAGCCTTTGAATGGGAATGGTGGGAAAGGGAACAGCCAGCGGAAGAGTTGACTGCCATCAGAGAACTGGAAGAAGTTACGCTCCAAACTGTTGAAGCGGAAGTTATTGCATTAGGAGGCGAGCAACGATGAAGGTGAACATAGTTCGGACAACCATTGACGGTCGTGAAATCACCATCGCACCGCCTGGTCAAGCCCGCGGAGAGGTTCTGGAAGAGTTAGACGAGGAGATGAAGCAAGTCATAGGTCGCGGTGTTTTGTTGGCGAAACTTGAGGATTTGCTCAATGTGGACATCGTCCAAGCGATTATAAACTGGGCGAAGCGAAACTCGCTCTGGCCTGCTACTTTCGGCTTGGCATGCTGCGCCATTGAAATGATGGCGACGGTCGCTTCCCGCAACGACATCGCTCGCTTTGGCGCTGAAGTCTTCCGGGGCTCACCTCGTCAGGCAGATGTGATGATTGTTGCGGGGAGATGCTCGTGGAAAATGGCTCCCATACTCAGGCGAATTTACGACCAAATGCCCAACCCTAAGTGGGTAATCGCAATGGGCACATGTGCTTCTTGTGGTGGCGTCTTCCAAAATTACGCCATCGTCCAAGGCGTTGACCAAATTGTGCCCGTTGATGTCTATGTTGCTGGATGCCCACCGCGACCAGAAACTCTGTTGCATGGCATCATGATGTTGCAGGAAAAAATCAAACGGGAACGAATAGGTGAACACCGAAAAAAGGAAGTGCCGTGAAGTATGGACAAGGGCAGGGGACATGAGGCAGGGAAAGGCGGAGTTTTTGGAACGAGCAAGGGAATTTTTGAAAGTCGCTGAAATGGCATTGGACTCAGATTGTCATCACGCTGCTGTCCTTTGCGCTTACGCTGCCATGTTCTGGGCAGCAATAGCGGCTTTGGCTCTGGTCGGTGTGAGACGAGAAAAATGGACTCATGGCGGGTTGAAGGATGTTTTTCGCGACGAACTCGTCCGTAGGCGACAAGTATATCCTGACAGGTTTGTGTTATGGTTGTCGGAGGCTTACGAGTTAAGGTGTGATGCCCACTACGAACTAATAACACTGCCAGTCAAAAAGGTAAGGCGCTTAGTTGTCCACGCAAAGGAATTTGTGGAAACTGTGGCGGAGGCGATGAAAAAAATGAAGCAACGAAGGAGATTGCTGCGTCAACGCTTAGAGGAGTTAGCGAAAGTCGCCAAACGAATTTGCCCGGAAGCCGAAATTTCTTTTGACCTCAACCGAGTTGAGGAAATTGATGCGTGGCTTCAAGTTATCGTGCCCGATGGTAAAGAGGAAGAAGTTCACGATGCCCTCCGTCCTTTGAGTGAAGACATTCACCAGCGAGACAATCTATGGATCGGACTGCGCATCCTTGAGCGCTCGGAAGTTAAGGATTTTGAATTGGCAGGGAAGGAGCGTGGGTGATGAAAGAGTGAGACAGGGGAAAGAGGTGTTGTCGGGGCGGGCGGTAGGGCATGCTCGCGAATTCGTTAACACGATAACGGAGGCGAGACGCAAATGAGAAAACCAAAAAGCCAACGCCGAATAGTTCAACGACTAAAGGAGTTGGCTGATTTGGCTAAGCAAGTTTGCCCTGAAGCAAATGTCACTGTTGACGCAAACGGCGTGGATGAAGTTGACGGATGGCTGATTGCTGTTGTGCCAGACGGGATGGAAGAAAAAGTTCGCAATGCCCTTCGCCCTGTCCGAGAGAGAATTCATAACCAAGATGGCTTTTGGATCAACTTGTCCATCTACGAGCGCTCGGAAGTTAAGGATTTTGAACTGGCAGGAAAGGAGCGTGGGTGATGGTGGGAAGGGACATGGAACAAGGGACACGGGACAAGGAAGCAACTCAAGCGATGACCGACATTGACAGGCTACTGCAAGTTGCTCAGCGGTTAAAAACACAGTTTGGCGATGTCGTTGAAGAGGTGAAAGTTCACAACGGTGAAGTGACGGTCACGGTTAGGCGAGACATTTTGACAGAAGTGATGAGATACCTGCGTGACGATGAGCGCTTTGAGATGTTAGTGGATGCGACGGCTGTTGACTATCTGCTTTTGCGGAACGAACCGCGATTTGAGGTCGTTTACCACATGCTCTCGCTCACCCATCGGATTCGCCTTAGGGTCAAAGTTCGCCTTCAAAGCGACGACGCATGGGTTCCAACTGTCTGTCACATCTATCCGAGCGCCAACCCTTACGAGCGGGAAATTTGGGACATGTTCGGCATCCGCATTGAAGGTCATCCCAACCTGAAACGCATCTTGACTTACGACGAATTTCCCGGTCACCCGCTTCGCAAAGATTTCCCGCTCTTTTGGCAGCCGGGAATGCCTGTTGAGAAAACTGAGGAGACCTTTGAGGAGTGGTGATGGCAATGGCAACGAAAGAAGGGATAAGGGAGACAGGACAAGGGACAGTTGAGCGAAATCAAGCGTTGATGACCATTAACATGGGACCACAACACCCCAGCACTCACGGTGTGCTGCGACTAATTTTGACTTTGGAAGGCGAAACCATTGTAGACGCTGAACCAGTCATCGGCTACTTGCACACAGCCATTGAGAAGGAAGCCGAACACAAAACCTATCACAAAGTCATCACCCTTAATGACCGTCTGGACTATGTCTCTGGCATGACCAATAACTTCGCTTACTGCCTTGCTGTTGAAAAGTTGTTGGGGATAGAGCCGCCACCGAGAGGACAATACTTGCGAGTCATTGTTGCGGAATTACAGCGCATTGCCAGCCACTTAGTCTTTCTGGGCACGATGACCTTAGAACTTGGCATCATGAGCGGCTTCTTCTACTGCTTCCGAGAGCGGGAGAAAATTTTGGACTTGTTTGAGGCTTTGTGCGGAGCCCGTTTGACTTACTCCTACATCATCGTTGGGGGCGTCCGATATGACTTGCCTGACGGATGGGTTGACAAGTGCCGAGAATTTCTCCGTGAATTTCCAAAGGCTTGGCAGGAACTTGACGAACTCATCAGCAAAAACCCGATTTGGTTGAACCGAACGAAAGGCGTTGGTGTGCTGCAAAAAGAGGACGCTATTGCTTGGGGCGTTACTGGACCAAGTTTGAGGGCGTCAGGTGTAGCGTGGGATTTGAGGAAGACGATGCCTTACTCGTCCTATGACCACTTTGACTTTGAACTTGTCACTTCTGAAGAGGGAGACACCTACGCCCGTTATTGGGTGAGAATGCTGGAGATGTTGGAGAGCATCAAGATTGTCCGACAAGCGTTGGAAAACCTACCATCGGGACCTGTGCTTGCTGACCATCCGTGGGCGACACCGCCACCTAAGGAACGGCTGGACAAAGACATGGAAGCGCTCATCAGGCATTTCTTGTTCTACAGTCGCGGCTACCCTGTCCCACCCGGCGAAGCCTATGCAGCGGTTGAAAGTGCTCGCGGTGAGGTCGGTTTTTACATCGTCAGTGACGGGAGCGAAAAGCCTTACCGCATGCACATGAGAGCGCCATCGTTTATCCATGTCCATGCCTTGCCGGTTGTGGCGAAAGGTCATCTCATCGCCGACTTAGTCGCTATCTTAGCGAGTTTTGACCCAGTCATGGGGGAGGTTGATAGATGATGGCTGCAAAAGTCGCCGAAAAAACTAAAAAGCCTTCAGTGCGGGAGTTGCGAAAGCAAATCTCAAACTTAGCCCGTCAACTTTCGCCTGAACGACTCCGCATGGCTTTGGAGTTCATGGAGTTTCTGAAGGAAAGAGAAGAGTGGGAAGCCACATGGGACATCCTGACCGACCCGAAAATGATGGCAATGATTAGAAAGGCTGAGGCTGATCTCAAGGCAGGGCGAATGGAAGCCTTCATACCGTGGGAGCGGGTGAAGCGTGGGGAAGTTTGAAGTTAAATTTCACAGGAATGCTGCAAAAGCATATCAGCGACTTCCCAAGGCAGTCAAGCAGAGAATTGATGAGGCAATTGAAACGCTACGCACTAACCCTTTCTATGGTAAGGATATTTGCAAGTTAAGCGGGAAGTTGGAAGGCTTATACCGCCTCCGTGTCGGCGAATACCGGGTTATCTACCGCATCCTTGAAGAACAACGCTTGGTTATCGTTGAAGCCGTTGGAACGAGGGGAGAGGTGTATTGAACGATGGGCGTGTTCACCGAGGAACTGTTGAAAGAAGCGGAAAACATTATCGCTCAGTATCCGCAACGGAAGGCTGCGATCATGCCGCTACTTTGGTTGGTTCAAGAGCGGTTCGGCTACATACCCAACGAAGCAATCGCTGAAGTTGCCGAATTGACGGGCACAACCCCCGTTCATGTTGAAGCAGTCGTCAAGTTTTACGAGATGTTCCACGAACATCCTGTCGGCAAGTATCAACTTATGCTTTGCACCAATGTCAGTTGCCTTCTCAGGGGAGCAGACAAGACCTTGCAGAAACTCAAAGAGGTCTTGGGCATTGAGGTCGGAGAAACAACGCCAGACGGCTTGTTCACTTTGGAAGAGGTGGAATGTTTGGCTGCCTGCGACAAAGCGCCAGTTTTGCTGGTGAATGCTGTGGAACTTTTTGAAAATGTAACGCCCGATAAGGTGGAGCAAATTATCGCCGAATTAAGGCAGCGATACGGTAATGGTGATAAAGAAACCATCCAGTAAATTAAAATGGTGGTTTTTCTGGTGGACCTATCGCACCGTGAACTTTGACTTTTGATGAACTCTCGTTACCACCATTGTCCATCGCCATAATCTCTATCTCAACTTCACCGACATTCCTGTCATTCCATTCGGCAACAAAAGATGCATTGTAAATGTCTCCTTGCTTGCTAACTTGCGGCTTATGAATGCTTCCATCTGGATATCCTACTGTCACTCTTACTTCTTTGACACCAGAACCACCTTCATCCGTAACTTTAGCCCGAATACTAACTTGCATCCCTCTCGCAATCAGTTTGTCTGGAACAACTTGAACTTCACTGATGTTAGGAGGCAGAGTGTCTTTTGGAGCACCATCTCCGCCTCCACAACCTACCGCTGCCAGAACAATGGACGCTGCCAACCATCCAATTAACTTTCTCATTCCACTGCACCTCCATCTTGTTCACAAGGGATAATGCTGCTTTTACCGAATCCTGACAACTGTCACCCCTTGAACTTGCCTTCCCTCATCATCAGTGGCTGTCACCCGAACCAAATATGCTCCTGAAGAAACTGTCAAACCTCCACCGTTGACACCCCTCCAAACCCTCCTTTGTTCTCCTGCCACCCTTGAACCACTACCTTCAAGAACAGCAATCCTCCTTCCAGTCAATGTCAAAACTTCAACGAAAACTTGTGCAGGTTTGGTTAAGGAGAAGGAAATGACTATCCCTTGCCCTCTCATCGGCGTCGCTTTCAACCCAATAACCCTCAACGGTCTTTCGTTGCCACGCTCAACTATCAACTTGAACTTCCTCTCAACTTCACCTTCCTGAGCAACAAAACGATAACTTGGTTGTGTCCTGAGATACAATCTTTTGCCCGTAACCGTGTCAACAAGCCACGCACTAACATCCTTCGGCGCATACCCTATCCCATCAAAGGTCAATGTCACTTCTTTCCTTTCACTCGTCCCTCGTCCCCCGTCCCTCGTCCCAAACCTTACCAAGACATCCCACTCCTGCTTCCTTGAACCATCGCTTCTAACATCAACAGCCAAAGGAACATTGTTTTTGAGCAAGATGACTTGGACACCATTGTTTCCTGTCGGTGGGTCAGGCGGAAGCCCAATAGCCAAACCTCTTGTCCCACTGGCAATCCCCATCACTGCCTCACCAACGCTCCCATCCACTGACGCTTGCAATCTTATGCTCCATCCATTGCCTTTCACTACCTGTCCCCTGTCCCTTGTCCCTCGTCCCTTTCCTTGACTTGTTGGTGGCAGAATAAGTTCACAATCAGTGTGAGCATAAACCCAATAGCCTTTCCAAGGCTCAAGTTGCCCTTTGACACCTGAGATGATGCTTGTGTCATAGACCAACACATATCTCCCTTCATTGGGATTATTGGCATCCTGCTCCCATCCCCAAGCATAGTCCTCAATCCAACCTGCCTGGTGTGCTTGCGCCAGTGTTTTCTCCTCACCATTCCTCCTAACCTTGAACTCATCCAAATTCCAATCAAGAGCGACAAGCCAAAGGTTTCCAATCATGTTCCATCCTTTCTTGAGTGGAATAGCAAAAGGTTTTGTTTCATCAGGCAATTCACCATAAACCTGAACAATCGTCTCCTCAGGAAGGTAAACCCAATAACCTCGCCCAGGAACTTCCTTAGGCTCAACAAACTTGGTGAAACCTGTTGGGTCATTATCGTAAAGCACATAATCTCCTTGCCCATTCTTTGCTTCAGGGTTCCACCTTGCCCATTTGTTTCCCTCAAACAGGAAAACTGGCTTAGGGTCAACATCCTCGCTTTCAACAGGAACGCTTACCATGTGCAAACCTTTGGGCAAAGTCGGTGGCTCTCCTATCGTTATACGTGCATCCGAATCTTCGGGCTCAGCCTCTTTGTTGCCAGCAACATCACTGGCGACAGTGTAGAAACGATAGTTGTATCCGAACTTGCCCTTAAAACTAAACTTTGGCTCAGCAGAACCAGATAGAGTGCTATAGTGACGATATTGCCTTTCACCGATGATAACTTGCCTTGTCCCTCTGAAGTTCACCCTCTCCTCATTAACCCAAAGTGCAACTGTATCAACCCCAGAAACATCGTCGCTCGCCTCAAATTGAACTTCAATGTTTCCTTGATTTTGAACACTGCAGTCAATGCACCTTCCAGAGTTAGCAACATAAGAAACTTGCCTACCAGCAAGCGACCGAGAACCTGTTATCTCTTTCACCTGACTTTGCGGTGGCTCTCTGTCAACGGTAACTACAACTTCATTGGTTTCCATTGGCGGGTTGACATCAAACACGATAGTTGCCTTGTTCTTGACTTGTGCGCCAGACTGGACATCTTCTTTCAAGCGAACTTCAAAAGCGACCCATCCTTCACCTTCAGGAAGGTTTTGGTTCGGTGGCAAGAAACCGTCTGGGTGAAGTTGCCCAGTGTCAGGGTCTATCCCTTTGAAAGTCACGGTAACCTTGCGGTTGGTCTCATTAAGGCTTCCACGAATTTGAACGATGATGTTCTTTCCTTCAGGTCTAAGGTCAACATCTAAAGACAAAGTTTTGGAGTTAACAGGGACGGAGAAGGTTCGGTTTCCGAAGCCGACACTTGTGAAAGAGAAAGTTGAAAGGTCTATTTCGTCGTCAAGGACATCGGTTATTATGACTTCTTGGGCAGGTGCAGGTTGGGCGGGAGGCGGTGGCGGAACATTCTCAAAGAGAACACGATAAGGCAGAGATTCCCATGGTTGGATGAACCCTTCACGACCAACTACTCCCACTTTCATGTTCGGGTCCCAAGACTGGACAATTTCCGATTCTCCACCCGTATCGCCGTAGGCTTTTCTAATCCCTTCCACGCAGTCCCCTATCCCAGAGATAACCGATGTGATAGGGCTGTAATACTTCACAAACTTCTTCAACACCTTGCCTGCACCTCTTTTTTCCATTTCGCCAATAGCCGTTTTTGTCCCTCGGTCAATTATTTCATCTTGAGCAGCGCCTTTCATCCTATCTATTTCTTCATTAACTTCAGGTGGTGTGAAGCCATTATTGCCCAATATTGCTCTGGCAATTGACTCACACCCCTTTTCAATGACGAAACTTAAAGCCCAACCAGCCATAACATCCAATGCAAACGACAAAAGTGGGGCAATAATCCTTTCATTCGTTCTGCCAATATGTCTTGTGCTTGTAACTTGCAACTGGATAGTGTAAGTGTGTGTGCCAGGGGGCAAATCGCGCATGAAAGCCTCCAAATAACCTTCCTCTTGTCCGAAAGAAATCTCATCAATTACCCTTCCATCGGGAGCAACAACTTTTGCTGTCCCAGTAAACTCGTCAGTGTTCAATGACATTTTAGCAGCGAGGATGAGGTCTATCGGCTCATTATAAGGGTTAACCACTGTGACGGGAATGGATTCAATTCGCCCCACACGAACTCGTGTGGGCATAGTGAAACTGAAACCGCGCATCACTTGAAACGACTGAGAAGGAGATGGTTCTGACCAGTTGTTTTCTCCAACACGCTTCACACGCGCCCGCCAGTATAGGGTAGCATATAGTGGGAAAGCATAACGGGCGATGAAGCCTGCAGGCTCGTCAGGGGCATACTCTGTTTTGCTCCACATTGTAGGGTCTACGCTTTGGTCAAAACTCAAAACTTGTTGCTTGAATTGAGGGTCACTGCTCACCTCAATGCGATAATGTAACCGTGCGCTTGAGGGTAACCCAGCAATATCCGCTTTCATTCGGAAAATTGGAATTTGGATAACATCTCCTTTCGGCTCGTAAAATGTCCACTGAATTTGCAGTTTGAGAACGAAATTCCTGACTTCGCTCACAGGACTCCATTCAATCCCATCAAAAGCGTATGCTCGCCACTGATAAGTCCCAGATGGTAACTGAGAAATCGTCAATGTGGCTGTTTCGCCACTGGCGTAAAAAGCCTTATCCCAGCCACTTGTGTCTTTTGTCTGGTCAAAAGTTTGCACAACTTGCCCATTTTGCAAAATTTCAATTTTGAACCTAAGCCTTTGGTGGTCCGGGTCAGTGGTGGAAAGTTTTAATTGAATTGGCAATGCCGTCAGTGTTGAATTGTCTGAAGGAGAAAGCAAAGTTGGTGCTGATGGCGGATTGTTGGGCGCTAATGTCCCTAACCTCCACACCGCTATCCCACCACCCGCTGAAGCGAGGAATTGCCCGTCAGGAGAAAAGGAAACGGAAAATGTCCAAAGAAGGCCTAAATAACTGTGTCCCCTTAAAGTCTTGACCAACTTTCCGTCAGAAATTCTCCAGATTTTGGTTGCACCGTCAAGTTCTGCTGATGCCAGAAATTGACCGTCGTGTGAAAAAGCAAGAGACATCACAGAACCCGTAGATCCAGTTAAAGTTCCTGCCAAACTCCAATCCGAGACCTGCCAAAGTTTGATGGTATAGTCCCCAAAACCCTGTGAAGCCAATAATTGACCGTCTGGAGAAAAGGCAACAGAGTAGCTTGAACTTTCTAAGGTTTTCACCAAACTGCCGTCTGAGAGTCTCCAAATTTTAACGGCAAACGCTTCACCTGACGCCAGAAATTGTCCATCGGGAGAAAAGGCAACTGAATTGACACTTTCTTCTGTGACTATGGTTCTGACCAAACTACCGTCCAAAGTATTCCAAACCCTGATAGTTTTATCGTCACTTCCTGATGCCAGAAATTTTCCGTCAAGGGAAAAGGTGACGGAGTTAATCTCACTCGTATGTCCATTTAGGGTTCTCGCCAAACTGCCATCCGAGACATTCCACAATTTTATAGTTTTGTCTGAACTTCCAGATGCCAAAAGTTGGCCGTCAGGGGAAAAGGCAACAGAAGAGACGCCATCTCTGTGTCCAGTTAATGTCCTAATCAACTCTCCATCCGACGCGCGCCAAATTTTGACAGTTTTGTCCTGACTTCCCGACGCTAAAAGTTGACCGTTAGGGGAAAAGGAAACAGAAGAAACTGTGTATGTGTGCTCATCCGAAATTCTGACCAAACTCCCATCCGAGATTCTCCACAGCCTAAAGGTGTTGTCATAACTCACTGAAACCAAAAGTTGACCATCGGGTGAAAAGGCAATGGAAGCAACTCCTGAAGCATGACCTGTTAATGTCCTAACCAAACTGCCATCTGATACGCGCCAAAGTTTAACGGTGTTGTCTAAACTCCCTGATGCTAAGATTTGACCGTCGGGTGAGAAAGCAATAGATGTCACCAACGATGCTTTTGTTGTCAAGTCCCTTTCAAGGCTTCCATCAACAACGCGCCAGAGTTTTATAGACCCATCGTAACTACCTGATGCCAAAAATTGACCGTTAGGAGAAAAAGCGACGGAAGACACCGACGAAGCATGACCTGTCAATGTCTTAACCAAACTGCCATCGGAAACTCGCCACAACTTGACAGTCATGTCTAAACTGCCTGACGCTAAAAACTGATTGTCAACGGAAAAGGCGACGGAACTGACAGCATCGGTGTGACCTGTTAGTGTCTGGTGCAAACTCCCATCGGATAATTTCCAGATATGGACGAACTTATCCTTACTCCCTGAAGCCAAAAATTGTCCATCGGGTGAAAAGGCAACGGAAGTGACTTCAGAAGTATGAGCCGTCAATGTCCTGACCAAACCCCCGTCCGAGACATTCCACAATTTGACAGTTTTGTCTGAATGTCCTGAAGCCAAAAACCGACCGTCGGGCGAAAAAGCAACCGATGTAGCCAAGCGATCAGCCTCCATGAAAGTTACCCACTTGCCGTCAGCAATTTGATAGATACCGACTTGACCGAAGCCATCTGTAGTAACTGCTATGAACTGACCGTTTGGTGAGAAGGCGATACTGTAACCAGAGATAAGTGGCTTCAACCAAAGAATGTCCTGCATCCAATCGCTACCTTGTCGGGATCGTGACGGAATCGGAGCAATAGGTAGAGAAGATTGTGGAATGGGAGGATTGGAGAACAAAGACGAAGGTGCAACGGGATTAATTGCTCGCTTGGACATCCACTGTTTCGTCTCTTCATCCTTTCGTTGACCCATCGTTACCGTTAACAGAAACAAAACTGCAAATGCCATGGAAAATGAACCGACTTGAGACATCAATTGACCACTCTGAATTTTCATCACCCACACCTCCAAATGAGAGCAAGAAGAGCCCTTTGACCATGAAGCGGATCAAGCGATTAGCCCTTTTGCTCTAATTGATTACTGCAAGCAAAAGCAAAGAGGTAAATGGGAAGGAAACCATGCAGGCAAGTAGGAAGGAAAACGGAGCCTTCAAAACTTGTCTGCAATCAGTATCCTTTCCATTCTCTCCGCATCCATCGCTTTCGCCGACACTGATTGTAACTCAAATGAAAGTCAAAGTAAAGACCTTAAGGAGACTGTTCTAAAATCACCCATGCCACTGGCTTCAGCCGGTGGTTGATGACGGACTTTTGAAGTGCCGAATTTATTCACCGACAATTCGGAGGGCATGGCTACTGCTGTGCCGAAATTTTGCGGTCGGGCAGGAGCCCGACCCTTCAAAGTAAGTAACAAACGGGGAAATTGTTGACAAAATTTAATTGCTCAATCGCAGAATTTGGTTTGCCTGCGAGGTGAAATTTCATGTTGAGCACTGTCGTTGACCGAGCACGCGAACTTTTGGAACGCTTGAAAGAATTGGGTGATGCACTTTGACTTGGAAACAAAGCGGCGCCAAATTGCTGAGTTGGAAGAGCAAGTGAATCAACCAGACTTTTGGAACG
>Ga0197143_1002192_pt1 | contig 14817 bp, 18 predicted proteins | sample GBS70_MetaG_FD_148603 | JGI IMG/M metagenome (GOLD analysis project Ga0197143, IMG submission 148603) | Sediment microbial communities from Great Boiling Springs, Gerlach, Nevada, United States - GBS 70_MetaG | ecosystem: Environmental > Aquatic > Thermal springs > Hot (42-90C) > Sediment...
GTTACGCGGATCGGGTTCCTTCCCCTCTCTCCCCTGGGCCGAACTGTGCCATAGACTGTTAAGGAGCGTCGCCAGCTTGGCGCGCCCTCGTAGAGCCACGGACTTCTTCATAGGGCTCACCTCCCATCAACCCTACAGCAAGTCCCGTGGCTCTATCTTTCTCTACCCCCGGAAGGGTTCTCTTGGAACTGGAGCAGCGGCCCTTGACAGGGCGTGGCCTTTGGCTTATAAACAAACAGAAAACGTTTACTTTATAAAGGGGGAAAGACCGGGTGGCTCCCACCCGTCGGGTTTCCATCGTCGACGTCGCCCGGGAGGCCAGGGTCTCCGTCGCCACCGCCTCCCGCATCCTTTCTAACGCCGATTACCCGGTCAGTCCCGAGGCCCGGGCCAGGGTCCTCGAGGCCGCCCGCCGCCTCGACTACGTCCCCGATGCCATCGCCCGGGCCCTGGTCCGCCGCCGAACGAAGATCATCGCCCTCACCGTCCACGACATCGCCGACCCCTACTTCGCCGAGATCGCCCGGGCCGTCGAGGATGCCTGCCAGGCCGACGGCTACAGCGCCCTCATCTGCAGTACCGACCGGGACCCCGAAAAGGAGCTGCGGGTGGTGCGCTCCTTCCGGGCCTTCCGGCCCGACGGCCTCATCTTCGCCGGCGGCTGCGTCGAAGACCCGGCCCACATCGAGGCCCTCCGCCGGGAGGTAGCCTCCCTGCTCGCCCGGGGAACCCGGGTCGTCGCCCTCTCCCGCCACCCCGCCGGGGTTCCCATGGTCCGGGTCGACAACGTCGCCGTGGCCCGAACGGCCACCGAGCACCTGATAAGCCTGGGCCACCGGCGCATCGCCTTCATCGCCGGCCAGCCCAGCTTCACCACCTCCACCGACCGCCTCCAGGGCTACCGGCAGGCCCTCGCCGACCACGGCCTCCCCTTCGACCCGGGCCTGGTCGCCGTCGGCTGGTACACCTGGGAAGGGGGCTACCGGGCCACCCGGGAACTGCTCGACCGGGGGGCGGATTTCTCGGGCCTGGTGGCCTCGACGGATATCATGGCCATCGGGGCCCTGGTGGCCCTGCGGGAGGCCGGAATTCCGGTTCCGGAGCGGGTGAGCCTGGTGAGCATGAACGACCTGCCCATCGCCTCGGTGGTGGAGCCGCCTTTAACCACCGTAAGCTTCCGGGGCCGGGACCTGGCCGCCGTGGCCGTGCGCCTCATCCTGGATGCCCTGGGCGGGGCCAGAATACCCGGGGACACCGTCCTCGGCTTCGACCTTAAGGTTCGCCGGTCTACCCGGCCATTTTCAGCCTGAGGAGGTTTTGCCGTGAAAATTCCCAACCTTAAAGGCATTATCGCCGCCACGGTCCTGCCCATGCGGGAGGACTATTCCCCCGACCTGCCGGCCCTCCGCCGCTACCTGGACTGGGTCGTGGGGCAGGGGGTCGTGGGGGTGGCCGTCAACGTGGACACCGGCGAGGGGCCCCACCTCTCCCGGGAGGAGCGGCGGGCGGTCCTTGAGGCCGCGGTGGACGCCGTGGCCGGCCGGGCGGCGGTGGTGGCCGGGCTGGCCGCCACCTACACCGCCCAGGCGGTGGAGCTGGCCCGGGACGCCCGGGCCGCCGGGGCCGACGCCCTCCTGGTGTTCCCCATCCCGGCCTTTGCGGGCCAGCCCCTGGGGCCCGAGCTTCCCTACGCCTACCACGCCGCCGTCGCCGAGGCCGTCGACCTGCCCCTTATTCTCTTTCAGCTCCAGCCGGCCCTGGGCGGCGTCCTCTTCACCGAGGAGACGCTGGCCCGGCTGGTGGACGGCATCGATTCGGTGGTGGCCATCAAGGAGGCGTCCTTCGACGCGGTCAAGTTCGTCCAGACCCGGGACGTGCTCCGGCAGTGCCGGCGGAAGATAACCCTCCTTACCGGCAACGATAACTTTATCTACGAGTCTTTCGTCCTGGGGGCCGAGGGCGCCCTCATCGGCTTTGCGGCCATCGCCACCGAGCTTCAGGTCCGGATGCACCGGGAGGCCATGGCCGGCAACTATTCCGAGGCCGCCCGCATCTGGGAGCGGCTTCTGCCCTTGGAGCAGGCCGTCTTTGCGCCCCCGGTCCGCAATTACCGGGCCCGACTCAAGGAGGCCCTGGTGATGCTGGGCGTCATCGACCGGGCCGTGGTCAGGCCGCCCCTCCTGCCCGTGGGGCCGGCCGACCGGGAGCGGGTCCGGCGGGCGCTGGTCGACCTGGGCCTTCTGCAGGCGGCCCCGGTGGGAGACTGAAGGTGAAGTTCGGGTTTATTCCGACGGAAGGGGGCCGGTTCTACCGGGAGGCCCTGGAAGAGGTGGTCCTCGGGGAAGAGCTGGGGTTTGACTCCGTCTGGATGGAGGAGCACCACGGGGTTCCCAACCACTACTGGCCTTCGCCCCTGGTAGTGCTGGCCGGCTGGGCTACCCGCACCAGCCGCATCCTGCTGGGGACCGACGTGGCCGTGGTGCCCTTTTACCACCCGGTCCGGCTGGCCGAAGACGCCGCCCTGCTCGCCGTGATGTCCGACAACCGGTTCATCCTCGGGGCGGCCGTCGGCTACCGGCCCCAGGAGTTCGAGCTTTACGGGGTGCCCCTGGAGGGGCGGGGGTCCCGCTTTGCCGAAGCCCTGCGCCTCATGCGCCGGCTCTGGGCCGAAGAAAACGTAACCTTCGAGGGCCGCTTCTACCGGGTCCGGAACGGCCGGATCGAGCCCAGGCCCCCGGCCCCGATCCCCATCTGGGTGGGCGGCTGGAGCCCCAATGCCCTGCGCCGGGCCGCCCGGCTGGGGGATGCCTGGCTTCCCGGGCCGACGGCCGACCTGCCCACCCTTATCCAGGCCCAGGCCACTTACCACCGGTTCTTGCGGGAGGGGGGCAAGGACCCGGACCGGGTCCCCCGGCCCCTCACCCGGGACGTGGTCATCGCCGAAACCGAGGCCCGGGCCCGGGAGCTGGCCGAGCGGCACCTGATGGTCAACTACCGGGACGAATACGGCAAGGACTGGCAGCACCCCCTCATCGGGCAGGCCGGGGTGGCCGCCGACCGGCTGGACGCCATCGGCCGGGACCGGTTTATCATCGGCACCCCCGACCAGGCCATCCGGCAGATCGAGCGGTTCCGGCAGGCCCTGGGGGTCGACCACCTTATCTGCCGGCTTTACTTCCCGGGGATGCCCCACCAGCACATCCTTACCGAGCTCCGACTCATCGCCCGGGAGGTGATGCCGGCCTTCCGGGTGAGCCGGGTCGGCGGGGGCGCGGCCGATGCTGGATAACCGGGCCCCTTGGCCGGAATTCCAGGCCCGCCGCCCGGAGGTTGCGGTGCTGGGCGTGGGGGCCGTCGAACAGCACGGCCCGCACCTGCCGGTGGGCACCGACCTGCTGGCGGTGGACGCCCTGGCCCGGCGGGTGGCCGAGCGGCTTGACGCCTGGCTCCTGCCGTCCATTCCCGTGAGCCTGAGCGAGTGCCACGGCCCCCTTGGGGGAACCGTCTGGCTCAAGCCGGCCACCTTGGCCGCCGTCCTCCGGGACATCGCCCGCTCCCTCGAGGAGCAGGGGGTTCGGGTTCTGGTGGTCATCAACGGCCACGGGGGCAACTTTATCCTGGAGCCGGCGGTGGAGAGGCTAAACCGCGACCTTACGAGCCTTAAAGTGCTGCTGGCGCCGGAATCCCTGGCCCTCCTTCCCGGCCAAAACCCCATTTTTGCCACCGCCGACCGGGAGGTCCACGCCGGGGAGGTGGAGACGTCGCTCATGCTTTACCTGCGGCCGGACCTGGTCCGGCCGGCGCGGCCGGATGGCCCGGTGGCCGTGGGCCGGGAATTTTTAGATTATGTCACCATCGAGCGCCTTAACCCCGAGGGCGTCTGGGGCTGCCCCGGCCAGGCCGACCCCCAGAAGGGGGAGCGGGCCCTGGCGGCCCGGGTTGAGGCCATCGTCGACTACGTGGTGGGGGCCGTCCACTGGCTGGCCCAGGGCGGCCACGGCTACTGGGAGTGACGGTTTCCCGATGGGCACGGTGCTGACCCTGGAGAACCCGGCCGCCGACTTTGAACGGGCCCGGCCCGAGCTGGCCATCCTCCCCCTGGCCCAGCACGAGCCCCACGGGCCCCACCTGCCGGTGGGGACGGATGAGATTATCGTCGGGGCCCTGGCCGCCCGGGTCGCCCACCGCCTGGACGCCGCCGTTTTCCTTCTGCCCGTCTGGCCGGTGGGAACCTCCGGCCCCCACCGGGGCCGGCCGGGCACCCTCAGCCTGGAGGCCGAAACCCTCTGGGCCGTGGTCGGGGACATCGCCGCTTCCCTGGAAGCCCACGGCATCCGCCGGCTGGTGATTATCAACGGCCACGGCCTCCACGCGGGCCCGACTTCCAGGCCCTGGGGCAATCCCATCGTTAAGACGGCGGTGCGCCAGCTCAACTACGAGCGGCCGGCCGTGACGGCCATCTGGTTACAGCCCTTCGCCCTGGCCGGCCCGGCCCTGCGGGGGGTCTTCCCGGCCGACGACCTCCACGCCGGCGACCTGGAGACTTCCGTCCTGCTCTACCTGGCGCCCCAGCTGGTTCGGGGGCCGGCCTGGGATTTCGTCCCGGCCCAGCCCCCCTCCTACCTGGAGTTTGTGCCCTTTGCCGGCCTCTGCCCCAACGGGGTCTGGGGTCGGCCTTCCCAGGCGTCGGCGGAGAAGGGCAGGCTGGCCGTCGAGGCGGCCGTTAACGCCTCGGTGGAGTACATCAACCGGACTCTGGGATTTCTGGGCCAGGTTCGGCCCGCAGAAAGGAGGGAACAGCATGTGGACCCGGCGTAAGTTTATCGGCGGAATGGCCCTTTTAGGGGCCGGCGCGGCCCTGGGGGCCTGCGCCCCCTCGCCCCAGGCGTCCCAACAGCCCGGCCCGACTGCCCGGCCGGCCGCCGGTCAGCCCCGGCGGGGCGGGCAGGTTACCGTGGGCCTTCACCAGGAGCCCGACCGCCTCTGGGGGCCGATAACGGGCCTTACGGTGGCGCAGGAAGTGGCGGACCTCATCAACGAGCCCCTCATCCGGATAAACGAAAACCAGGAGTATATCCCGGCCCTGGCCGAGCAGGTGCCTACCATTGGGAACGGCTTAATTTCCCGGGACGGCCTCACCTGGACCTTTAAGCTCCGGCGGGGGGTCAAGTGGCATGACGGCCGGCCCTTCACCAGCCGGGACGTCCTCTTTACCTACCAGACCATCATGCACCCGGATGTTCCCGTCCGGGGGCGGGTGGGCTGGAACCAGGTGGAGTCGGTGGACCTGCCCGACGACTACACCGTGGTCTTTAAGTTTAAAACCCTGGACGCCGCCTTCCTCGACCGGGTGGCCATCGTCACCATCCTGCCCCAGCACATCCTGGGCAACGTCCCCCCCAAGGACCTGGCAACCCACGAGTGGTTCCGGACCAACCGGCCGGGCCTCGGGCCCTTCAAGTTCGTGGAGTGGCGCCCCGGCAACTACATCCTGGTCGAGCGCAACCCCGAGTACTACCTGCCCGACAGGCCCTACCTGGACCGGATTGTCATCAAGATAATCACCGACGCCAACACCCTGACCAACCAGCTGGAGACCGGGGAGGTGGACATCCGGTTCCGAATGCTCAACGACCAGGTGTCCATCGTCCAGCGGATGCCCCACATCCAGCTCATTACGACCAACGCCACCTCGCCCTGGATTATCTGGGTGAACAACCAGGACCCGCGGCTGGCCGACCGGCGGGTCAGGCTCGCCCTTAACTACGGCTTTGACCGGAGGGCCCTGACGGGAACGGTCCTCCGGGGCCTGGTCCAGCCGGCCTGGAGCCTGATTCCGCCGACCTCCTGGGCCTACACCGACGACATCGACAAGTTTGACTACAACCCGCAGAAGGCCCGTCAGCTCCTGGAGGAGGCCGGCTTCAGGCCCGGGCCGGACGGGATTCGGGTCCGGGGCGACCAGCGGCTGAGCTTTGAGATTTTAAACATCGCCGGGGAGCAGGAGCGGGTCCAGATTTTGTCCTTTATCGGCAGCCAGTGGAAAGAGGTCGGCATCGAGACCCGCATAAGGAACGTCGACGTCGCCACCATGTGGGGCAACGCCCTGCCCCGGGGCCAGTATGAAATGGCTTACTCGTATACCGGTCGCTACGTGGACCCGGCCGACCTGGCCCAGCATTACCTGTGCCCCGAAAAGAATCCGACCACCAACTGGGGCCGCTACTGCAATCCCCAGCTGGACGAGGTCCTGCTTAAGGCCCAGGCGACCCTGGACCGACAGCAGCGCAAGGCCCTTTACGCCCAGGCCCTCAAGATGATCAACGAGGACCCGGCCTACGTTTTCGTCGCCTCGCGGGCCGACCATACCCCGGTGAATAAGCGGCTTAAAGGTTACAAGCCGGCACCGGCCTACCTGGAGATGTGGAACGCGGCGGAGTGGTGGGTTGAACAGTAGCCCATGAATCGCTATCTTATCCGCCGGACCTTGCTGGCGGTCCCGACCCTGCTGGTCATCTCCATCCTGCTTTTCGGCCTCCTCCAGCTGGCCCCGGGCGGCCCGGCCGCCCTCTACGCCGGGCCCGATGCCGGCCCCGAGGACCTGGAGCGGATCTCCCGCCTGCTGGGGACCGACCAGCCGGCCCCGGTCCAGTACCTCCGGTGGCTCGGGGGCATCCTGCGGGGCGACTGGGGCATCTCTTTTAGATACCGGGAGCCGGTCGTAAGCGTTCTGGCCGGCCGGCTGCCCAATACCGTCCAGCTCATGGCCGCCGCCCTGCTCATCGCCCTCCTGCTGGCGGTCCCCTTCGGGGTTGTATCGGCGGTGAGCCGGTGGCGGCTGGTCCAGTACCTGGCCAGCATCGCCGCCATGCTGGGGGTTTCGGTCCCCACCTTCTGGCTGGGGATGATGGTCCTCCTGGTCTTCTCGGTAAAGTTGCGCCTCCTGCCCTCGGGCGGGATCGCCACCATCGGCCTCGAGCACGACCCGGTGGACCGGATTCTCCACCTGATAGGTCCGGCCGGCGTCCTGGCCACCATGTATATCGCCGCCTGGAGCCGGTACATTCGCTCCAGCCTGCTGGAGGTGCTTCACCAGGACTACATCCGGCTGGCCCGGGCCAAGGGCCTGAGCGAGGGGGCGGTTCTCACCCGCCATGCCCTCCGCAACGCCCTCCTGCCCCTGGTTACCCTCATCGGCCTTCAGGGCGGGAGCCTGGTGGGCGGGGCGATGATAACGGAGGTGGTGTTCGCCTGGCCGGGGATGGGCCGGCTCCTGGCCGAGGCCCTGGCCAGCCGGGATTACCCGGTGCTCATGGCCGCCTTTATGATTATGGCCGTCCTTACCGTGCTCGGAAACCTTCTGGCCGACCTAGCCTACGGCTGGGTCGACCCCCGCATTAGGTTGGGCTAGGGCGATGCCGACGGCGACCCGGAGTCAGGCCGAAAGGACCATCCGGCCCAAGCCGCCCCTCACCCCCGCCCGGCGCGCCTGGCGAACGTTTCGGCGTCACCACCTGGCCCTAGCCGGCGCCTTCATCCTGGCCGTGCTGGTGCTGGCCTCGGCCCTGGCCCCCGTGATCTCCAGATACGACCCGGAGGCGGCCAGCCTGGAGATCCTGGCCCCGCCCAGTGCCGAGCACCCCCTGGGAACCGACGACGTGGGCCGGGACCTGCTGAGCCGATTGCTCCACGCCGGCCGAATATCCTTGAGCGTGGGCTTCGGGGCGGCAGTCCTGACGGTGGCCATCGGGGTGCTGGCGGGGGCGCCGGCGGGCTACTACGGCGGCCGGGTGGACGCCCTCCTTTCGGCCCTCATCAACGTGATGCTGGCCATCCCCATCCTACCCCTGGCCCTGGTTTTGAGCTCCTTCGTTCAGACGAACTTAACCTTTGTGATTCTGATCATCGGGGGGCTTTCCTGGCCGGCGGTGGCCCGAATCATCCGGGCCGAGTTTCTCTCCCTCCGGGAGCGGGAGTTCGTGGAGGCGGCCCGGGTGCTGGGGGCCGGGTCCGGCCGGATAATCTTTCTCCACATCCTGCCCAACACCCTGGCCCCCATCATCGTGGCGGCAACCCTCCAGGTGGCCAACGCCATCCTGCTGGAGTCGGCCTTAAGCTTTCTGGGCTACGGGGTCCAGCCGCCCCAGGCCTCCTGGGGCAACATGCTTCAGGATGCCCAGCGCTACCTGCGGACGGTTCCGGAGCTGGCCGTCTACCCCGGGGCCCTCATCTCCCTGACGGTGATAAGCATCAACTTTCTGGGCGACGGCCTGCGGGAGGCCCTCGACCCGAGGCTGCAGGTTTAGGGGCCCTTTAAGCCTTTATCTGCTGGAAGGCCGCCAGGGCCGCGGCCACCTCATCCAGCAGGCCCAGGGTCGCCCCCTCGGTTTTGATGGTCCGGTAGGCGAGCTTGGCCAGGCCGCCGGCAATGTGGACGTGGGCGGTGCGGCGCCGCTCCTCGAGGGCCCCCTCCAGCCGCTCCCGGACCGCCTCCGGGTCGGCCCGGAGGATGTTCCGAACCGAGGGCCGGGTCAGGCCCAGAAACTGGGCGATCTCGTCTTCGGTGCGGTTGAAGTGTTCCCGCAGCACCACCGCGTAGGCGGCCTCCATCAGACTGGGCACCCAGGTGAGGTTGCGCAGTTCGAAGAGCCGCCGGGGTCCACCGATAAGCTCAAGACACTTTAGGAAAACCAGCAGTGAAAGGCCGTCCGGTTTGACCTCCTGGGGCTTAACCTCCTGCATCGGCTTCTCTACCTCCCAGGCGTGAGATTGGGGGTCCGACCTTGACCAGGCCGGTTTCGGTGATTTCCAGCAGGTGGGTGGCGGTGCTGTGGCCGCAGAGCCGGCAGCCGTCGATGCGGAGCAGCCGGACGATTTCCCCGCTGGGCCGCCGGTAAAGGCGGGCCTCGGCCGGGGTCTGGAGGAGCCGCTTGGCCAAAACGATGGTGCAGTCGACGATATGGCTTACGGCGTAGCCCCCGGCCGCCTCGGCCGTGAGCTCCTCGTGGCCCGTTCGCTTCTGGGAGACGAAGAGGGCCGTCTGGTACCAGCGCTTCATGAAGTTAAAGAGCTGCCGGACCACCTGGCGGGCGAAGATCTCTTTGGCCTCGAAAAGGCCGGTCACCGAGTCGATGACCACCGAGTTGGTGTCGAAGCGGCGGATGGCGTGGGCCAGGGTTGCCAGCAGGGTGGGCAGGTCGTCCCGCAGCTGGGCGTGGGAGGCCGCGTCGATGAGGACGATGCGGTCCTGGACCTGGGCGTAATCCACCCCCATGGCCGCCGCCCGGGTCCGGAGGGCGGCGGCCACAAAGGGCCCCGGGGCCTCCACGGTGACGAAGCAGACCGGGTACCCGAGGGACGCCTGCTTGATGGCGAACTGTTCGACCATAAGGGTCTTGCCGGTATCGGCCACGCCCGTAAGGTTGACCACCGCCAGGGCCGGGTAGCCGCCCAGGGGCACCTTCCGGGGAACCCCGTCCTCGAAGCGGGTGGTAAAGAAGAGCTCGTCGAGGCCCTCGACGCCGGTGGGAATTCCGAAGAGGCGGGGGGCCCGTTTTCCGGCCTCCCGCAGGACCTCCACGGCTTCTTCGACGGGCCTCACCTCGTGCCGGGCAACGCCGGACTCCTCCATCGCACCACCCTCGGTTTTAACTGCAGGCAAGCTAAATCGTAAACCACCGCCGGTGATTTGTCAATCGGCGGGAGTTATAATTGGACCGGGGAGATGGCGCGCCTGGCCGGGTTAGGCGTTGTTCTGCTGGTGGCCTTCGGCCTCCTGGGGCTTTTGGGCTTCGGCCTGGCCCGCCAGGGGAGCTCGGCCGCCCTCGTCCCGGTGCGGCCCCGGCCGGCCCCCGATTTCGGCCTCACCCTCTTCGACGGCGGCCGCTTTGACCTGAGCGCCCAGCGGGGCAAGGTGGTGGTCGTAAACTTCTGGGCCTCCTGGTGCGCCCCCTGCCGGGCCGAGGCGCCCGTTCTGGAATCGGTCTGGCGCCGCTACCGGGACCAGGGGGTGGTGGTCGTCGGGGTAAATATCTGGGATGACGGGGCCGCCGCCCGGGCCTATATCAAAGAGTTCGGCCTGACCTTCCCCAACGGGCCGGACCCCACCGGTTCGGTGGCCGTGGACTACGGCGTAACCGGGATCCCCGAAACCTACTTTATCTCCCCCGACGGCACCCTCCGCCGCAAGTGGAACGGCCCCATTACCGAGGCCGCCCTGGTCGCCCTGGTCGAGGAGGTCCGCCGATGAGGCCCTCCCGCCGGCAGTTCATCCTCCTGGCCGGTTTTACCCTGCTGGGAGGCGCCGGCTGTCAGGCCCTCGGCCGGCTGGGTCGGTTTCTGCCGGGCGGCCCGGGCCCGGCGGGTTCTTCGGCCCCGGCCGAGGCGGAAGACCTGGCCCCGGATTTTACGTTGAGGCTCCTGGACGGGGGCGAATTTAAACTTAGCGCCTACCGGGGGCGGCCGGTGGTCGTTAACTTCTGGGCCTCCTGGTGCGGGCCCTGCCGGGCCGAGGCCCCGGTGCTGGAAAATGCCTGGCAGCAGTACCGGGACCAGGGGGTTGTGATCCTGGGCGTCGCCGTCCAGGACCGGGAGGAGAGCGCCCGGGCCTTTATAAAGGAGTTCGGGCTCACCTACCCCATGGGCCTCGACGGGGACGACCGGGTTGCTACCCTCTATCAGATTACGGGCCTGCCGACCTCGGTTTTTATCGACGGCCGGGGCCGGGTCCGCCACCGGTGGGTGGGGGCCATCGGCAAAAACCGGGTCAACCTCCTCATCGACGACCTGCTGGCCGGCGGTTAGGCCGGGGAGGCCGGCCTTTGGAATGGGTTGACCTGGCCCGGGTTGCCCTCCGGTGGGCCCACGCCGTGGCCGCCCTCTTCTGGGTCGGGGGTTCGCTTTTTCTTTTCCTGGTCTACCGGCCCGCCGTCCGGCTCCTGCCCGAGGGGGCCCGGTCCCTGCTGGAGAAGGCCGTCCGCCGGCGGTTTCGGGAGCTGGTAAATACGGCCATCGTGGTCCTGCTGGTTTCGGGGATGGCCCTCACCTTCGACCGGCTGTCGTCCCCGGCGGCCACCACCCCTTACGTCCTGGTCCTGGGGGCCAAGGTGGTGCTGGCCCTGCTGGCCTTCTACCTGGCCCTGGAGCTGGGGGGCGGCCGCCGGCTCACCGTCCGGCTGGGACGGCATACCCTCGGGGCCCCCGAGTTCATCCTGGCCACCGGGCTCATCATCTACCTGCTGGTGGCGGCCCTCCGGGTGCTTTACGAGCGGGGCCTCGCCCCGTAGGCGGCCTCAGCGGCGGGGACGGCAGGCGGACCAGAGGCCTGCCCCCCGGCTCCGGGCTTCGGCCTCGGCCGCCAGGAGCCGGTCCATGTACTTGGCCGTCGGCTCATCCCGGTAAACGGTGGCGTACCCTTCCCGGATGAGCTGCTCGTTGACCAGGGTGCCGTCGACCCAGACCCAGCGGAGTAACCGGCCGTAGCGGTCCCGGTCCCGCCGGTCGGCCTCGAGGCGGACCCTTTTGCCCTCCACCAGCTGGCGGTTGCGCTCGGCGGCCTCCCGGCCGTAGCATTCGGGGGTTCCCTGGGTCTCCGGGGCGTCCACCCCCAGGTAGCGGACGTGCTCGCCCCCCTCGACGACGATGGTGTCCCCGTCGACCACCCGCAGGACCCGGTAAAAATCCCCGCGGGTATCGGCCGGCCCGGCCACCGGGCCACCCCAGAGGACCCGGCCGACCAGCAGGCCCAACACCAGCCCGACGATAAGGCCGGCGGCAAGACAGCCTAAACGCCCCCGCATCTTCTCGGCACCGTCAACTTTATACCCCAGAAGACTAGGGTGTCCCGCCCCGGCCCAGCAGGAAGGCTTCGAACCTTCCGGTCCCCGGATACTACTTACAGCAGCAGTGCATCCAGGGGCTCATTAAGCTTAAACGTCAGCCCATCGCCCGGCCCGAAGCCGCCCACGCCCCGGACCAGCACCGGAAATCCCACGTCCACCAGGAAGGCCCCGTCGGCCCCCACCTCCACCACCACCCCGGCCAGCCGGGTGCCCCGGCCCACCCGCCGCCGTTCGGCCGCCGGGCCGGTCGGGGCTTCGGCCGCCGGGAGCAGGGGGTGGGAACGCCCCGCCCGGGCCGGCCGGGTGACTTCGGCGGGCTGGGTCCGCAGAAGCACCGAGAAATGGTCCAGCAGCCGGTGGGGCTTCTCCCGCAGGATGTTGCCCACGTCCACGGCCTCGACGTCCACAAAGGTGAGGGGCCGGCTTATATGCCAGGAGGCCTCGTGGTGGAGCCTCAAGGTGAGCAGGATCCGGCCGTCCTCAGCCCAGGCCCCCACCAGCATGCCCCGGGCGGCCCGCAGCCGCCAGACCTCGATAAATAAAAGGTCTTCCCAGTCGTAACCCAAGGCCCGTTATTCGGCGTACTCCTGGGTTGAAAATAGCCGGCGCATCGACTCCAAATACTGGCTCTTGGTAAGCTTCGGCCGGAAGTTGGCCTTAACCTGCCGGGCCAGGGCCGCCCCATCGGCCAGCAGGTCGACCACCGTCATGGCCATCGCCTTGGCCGGGACAACATAGGCCAGCTCCGGGTCGGCAATCCGGAAGTCGGCCCCATGAATCTGCCCGGCCGCGCCGCCGGCGCTGGGGTGAAGGACGGGCAGGATGTGGGAGAGGTCCCCGGCATCCGTCGAAGCCTGGGTGGGCGGCAGGTCCCGGTAGCCCTCCTCCCCGACCAGCCCGACGGCGTTGGCCTTAAAGATTCCCACCAGGTCCCGGTTCTGCTCCAGGGGCAGATACCCGGGCATCGTTTCGATAACCACCCGGGCCCCCACCGCCAGCGCCCCGGCCCGCAGGCAGCGGTCCACCTTCCGGTTGGCATCCTCCAGGGCCTCCAGGTTGAGGGCCCGGACGAAGGTCTCCAGCCGGACGTCGGCCGGGACGATGTTCACCACATCGCCCCCCTTGGTAATGATGGGGTGAATCCGGACGGCGTCTTTCTCCTGGAAGGTCTCCCGGTTGGCGTGGATGGCGCTCAGGGCCAGCATCGCCGCATTCAGGGCGTTTACCCCCCGGTGGGGGGCCGCCCCGGCGTGGCTGGCCCGCCCGATAAACCGGATAAACTTGGCCACCATCCCGTTGCTGCCGGCCGTAACCCCCAGCCGGAAAGCGGGGTCGGTGCTGCTGTGGGTAAGCATCGCCATGTCCACGTCGTCGAAGGCCCCCAGGCGGATAAGCTCCGGTTTGCCCCCCAGAAACTCAATCCTGCCCTGCCGCCGAAGCTCCAGCCGCTCCTGGATCTCGATGTACTCCTCCGCGGGAACCCCAAAGAGCACCACCCGGCCGGCCAGGAAGCGGTAAACCCCCGACCGCAGCAGGCCGAGGCCGACCCCCAGCATGTTGGCCACCTGGGCGTTGTGGCCGCAGGCGTGGGCGGCCCCGGTGCGGGGGTCGGCGGCCATGTGGTCGGGTATCACCAGGGAGTCCAGCTCGCCCAGGACGGCCACCGTCGGGCCGTCGGAACCGCCCCGAATCTCGCCCCGGACGCCGGTGATGGCCAGGCCGGTCTGAAAGGGGATCCCCCAGGCGGCGAAATAGTCGGCGACGAGGCCGGCCGTCCGGAATTCTTTAAAGCCGGGCTCGGGGTGGCGATAAATATCCTCCCCGATGCGGATGATTTCCTCCCGGGCGTCGTCGATGGCCTCGCAGACGGCCCGCTTAAGCTCCTCCCGCGTCGGCATCGGTTCTAAGCCTCCCGTCCGAGTTTAAGGGCCCTGGCCACGGCGGCCACCCGCTCCCCCAGGGCCTCGGCCTGGGCCAGGTCGTCGGGGGTGACCTCCCCGGACGCGGCGGCGCCGTAGTAGGAGCCGGAAACCCGCATCCGCTCACTCCAGGGCAGGCCCACGATTATAACCCCGTGGGCGAGGAGGAAGTGCAGAAGGGACCAGAGGGTGAACTCCACCCCCGCCTGCCGGGACCAGGCGCTGGTGAAGGCCGCCCCCACCTTCCCCACCAGGGGGTTCTCCTCCCAGAAAACCCCGGTCCCGTCCAGCCAGCGCTTAAACTCCCCCGTCGGCCCGTTCCAGTTGGGCGACCCGAGGATTATCCCGTCGGCGGCGGCCAGGGCCTCGGGCCCCACCTCGTCGATGGTCCGGACTTCCACGGCCGTTCCGGCCACCCGCCCAGCCCCCCGGCCGACGGCCTCCGCCAGGGGACGCATCATCCGGCCCCGGTCGTGAAAAACCACTATCACCTTTACGTAAGGCTCCGGTCTTGACACCGTCGGCTCCCGCTGTTTTAATAAGTGACCTGTTCCGATGGCTGGGGCCCGCCCTTATCCGTGCAACAATTCTACACGCCGGGCCGACCATCGGGCCAGAAGGGACCCCGGGAAATTTAGCTGAGGAGGGCAAGGTGGTCTTCTTAAAGCGGCTGAGTCGACGGGAGTTTCTCGGCGGGGCCCTGGGCGTCGGGGCCCTGGCGGCCTTCGGGTGCAGTCCGGGCCCCAGCCAGCCGGCGGCGCCCCAACCGCCGGCCGGTCGGCCCAGTTACGGGGGGACGCTGGTCTTCGTCCTCGAAAACGACGTCATCGACTTTGACCCGATGCGCTCCCGGGCCTTCGTCGACCGCAACGTTCATTATCAGATTTACGATTCGCTGGTAAGGATCGACCCCAAGGGCAACATCATCCCCCGGCTGGCCGAGCGCTGGGAGGTTGCCCCGACGGCAAGGCCGTAACCTTTTACCTGCGTCAGGATGTCAGGTTCCACGACGGCACCCCCTTCGACGCCGCCGTCGTCAAATGGAACATCGAGCGCTA
>Ga0197143_1002193_pt1 | contig 14805 bp, 14 predicted proteins | sample GBS70_MetaG_FD_148603 | JGI IMG/M metagenome (GOLD analysis project Ga0197143, IMG submission 148603) | Sediment microbial communities from Great Boiling Springs, Gerlach, Nevada, United States - GBS 70_MetaG | ecosystem: Environmental > Aquatic > Thermal springs > Hot (42-90C) > Sediment...
AGTCATGAACAGGTCAGCTACTACCAGAAACTCGAGCTTTTCCAATGCCAATTTCGCCCTTTTAGCCTCAGGGTAAGTCAGAAGGGGATTTGAACCGAATACAAGGGCTCCCTTTATAGGGTAAGGATCCTTTTCCAGGACGGCCTTAAGGAAGGATTGCCTTGCGATGTTTCTGCTCAATAGGTAAAACTCACTGTCGACCTTTGGGGGAAGTTCCAGGTCCAAAAGTGCAAAATCGCCAAAAGGCCTCAAAGGGGGTTTCCCCCAACTCACGAACTCTCCGCCCTTTCGATCTATGTTACCCAAAATAGCCTTAAGAACCACCAGGGCTTGAAAGAGGGACAAACTTGAAGGCGTGTGATCTAAAGCGTTTCCCCATTGAATGACCGTAGGGCCTTGAGCACAAAGCCTTCCTAAGGCCCTTATCTCCTCCTCTTGGACCCAACTCAATTCCGAAAGCTCCTTATAAGTTTTAGCTTCAAGAAACTCTCGAAGTTCATCAAAACCGTTTGTCCATGAAAGAACGAAATCCTCATTATAAAGCTTTTCCTCTACAATTGCCTTCAGAACCCCCAAAACAAGAGCCCAATCGCCACCGGGCCTTACCCTTATCCAAAGATCCGCCCTTTTTGAAAGGCTATTTTCTCGAGGATCAATAACCGCAAGTTTAGCCCCCTCTTTAAGGGCTTGGGTGAGTTGGGGGTAACTTAAGGACCCATATCTTGTCTCCAAAAAGTTATTGCCCCAAAACACCATTGTCTTTGGAAGCCCTTGGGGGTCAACTATGAGGGTTCCTCCTAATACCAACCTTGAGGCCGTATCCCCAGGAAAATGACATATGTGACTCGAACTCACCACATTAGGCGTCCCAAAGGCTCGAGCAAACCTTTGGCTCATGGCCCCTTCAAGCCCTTTGGGATGCCCTACGCAAAGGCTTACGCTCTGGGGGCCAAAAAGATTTTTAAGGTCAAGAAGCCTTTCGGTGATTAAATCGAGAGCTTCGTCCCAAGAGGCCTCCCTCCATCTTCCTTCCCCTCTTTCGCCCCTTCGAATCAGGGGCTTCTTAAGCCTATTAGGATGATTGTTGATCCAAGGCCAGGCCTTCGCTTTTTTACAAGCTCCTCCCCTTCCAAAGGGAGCCTCGGGATCAGGCTTAACCCCTTTGACCTTCCCACCTTTAACTTCCACCTTTAACCCACATCGTCCATCACAAAGTCTACAGAAGCTTAAATGAACCATTCCGTCTCTTCCTCCTCGCTCATTATATCTTAATCTTTTTTATCCCAATAGAAAAATCACCCCCCCTATGGTAGTTTTAAAAGCGTGAGCTTTAAATCGGTCCTTGAGGAGATCTTTTATAGACTTTTTAATCATTTTGGCCCTCAAGGGTGGTGGCCCGCGGAGAGTGCTTTTGAAGTATTTGTGGGGGCCATTTTGACTCAAAATACCGCTTGGAAAAACGTCCAAAAGGCCATCGAAAACCTAAAAGCTCAGAAGACACTTGACCCCTTTGTAATTGCCTCACTTTCGGAAGAAAAACTTGAGAAACTCATAAGGCCTGCCGGATTTTTCAAACAAAAGGCCAAAAGATTAAAAGAGGCAAGTCTATTCTTAATTCGGGAATTCTCGGGAAGTATGGATAGGATGAAGGAGTTACCGCTTGAGGAATTGAGATCAAAACTTTTATCCATAAATGGAATTGGACCTGAGACATGTGATAGCATCTTGCTTTATGCCTGCGATAAGGCCATCTTTGTAGTGGATGCTTACACCAAGAGGATCCTTTCAAGACATGCTCTTGTGGAAGAAAAATCCACTTATTATAGTCTTCAGCGCCTTTTCATGGACGCTTTGCCTCATGATGTGGAGCTTTTTAAGGAGTATCATGCCCTTTTGGTGGTATTGGGGAAAAGTTACTGTAGGCCACTGCCAAAATGCGAGATTTGTCCTTTAAGAGGGATAGGAGAATATGAAAAACCTTATAGAGAAGAGGGTGAGAAGGCTTGTAGGTAAGGCCATTTGTGAATACAACCTCCTTCAAGAGGGAGACAGGGTTCTTGTAGGGATTTCGGGGGGAAAGGATAGTTTAAGTATGTTAAAAATCTTAGCCGAAAGAGAAAAGATAGCACCCATAAAATATGAGTTGTTTCCCTTATTGGTTGACTTAGGCTTTGGCCCCCTTCCTGAGGAAGAGCTTAAAGCTTTCGTGGAATCTTTGGGGTTAAAGTTATTGATCAAAAGAACCGATATTGGTCCCAAAAGTCATAATTCCAGCTTAAGGGAAACCCCTTGTTTCTTATGTTCTCGGATGAGACGAAAGGTCCTTTTTGAAACTGCTTCAGAGTTAGGATGCAACAAGATCGCCTTAGGGCATAACAAGGACGATCTGTTAGTGACCTTTTTTCTTAACGTCCTCTATTCGGGCGAGATAAGTACTATGGTGCCAAAGCAAGAACTGTTTAAGGGAAAACTCACCATAATAAGGCCTCTATGCTTGGTGGACGAAGAAAAGGTCGAAGCCTTCTCCCGATTACATAACCTTCCAGTCATCCATGACCCTTGCCCCACCAGAGGTCATACCCGGAGGGCTCAAATTAAAACGTGGCTCCATCAGATTTTCAAAAAGGATCCCCATACTAAGGGGAATGCCTTTCATGCGCTTTCCAATGTAAATTTAGAGTATCTTATACCAAAAACCAACGGAAGGAAGAAATGCCCTTAAAGTTTGATCCTAATAATGACCCATTTCGTGAAGAAAGAGAGGCCATGGTAAGGTATCAGATTGAAGCCCGTGGTATAAAAGACCCTAAGGTCATTGAAGCCATGAGGAGAGTACCAAGACATTTGTTCGTACCTTTGGAGTACCGAGAATTATCTTATGAAGATCGACCTCTTCCGATAGGAGAAGGGCAAACCATTTCTCAACCTTATATAATCGCCTTGATGACTCAGGCTTTGGATCTGAAAGGCGAGGAAAAGGTGCTGGAAGTAGGGACTGGTTCAGGGTATCAAGCGGCCATCTTAGGGGAATTGGCCAAGGAAGTCTTCTCGGTAGAGCTTGAAAAAAGCCTGGCTGAAAGGGCCAAGAAGCTCCTCGAAGAATTGGGTTACCACAACATCCATATAAAAGTAGGAGATGGTTTTTTCGGATTGCCCGAAGAGGCCCCCTTTGATCGGATAATTATAACTTGCGCTGCCCCTCGGATACCTGAACCATTAATCGATCAACTGAGAGATGGAGGAAGAATGGTCCTCCCCTTAGGGGAGATGCCTTATCATCAAGATCTGATCCTGATAAAAAAGAAAGGAAGGGAGTTGGAACTGGAAGACCTAGGAGGAGTAGTTTTTGTTCCCATGAGAGGAGTGATTCAAAAAAGGAGGTCCTAAGGTGAAGGAAAGACCCAGGATCTGCGTTATCGATGGCCAGGGAGGAGGGATAGGAAGTATCATCGTGAAGAAGTTAAGGGAGAATTTCGAAGAAAAGATAGAGATAGTGGCTCTTGGCACAAACTCAGCTGCCACAATGGCCATGATGAAAGCCAGGGCCAACAAGGGAGCAACAGGAGAGAATGCGATTATCCATACGGTGAAAGAGGCCGACATAGTAATAGGCCCTTTAAGCATAGTACTTGCCAATTCCATGTTAGGGGAAGTGACCCCGAGAATGGCCGAAGCCATAGCCTCATCTAAGGGCATGAAGTTTTTGCTTCCCTTAACTCAGGAAAAGGTGTTCCTCGTTGGATTGAAAAAAGAGCCTCTTCCACATTATGTGGAGGAATTAATACAAATGCTTAAGGAGATCATAAATGTGTGAGGCAAATGTTTACGTTGAAAAGGAAGGAAGAGAAGAGCTGATATTCGAATCCGTTTACTTGATAAAACCCGAAAATGGGGAGATCTTTATGGTCAATATTTTCGGCGAACAAAGAACTGTAAAAGGGCGCTTTAAGAGACTCGATCTGGCGAAGGAAAAGATAGTGATCGAAGAGTATTAAGGTCGTGAGCCTTAAGGTAAAAGGAAGGGGATGAAAGCCTTTTTGCTGAAAGGAGCATCTTCAAAAGTCCTTTAAGGGGAAACCCCTTGATCCAAGCCCTAAAACCCTCTTTTATCAAATCTCCTGCCGAATAAACCCCTTGATAAAGGGAACAGAACTCCTCATAAAACTTCTCTAGGGAAAGAACAGTAGGCAATACGGAATGGGCAATGTCAAACAGTTCGTAATTATTCGAAATAACCTTATCCTTCAGTTCTTCAAAAAGCCTTGTACCCGGAAGAGGGGTTAGGACCGAGAAAGAGGCGTTTTTTATCGATCGAGACCTTACGTAGGTCCTAAGGTTTTTAAATTCTTCAAGATTAAAAGAGGGCTCTACTATAAAGGAGGCCCAAAGGTCTATTCCAAGCTCCTGAAGGACCTTTATGGCTTGATCATTTGTAGAAACCCTTAAGCCTTTATTAAACCTTAACAGTTCCTCATCGCTTATACCTTCAAATCCCACAAAGACCGCTTTAAGACCTATCTCCTTCCACAGTTTAAGCAGATCTTTATGCTTCACAATAGAATCACTTCTCGCTTGAAAAGTATAATACTTTTTAAGGCCTTTCCTTCTAATCAAAAAAGCGATCTCCATACTCCTTTCAGGATCGGCCAAAAAATTATCGTCCACAAAGAGCACAAAAGGATCGCTAAGGTTTAAAAGCTCTTCTACGACCCTTTCGGGGCTTTTCACCCTGTAAGTGCCCTTGAAAAATGGCCAAACCGCACAAAAGGAACACCGAAATGGACACCCTCTTGATGTTTCAACAAGGCCTAAAGGCCGTTGAAATCCAAGGTGATAGCCTACTCCTTTGTATCTGAGTCTTAAGGGAAGGGGTAAATCGTCGAGGTTCTCTATGAATCTCCTTTGGCGAAAATTTTTTGGATCAGAAGGTCTAAATACTCCGGGCAAAGGCCCGTCCTTACCCGATTCGATAGCCTCGAGAAGCTCCCTAAGGGTCTCTTCCCCCTCCCCTACGATCACAGCATTTATTGGTTCTTTAAATTGCTCGTAGCAAAGAGAAGCATGGATTCCTCCTATTAGGAGGAAACTTTTGGGCAATTTCTTTTTAATAAAAAGGGCTAACTCCTGAACCCTCACGTGATCACAAGTCCAAAGGCAACTTATACCCACCACCTCCGGCCTAAAAGAAGAAAGCGCCTCCTCAAGCCCCCTTCTTCCTTCTATCCTTAAGTCAAGTATCTTTACCAAATGCCCCCTTAAATTACCGGCAATCGATTCAAGACCCAGGGGTTCGGCTCTTATCATATCCCCGAACCCCAATGCCTTTGAGTGAGGATGGATTAAAAAGACCTTCACTGAATAGCGCCCACTTGGGCGCAGAAAGAAGGACGAACATCTTCTCCTTCGGGCAGGTAATTAACTACCCGCTTACCGTCCTTATATTCGGTAACCCATATCTTATCCGCATATTCACCCCATCGGGCCGCATATTCATCCATAAGATGTGCCTTTTCGGTATAAATCTCCTCCGCCCCCGGATGGGTGAAATAAGGATTGGTTTCCTTTATGATCTCCCGCAAAATGTGAGGGTTATCGATGATCATACAAGGCCTAAGATGATTGGTACTATGAGGCTGTTTTGCCCTTATGGCGCGGAACAATTTGCTGTTTAAAGCCTGAGCTATAGTGGTGTTACGTATGTTATCTACTGCAATATGGGTATAAACACACGGCTCAACATCTCCCTTCGCATTAATGTGAAAATAACGCCTACCCGCCGCTATACATCCTCCCACATAAGGACCATCGTTCCAAAAATCCATGATAAAGATGGGCCTTGTGTTTCTTATGGCAATCACCCTTCTTCGCAAAAGATCCCTCTGTTCAGGAGTAACCATAAGGTTGAAATCGGCTTTTCCGTTAACGGGAATGTATAGGAAATAATTCTGCAAGAAAGACCCAAGCTCGATCATCCGATCAATCCATTCGAAAGAAGAAACCTTTTCCACATTATAAGAAGTCACCGTCGAAGAAGTCCCGATCAAAACCCTTTCATCTTTCAGGTGCTCAAAAGCCCGAAGGATTCTCTTGTAAACGCCTTTTCCTCTCCAACTGTCCGTCTCTTCTTCATCACCTTCGATACTTATGACCAAAAGCACATTCCCAAGCTCGGAAAACCTTTTGGCAACCTCTTTGTTAACCAAAGTCCCATTGGTGTAAACCTGGAAGAATATGTCCGAATGTTCTTCTATCATTCTAAACAAATGGGGGTACAAAAGGGGCTCCCCTCCAAGGATCGTGACAAAATATATACCTAAATCCTCACACTCTCGGAGAATCCTATCTACCAATTCGTAATCAAGCTCAAACTGACGACTATAACCTAATGTGTAACAACCCTTACAACGCAAATTACATTTCATGGTAGGACTCAAGATAAGGACAAAAGGAGGCCTATACCCATTTCCCTTCTCAAAGGCGTCCCTCTTTTTACCCCCTATAAACCAACCGTTGTTAAAAAGGGTCCAAAAGATCTTCACACAATTCTCATAGGAGAGATAGTTTACTATGCGATAAATCAATTGCTTGGCCGGATGATCGCTCTGAATAAACCTTTTTATGCCTTCTATAGCCCTTTTTACTTCCGGATCTCCAGTTAACATCCTGGCTATGGAAAGCATCTGCAAAATCTTCTGATCATCCACCTTTCTCAAAAGCGAAACAATCTGCTCAATGGCCTTCCGATAAGCATAATCCTTTATCTTCTCTACAAGTTCCATCTGCTTCCTCCATTTATATTTAAAACCCATTAATTTTTATCACAACTCCTTTTCCCTTGCCAAGAGGCAAAACTCCCTATTGCACAAAATTAAGTTTTGTATTATCAAAAATAAGAGGTTTGGGTTTTAAACTTAACAAACAGTGTTGGGCGCTTTTTTATAAGATTTTTCTTGAATTAGCAGGAGATGATAAATATTTTTATCTTAAGTAATATAACGTTATATTAATAGGAGGGAAAAATGGGGAGACGTGAGAAAGCTAGTTATACTATAAAGTCTGTGGCTCATGCTTTGGCCGTTTTAGAGGAGCTTGGGAAAGAGGGTGATGAGCTTGGGGTAAGCGAATTGAGTCGGAGGCTTAATCTTCATAAGAATAACATTTTCCGACTTTTGGCCACTCTTGAAATTCGAGGTTACGTGGAACAAAACAAGGAAACTGAGAACTATCGTTTAGGGCTTAGGATAGTTGAACTTGCTCAGAATTATTTAAAACAAAGTAACCTTTTAAAACAAATAAGGCCGATCCTTGAGGATATTGTCGGAAAAACTAACGAAAACGTTGGGCTTGCAGTCTTAAAGGATCAATGGATCGTTTATCTTGACGTGGTAGAAGCGGATCAAATTGTTAAAGTGGCCTGTAGGGCCGGTTGGCGGATTCCCGCCTATGCTTCAGCCTCCGGAAAGGTCCAATTGGCCTATAAATCCCAATCGGAAGTGGAAAAGCTTATCGATTGGAAGAACGTAAAGGCCTTCACCCCTAATACCATAACCGATAAGGAGAAATTTCTAAAACATCTGGAAGAGATCAGAGAAAGGGGATATGCAGTGGATAATGAGGAGTACGAAGAGGGAGTGAGGTGTGTAGCGGTACCAGTAAGGGATTACACAAAACGGGTCGTTGCAGCCATATCCCTTCAAGCCCCAAGTTTCCGACTCTCCGATGAGAAGATAGAGAACGAGATAGCACCTCTTCTCAAGGAGATGGGACTTAAGGCTTCGCAGAGATTGGGTTATACTGGCGTTTAGGGCAAAAGCTCCATCACCTTCCTAAGATCGTCCTCCGTATCTACGGAGGGCGATCTGTAATTGGAAGAGATGGTGAATATTTTAAAACCGTTTTCAAGAAACCTTAATTGTTCTAGTTTTTCCTCGAGTTCGAGAGGTGAAGGTGGAAGGGAGGTTATCTTAAGAAGTGTTTCTTTTCTGTAAGCGTATACACCTATATGTCGCCAATAAAGTTCTTTTTTCACTTCCCCTCCGTCACGGGGATAAGGAATAGGGGCCCGGGAAAAGTAAAGGGCAAACCCCTCTTTGTCCCTTACCACTTTAACCACATGGGGATCCTTCCACTCTTCTTGGGAAAGGGGACCTATCAAGGTGGCTATTTCCACCTTGGGGTTTTTAAAAGCTTCAAATAGTTCATCTATCAACCGGGGTTCAAGAAGTGGCTCATCACATTGAAGATTAACCACCACATCCACTTCCATATCTTTTATCGCTTCTGCTACTCGATCACTTCCCGAAGGATGATACGGAGAAGTCAGAACCGCTTCACCTCCGAAGGATTTGACGGTTTCAAGGATTCTTTTGTCATCGGTTGCCACAAGCACTATATGGGCGCTTGTGTTTTTAGCTATCTCATAAGCATATTGAACAAGGGGTTTTCCTTTTAGAATACGTAATGGTTTCCCTGGAAGACGCGAAGAAGAATACCTTGCGGGTATGATCACCGCTTTTTTCAAGGTCCTATTCCACTTCTATTTTTTCCAGTTTTTCCCCTTCCTCTTTTAGTTTGGAGATCTTCTCCTCCAGAAGGCTCTTAAAGGCTTCCAGAACCTCTATCTTCGCCTTTCTCATATGTTCCCAAAAAGGAGAACGTGGAGACCTTAATTTTTCAATCCTCTCAAACAGTTGGGCTATTGGGCATTTATATTGCATTTTCCTCCTCCTCAAAGGAAATGGTCAAATTATCGCCTTCGAATCTCGCCCTACGAGGATTTAAAGAAGCGATCGTTTTGGGAAGTATCACGTGTCTCTTAAAAACGCCCACTTCGATTATGAGTTCGTCCCCTCTTTTACTCAGATGGATCCTATCCCGGGTGACAAAGGGCATCTTCAAGGACAGTTTATAAAGTCCGTCCTCTTTGTAGAAATTGAAGGGGGATTCGCTTCGGAAGACTTGAATGGGGTCGTTCCCCCCGTAAAGGTCTTTCCCAAGCTTTTTTAAGCGTTCAATCCCACTCACTTCGTCCTCATAAAGGGGAACCTTAAAGACTGGAAGAGGAGCAAAGTAGGTCTCTATCTCTTCCAAATATCTATCCTGAAGAAGTTGCCACCCTTTTATAAATTCACCCTCCACTTCCTTGGGAAATACCTTATTGACCACCACCCCGTCCACACATAACCCATAGAGCGTGAAGTAAAGAAAGGCCCTTTGGGTCTCCTTCACCACGATCTTTTCAGGATTGGTAACAAGCCTAACGGAAGTTATCCGAGCATCACTTAAAAGCTTTTCGACCCCATCAAGCTTCACAAAAAGTTCCTCCACCGCATCAAAACAACTCTCTTCAGGCATGGGCACATTGTAAAGCTTTTCCACAAAAGGCCCTATGAATTTAGCGATTTTCCTTTCAAGGTTAAAGAACTTTTTCATATACCACTCAAAGATAGTGGGTAAACTCACAAACCTTATGGCCTCACCAGTAGGAGCACAATCGAGAATCACCACATCAAAACTTCCCTTCTTGGCGTAGGTGTTAAGATAAAGAAGCCCACTCACCTCCTCCATACCTGGTAGAACTGCGAGTTCTTCCGCCAGTATCTCCTTTACCCCTGAAGCCCTGAATAAAGCGGTGATATAGCCGTGAACCTCCTTCCAATGCCGCCTTATCTCCTCCTGGATATTGATCTCCTGAATCCATAAATTGGGAAAGACCTCAACCGGTTCCCCCTTAACGTCAAAAAGGTCTTCTCCCACTTCAAAGACATCCGAAAGGTTATGGGCAGTATCAAGGGAAACGATGATGGTTTTATATCCGCGTTCTGCTGATAGAAGACCGGTAGATGCAGCGATACTGGTCTTCCCAACTCCTCCTTTTCCAGCGAAAAGCAAAACCCTCATTAATTCTCCTCCTTGACCAGAGCCACATCCAGGGCCTCCTCTGCCCTCTGGACGAATTGAAACTTTAAGCCCTGTTTCACGTGATCGGGAAGTTCTTCCACATCCTTCTCATTACGTTTCGGAAGGATGATGGTCTTTATACCCGCCCTTTTCCCAGCCAATACCTTCTCCTTTATGCCTCCGACAGGAAGAACCTGTCCCCTCAAGGTTATCTCTCCAGTCATTGCCACATCACTTTTTACGGGTCTATTAGTCAAAAGGGAGACCAAGGCCACAAAGATGGCTATCCCCGCCGAAGGTCCGTCCTTAGGGATAGCCCCTGCTGGAACGTGTATGTGAATGTCGCTTTTGGAGTAAAAGTCCTCGTTAATACCGAACTCCTGGGCTTTAGACCGTACGTAACTTAAAGCCGCTTGAGCCGACTCCTTCATCACCTCACCCAGGTGTCCGGTGAGGGTCAGGCCCTTTCTGCCTTTCATCCTGGTGGCCTCAATAAAGATAATGTCTCCACCAGTAGGGGTCCAAGCTAATCCGGTGGCGATACCTGGGGTAGTAATCCTTTCGGCTACTTCAGGATAGAATTTTTCTGGCCCGAGGAACTTATAGACGTTATCCTTCCTCACGATCACCTTCTCCCTTTTACCTTCGGCAACTTCTTTTGCCACCTGACGACATATGGCAGCTATCTCCCTTTCCAGGTTCCTGACGCCTGCTTCTCGAGTATAGGAATTAATGATGGTGATAATGGCATCGTCCTCAAACTCCAAATCGTCTTCGGTTAACCCGTGTTCTCGGAGTTGACGGGGGATAAGGTGGTTTTTGGCTATCATAAGTTTCTCATCGTCCGTATAACCCGGTAACTCCAGCACCTCCATTCGATCCCTAAGGGCAGGAGGCACCGTATCAAGCACATTGGCAGTGGCTATGAAAAGCACTTTAGAAAGGTCAAAGGGAACATCGATATAATGGTCGCTGAAAGCGTGGTTCTGTTCGGGATCCAAAACTTCCAGAAGCGCAGCCGCCGGGTCCCCTCGGAAGTCTATCCCGATCTTATCAACCTCATCGAGCATAAATACAGGGTTATTAACTCCTGCTCTTTTTATCCCTTGGATTATCTTCCCGGGTAAAGCCCCTACATAAGTCCTTCGGTGCCCCCTTATCTCAGCCTCATCCCGAATGCCACCCAGCGAAATCCTCACGAATTTCCTTCCCATTGCCCTGGCGATGGATTTGCCCAACGAAGTCTTCCCCACCCCTGGAGGGCCGACGAAGCAAAGTATGGGGCCTTTCATGTTGTTTTTGAGCTTTCTAACCGCTAAGTACTCAAGGATCCTTTTCTTGACCCTTTCAAGATCATAGTGATCCTCATCAAGGACCTGTCTTGCATGAGCTATATCCAAGTTATCCTCTGTTGACTTGGACCAGGGAAGTTCTATAAGCCAATCCAAGTAAGTCCTTGCCACTGTATATTCAGCTGAGGCCGGAGGCATCCTGGAAAGCCGTTCCAGCTCCTTTTCCGCCGCTTTACGAGCTTCTTCGGGCATCTGGGCTGCTTCTATCTTTTCCCTCAACTGTTTTATCTCCTGGGCATGATCGTCAAGCTCTCCCAGTTCCCTTTTTATGGCCTTAAGCTGTTCCCTCAGGTAATATTCCCTTTGGGCCTTGTCTATATCCTCCTTCACTTGTGATTGGATCTTATTGCCGAGCTCAAGGATCTGAACTTCTCTGGCCAAAAGGAAGTGAACCTTCTTTAGCCTCTCCTTAAGGTCAACGGTTTCAAGAACCTCTTGCTTCTCCTGGACCTTTATGTTTAAATTGGCCGCAATTAAGTCGACTACCACGTTTGGATCCCGGATGCTCATCACCGCATTTTTGAGCTCATTGGTCAAATAGGAAGCAAGTTCTACTGCCTTTTGGAAAAGCGACCTTATGGTCCTTACGAGGGCTTCCACCTCTAAGTCAGAACCGCTCACATAGGGGGGAACCTCCAAGACCTCCACTTCGGCCACAAAGTAAGGATCCGATTGGAGGAATCTTTTCGCCCTAATCCTTTCAAGCCCTTGGACTATGACCCTTTGGGTCCCATCCAACTCCTTCACCACCCTTAAAAGATGAGCGGCTACCCCTACTTGATAAAGCTCTTGGGGATTTGGATCCTCGTCTTCGGGGTTATATTGGGTTAAAACGCCTATGATCCTCTCGCCCTCCATGGCGTCTTCGATGAGTTTAATGGACTTTTTACGCCCCACCATGATGGGTAGGACCAATTCTGGAAAAAGCACAGCTCCCCTCAAAGGAAGTATGGGCAAAAACTTCGGAATATTTCTCTTCTCCCGCTTCTCCCGTGGTATAAACAGCATCTCCCTCCACCTCGTTGTTTAATTTTTCTCAGGTCTTAAAATAAGCCTCATCCGGATGGGTGTCAACTTTTGAAGGGCTTTAAAAAGATGAAGAAAAATATTCCCTTACTTTCCCAAGGACTATCTTGGGAATGTCCTCCTTATCCTTAACCAAGAAAAGGGAGACGTTATTTTTTTGTTTCAACCCTTCCCGGAACCTGGCGGCGTAGATGTTCTCCCCTATATGAACGGCCGTAACCCTGTTTTCGATGGAGTTGAAGAAATCGATCAGCTTTTCCAAATTGGTTATCTGCATATCGGTGATGATGAATATATCGGGTTTCTCCGATTGTTTAAGGAGATACGTCACATCGTTAAGATCAATGGCCGTACCTCCGCCAAAATATCTGCATATGGCCCAATAAATGGATTCCTTTTCTTTGCAAAAATCAAGGATTAGCTTATTGCCTCTGAAGGCATCGGAGAAGTTATAAACCGCTACTCTTTTACTGTTTTTCAGATAAGCGTTACAGGCACAGGCCGCACCCAGAACTGCATAAGAAAGCCTTTCACGTGGATTGGTCATGCTCCCCGAGGAATCTATGATTATGAGACAATCCGGAATCTTCTCCATCTCCCCGAAGACTTCCCCTTCCCGTCTTATCCACATCTGGGTTAAACCGGGCATTATCTTCCCGAAACTTGTCCAAGGGTCTATGTCCTGAACGGGCTTCCCTATCTCCCACGGAGAATGCGAATGAGGGTGAAGGACCCCGCTTTTCTCCATGGGCAGTTTCTTAATGGGAAGCGTATAATTTTCGGCAAGCTTCATGTAATAAAGAAGATCTGCGTCTATGGGATTACCTGCCCCTCGACCCATACCTCCGGTAGTGTAACCCATAGCTGCAAGCTCATCCTTTAAGTCCTCAACTGTCTCCCTAAACTCGGTTATATCATCCACCGAACTGGCGAACTCCCTTAATCCTTTGTCGATCTCCTCAAGCGTATAGTTCTCAATGGAATGCTCACCCAAAGGGTTTTGGGCTTTTTTAGAGCTTTTTTGCTCGTTCTCCATTTCTTTCTGGAGAAACTCCTCCAAGGTTTTGGCAAACTTCTTGATGCTCTCTTTCCAAAGTCGCTTTTCCAGATAAGGGATCCGCGAAAGCCTTTTTATGCTCTCCTCTTCCCCTTGAGCCCCTAAGTCTATTCCCCATATCACCTGATAAAGGAGGGCCAAAATCCTCTGGACCCCCTCCTTCGGCAGATGCCGATAAAGCTCGGGGATCTTGGTCTCGCGCTCCTTCACACAATAGGTATTGGCCACCACATCCATAAAGTAGGAAGCTGCCTTCTGGGCAAGCCTTTTATCCTTCAAGACCTTTTTGGCCTCGGAATAAAGCATCAGATGGGTGTTAAAGTCCCAGGGGCAATACATGTAATGAGAAATCCCATGGTCAAGAAGGGCCTGTAAAGCATCTTCAGGAGTCATCTTTTCAGTTAAAGACTGAAGAAAATTCACATTAATGGTCATCTGTTTGCTTTTAATCTCCAAGGCCACCTCTTCCTCGGATTCCACAAGTTGGGGAGAAGATATCTGAGGGAATAAATGATTACGTCTTACCTTAGGCCAAATTCTTTTTAAAAACTCCTCAAACATGCCTCATTAAAATTTAAAAATAGAATGGCCGATAGTCATCACTCGGAAAGATCAATTGGCCCTTCTCGTAGATCTTCCCTCCAACTACCTTTCCAAGCCCCTTGATCCGACCACCCACCAGGATCTCACCGCCAGTCATCCCGTGGCCCGTATTAAAGCCCACATTCTGCTTGACTATGATTCTGCCCTTCTTCATGCCTGCGCCCGTATAATTTTTGGCACTTCCCTCAATTATAAGCTCACCACCCTCAAGACTTATGCCAGTAAAATCACCCACATTTCCCTCAATTACAAGCCTTTTTCCCTCCGGAAGTCGGTAACCAAGAAGGTTTATCTTAATACCCACATCCTGAAGCCTTAAAACGATCTCATCCTCTTCAGCGTGGTTACAAAGAGCTGAGATATAAACCCCTGCTGGTCCGGTGATCAAATAGGGAACCTGATCGGTTTTATCCAACACATAACAGAACTCCTCGATATCCTCGGCCGCATAATTTATGCCCTTTATGGCTTCTTCCGCTATGCTATATGCCTTAATAACCGTACTATATTGCATAAGCCAAACCAGGTCCTTAGCCTCATTTTTTAAAAGGTTCTCATACCCCTTGAGGATTTGATTCAGGGTTTCTTCCTTGGCCTTGAGGATCCTATCTAAAGGGAGTTCTTTTCCCTTTGACCTTGTACTTTGCCCCCGAAACTCTTCAAATGGGTTCTTCATTTTAAACTCGCTATCTCCTTTTTTATCTCCTCATAAATCGGATGATCCCCATCAAGGGGTTCAACCGTTTCTCCCTCAAAGGCCCTTGAAGCAATGGCCAAAGCATCAAGAAGGTAATCCCTCTGTTCGGTATAACGATGAAAGATCTCTTCAGTAACCTCTTTGGCCAGATAGATCTGAAGGGGATCGTT
>Ga0197143_1002196_pt1 | contig 14791 bp, 17 predicted proteins | sample GBS70_MetaG_FD_148603 | JGI IMG/M metagenome (GOLD analysis project Ga0197143, IMG submission 148603) | Sediment microbial communities from Great Boiling Springs, Gerlach, Nevada, United States - GBS 70_MetaG | ecosystem: Environmental > Aquatic > Thermal springs > Hot (42-90C) > Sediment...
CAGGGTGAGCCGGCCGTGGTTCACCAGGCCCCTCAGGAACTCCCTAAGGTGGTAGTGGTTCACCCCGCCCGCCTCCCCCACCACGGGCCAGGCCTCGGGGCGGTACTCCAGGTGGGGCCTCCCCGAGAGGTCCAAGACGCAGAGGACCAGGGTCTCGTCCATGGGGGCGAAGGCCTCGGCGTAGCGCTCCAGCCCCACCCCCTCCCCCAGAGCCTCCTTCAGGGCCATGCCCAGGGTGATGCCCACGTCCTCCACCAGGTGGTGGACGTCCACCTCCAGGTCCCCCCTGGCCTCCACCTCCAGGAGGAAGCGGCCGTGGCGCTGGAGCTGGAGGAGCATGTGGTCAAGGAAGGGAAGCCCCGTGGCCACCTTGCCGCCCACGGGGCCATCCAGGCCAAGCCTAAGACGCACCCAGGTCTCCGCCGTGGCCCTCTCCACCAGAGCCTCACGCATAGGCCACCTCAAAGGCCGCCCGTAAAAAGGCCTCCATCTCCTCCCTAAGGCCGATGGTGACCCGGATGCACCCCTCGAGGCCCGGGTAGCGGTCCTGCCTTCGCACCAGGATGCCCTGGCGAAGGAGGTGGTGGTAGGCCCCCTCGGCATCGGGGGTGCGCACCAGGAGGAAGTTGGTGTGGCTGGGGTAGGGGTGCCAGAGGGGGTGCTGGCGGAGCTTCCCGTAGACCCGCTCCCGCTCCTCCCGCACGTGGGCCGCCACCTGGGCCACGTAGCCCGGGTTCTCCAGGACCACTTCCAGAACGGCCCCGGTGTGGGCGGGCAGGACGAAGGGGGGAAGCACCTCCCGCACCACCCCCGCCACCTCGGGGCTCCCCAGCAGGTACCCCGCCCGGAGGCCCCCCAGGGAGAAGGCCTTGGAGAAGGTGCGCAGGAAGGCCACGTGGGGGTTATCCCGCCCTAGCGGGGAAAAGTCCGTCCCGGAGAACTCCCGGTAGGCCTCGTCCACCACCAATAGCCCCCCCACCTCCCGGGCCCTTTCCGCCAGGGCCCTAAGGGCCTCCTCGGGGAAGAGGGCCCCCGTGGGGGCGTGGGGGTTGGGGAGGAAGAGAACCCCCCCGGTGAAGGCGGAGAGGAGGCCCTCCAGGTCCAGGGCGAAGCCTTCCCTAAGGGGCACCGCCCGGTAGGGGGTCCCCGCAACCCTGGCGGCGTGGGCGTAGTGGGGGAAGGAGGGGCTCAGGTCCAGGACCTCCTCCGCCGCCAGGCTCAGGGCCAGGATGAGGAGGTTGGACCCCGGGGCCAGGACCACCCCCTCCTCCGGCCAGTCCAGGAGGGCAGAAAGCCTTTTTCTCAGGGCCTCGGCGTGGATATCCGGGTAGCGGTTCCAGGGAAGGCGGGCCATGCGCCTCAGGGCCTCCTCCTTGAGGGCCTCCGGCAGGTCAAAGGGGCTTTCGTTCTGGTCCAGCTTGATGGGGGCTTCCACCTTGGCGTAGGGGTAGGGGGAAAGGCCCCTCAGGTGGGGCTTGAAGGCCCGCATAGGGGCAGTATACCGGGTAGACTGGAGGGGTGAACCGGGCGAGGGACTGGCTGTTGCAGGCGGAGCGGGACCTGGAGATGGCGGAGATCGCCCGAGGAGCAGGAAGGCACGAGTGGGCCTGCTTCGCCGCCCAGCAAGGGGCGGAAAAGGCGGTCAAGGCCCTTCACCTGTACCTAGGGCAAGAAGCCTGGGGGCACCTCATCGCCCGCCTTCTCAGAGAGCTTCCCCTGGAGGTACCCCAGGACCTGGTGGAAAAGGCCCGCTACCTGGACAGCCTCTACATCCCCACCCGCTATCCCGACGCCTTCCCCGAAGGCCCTTCGGCGGAACACTACGGCCCTCTTCAAAGCCAGGAGGCCCTGGACTATGCCCGTGAGATCCTTGCGTTCGCCCGTGCTCAGATGGCCTAGCCGGGAGGAGGTGGAGGAGGCACTTAAGTCCTGGATCACTCGCCATCCCATCCCGGGGCTACTGGCCCTGGGCTACTTCGGCTCCTACGCCCGGGGGGAGGAGGGGGTGGGGAGCGACCTGGACTTGGTCCTGGTGGTGGCGGCCTCGGAGCTTCCCCCCTGGCAGAGGGCGGCCCTGCTCCCCCTCGAGGAGCTTCCCGTACCCACGGAGGCCCTGGTCTACACCCTGGAGGAGTGGCGGGCCCTTCCCCAAAGGAGCCCCCGCTTCGCCAAGGCTCTCCGGGAAGAAGCCCGCTGGCTTTTACCGGAAGTGGTCGTAGCCCCTCCGGGGCACGGGGAGGCCCCCTAGGTAGACCCCCTCCCCCTCCCCCACCCGCCCGGCCCGGAAGAGGGGTAGGCCCGCTTCCTCCGCCCTGTCCAGGACCGCCTCCTCGGCCTCGGGGGGCACCACCAGCACCGCCTCAAACTCCTCGCCCCCGTAGAGGACCAGCTTTAGGGCCTCCTCCTCGCTCCCGGCGAAGGCCAGGACGTCGGGGTAGAGGGGAAGGGCCTCGAGGTCCACCCGCACCCCCAGCTCGGAAAGCTGCCAGAGGGTCTCGGCCAGGCCGTCCGAGGAGTCCAGGCCGCCCCGGGGTAGGCCCGCCAGGGCCAGAAGCTCCAGCCTGGGCAGGGGGTAGAAGGCGGCCCGGCGAATCTCGGGAAAGTCTTCCAGGGAAAGCCCCTGGTAGTGGGCGAAGATGGCGGCCCCCACCCGCCCCCAGCGGTCCCCGGCCAGAAAGAGGAGGTCCCCGGGGAAGGCCCTCCGGGGGAGGGGGGCTTCGCTTAGGGCGAAGCCGGAGACGGTGAGGGCCACCTCCTCCCCGGCGTTGGTGTCCCCCCCGAGGAGCGGGGCCCCAAGCCGCCTGGCGGCCTCCGCCGCCCCCCGCACCAGCTCCAGGGCGAAGACCTCCTCCAGGTCCGGGGGCAGAAAGAGCCCCAGGGTGAAGCCCAGGGGACGGCCCATCTTCACCAGGAGGTCGGAGGCCGTGGCCGCCACCCCCCGGAAGCCCACCTCAAAGGGCCCCATGCCCAGGAGGGCCACCTCCCGGTAGAGGAAGCCGTCGGTCTTGAGGAGCCAGGCCGCCTCCCCCACCCACACCCCCCCGGCGTCGTCCCCAGGGGGGAGGGGGGCTTTTTCGGGGTAGCCCAAAGGGGCCAGCTTCCTCAGAAGGGCCCGCTCGCCCAGGTCTCTAAGCCGCATAGGCCCAGGCTACGGTATCATGGCGGGGTGTGCCGGGTTGACCTGTGCCTGAGGCCCACCCCGGGACCCCTTTTCCTGGTGGAGGTCCTCCCCGCAGGGAGCGCCCTCACCCTCCTCCTGGCCCAGGGGGCCCAGGAGGTCTGGGTGGTGCCGGGGCCCAAGGTGGCCCGCCTCCTGGCCGAGGAGCTGGGAAAGGAGGCCCTCCTTCTGGGGGAGGTGGAGGGGTTCCCCCCGGAGGGCTTCCACGGGAGGCTTTCCCTGGTGGAGCTGGAGGGGGCCAGGGTGGAGGGGAAAAGGGCCATCCTGGTAGCCCCCCTCCTGAACGGAAGCCTCCTCCCGGAGGAAAGGGAGGTGTACCTGGCCAACCTCAGGAACGCCAAGGCCGCCTTAGAGCTGGCCAAGGGCCTAAAGGGCCTCACCCTCCGCCCCGCCGGGGCCCCAGAACCCCTCCTCTCCGCCCTGGTGGCGGCGGGCTTCTTCCAAAGGAGGCTCTTTCCCGAAGGCCCCACCACCTTAGCCTCCGCCCTCCTCAAGGCCTTCCCTGACCCCCAGGAGGCCCTCTTCCAAAGCCCCGAGGGCCAGGCCCTGCACCGGGAAGGGCGCACCGAGGAGCTGGCCCGGGCGAGCCTCATCGGGGTGGACCCGGTGGTGCCCAGGCTGGCCGAAACCCGCCTCTTTCCCAAGCAGGCCTTTGGCCTCACTCAGGACCGCTACGCCCAGAGGTTCGTGCCGTGGCGCGCCTAGAGATCCTGGGCCTCCCCCTGGACCCCGTGGACATGGAGGAGGCCCTAAACCGCATCGGGGGGTTCCTGGAGGAGGAGAGGACCCACCAGGTGGTGACCCTGAACCCGGAGATGGTGGTGCGGGCCCAGGAGGACGAGGCCTTAAGGCGGGCGGTCCTCGAGGCCGAGCTCATCACCCCGGACGGGGTGGGGATCCTCTGGGCCGCCAGGAGGCTCAAGGGCGTGGCCCTCAGGGAAAGGGTCACGGGGGTGGACCTGACCCTGGCCCTCTTCCGCCGCTTTCCCGGGCTCAGGGTCTACCTCCTGGGAGGGAAGCCCGGGGTGGCGGAGCGGGCCGCCCGGGAGGCGGAAAGGCTTGGGGCCAAGGTGGTGGGCGCCCACCACGGCTACTTCCAGGAAGAAGGCCCCGTGGTGGAGGAGATTAGGAGGAAGGCCCCGGACCTCCTCCTGGTGGGCATGGGGGAGAGGCAGGAGGTCTTCATCCACCGCCACAAGCCCCACCTGGGGGCCCGGGTGGCCGTGGGCGTGGGGGGCACCCTGGACGTGCTGGCGGGGGAGGCTAGAAGGGCGCCCCTATGGGCCCAGAGGCTTGGCCTGGAGTGGCTCCTGAGGGTGGGCCTGGACCCCAAGCGCTGGCGGCGGGCCCCAAGACTTTGGCGCTTCGCTTACCTGGTCCTCAGGGAAAGGCGCTAGAATGCCGCCATGCGCTGGCTAGCCCTTCCCCTGCTCCTAGGCCTCGCCCTGGCCCAGGGCCTGGTCCTCCCCTTTGAGGGCCCCAGGGGGTACACCCTGGCCCAGGCCTTCGCCGAGGGGCTGAAGGCCCCGCCTCCCACCCTCCTCGCCCTCCTCCTCCCCGAGCCCCCCTGGCGGGACGGGTACGAGCTCACCGGGGGCCTTTACTCCCGGGCGGGGGCGCGGCTGGCCCTGGAGATCACCGGAGCCGAATGGGTCCTTTTGGGTCGGGAAGAACCCAAGGGCCTCAGGCTCTTTCTGGCCCGAGAAGGGGGAGTGAAGGAAGGCCTTTTCGTGAGCCCGGCGGTGGCCTGGCTCTGGCTCCAGAAGGAGGGCCTGGCACCCAAGTTCAGCGCCCTCCCCACGCTCACCGAGGACGAGGCCCGCCTCCGGGCCCTGGCCCGGGGGGAGGACCCCGACCCCCTCCACCAGTCGGCCCTGGACCTGAGGGAGGGGCGGGGCGCGGGGCTCCTTTTGGGCCTCCTCCCCGAAAGGCTTCTCCTCTTCTGGCAGGGCAGGCTCCCCCGGGCCTACGGCCTCCTGCGCCTCTTCGCCGAGGACAAGCGGGAAGAGGCCCTGAAGGAGGCGGAGGCCCTCCTCTCCGGCAACGCCCTGGAGCGCACCGCCGCCCACCTGGTCTTTAGGGCCCTCGAGGACCCCCGCTGGCCCGCCTCGGCCCGGGCCCTGAAGGAGGCCTTCCCCGAGTCCCCCCTGGCCTGGGAGGAAGTGAGCTTCGCCGCCTTCCAGGAAGGAAAGGGGGAGGAGGCCAAGGAGGCCCTCCTTCAGGCCCTGAGGCTCCGCCCCGACTCCTGGCTCTACTGGACCAACCTGGGCTGGGCGTACTACCTCACCGGGGACCTCCCCCGGGCCATCCGGGCCTCGGAGCGGGGGGCGAGGCTTTCCCCCAACGCCACCGCCTACTACAACCTGGGCCTCTTCCGGGCCATCTACGGGGACTACCTGGGGGCCAAGGCCGCTTACGACCGGGCCCTCCGGCTGGACGAGGGGGAGGAGTTTAAAGAGGCCCTCAAGGACCTGGAGGCGCGAAACGAGCCCCTCACCCTCTTCTTCCGGGCCTACCTCGCCGAGCGGGCGGGGCTCCCCGCCAAGGAGCTCTACCGGGCCTTCCTGGAGGCCCACCCCCGCCACCCCGCCGCCTTCGCCGCCAGGAGGGCCCTCGCCCGTTTGGAACGGGGAGGGCTGGTCCTGGAGGTGGAAAAGCTCACCCTCATTCCCGGGGACCTGGAGGCGAGGCCCTTCCGAGCCGGGGAGGCCCTCTTCCCCGAGGTGCGCCTCTTGGGAAGCCCCTACCTCCTCCGGGCCCCCCTGGAAAGCCTCCTCTTCCGGGAGGGGAAGGAGGTGGCCCGGGCGGAGAAGCCCCTGGGCTTCCCCCCCCTCACCGCCGGGCTCCAGGAGGTGGCCCCCGCCCTCACCCTCCCCGAGCCGGGGCGGTACACCCTCGAGGTCCGCTACGGCGAGGCCCGGGCCCTGATTCCCCTGGAGGTGGGCCCCCCCAGCCTGGTCAGGCGGCTTTACGCCCTGGGCCTCACGCCCAAGGACCTCTCGGGAAGCCCCCTCCTCACGCCCAAGGAGACCCTGGGCCCCGAAGGGGAAAGGCTTCTTCTGGAGAGGACCCTGGAGGCCCTGAAGGAGGCCGCCCCCCTGGCCACCTCCTCCACCCTCACCGCGCCCCTATCCAAGGGGCCCTACCAGGGAAAGAGCGTCCAGGAGATCCTCAAGGACCCCAGCCCCGATCTGGTGCGCACCTTCTACGAGCACGTCCTGGAAAACCCTGAGCTCCTGGCCGAAAACGATGTGGTCAACGCTTTCGTGGCCTGGCTCCTGGGAGAGTAGGCCTCTTCTCTTGAGGGTTCGGCTAGGGCGCATGCCCATGCCCAAACCCCCGGGATGGCCTCCCGGGGGTCTTTTGGTGGAGCCGACGGGACTCGAACCCGTGACCTCCTGAGTGCGATTCAGGCGCGCTCCCAGCTGCGCCACGGCCCCACGCGCCCTATATGGTAGCGGGGGGCCAGCCGGCTGTCTAGTCCCCTTCCTTGAGGCGCACCTCCACCCGGCCCTTCTTGTCCTTCACCGAGAGGGTGGCCTTGGCCCTGCCCTTCTTGTACTCCGCCTTCCACTCGTTTTTCTTAACCTCGTACTTCACCCTGACCCAGCCCCTACGGCGCAGGTCCTCATCGTGATAACGGAAGATGGCCTCCGCCCTGGAGGCGTTGTAGACCACCACGATCCCCTGGGGCTCGGCCACCCGCTCCACCACCACCGCCTGGGGAAAGAGATTGAAGGCCAAGCTGGCGGAAAGCTGGACCTCGAGGGCCCACCCCAGGGCCAGAAAGGGAAGCCAGAAAAGGGCTCTTTTCATCCCCTAAAGCCTACAGCCCACCCCCCAAACACGGATGAGAGGACGCTAAAGTACAATGAAGGCTATGGACGAAGTCTGGCGGAAGCTCGCCGAGCCCTTTCCCCCCGGGGAGGTCCAGTGGCGGATTGAGGCCCTTTCCAAGGATAAGCGCAAGGCCCTGGTGGTGCCCTATGTGGACGCCCGCACCGTCCTGGACCGCCTGGATAAGGCCGTGGGCCCCGAGGGCTGGCACGACAGCTACGAGGTCCTCTCCGACCAGGAAAGGACCCTCGAGGGGGAGCGCCGGGAGCGGGTGGTGGAGGTGAAGTGCCGCCTCACCGTCTTGGGGGTGAGCAAGGAGGACGTGGGGGAAGGGGACTCCCTCAAGGCCGCCTTCTCCGACGCCCTGAAGCGGGCCGCGGTGAAGTTCGGCGTGGGGCGGTACCTCTACCGCCTGGAGAAGCAGTGGGTGGACTACGACCCCGAGAAGGGCCGCTTCACCCCGCCCACCCTCCCCGAGCCCCCGGAAGGCGAGGAGGAGGAGAAGCCCGAGGCCTACCGCCTCATTGACCAGCTCCTGGAGCGCCTCAAGGAGAAGGGCCTGGGCAAGGAGGCGGCCAGGATCGTGACCAAGTACGGGGGCTACGGCAAGACCCCTGAGGAAACCCGCCGCCTCTACGGGGAACTCAGGTCCCTCCTTAAGGGATGAGGGTCGTCGCCGTCGGGGACCTCCACGCCAACTTCCCCGCCCTCTGGCGCCTCCTCAGGGCCGAGGGGCTGGCGGACGCCGCTTTTCGCCCCACCCCAGGCCTCCGCTCCGGGGAGGTCCGGCTGGTCCTCCTGGGGGACCTGGTCCACCCCAAGACGCACCGGGACTACGAGCGCCTCACCGGCCTCTCCCCCTACAACCCCCAGGACCCCACCCACCTGCGCCTGGCGGCGGGGGCCCAGATCCGGGAGCTATTCCGCCTCAAGGCCTTCCAAGAAGGGGCGGAGGGGCACGTGACCATCCTCCTGGGGAACCACGACGAGGCCGCCCTGAAGGGGGAGCCCGTCCTGGGGAACCGGCACCTCAAGCACCTGGAGTTCCACCCGGAGCACGGGGGCAGACCCCTGCCTGAACCCCTCAAGGCCTGGATGGCCACCTTCCCGCGGGAGCTCCACCTCCTGGGGGTCCACTTCGCCCACGTGGGCCCGGTCCCCTGGCTCCAGGAGTACAACGAGCTCTTCTACGCCCAGAGCGAGCCCAAGACCTGGTGGTTCCGCACCCCCGACTACGTGGAGCGCATGGGCTTCCGCTTCGGGGTCTACGGCCACGTGCCCATGAAGGGGGGCATCCTCCTCAAGGACCGCTTCGCCCTCATTGACGCCCTGGACCTGGGGGAGTACCTGGAGCTCTTCCCCGAGGCGGAGCCCCTGAAGGTCCAGGTGAAGCGCCTCCATGGCTGACCCCCTCGCCTCCCCCAGGGCCGTCAAGGAGCTCCTAGAGCGGCACGGCCTCTTCGCCGACAAGCGCTTCGGGCAGAACTTCCTGGTGTCGGAGGCCCATCTCCGCCGCATCGTGGAGGCGGCCAGGCCCTTCACCGGGCCCGTGTACGAGGTGGGGCCGGGGCTTGGGGTCCTGACCCGGGCCCTTGCCGAAGCTGGCGCCCAGGTGGTGGCCATAGAAAAGGACCTCCGCCTGAAGCCCGTTCTGGAGGAAACCCTGAAGGGGCTCCCCGTGAGGCTCGTCTTTCAGGACGCCCTGGAGTACCCCTGGGAGGAGGTGCCGGAAGGGAGCCTCCTCGTGGCCAACCTCCCCTACAACATCGCCACGCCCCTGGTCACCCGCCTCCTCAAGACGGGCCGCTTCGCCCGCCTGGTCTTCCTGGTGCAGAAGGAGGTGGCGGAGCGCATGACAGCCAGGCCCAAGACCCCCGCCTACGGCCTCCTCTCCCTCAGGGTGGCCCACCACGCCCAGGCGGAAAAGCTCTTTGACCTCCCCCCTGGGGCCTTCTTCCCCCCGCCCAAGGTGGTGAGCTCCCTGGTGCGCCTCACCCCCAGGCCTGGGGCGGGGGACGACCCCGGGCTCTTCGCCCTCATAGAGGCCGCCTTCGGCAAGAGGCGGAAGACCCTTCTGAACGCCCTGGCGGGGGCGGGCTTCCCCAAGGAGCGGGTGGAGGCGGCCCTGAAGGCCCTGGGCCTCCCCCCGGCCGTGCGGGCCGAGGAGCTGGACCTCGAGGCCTTCCGCCGCCTGAAGGCGCTTCTTTACACTTCGGTGTAGCCCTTTTAGCCCCATAAGCGAGGGCGCTACACCGATGTCGGTGTAGCCCCTTCCCTTTTGTCCCGGGCCCCGGGTAGTAAGATGGGCGGGGAATGAGGAGGGGCCTAAGGGGTTTGCTGGGACCCCTCCTCGTGAAGAGATGCACGAAAGGAGGGGACCTTGGCGCCGATCGCAGAGTACGTGAACATCCTGATCTACCTGGGGGTGGCCCTCTTCATTGGGGCGGCGGCCCTCGCCGTGGGAGCCCTTCTGGGGCCCAAGAAGCCGGGGCGGGCCAAGCTCATGCCCTACGAGTCGGGGAACGACCCCGCCGGGGAGGTGAAGCGGTTCCCCGTCCACTTCTACGTGGTGGCCATGCTCTTCATCCTCTTTGACGTGGAGGTGGCCTTCCTCTGGCCCTACGCCGTGAGCGCCGGGGAGCTTGGGCTTTACGGCTTCCTGGGGGTCTTGGGCTTCACCCTGCTCCTCCTTGTGGGCTTCCTCTACGAGTGGTGGAAGGGGGTGATGCGGTGGCACTGAAGGACCTCTTTGAGAAAGACGTCCAGGAGCTGGAAAGGGAGGGCATTCTCTTCACCACCTTGGAGAAGCTGGTGGCCTGGGGCCGGAGCAACTCCCTGTGGCCCGCCACCTTTGGCCTGGCCTGTTGCGCCATTGAGATGATGGCCTCCACCGACGCCAGGAACGACCTGGCCCGCTTCGGAAGCGAGGTCTTCCGGGCCTCGCCCCGGCAGGCGGACGTGATGATCGTGGCCGGGCGGCTCTCCAAGAAGATGGCCCCGGTGATGCGCCGGGTCTGGGAGCAGATGCCCGACCCCAAGTGGGTGATCTCCATGGGGGCCTGCGCCAGCTCCGGGGGGATGTTCAACAACTACGCCATCGTCCAGAACGTGGACTCGGTGGTGCCCGTGGACGTGTACGTGCCCGGGTGCCCCCCCAGGCCCGAGGCCCTCATCTACGCGGTGATGCAGCTGCAGAAGAAGGTCCGCGGCGAGGCCAGGAACGAGCGGGGGGAGAGGCTTCCCCCCGTGGCCGCCTGGCGGCGGGCGAGGGGGTGAGGCATGCGGCTGGAACGCGTCTTGGAAGAGGCCAGGGCCAAGGGGTACCCCATAGAGGACAACGGCCTGGGCAACCTCTGGGTGGTCCTCCCCCGGGAGGGCTTCAAGGCGGCCATGGCCCACTACCGGGACCTGGGCTTCAACTACCTGGCGGACATCGTGGGCCTGGACTACCTCACCTACCCGGAGCCCAAGCCGGAGCGCTTCGCCGTGGTCTACGAGCTGGTCTCCCTGCCGGGGTGGAAGGACGGGGACGGGAGCCGCTTCTTCGCTCGGGTCTACGTGCCGGAAAAGGACCCTCGCCTCCCCACGGTCACCGACCTCTGGGGAAGCGCTAACTTCCTGGAAAGGGAGGTCTACGACCTCTTCGGCATCGTCTTTGAGGGCCACCCCGACCTCAGGAAGATCCTCACCCCGGAGGACCTCGAGGGCCACCCCCTGCGCAAGGACTTCCCCCTGGGGGAGACCCCCACCCTCTTCCGCGAGGGGCGGTACATCATCCCCAGCGAGTTCCGGGCGGCCATCACCGGCAAGGACCCCGGCCTCACCCTCTACCGCGGGGGTAGCCGCAAGGGCTACCGCGCCCTCTGGGCCGACCTCGTGAAGGCCAAGGAGGTCAAATGAAGGACTACCTGGAACTGGAAGCCCCCCTAGAGGAGCCCCGGGAGCTCCGCACCGAGGTCATGACCCTGAACGTGGGCCCCCAGCACCCCTCCACCCACGGGGTCTTGCGCCTGGTGGTGACCCTCTCCGGGGAGGAGGTCCTGGAGGTGGTGCCCCATGTGGGCTATCTCCACACGGGCTTTGAAAAGAACATGGAGCACCGCACCTACCTCCAGAACCTCACCTACACCCCCCGGATGGACTACCTCCACTCCGTGGCCCACGACCTGGCCTACGCCCTGGCGGTGGAAAAGCTGGTGGGAGCCGTGGTGCCCCCTAGGGCCGAGACCATCCGCATCATCCTCAATGAGCTCTCCCGCATAGCCAGCCACCTGGTCTTCCTGGGGACGGGGCTTTTGGACCTCGGGGCCCTTACCCCCTTCTTCTACGCCTTCCGGGAGCGGGAGGCCATCCTGGACCTCTTTGAGTGGGTCACGGGCCAGCGCTTCCACCACAACTACATCCGCATCGGCGGGGTCAAGGAGGACCTGCCCGAGGAGTTCGTCCCCGAGCTCAAAAAGCTTTTGCAGGTCCTCCCCCACCGCATAGACGAGTACGAGGCCCTCTTCGCCGAAAGCCCCATCTTCCACGAAAGGGCCCGGGGCGTGGGGGTCATCCCCCCGGAGGTGGCCATCAACCTGGGCCTCACCGGGGGCTCCCTCCGCGCCAGCGGGGTGAACTACGACGTGCGCAAGGCCTACCCCTACGGGGGCTACGAGACCTACCGGTTTGACGTGCCCCTGGGGGAGAAGGGGGACGTCTTTGACCGCATGCTCATCCGCATCCGGGAGATGCGGGAGTCGGTGAGGATCATCCAGCAGGCCCTGGAGAGGCTGGAGCCCGGGCCCATCCGCGACCCCAACCCCCAGATCACCCCGCCCCCCAGGCACCTCCTGGAGACCTCCATGGAGGCGGTCATCTACCACTTCAAGCACTACACCGAGGGCTTCCACCCCCCCAAGGGGGAGGTCTACGTGCCCACGGAGTCCGCCCGGGGGGAGCTCGGCTACTACATCGTCTCCGACGGGGGAAGCATGCCCTATAGGGTCAAGGTGCGGGCCCCGAGCTTCGTGAACCTGCAAAGCCTCCCCTACGCCGCCAAAGGGGAGCAGGTGCCGGACCTAGTGGCCATCATCGCCAGCCTGGACCCCGTGATGGGGGACGTGGACCGATAGGAGGGAAGATGGGCTTCTTTGACGACAAAAAGGACTTCCTGGAGGCCACCTTCGCCAAGTACCCGCCCGAGGGACGAAGGGCGGCCATCATGCCTCTCCTCAGACGGGTGCAGCAGGAGGAGGGCTGGATCCGCCCCGAGCGGGTGGAGGAGATTGCCGAGTTGGTGGGCACCACGCCCACGGAGGTCCTGGGGGTGGCGAGTTTTTACTCCTACTACCAGTTCGTGCCCACAGGAAAGTATCATCTCCAGGTCTGCGCCACCCTAAGCTGCAAGCTCGCCGGGGCGGACGAGCTTTGGGACTACCTCACCCAGGAGCTGGGGATCGGCCCTGGGGAGGTGACGCAGGACGGGCTTTTCAGCGTGCAGAAGGTGGAGTGCCTGGGGTCCTGCCACACCGCCCCCGTGATCCAGGTGAACGACGAGCCCTACGTGGAGTGCGTGACCCGGGCGAGGCTTGAGGCCCTCCTCCAGGGCCTAAGGGCGGGCAAGCGCCTGGAGGAGATTGAGCTTCCCGGGAAGTGCGGCCACCACGTGCACGAGGTGGAGGTATGACGGGCCCCATCGTTTCCGGTCTGGACCCCCGCTTTGAGCGGACCCTCTACGCCCACGTGGGGAAGGAGGGCTCCTGGACCCTGGACTTCTACCTGGCCCAAGGCGGCTACGAGACGGCGAGGAAGGTCCTAAGGGAAAAGACCCCGGAGGAGGTCATAGAGGAGGTGAAGCGCTCCGGGCTCAGGGGCCGGGGCGGGGCGGGCTTCCCCACCGGGCTCAAGTGGAGCTTCATGCCCAAGGACGGGCAGCAGCACTACCTCATCTGCAACGCCGACGAGTCCGAGCCCGGGAGCTTCAAGGACCGCTACATCCTGGAGGACGTCCCCCACCTCCTCATTGAGGGGATGATCATCGCCGGCTACGCCATCCGGGCCACGGTGGGCTACATCTACGTCCGGGGGGAGTACAGGCGGGCGGCGGACCGCCTCGAGGCCGCCATCGCCGAGGCCCGGGCCCGGGGGTATCTGGGCCAGAACCTCTTCGGCACGGACTTCTCCTTTGACCTCCACGTCCACCGGGGGGCCGGGGCCTACATCTGCGGGGAGGAGACCGCCCTCATGAACTCCCTGGAGGGCCTTCGGGCCAACCCCCGGCTCAAGCCCCCCTTCCCCGCCCAGGCGGGGCTTTGGGGCAAGCCCACCACCATCAACAACGTGGAGACCCTGGCCTCGGTGGTGCCCATCCTGGAGAGGGGGGCGGACTGGTTCGCCCAGATGGGCACGGAGCAGTCCAAGGGGATGAAGCTCTACCAGGTCTCGGGGCCCGTGAAGCGCCCCGGGGTCTACGAGCTCCCCATGGGGACCACCCTCCGCGAACTCATCTACGAGTGGGCGGGGGGCCCCTTGGAGCCCATCCAGGCCCTGATCCCCGGGGGCTCCTCCACCCCGCCCCTCCCCTTCACCGAGGAGGTCCTGGACACCCCCATGAGCTACGAGCACCTCCAGGCCAAAGGCTCCATGCTGGGCACCGGGGGGGTGATCCTGATCCCCGAGCGGGTGAGCATGGTGGACGCCATGTGGAACGTGACCCGCTTCTACGCCCACGAGTCCTGCGGCAAGTGCACCCCCTGCCGTGAGGGGGTGGCGGGGTTCATGGTGAACCTCTTCGCCAAGATCGGCACCGGCGAGGGGGAGGAGAAGGACGTGGAGACCCTCGAGGCCCTCCTCCCCCTCATTGAGGGCCGAAGCTTCTGCCCCCTGGCGGACGCGGCCGTCTGGCCGGTGAAGGGCTCCTTGAAGCACTTCAAGGACCAGTACCTGGCCCTGGCGCGGGAGAAGAAGCCCGTGCCCAGGCCCACTCTCTGGAGGTGAAGGTGGTCAGGGTCAAGGTCAACGACCGCACGGTGGAAGTCCCCCCGGGGACCAGCGTCATGGACGCGGTCTTCCACGCGGGGTACGACGTCCCCCTCTTCTGTTCGGAAAAGCACCTTTCCCCCATCGGGGCCTGCCGCATGTGCCTGGTGAGGATCGGCCTCCCCAAGCGGGGGCCGGACGGCAAGCCCCTCCTGAACGAAAACGGGGAGCCGGAGATCCAGTGGCAACCCAAGCTGGCGGCGAGCTGCGTGACGGCGGTGGCCGAGGGGATGGTGGTGGACACCCTCTCGGAGGTGGTGCGGGAGGCCCAGGCGGGCATGGTGGAGTTCACCCTCCTAAACCACCCCTTAGACTGCCCCACCTGCGACAAGGGCGGGGCCTGCGAGCTCCAGGACCGCACCGTGGAGTACGGGCTCTACGAGAAGTACTACCAGAAGGACCCCCTCTCCCTCCCCGTCTACACCCGCTTTGAGTTCACCCGCCGCCACGTGGACAAGCACCACCCCCTCTCCCCCTTCATCGTCCTGGACCGGGAGCGGTGCATCCACTGCAAGCGGTGCGTGCGCTACTTTGAGGAGGTCCCCGGGGACGAGGTCCTGGACTTCATTGAACGGGGCGTGCACACCTTCATCGGCACCATGGACTTCGGCCTGCCCTCGGGCTTTTCCGGGAACATCACCGACATCTGCCCCGTGGGGGCCCTCCTGGACCTCACCGCCCGTTTCCGCGCCCGCAACTGGGAGATGGAGGAGACCCCCACCACCTGCGCCCTCTGCGCCGTGGGGTGCGGCATCA
>Ga0197143_1002198_pt1 | contig 14777 bp, 11 predicted proteins | sample GBS70_MetaG_FD_148603 | JGI IMG/M metagenome (GOLD analysis project Ga0197143, IMG submission 148603) | Sediment microbial communities from Great Boiling Springs, Gerlach, Nevada, United States - GBS 70_MetaG | ecosystem: Environmental > Aquatic > Thermal springs > Hot (42-90C) > Sediment...
TAGATCAATTATCTCATTCTCTATGAATCTAGCTAATTCTTTCTCCTTTTTCCCGACTAATTTCTCACTTATAATTCTCTCTATGACTTTATCAGCTATCTTAGCGGCTTCGCTCATCAGTTTTATCTCCTCCTCATCCTTCACGATCCTCAGCCTCGAGATGAGAGGGCCTAGAGGAGCTAAGTCATATGCCCTCAAGCTCTCATATGCCCTTAAGATGTGAGCAGCTTGCATGTTATCGTCTATAGCTATCTTCCCACTTCTCCCAAAGCTCTTCCTTATCAAATCACTTAAAATGGTATACGGGTTCTCGGAATCGCTCCATATAACTATATTTTCTATCCAGCACCCCTTGAGCTCGTTCTCATATAACTTCGGCGCTATGAGAGTGACTCCATCCGAGGAAATTAAGAGGGCGAAGAGCCTCTCCAAAGTGGCTGAAGGTGAGAGGCCAGTCAGATAAAAGAGGTTCGTTCCGGGCGAGACTATAGCGCCTGAGATACCTGAATTCTGCATGAGAGATGCGAGCTTCTCAATCCTCCTCTTGAACTGAGCGGCCATATTAACACCCTATACCCTAAAAAATTTAGAGTTTTATCTTAGGAGCCAGGACCCAGAGGACCCTGACCTCCTCATCCCCTATGTTCTCTATGTAATGCGGCGTGCCCTTCGGATTGAGAAGTAGATCCCCCGGCTTGAGCACAATCTCCTCCTTATCAGTGCAGAACTTAAGAGTTCCTGAGAACATGAATGATAGCTCATCGCTCTCTGAGTGAGAGCTATAGCCCTGGGGTGGGTATCTTTCCCCCGGTTTTATCAAAGCAACGCCCGCTTGCAATATATCTCCAGCTAAAAGCTCCATAACATGCTCCTTAACTCCCCTCCAGAAGTCCTCGGATATGTTGATCCTCTTGAGGCTCATCTTCTAGCCTCCCTCATCCTCCTTCTAAGCTCCTCCGTAGCGGTCCAATCTATCTCTAACGTCACCGGATCTAATACCACTCCATAGACTTCCTTAGCCAATTCCAGGGATATATAACGGTTCTTCACGTCTAGTTGAACGAGTTTCGGATCCCTTTCTAGAGGGGACCCCCATCCTCCGCCGCCACCGCTCCTTATACTCACTATATCTCCCTTCAGTAGCCTCATATTGAAGGCCCTACCTCCATCCCATATTGGCTTCTCATCCCTCAGTACCACTATGTGATTGCAGGAACCCTCCAAGCCCCCATCTACTGCCCATGGTGGATAACTTATCCTATTTATCGAGCAGACGAGCTCAGCTCCCTCAGCTAAGATCCTATAGTCCTTCCTCAAGCCGAATCCTCCCCTGAATCTCCCATGACCTACACCGTCCTCGAGATTGAGCCTCATGCACTCTACCCTGATCGGATATTCCCTCTCTATTACCTCCGCTGGATGGGCGTATGTCTCTCCATCGGCTGATGCAACCAAACAGGATTCCCCATCCCTGTCTATAGCCGCCCCCCATCCTCCGGGATTCGGTTCGACTAGTATCTTGTACTTCTTATCCCTGGGATCTATCATGCTAATAGTCTCAGCGACTACTGAGAGGAAATGTCCTGCAGTAAGCCTCTCGGGTATGTGAGGAGCTAGAGCCTTCCAGATCAGATCTACAGCGTAGAACATAGTCTCCCAATAACAACTTGTTGCAGCTGGTGGAACCGCGTTGAATATCGTCCCCTCAGGGGCAATCACTTTCACAGGATCGAAGTAGCCCTCGCTCACTGAGACGTGAGGATCTGTCACAGCAACGAAAGCTATCGTCGTTGATGCATAGGTCCCTGGGAATGTCGTGTTTATAGGAGCCCTCACCTGCGGTGGATTCTCGGAGAAGTCAGCGATGAACTCATCCTCAGTTATCTTCACCCTCACAGTTATCCTTATATCCTCGTCCATCCCCTCATATTTCTCTATATGCTCTTCAGCGAAGTACTCGCCCTTCGGCAGTTTTTGAATGTTCTTCCTAGCTAGCACCTTTCCCTCATTGAGTTTATCTTCCATGGCTTCTCTGACAGTATCAGCGCCGTATTTATCGCAAATATCGATTATCCTGCGTTGAGCATATCTCAATGCTGCGGCAAGTGCCTCGATGTCCCCATGGACGTAATCAGGTATCCTGCTGTTGCGAAGGACGAGCCTGAGGACATCTACATTGAGTTCACCTCCTCTGTAAAGGCGGACTCCCGGTATGATGAGACCCTCTTGATAAATCTCAGTCGCGTTCGGACCCCAACTACCTGGATTCATCCCTCCTACGTCGTTCACATGCCCCCTTATCGCTCCTATTGCCATCAGCTTCTCACCGTAGAAGAGGGGCATCACAAGACCCACATCATTCAAGTGCGTCCCAGCTATGTATGGATCATTGACGAGGTAAATATCTCCTGGAGACATCTTAGATCCCTGTTCCTCAATAAGCTTCATCAGATTTCTGCTCATTATAGGCAATATCCCTATGAAGACAGGCAATCCAGTTCCTATTGCAATCAACCTCCCCTCGGAATCTAGAAGGGCGGGGGAGAAGTCATAGGTCTCGTATATTATGCTGCTCTTCGCGGACCTTATCGTAGTATAGAACATCTCCTTAGCTATACTGGAGAGGACGTTCTTGATTATCTGGATAGTAACTAAATCCCTACTCATCATGATCACCTCCTATTTGGCGTTAAAATGAGATTGCCAAATGCATCATGACGCGCTCTAAAGCCCTTCGTAACTATTGTGGTTGCGGTATCTCCTTCTATTATGCAAGGCCCCTCAACTACGACCTCAGGCGGTAGAGATTCTTTCTTATAAACGGGGACTGTGATCTCGCTTCCATCTATAAACAGAGTTCTATCTCCTAGATGAGCTTTACTCAGGGATCCATATACCTCTATCCTTGAGAGCTCCGGTGGCCTGACCCTATACATCCCAGCTACATGGAAGCCAACTATCTCGAGCCCGCTCTCTGGTAAGCTGAATCCGTATTCATCATAATGAGCTTTATGGAACCTCTCAGCTACTTCCTTCAGATTTTCAAGCCTTATGGTGCCATTAGAGCAGGGTATCTTAAGCGTATGAGCTTGTCCCTCATATCTTATATCCAAATACCTCTCAGTTACGATCTTCGATACATCTATCCTCTCAATCTTGAACATCTCCCTTACCCTCTGCTCCAACTCATCGAACTTCGAATTCACATAACTCGCATATTCCTCACTCATTCTCATTGAGGTTATATCCGTTAAGGAAACCTCGTGTCTTATATCCAAACCTATCATTCCCCAGCTGTTGAACACTCCGCTCGGGATCGCGGGCACAACTACCTCCGGTATATTCAGCTCCTCCGCGATGAACGGAGCGAACATAGGTCCAGCACCCCCATGAGCTATCAGGGTGAACTCCCTGGGATCGTATCCCCTCTTCACAGATATCTGCCTTATCAGATTTGCCGCGTTATCATTAGCAAGCCTAACAGCTCCGTATGAAGCTTCCATTAAATCCAGATTTAAACTCTTAGCTACGCTCATCATCGCCTTCTCTGCAAGATCTTTTGAAATCCTTAACCTCCCACCAAGCAGGTATTGGGGATTCAGGAAGCCAGATAAGACGTACGCATCCGTTAGCGTGGGTTTATCACCACCTTGCCCGTAGCATGCCGGACCGGGTCTAGCTCCTGCTGCTTGAGGACCGACCTTCAAGTTCCCTGCATCATCTACCCATATTAAGCTAGTACCACCCAATCCTATCTCCGTGATATCTAAAGTTGGTACCCTCAGAGGATACCCAGCGTTCCAATCGTCCTGCTCGATCCAATATTCTGTATAAACTTTTGGAGTCAACTCTTTAGCGATCCCAGCTTTAGTAGTTGTGCTACCACCGTCTATCACTATTATATTCTTACTCCCCAAAGTTGAGGATAAGCGGATGCCTCCCATTATCCCGGATATAGGGCCACCCTCTATCGTGAATATGGGGTATTTCTTCGCGTACTCCGCTGTGACAACGCCACCGGAGGAAAGCGTTATATAAAACACACCATTGAATCCTTTATCCTTCAAAACATTTTCTAATTTTTCTATATATTTTACAAATATTGGTTGAACATATGCGTTCAGGACCGCTGTATTGAATCTCTCGTACTCTCTCCACTCCATATTGAGCTCGCTAGAGGCTGTGACGTATGGTTGCAAACCATTCTCCCTCAGAACTTCCTCAACTATTTCCTTCGCCCTTAACTCGTGCTTCGGATTTATGTAACTATTTATGAAACCTATCGCGAAGGATTGGGCTCCCTTCTTTATAAGAGACTCCGTAGCGTTCCTTACAACATCTTCATCTAGCTTCCTATGAATACTACCATCTGAGTCAATACGCTCAGGTATCCATTCCACCATGTATCTGGGGACGAATGGTGTAGGTTTTTTATATCTGAAATTGAATATGTCCCTCCTGTTGGCCCTCTGAATTTCCAGCGTATCAAACCCCTCAGTAGTTAGGAACCCTACATTCACCCCTGTCCTCGTCGTAATCGTATTTATGACAACAGTTTGACCATGAATAACCTGAGCCATATCCCTTACAAGGACGCCCCTCCCCTCTAGCTCCTCTATCCCCTCTATGACTCCATTCTCAAAATTCGGAGGAGTAGATTCCACTTTGATCCATTGCTCCTCATGACTCCCCTCGATTGTTACAGCATAGAGATCGGTGAATGCTCCCCCTATATCTATCCCGACCTTCCATCTCATCTATTAAATCATCCCCCCACTCGGGATTGAGGATACGTCTATATTAGAAAATAAAAATTTTTCTACCGTGAGAGTGACCTAAAAGCTCCTAAGATTGTTCAGTCTAAACAATTACCTATTATCATTTCTCCTTTCTATATTTCAGCCCCTTAATACTGGTTCTTGATACTTCTGGGTATTTTATTCACTTATTAGATGGCATGCAACGATGTGTGATGAATTTCCATTCACTGGAGAAAGGACTGGTTCCCGATCTATGCAAATTTCATTTACAAATGGACATCTTGTGTGAAATCTGCACCCCGGTGGTGGGGAGATAGCGCTCGGTATTTCGCCGATGGATCTTACCTTTTTCGGCCTTATTTTCCTCTCCTCCTCGCTCAGCACGGGTATTGAGGAGAAAAGCATCATCGTGTATGGATGTTGTGGGTTCTTGAAGAGCTCCTCGGAATCCGCCATTTCAACTACCTTGCCTAGGTACATAACGGCGATCCTGTCCGATATGTGCTTAGCTACAGCCAGATCGTGTGTGATGAATATGTATGTGAGTTTCATCTGTTCCTGTACTCTCTTCAGAAGTTTCACTATCTTTGCCTGTGTTATCACATCTAATGCTGATGTTGGTTCATCCAGAACTATGAGCTTAGGGTTTGTAGAAAGAGCCCTAGCGATAGCTATTGCCTGGAGCTCACCTCCCCCCAGGTCCCTAGGCTTCCTATACATGTAGCTTTCGGGAGGGAGATCGACACTATCCAGTAAATTGGAGATTCGGTTCTCTATTTCCCATCTATCTTTTATACCAATTAACCTTAATTGTGATGCTATTATATCCTTAACGTACTTCGATGGATTAAGAGATGACGCGGGATCTTGAAAAACGATCTGTATCTCATTCCTCAAGTCCTTAGGTCTCTTATCAGATGTGAATGAGATATCCTTCCCCTTGTATATTATGCTCCCTGATGTCGGTGAATACATACCGACGACGAGATGGCCTGTGGTGCTCTTCCCCGAGCCAGATTCTCCGACTAACCCTAAGGTTTCCCCTTCATTTACGCTCAATGTTATCCCATCTACCGCTCTCACTAATCCATAATTCGTCTTAAAATATTTTTTCAGGTCAAGGATCATCAAAATGTTATTCCCCAAACTCTTCACCCCCCGTAAATATGGCATGCTACCCAGTGGGTCTCACTGATCTTTTGAGGAGAGGGCTTTATAACGCGGCACTCCTCCTTAATGAATGGGCACCTGGATTGGAACCTGCATCCCTCCGGCGGATTGACGTAATCCGGCACCCTACCGAATAACGCTTCGGCCTCCCACTTCCCTATCAACTTAGGTGCTGAAGCGACCAGAGCTCTAGTGTAAGGATGCTTTGGGTCGAAGAAGATCTCCTCAGCCCTTCCGGATTCTATCATTTGACCTGCGTACATCACGTAAATCCTATCGACAAATTCGCTGAGCATCCCTAAAGCATGAGATACGAGTATCACTGATAATTTCCTCTCCTCCACGAGATTCCTTATTATGTTCAACACTTGTTCTTGTATCGTTACATCTAAGTTCGTTGTGGGTTCATCCGCCAGCAGGAGCTCGTTGGCCCTTGTTAGGGCGAGAGCTATACATACCCTCTGACGCATCCCTCCGCTCAACTGGAAGGGGTAGCTGTCAAGCACCCTCTGGGGATCTGGCAGAGCGACCTCTTTTAGCAAATTTATGCTCAATTCTCTCAGATAGTCTTTACTTTTTCCCTTATATCCCTCAATTAACTTCGAATATTTTATCGCATCATAGAGCTGATCTCTCACCCTGAGGAAGGGGTTTAACGCGCTCATCGGATCCTGAAATATTATCCCGATACTCTCCCTCCTCAACTTGTTCAAGTTATCATGAGAGGAGCTGAGAATGTCTATTCCCTTGAAAATCACTTTTCCACCGTAAATGAGGGCATTAGGGGGCAATATCCTGAGCACTGATCTCAATAAAGTAGTTTTCCCGCATCCAGTCTCTCCTATTATGCCTACCTTCTCCCCCCTGAGGACCTCGAATGATACGCTATCCAAGACCTTCGAACGCCCTCTATAAGTTCTGTATCCAACGGATAGATTTTCAACTGCTAGTAATCGCTCCATATCCCTCACCTAATATCTCTCTTCCGTGAATATGTCCTTTATCCCATCTCCCAGTAAGTTGAACCCGAGTATTATTATGGAAATCGTCATAGCTGGGAATATTGTCACCCACCAGCTTGCTGGAAGTAGATGAGAGCCTTCGGCTACCATCGTCCCTAAGTCAGGGGTGGGTGGCTGCGCTCCAAGGCCCACGAAGCTCAACGCTGCCCCTACGAGTATCACCCAACCGACGTCCAATGTTGCCTTAGTGAGAATAGGGCCTAAACAATTCGGCAATATCTCCCTAAACATTATTCTTAACTTGCTCATCCCAGTTATCTCAGCATATATGACGTAATACTCATTCTTCTGTGAGGATACCGCTGAGTAAGCTAGACGAGCGTACCAAGGCCACCAAGTTATAGAAACAGCGATCATTGAATTTATCATACTGGGCTTCATTACAGAGGCGATTGCTAATGCCATCACAAGGGGAGGAACTGAAACGAAGATATCTGAAAGTCTCATGATAACATAATCGATCAAGCTACCCCTGAAGTACCCGGCGAGTACACCTAAGATCACGCCCGTGGGGATCACTAAAGGTAAGACTACAGCTACTAGTATGAAGGAATATCTCATCCCGAATATTACTCTGCTGAGCACATCCCTCCCATAGTGATCTGTTCCGAAGGGATGCTTGAGGCTGGGTGGCTGTAGAGCTTCATCTAGGTTGATGTACCAACCGGCGTGCTCAGGATATGGGGCAACTATCGGGGCTAATATAGCAAGCGCAACGCAAGTAGCTGAGATCGCGAAACCGACTACAGATAGAGGACTTTTTGAGAATCTAAACCACCATTTTCTAATAGAATCTTTCCAGAGTTCAATCCTACTAACTTTTAACCTCTCAACTCTTAACTCCTGCATACTTTTCACCTCAAGTGCTCCTGACACCATGCCTTATCCTAGGATCCAACCAGATCACCACGAGATCGACGATGAAGTTCGCTATGGCATAAACTATCCCAACGATGAGGACTACTGCGACTATCGCATTTAGATCTTTGTTTAACATCGCTGTAACACCGTATCTCGAGAATCCTGGCCAATTATAGACATTCTCAACTAGAAAAGCATTAGCTAAATCAGCTCCTATGCTCATACCCATTGCAGTTATCGCGGGTATTGAAGCAGGTTTGAACTGATATCTCAAGATCCTGAGTCTGAATGGAAGGCCTAGAGCGTCTCCAAGGAGCATGAAATCCTTTCCTCTCACATCAGTCATCCCCATCCTGAGTATCCTCGCGTTTTGCATCATAGAACCGAAGGAGAGGGAGAGAGCAGGGAGTATTATATGATGGAGCGCGTCTATGAAGCAATCTAATCTCCCGGAAATTAGGGAGTCGAACATCAATAGACCTGTCACTTGCGGAGGTGGTGATAGTTGAGGACTAAGCTGCCCACCAGCAGGGAATAGAGGTATCATCCTTGAGAATAATAGCTGCAGGATTATAGCCCATACGAATGCCGGCATTGAGATCGCTATATAAGCCATAACCCTAACTATGTTATCCGGCATCCTGTAGGGGAATGCTCCAGCGAGGATCCCTAACAATATCCCTCCAGTTATCGAGAAGATCTCAGTGACTAAAATTAACTCTATCGTCTTCGGTAGATATTGCATGGCATCTATAGTTACGCTTCTTCTCGTATATATGGAATATCCCAGATCCCCTCTGAAGACATCGCTGAGCCAACTTATGTACTGCAGGGGTAACGGTTTATCCAGCCCCAATCTCTTCCTCATGGCCTCGACAGCATAATCAGGTGCTGCCCACCCTGCTGCCATCCTCGCAGGATCGCCTGGGAGGACTCTAGCTAATACAAATATCAATATTGAGAGCCCGAACAATGCGAAAATTATTAGGGCTATTCTACTGATTACAAATTTTGTGAGATCTCCTCTCATGGGATTTCCCTCTCCCATATCGGATTAAAAAAGAAAAGATAGGGGATAGCGAGCTCACCCCTTGAGTTCCATGAACCTGAAGTCGTACATATACTGAACACCGTATGGAGGCTTACCCTCACCCGCGGGCCAGCTTATTATATAATCCTTCCTGTAGAGAACAGCCATACCGTAGTCGAAGGCGACTATCTCCGGAACCATCGAATTTATCACTTCTAATACGCTCCTGTACTTGCTGAACCTCGTTCCCTCATCTATCGTTGAGATTGCATCGTCTATCATTTTATCGATCGTTGAGTTGAGGAGCCAGGATACGTGTACTAGAGACTTCCCGGCATACTTAGAGTGGAACTTTATCTCGAGATAGCTTCCAACCTCAGGGAACCAAGGTGTGGACAGTAGAACCATTATATGCGGTGTAGATTCGACCTTGAATGTCGCATCGTAGATAGCGGCCCAGGGCTTCTTGATTACTTCTATTTTCAGTCTGGGATCTAATTCCATCACAGATGTCGCGAAAACAATCGATGGTTTCTCCTCGAAAGCTGCCTCAGCACACCACCAGAGCTCTATGGGATACTTATCGAGCTCAGCGTAATACTTGGATTTCTTCAACTCTTCCCTCGCCAATGTCAAATCCCTAGTGTAATATTTGAGATCCTTCGGCGCTCCGGGGATGTATGAAGCTACGGGTCCTATAGCTGGTCGGGTCAGCTCCTCGAGGAATGCCTTCCTAGCCTGATCGTAGTCCAAGGCGTATGCGAGAGCCCTTCTGACGTGAACATCATCGAGAGGCGGCTTCTTCGTATTCAATACAAATATGAACTGTTGACCGAAAAGCTGGCTCGATACCCCTATTCCCTCCTTTCCCATCATTTCCTTTATTGACTCTGCGGGTAATGTGTAAGTTATATCGATCTCTTTCTTGAGTAACATGCTCACTTGCGTCGCTGTCTCAGGTGGAGGTAGTATTGTCACCTCATCTGGTGCATTGGGATTCACATAACCCCAGTAATCGGTAAAACGCTCCAGGACAAGCTTCTCACCGACTAAATGTTCCTTTATCTTATATGGACCTGAACCAGCGTCATGAGTCAGTAGCCACTCCTTCCCATAATCTCCCATATCCCCGTACTCACCTGTGGGCTTTATGTGCTGCCTAACCTCCTCACTATCCAATATATAGAGCGTTGTGAGAGCATAGAGGAACGGTCCATAGGGTTTCTTCAGCTTTATCTCAACTGTATAATCATCTAATGCCTTTACGCTATCTAGATATGGGGCGAATATAGCTGCCGGTCCCTGACCTATAGTTATCAATCTGTTGATTGAGAACACAACATCCTTGGATGTTAACTCCCTACCACTGTGGAACTTGACGCCCTTCCTGAGGTAGAAGGTATAAGTTAGGCCATCGCTGGAGATCTCCCATCTTTCAGCGAGTCCGAGGCTCGGGTCAATGTCGCCCTTCAGGCCGAGCCTAACTAAAGTATCGTAAGTATTTTGAACAGATTGATACGAAGCCCAGTCTAAGATTACCGCCGGATCCATCTGAATAGGAGCTGTTAGGAACACTCTAAGTGTTTTTTTAGCTGGTAAAGTTGTAGTCGGAGTTGGAGTTGTTGTCTCAGGAGGTTTTGTGGTTGGAGGAGTAGTGGGAGAAGTAGGTGTAGGAGTTGGTGCTGGGGGAAGCGTAAGGAAATAGACTGCTGCACCTACTATAACAATCAATACAAGGATAGCTACCAGGATCGCCTGAGTTCTCGTCATTATTCATCCCCTCCAGAGGATATACTCTATGCTGCTCAGGGGAAGACCCCCGAGCTCCCGGGACCTAGTTCTTTATAAAGGTTTCGTTAAATTCGATATTCGTATTCGTTATGGAAAAATTTTACTCTATTAAAAGATAATATAAGAGTAAAATGCCTGTAATGTTTATCATGGTAATCATTATATTTATATAATAATTTTCCATAATCTCGAGTAATAATTATTGATTTTATATGATAAAGAACATAATGTTATCATTATTATTTGTCAGTTTATCAGGGGATCACTGCCTTTATTCGGTATTTTTAGAATCACCTTATAACTATTAATTTAACAAAATAATTTAATAAATATTCGCCACAGTAACACTGTGAAGAAAATTGTACTTTTAGAATTGTACTTTTAGAAGAGGAACCATCTGACTGAGAGTTCTCCTACTCACATAAATTTGTTAGATCTCCGAGAAATTTATTTAAATTACATTGACATCTAATACTAACTTCAGGGAATTATTTGAGAATTATTTGCTTATAACGCTTTAAGGATAAAAATAAAGGAAAAGAGGGTTTCATAGAAGATATACTCCCCCAATTCTCGGGGTATTGATGAGACACCCATAGGGAGAAAAACTTAAAAAATAGTCGAAGTTGAATCACTAGAGGGCGCCGGGGGAGCTGGGAGAAACCCGGCTGAGAGGGCAGCTGGTGCGCTGCCGACCCCTAGAACCTGATCCGGGTAATGCCGGCGTAGGGAGAGCGCCCTTCTCCTTATGCTGGCCCACCCCTCCCTCCGGCGTCTTCGGGAGGGGAACATGTCTGGGAAGTTGTTGAGAGCTCCTCCTGAGTGGGGAGTTGAGCCTGTAAGCAGAGAAGCGAGAGTACTCAGGGCTATAGATTTCTTCTTCCTCTGGTTCAGCCTAGGAGTCGGGCTCTTAGTCCTCCAAGCTGGTGCTCTGATGATACCTTCCTTGACCATAGAGCAAGCTCTCCTCATATCCTTGAGCGGTTCCATATTGGGGAGCCTCCTCCTAGCTCTAGCTGGGAGCATAGGCTCTAAATACGGCGTCCCGACAATGGTCTCCTTGAGGCCTATCTTCGGCACATATGGTTCATATTTAGCGACTCTATTGAACTTCCTCCAGTTAGTAGGATGGACAGCCTTCGAGCTCAAGGTCATGAGCGATTCAGCATCCTTGATCCTCGGGGGAGATCAGTTCAGGATCCTTTGGCTCGTCCTCTTCTCACTGATAGTCCTGATGTTAGCGATAGGAGGGCCCTTAGCGTTCGTCAGGAAATGGATAGAGAGGTTCGCCGTCTGGCTCGTCCTCCTATCTACGATATGGATAACTTACCAGGCCTTCACATCGGAGGTGAGGTCTCATGGGACTGGGGAGCTCCCTATCACGCTAGCTTTAGATTTAGTCATAGCGATGCCGATCTCCTGGATGCCCCTAGTCTCGGATTACAACAGGTTCAGCGTGAGGGAGAGGTCGAGTTTCTTGGGCACTCTCATAGGATATACAGTTGCTAATACGTGGTTCTACTTCTTGGGAGCTACTTTAGCCGCTATCTCCGGACAGGAATTCATCGCAGCATCTATACTCAGCTTATACTTGGGTGGGGTCGCTTTAATCGCGATACTCGTGGATGAGACCGATAACGCTTACGCTGACGTGTACTCTTCCGCTGTCTCCCTGCAGAACATATTCCCGAGGCTCAGGCAGTGGAAGATAATAGTCCCCGTGATATTTGTATCCGCTTTGATAGCTTTCTTCGTGCCCCTATCCAACTACGAGTGGTTCCTCCTCATGATAGGGGCTTCCTTCATCCCCCTCTTCGGTGTCGTCATCTCGGAATATTTCTTAGTGAGGAGGAGGGACATCGAGCTCGAGGAGTTCTACGAGAGAGCCCCTAAGTTAGTCAAGAGATCCGTCTTTTCTTGGTCGATAGGGCTCATAGTCTACAGCATGATAGCTATATACTTCCCCGACCTCGGGGCTAGCGTGCCCTCCTTCCTCTCATCCCTCCTCGCTCAATACGCTTTAGGGAGGTGGAAGCTTGGTGTGGATAGATCTTAAGAGGGTCCCAGTCGCTCTCACGATAGCTGGGAGTGATTCAGGCGGGGGAGCAGGTATACAAGCGGATCTAAAGACTTTCGCAGCATTGGGCGTTCACGGAACGGTTGCCATAACGTCTATAACAGCTCAGAACACTAGAGAGGTTAGAGCAGTCCAAGATGTGAGTGTCGATGTGATTAGAGCTCAGATAGAGGCTGTAGTCAGTGATATAGGCGTAGATGCAGCTAAGACAGGTATGTTGCATACCTCTGAGATAATAGAAGCTGTCTCTGAAGAAGTAGATGAGTATAAGATCCCCTTAGTCGTTGACCCCGTCATGATAGCGAAGAGCGGAGCTCCTCTACTTAGAGAGGACGCTATAGGATCTTTGATCAGGAAGCTGCTTCCAATAGCTAAGGTAGTGACTCCTAACGCTAGGGAAGCTGAAGTCCTAACTGGTATGAGGATAGGGGGCGTTGAAGACGCTAAGAGAGCTGCTAAGCTCATAGCTGATATGGGGCCCGAGGGAGTGATAGTGAAAGGAGGCCATATAGAGGGGAGCGAGAGCATCGATATCCTCTTCTACGAGGGGGATTTCATGGAGCTAAGGGCCCCTAGATTGGAGAGCAGGAACACTCACGGTACTGGATGCTCTTTCTCAGCTGCGATAACTGCTGAATTAGCTAAAGGGAAGGACCTGAGGGAAGCCTTCAGAGTGGCTAAGGAATTGGTCACTCACGCTATAATGTACGGGATACCCGTGGGGAAGGGGCACGGGCCACTCAACCCCATGGCCTCTCTCTACAATGAATCTGAGAGATACGCTACAGTGATGAATGTAGTTGAAGCAGTCAGGATACTCGAGGGAATAGAGGATGCCAGGAAGATAGCTCCGGAGGTCGGGATCAATATAGCTATGAGCCTCCCGTACGCTAGAAGTTCATACGATATCGCTGCTGTCCCTGGGAGGATCCATTTAGTGGGGAGGAAGCTCAAAGCCACTTCCTACCCGGAGTTCGGTGCGAGCGATCACTTAGCTAGGTACATCCTCACATCGAGGCTCTACGATCGGGAGATAAGGGCAGCTATGAATATAGCTTACAGCGATGAGAACTTGGAGAAGCTCGAGAGTATGGGGCTGAGGGTCTCGTGGTACGATAGGAGGGAGGAGCCTCCCGAAGTCAAAGCGAGGGAGGGAGCGACGATACCTTGGGGAGTCAGAGTAGCTGTCGAGAGAGTGGGCAGGGTCCCCGATGCCATATTCCACAGAGGGGATTGGGGGAAGGAGCCCATGATAGTCCTCCTCGGGAGGGACGCTCTCTCCTTAGCTCAAGTGGCTAGGGCGATAGCATGAGGATGAGGAAGTTAGTCACAGCTGGAGTCCTATCTGCGTTGGGCGTCGTGATATCCCCCTTCTTGTCCTTCCCTATACTAGCTTTCAAGGTCTACCCAGGGCAGCACTTGATAAACGCGATCTCTGGAGTCCTCTTAGGGCCTTGGTGGGCCGCTCTCATCTCCGTGATAATTGGGACTATTAGGATAGCGATGGGCACTGGGACGATTTTCGCTTACCCCGGGGGTATCCCAGGAGCTCTAGTAGTCGGTTTCTTCTCTTGGTTACTCAAGAAGTTGAGGATGAGGGAGGAGCTAGCGGCACTCTCAGAGCCTCTAGGCACTGTCTTCATAGGTGGGACTATAGCGACCCTCATAGTAGCTCCTTTAGTCGGTAGATCGCTCCTCCTCACGGCCACTTGGGTGACATGGGCGATGAGTTCAGTTCCGGGTAGTATAGTTGGCTACTTAGTCCTGGAGGGGTTGAGGAAGATTGGAATTAAGGATGCGATATGAACTCCTAGTGGGGAAGAGGACCCTCATAATCGGTGGGCTCAGGAGCGGGAAGACGAAGTTGACAGCTGAGATAGTGAGGGGCTTGATGGGTCAAATAGGGAGCTTGACTTTGATGGATTTCGCCCCGGGGAGGGGAGGAGTGGGCCTCCCCCTCTCGAATTACATGAGTGTAGAGAATTGCGAGAGGCCAGAGGGCTTGCACGCTCCCAGGATCGAGGGCAGAAACGCTGAAGAAGTTTTAAGGTTGGCTAGGGATAATG
>Ga0197143_1002199_pt1 | contig 14774 bp, 14 predicted proteins | sample GBS70_MetaG_FD_148603 | JGI IMG/M metagenome (GOLD analysis project Ga0197143, IMG submission 148603) | Sediment microbial communities from Great Boiling Springs, Gerlach, Nevada, United States - GBS 70_MetaG | ecosystem: Environmental > Aquatic > Thermal springs > Hot (42-90C) > Sediment...
AGGTGATGTTGGAGATTGTGGATGTTTCGGGAGGTTGGTTGGGGGTAGGAATGACCTTTTTCATTTGTTTTTAAATTTGGCTTTAATTTCTGGTTTAATTTTTGTAAAACTAAAAACAAAGGGAGGAAGGTAAAATGAAGCATTTAATGGTTATGGGGCTTATATTGCTCTTAGTTTTATCTTTATATTTTGCTTTGTGGGGAATATTTGCTAGTGATGTGTTAGCTGAAGGAGGAACTTGCTGTAATGATCCAAACGCCACATGTTATATAAATTTTGGTCATGTCATTATAATTCAACCGGGCGCATATTATAGCCCTTCATCGTGTCAACCCCAGTGATTTTTTCTGTGGGTGTGCATTAAGCGTGCTCAAATTTTAACAAAATGAGAGAATTATTTATTTTATGTTTAAAAGAAAAAGATTTTTGGTTTTTGGGTTTATATTTTTGTGTTTAATGTTTGTTGGTCTTTATTTTTTGATTGATAATTATATGAAAATGAGATTTTTCAAAGGGCAGATTTTACTTGGCGAAGTTGTGATACAGGATGATTCGTTAGGAGAAGTTGAGGGCATAATTTGCCTTGGGCGTTATCTTATACTGAATGATAGAAAACCTCTTGGTAGTAGAGGGAAAATTCAAGTTTATGATAGGGGTAATTATAATTTGGTTGCTTCAATTGGTAAAGAGGGTTCTGGTCCTGGAGAGATTAGAAGTGCTGTAGCTTTAAATTATATCCCAGGTGATGAATTCAGATTTAGTATTTTTGATGTGTCATTGAATCGCCTGACAATTTATTCCTTAATAGACGGTATGTGTAAGGTTGATAAGGTAATATCATTTGAAGGAGCTGGAAATTATTATGCTCATGTTATCAATGATTCTATTATTGGAGTGCTTGATTTTTTAAGCGATGGTCGTGTTAGCTTATATAATTTTTCTGGAAAGAAAAAGGAAACATTTGGCGAACTGCTTCCTGGAAGAAAGAGTGGGGTTCCTCTGGATATACATAAGGCAGCTATGCAAGGTAAATTAAAAGTAAGCCCAAATAGTTTATATTGTATTTTAAACGCAACATTTTCTGATTTTATTGATGTATATAAGGATAAAAAGTTGGAAAAAAGATTTCATGGTCCTTTGAAGGTTTTACCGCGATATAAAGTTGAATCTTTGCAAGGGTTTCCTGTGATGGCTTTAGACACGAAACGAGCAATCCGAGGTTATATAGACATATTTGTTACAAATGATTATATTTATGCGTTATACTCTGGAACACCTTTTAAAAGACATAGTGGGGGTAAGTTAATTCATATTTATAGTATTGATGGAAGATTTGTTAAGACATATTTACTTGATCGTGAAGTTTTTGGGATAACTTTGGATCCAAATACGGGAGAAATTTTTGGAATTGATAAATCGCTGACCAAAATAATAAGGTTTAAAGTTTCTGCTTTTAAGCGATAGAGTTAATTCAACGCTTTTGGGTTTCCTTGAAAAGAATGGTTATGATAAATCCATATTGTTTAAACTTGACACGATAAAATTTAGGCTTCCGCCAAAAGTTGATGTGTTATCTTTATTTGTCGATGAAGGAAGGATTATTTATACTTATGCTTTAAATTCAAATAGTTATAAGAATTTGGATTTATTTTATCGTAAAATTTTGCGATATGTTAATGATGAGAACTCGTTGCGTTAAGGAATAGTTGTGAGGTTTAAGGTTTTAATTTTGTTGCTTTTTTTCTTTGCTTGTTCAGTTAAGGAGGATAAATCTACTGGTAAAGCTTTGGAGCCGGATATTTCATCTTCACCGAGTTGGATGGAGTTAAATGTGAGGGGATCACGCCTTGACTTTCAAGTTGTTGATAGATTTTTAAAGGCGAAGGGTTTACCGGGTAGATTTGAGATAAGTTTAATCACAAGTGAAAGTGAGGGTAAAGAGAGGGTTAGAAGGGTGGAGGAGATTTTATCTGGTGAAGATGTTATGGATGATGTTGTCAGATTCTTTTTATATAACACGATCGCTGACATTTATTTGCGTTTGTCAATTTATAGTCCTAAACCCGAGTATTTTGCTCAAGCCGAAAGATACGCAAAGTATGTGATTGATAAGTATGGTGATGACGAAAGGTTCAGGGGTTATATTTGTGTTACTTGGGATAATCTCGCATATGTAATAGTTTAACTGAAAGATTTGACGAGGCGTTAAAGATTTGGGAGGATTTGATTGATAGATACAGTGACATAGTTGAAAGTCCTGATTATAGGAATTGGTTTGGGGTTCAATGTTTGTTTTCAGTTTCTGGCGCGCTTAACAGGATATGTGGTGATAATTTTAATGATAAGTTATATGATAAGGCGGTTTCTTTTTTGGGGGATTTCAACGGTAAGAAATGATGAGGTTGGTCTTTTTGCGGATATGTTGTTATATGAATATTATTTCAAATTGGGCAAGCGGGATTTAGCTGAGGGAAAGTTTAAGATAGTTGAGACAAAGATTGCCAATTATAACAATCCGAGCATATATAATTTTTGGAAAGGATTGCAGAATAGTATCAAGAGATGGGAGAATTTGAAGAAAGGGATATAGGACTTGATAAAGAAAATTTTCATATATTTTTTCGTTTTTTGAGTTTGTTTTAGGCTTGATGCTTTTGTTTGGAATTGTGGATGTTTTGGAAGGTTGGTTGGGGGTAGAAATGATGTTTTACATTTATTTTTGAATTTTGCTTTGATTTCTTGTTTAATTTTTATAAAACTAAAAACAAAAGGAGAAAAGTAAAATGAAGAAGGTTATTTTTCCATTTTTGATGCTTTTGTTTTTTGCTTTACTCTATTCACAGACAAAGGATGATGATCCCGGAAAACTTTCTCCAATACCAACATTTTATAAAGGTAGGTGGATAGAAATGGGGGTGAGATTAGTACCACGGCTTTGTAATTGGGTTGAGATTACCTTTGGTTTTCCATCGCTTATCCAGATTAGAACAAGATATACTTTTGACCGTTATATTAGCTGGGAATGCGGTTTTGAAGGGCTTGAGTGCATGCTTCGGGCGAAGCGAGAAACAATAGAACATGGAAGATGCGATTAAAAAGAAAAGGGTTAAATGATGATGAAAAGTAAAAAAGCGGTTATTTTTATATTATTGATTTTTCTGTTCTTTTTGTTTGCTCTATCTCGCCTTTTCAATTTTCATTTCATCGTTAGCTTCGGTGGTGAGCAAGATAAAAATGTTAAATTAAGCGAAGTTGTTAAGTTTGTAAAATCAATAAGGATTAAAAACAACGGCAAAGATTTCTTGGATTATGATATCGTTCAAAGTATTGCTTATATTGATAGTTTTTTGGTTATATGCAATAGATCGCAGGGGAAAATATGGGTATTAGATAGTTCGGGTAATGTTTTAAGGATATTTGGTGGAGTAGGGTCTGGACCTGGCGAATTTAAAGCGATTCAAGGATTTGATTTATCAAAGGATGGTCTGATTTATATTTATGATCATATAAACGCGAGATTTACAGTTTATAATTTGAGGGGGGAGTTGGTAAAAGTTTTTCAATTTTCTGAACCCGGCTTGATAATTAAGCATATTGCAGTTGATGATTCTGGAAGGATATTTGTCCATCATCCGCCTTCGGCAAGACATGAGTATTCTGGTTTTCTAACTTTGATTTATGATGATGGTAAAGTTAAAGAAACATATACTGAGGATATTGATTGGGGATATCAAAGCTACTTTTATAGAGGTTTCCTAGGGGGTGATTTGATAATTTCGTCGGGTTATGTAGTTGAGGCAAACGATTTTACTGGCGTGACCTTGCATAAGGTAGATTCAAAGGAGAAAATTAATTTTGAGAAACCGAAGGGATTATGGAGTGAGATCAAGAGATTAAGGACTTATTCTGTTGATACCTTGGAAAAGGCGTATGATGCTAGATTATGGGGGCTGATTGAACACTCTGGTGTGGTTATGGTTCATTATTACAGTTCTAAGAAGAAGATGCCTAAGGGAAGTTATGGATATTTTCTTTTATACAACCTTGATGGTCGTTACCTTGGTAAGGTTGTTGTTGATTTGCCTGTGATTATGCACAGGGGAGATTTGAGGTATTTGGTAGTAATTGAACCCAACATACAAGATTCCAAATTGGATGAAAAGGTGCCATATGTTTTTAATATCTATGAGTGGGATTTGGCAAAGTTGGGTGTTGCTGTGGCGACTTTAAGGAGGTAGATTTCAGGGTTGGGTTATATATGTGAGCGGTGGTTAATTCTATTAAGTAGATTTTTGTTTTTGAATCCCATGGTATTTAAATTTTTGCAAGGTTTGGAAATTAAAGTTTAGCTTTGAAATGGGTGTAATTTTAAGTTTTCCAGCGGGTAGAAAAGTTTTTGATGTGCGAGAGGAGATAAAGAGTAGGATAGAGCGTGGGGAGTTTAAGAGTTTTATTTATATTGTGCCGACAAGGAGGAAGATAAGGGAGTTGCAAAGGGAATTTTTAAGTTATGCGCCAGGGAACATTGCTCCTGAATTAAACCTTTTTACGCTTGAATTATTCGCAAGGAAATTGTATTTCAGTTCGGGTGTTGAAAAGCCTAAGCGTCTTATATCGGAGACAATTCAAGGGCTTGTTTTTCAAATGGTAATAGATAGTGTGATTGAGCAACTTGAATATTTTAAACCACCTGGGACAGGAAATGAGCTTCCAAAAGGAACAGTGAATAAGTTGATTGATACGATAGTTGGATTAAAAGAGGATGGGATTTATCCAAAGGATTTGTTGGAACAAATTGACAATGTTCGGAGAGGGGAAGATAGGGTAAAGCTTAAAGACATCGCTTTGATATATGAAAAATATGAGGGTCTTTTGCTTAGCAATTCGTTTGTAGATGTGCCGGGGATTTTCAAAGAATTGAACAATATCTTGACGATTGAAAATGCGAATTTAATTTTTAGGAATGCTTTTTTTGAAGTTGATTCGGTTTTCATTGATGGTTTTTCCGTTTTTCGCCTTCCGGAGATAAACTTGATAAAGATGCTCACAAAGGTTGATGGTTTAAGGATTGTGATTTTGTTTGATTATTTTGAGAAAAACAATAATCTTTTCGGTCATCTTGACGAATGTTATAATAAATTTCTTGATGCTGGTTTTGAAAAGCTTGAGGTAAAGCCGAAGACGGAAAATGATAAATTCGCAAAGTATTTAAACAAGTATCTTTTCAATTATATTGGTTTGAAGTTTGATAAGTATAATGCGAAGGATTTTGTCACCTTAATTGAAGCCAAGGACAGGGTAGATGAGGTGAAGACGATAGCTCGTTTGATTAAGAGCATAGTCAATGAAAGGTCCGATATTGATTTAAGCAAAATTTGTGTTGCGACTTACCGACCTGAAAAATATACGAATCTTTTCAGGGAGATTTTTCCTATTTATGGGATTCCAGCAAATATAACTGATAGGTTTTATCTTGAAAGGTCGCCTTTAGTTTCCGCGATAATTTCTCTTCTTGATATACCTGCAAATGATTACGCAATAGGTGGGATTGTTAAGGTTTTGATGAGCTCATATTTTGATTTTTGTGCTGGGACGGGGCGTGAGCTCAAGCCAGATAACATTTATTCTGCATCAAAGGAATTGAAGATAAAAAGCGGTCGTGAGTTTTGGAAGGAACGAGTTGAGAGGAGAATTGATTTTATAAAGGCGAAACTTGATGTGACAAGCGACGAAGATGAATATAACCAGCTCGTGCGCGAGTTAAATCTATTTAATGAAGCACTTCTTGATTTTGAGGGGCTTATGAAAATAGTGGATAAATTTTCCGCCGAGATGATGACACCTTCTGAATTTAAGGAGAGGTTGAGGGAAGTTTTGAGATTGTTAAGGGTTGAGGAGCAAATTTTGAAATTTCCGAGAAGTGTGGCTGTACACGATGAAATTGAAAGGGATGCGCGGGCTTATCAGAAGTTTATTGAAGTCGTTGATGAAGTCCTTGAGGTTTTTGAATTCAATATGAAAAGACGGGAAAGGTACAAGTTTAATTTTTATGTTGACTTGATAAAGAAGGCAATTTCAAGGGTAAGATACAATATAAGGCAAAAGTATGGTTATGGCGTTTATGTGACGGCACTTGAAGAGACAAGAGGTTTGAATTTTGATGTTATGATAATTGCTGGGCTTGTTGATACGGAGTTTCCATCTGTGTATGAGCCAGAGGTATTTTTAAGTGAAGAGCTTAGAAAAACGGAGTGGAGGCATAAGCTTGACGAGCGTTATCTTTTCTATCAGGGTGTTGTAAATTTCAAAACGCATCTTTATTTGACTTATCCGAGGACGGACGGGGAGAACGAACTCGTTAGGTCAAGGTTTATTGACTCTCTTGAACAGGTTGTTGAATTTGAAAAGGTGTCGTCGGATGATTTTGACCGTGGGATTTTTTCAATGCTTGAACTTTATGATAAGTTTGGCAGGTTTTTGAAGTTTGAACTTGGTGAAAGGGGATTTGATTTTGTTGTTGAGAAGTTTCCAAAGCTTGTCGCTGATTATGGAGATAAGATGAGATATATTTTTGATATTTCAAGGGTTAACATAAGCAGAAGCAATTCGCATGATGAAAATTATGCTGAATATAAAGGGATAATTAAAGCAGATTATTATGATGAGAAGATAAAACTTGGGGAACACGAGGAAAGGATTTTTTCAATATCACAGCTTGAGACATATGGTAAGTGTCCTTTCAGATATTTCTCTGAGAGGGTTTTGAATTTGCGAACATTTGAGGAGATAGAGGATCTTTTGACGCCGATTGAAAGAGGTATTTTATATCACGAGGTGCTTTATAAGTTTTACAATAGTTGGGTTGAGCTTGGTTTAAGTATTGCGGAAAATGTTGACAAGGCGAAGGAGTTGATAGTTGAAATTGCTCTTGAAAAGGCGAGCGAATTTGAGATAAACCATCCGCTTTGGGAGGTTGAGGTTGATGAGCTGGTTGAAAATATGAAGAAGTTTATCGATCTGGAGGCAAGTTCTATAGAATATAGGGAATATAAGCCGATTTATTTTGAGGTTGCTTTCGGACCCAAGATCGGAAGTAGAGCGGAGGTAGATGTCAATCTTTCAACGGATAAGCCAATTCAAATAGGGAGGGTGAAAATTCAGGGGAAAATTGATAGGATTGATGTGAAAGGGAATAAGTTTTTGATTTATGATTATAAGACGGGAAGATATGTTCCGACTTTGGATGATTTGGATAGGGGGATACATCTTCAGATTCCGATTTACATTAAAGTTGCTGAGGAAATTTTCAAAGACAGGGGTTATGAGATGGAGGGTGTTGGAGGGGTTAATTATATAGTTCGCGGTGATGTAAGGATTGGGAGAGTTTTGCAGAAGGGGGAAGGGAGGAGAAGCAAAAAAATTTTGGATGAGGAGGAGTATAAGAAAAAGATTGACTTGGCTGTTGAAAAAGTTAATGTTTATGTTGATGGGATTGTTAATGGTAAATTTGGTTTGACATCGCATGATGATAAAATTAGTAAAATTTGTTGGGGTTGTCCTTTCATTGAAATTTGTCGTATAAGTGAGGTTAAATTTGGAATTCAAATAAGAAATTGGGGTTGAGATATGAAAAGTCGGGTCATTTTTGATATTGAGACATCAGGATTTCCAATTGAGGATTTTGATGAGGCACAGTATGAGTATTTGATGAAGTTTGTTGAGGAGGAGGAAACGGAGGAAAGAAGGGAAAGGGAGAGGGCAAAGGTAATAGAGAGATTAAATCTCTATCCGTTGACGGCGCAAGTTGTGGCGATAGGGATGTTGAATGTGGATTCATCGCAAGGGGTTGTGCTTTATCAATCTGACGAGGTTGAAACTTGGGAGATTGAGATTGAGAAGATATTGAACATCTATGCTTCTGAGAACTCAAGAAAGGATAAGGTGAAGGTGAAATTTATTCCTGGAACGGAGAAGGAGATAATTGAAAGGTTTTGGGAGTATATTTCAAGGTTTGAGATTTTTATAACTTTTAACGGGAGAGGTTTTGATTGTCCATTTTTGATGTTGAGGTCTGCGATACTTGGTATAAAGCCGAGTCGTGATTTGATGGAATATAACAGGTTGAGGCGAGAGCCACATATTGATTTGCTTGATGAGTTTACATTTTTTGGGATGATGAGGAAGTTTTCACTTGATTTTTATTGCAAGGTTTTCGGGATAGAAAGTCCAAAGTCGCACGGGATAACTGGGCATGATATAAATAGACTTTTCAGCGAGGGCAAGTTCAGGGATATAGCGCAGTATTGTATGTATGATTTGATAGCCGAGGCGGAGTTATTTTTTAGGTGGGAACAATTTTTGAATCCAAGAAATATAGCGAATGAAAGGGGATTATGAACTTAACGCGAAATCAGGAAAAGGTTTTAGCGTCGCAGAAACATTTATCCATTACTGCGAATGCTGGTTCGGGGAAGACGACGGTTTTGATTGAGAAATATATTCGTGTTCTTGATGATATAGTCAAAGGGTTTTCGCTTGAGAAAATAGCGGATGCGGTTAAAAGTGTTGTTGTGATCACTTTTACTGAGAAAGCAGCAAGCGAGTTGAAAGAGAGGGTGACTTTGGCAATTGAGCGTAGGATTGAAAACGCAAGAGCTGAAAGGAGATGGACAGAGCTAAAAAAGCTTGAAGAGGTAAGGGATGCGATGCCTTCTGCTATAGTTGGGACAATTCATTCTTTCTGTGCGAGGATTTTGCGCGAGTTTGCCGTCACCGCTGGGGTTGATGCTAACTTTGAGATACTTGAAGGGGCTGAAAGAAATCAAGCGATAGGTTTAATCATTGAAAGGAAAATCAAGGATGTTTTCAAAAGAGAGGACGAAAAGGCGAAGAAACTTTTTGAGATAGTTAAAAAGCTCAAAATAGGCGCTTTTTATTCTTTGGTTGAAGATATGATCTCGTCGCGCGAGATAATTGAGAAGATAAAACGGGATATTTATTCAAAGGGTGATGATGAGATAATTTCATACTGGCGGAGCAAAATTTTCAAATATGTTGAAGATGTTTTCAAGGGGAGTCAAATGGTTAAAGTCTTGAGGGGGCTTGTGGGTCATATATTCGCTGGAGATGAAAAGGCGATAATTGCTGGTCAATTTGAAAGTTCGCTTCAAAGTGGTGATGTCAGCGGGGCTTATAGATATTTTTGCAAATTTATGGATGATATTTTCACTGCTAAGGGTGAAGTTTCAAGCAAGCTTAAAAAGGAGATTGAAAGAAAACCTGGACAAGTTCAAAGGCAAATTTATAAGGAGATTGAGCTTGTCAGGAAAGTTTTTTGGGATATAAAGGATTTGAAACTTGATACATTTGATTCGTATTTAGATGATCACAGGCAATATGTTGAGTATGCTCGTTTGTTGCTTTTGCTTTATGATGAGATTAACGATGAGTATGAGAATTTTAAAATTATGAACGGTTACCTTGATTTTGAGGATTTACAGTTGAAGGTCAGCAAGCTCCTTGATGTCCCAGAGGTTCAAGATGAGCTTGCGCGAAGGTTTAGGTATATTATGATTGATGAGTATCAAGATACGAATTATTTACAGTATGAGATTGTTAAAAAGTTGATAGGTGATTTTTCGGGTAAGACGAGACTTTTCGTCGTGGGTGATGAGAAACAAAGTATATACGGTTTTAGGGGTTCAAATGTTGAGGTATTTGACATCACGGCGAACGAGATTTGTTTGAGTGGCGATGGTGAAAAGATAATGCTTGATGAAAGTTTTCGTCTTTTGAGGGGGATAGCTGGTTTTGTCAATGTCGTTTTTGAGAAAATTATGGGTGAAAGGATAAGCATATATGAGGTCTCATATAGCCCGATCGTTGTCGGCAGGGATATAGATGATGACGGCAGAGTTGAGATTCTATTGGTTAAGGATGAGGACGAGAAAGGGGATGAAGAGCGACTTAAAGAAGCGAGGTTCGTCGCAAAAAGGATTCTCGCATTGCTTCAAGATGAAAGTGCTTATGTTTATAAAGATGGTGTGAAACAAGGGATAAAGCCGAGGGATATTGCTGTTTTGATAAGGAATAGGAACATTTTGAAACCGATTGAGAGTGCTTTTATTGAGCTTGGCATACCTTACATTGTTTCAAGCGGGATTGGTTTTTATCAAACGCAGGAGATTTACGATTTTATAAATTATTTGAAGTTCCTTGTTAACACTAATGATGATGTTGCTTTGGTTGGGATTTTGCGATCGCCATTTTTTGGGATAAGCGATATTGAAATTTTTAGGATTTCGGTTTATGGTAGAGGTGAAAGTTTTTGGGATAAGGTGAGAAGTTTCGCTACCCGAGTTGATGACCCGTTGCCGTCCGAGGGACTTAAAAGGGCGGTAAATTTGCTTGAGGAAGATTTAAAAGTTGCAAATAAAGTGTCAATCCCGTCTTTAATCCAAAGGATAATTTTGAATACATCTTACAATGGTTCTGTCCTTCCCATGAGGCGCGGGGAACAGATAGTCGCAAATGTTCAAAAGCTCATTGAAGTTGCACGCGGGTTTGAATCAAGGGGTTTAAATAATCTTTATGATTTCGTTGAACAGTTAAGAGTTCTTTCCGGGGAATATTTTCGTGAGGGTCAGGCGAGTGTTGAGCCTGGAATTGATGCGGTTCAGATAATGACGATCCACGCTGCTAAAGGGCTTGAGTTTCCAGTTGTCGTTTTGCCTTTCCTCGGGGAAGAGGTCAAGAAAAAGAAAGGAAGGAATTTTAACTTTGATGTGGATTATGGGATTGGTTTTAATTATGAAGAGGTGAAAGATTTGCCGATAAGCGTTGTCCATCGCTTAATCAGGGAACATAAAGAAATTGCTGAAGAGAAAAGAGTTCTTTATGTGGGGATGACAAGGGCGAGGGATATTTTGATTCTTTCTGGGGTTTATGGTGAAGGGAATAAAGAAACATACTTGAATTGGATTTTGAATGCACTTGACATAAAAGGTAAAGAGGATATAATCAATGATTTTGAAGTTAAGACGAAATTGATGTTTAAAGGTGGGGTTGAACTGCAGGATTATAGCGTGAAGGTTAAAATTTTTAGACATGGGCGCGATTTTGTTGAGGATGTTGTTTATTCTCCAGAGGTTAAGATTGATGTTGGGATTGATGAGGGGAAAATCTTTATAAAACCGCTTGAATCAAAACCGTATGGTGAATTTTTCAGTGCAACGCAACTTCAAACTTTTGCTCTTTGTCCGATGAAGTTTTATTTAAAGTTCCGGCTCGGTTTGCCTGAACCAAAGCGAGAATTTGTCTTTGATGAGGAGTTTGAAGATATAACAGCACCGCCTTATGAGGACGACTTTAAAGATGAGATAGTTGGAACTGTTAAGGGTAGAATCGTGCATCAAGTGCTTGAGAAATTAAAAGTTGGGATTGATGACGATAGATTGATTGAATTGGTGCGTTCGGTTATATATCAGAATGGAATTTCAAGTGAGAAGAAATCAAAAGTGCTTGAGGAGTTCGTCTTTGATGAGGTTAAAAGGGTCTTGAGTTCAGATTTTGGGCGAAGGATTTTCTCTGCAGACGAACATCACAGTGAGTATGGGATAAGCATGAAGTTTGGTGATAGTTATCTTATGGGTCGAATTGATAGGTTGTATAAAGTTGACGGTCAATGGGAGATAGTTGATTTTAAGACGGATGATGTGAGCGTTGAGGAGATTCAGAGGAAGCGTGTTGAGTATGAGGTTCAACTTGGAGTTTATGCTTATCTTCTCAGTAGAATTTATCCGCATCAGAAAAGTTTTCGCTCTTATATTTTGTTCACGAAATTTCCTGATTTACCAATTGAGGTTTTGCACACTTATGAGACGCTTGAAGAGTTTAAGGTTAAGATTGAGGATATGATTTCGCAGATAAAGAGAATAGACCTTGATGTGCGTTCTTCAATATCGTCTGATTTCAAGGAGCATTGCAAGATATGTGGCTATTTTGTAAATGGAAGGTGTATCGGTAGGGAGCTATGACCTATCTTTTGTTGATTTATCTTTCTGAAAACAGGCGGATAAAAGTTGGGCGACTTGGGTTGATTGATTTTTTCGCTGGCTTTTATGTTTATGTTGGTTCTGCAAAGTTTGGGGTTGATAGAAGAGTTAAGAGGCATTTAAGTCGGGAGAAAAAGTTATTTTGGCACATTGATTATCTTTTATCTGTAGATGGTTGTGATGTGATAAATGTTTTTTCTACTGATGCTGAGATTGAGCATAGAGTTGTAAAAAATTTTTTGGATGCTGGATTTAGAGTTGTGCGGGGTTTTGGCAGTTCTGATTGTGATTGTTTGGGTCATTTGTTTTATGTTGAGGATATGAAGAAGTTTGAGGATGTAGTTTCAAGGGATTTTGTTGTGTTTTTGTGAAATTTTTGAGAAATTAGAAAAAAGTAATGAGGTGATTATGACAACTGAGGAAATAGAGAAGGAGCTTGAGGAGATTTACAAAGAGCTAATGAAGTGGGAAGGTGCAAGGGGACCATTTACTGAGCGTGAGGTAAGGCGAAGGGAATTGATTTTGATGAAACAGCAAGTTTTATACCTTATGGGGGATGCAATACTTTCAAAGGATGAGAAGAAAGAAGCGTTTGCTTTTGATTTATACAAGGTAATAGATGGCTATTTGAAAGAAATTCAACGAGATGTTTAGTTTGGTTTTATTTTTCAGTTAGGATAAATTTATAAGTGAAAATAAGGAAAGCCGATGAGTGAGAAAGATTTTATGGGTGGGAAGATCAAACAAAAGACAACGAAGCACGGTTTTATTTTTGCTTGTACCGATAAGAGTGAAAAAGATATGCTGAAAAATTTGGTTTTCGCAACGAATAAAATTTATGCTCACAAGGTGTTAGCGGTAAAGAAAGGGGACTTTTTGTTCCTTTACAACCTTGATACAGACGCTCTCTATGGAACTTTCGTTGCAAAAGAAGAAGGAACTTACAATCCACATTTGCACCTTTTTAATGGCAGGTATCCCTATTATGTGCAGGTTGAACCAGTTGGTGAGATAAAGAGTATAAAAAATGCGAGTAAGGTCTTGGCAAAGTTTGGAATTTCTTGGAGGGATATATTAACTGAAAAAGGAGTTGAAGTTTTGAGGTCATTTTTAGATAGTTCAGCGATTTTTTTGGAGAGCAATGATAAGTCAAAATTAATTGATGAAAATTACCGCCCGCCCATTTTTTCAACAACCCTTTGGGACTATCATAAGCAAAGCTATGGTGATACGCCAAAAGGTAACAACAAATATCCCGGGGTGACACCAGCTTTTATAATCTATAATCTAATACATAGATACACTGAGCCGGGAGATCTTGTTTGTGATCCTATGGCTGGCTCGGGCACGACAATTGATGTTTGTAAAGAAGAAGGTCGGCGCGTTGTTGCTTTTGACATCGTTCCAACAAGACCAGATATAATTCAAGCGGACGCAAGAAGTTTACCACTGGAAGATAATTCAGTTGATATGATATTTGTTGATTCACCTTATGGAGATAACATAAAATATAACGACCATCCTCTTAACATTGGTAACATCCCAGCCACTGATGAAAAATTTTTTGACGAGCTTGAGAAAGTCATAGTTGAATGTTATAGGGTGCTGAAGGAGGGCAAGATTCTTGCATGGCTAATTGGTGACCAATGGGCAAAAGGGATTTTTGTGCCTGTGGGTTTTAAAGTTTATGAGCGATTAACAAAATACTTTGAACCTGTTGATATCATCTGTGTTGTTCGCAGGAATCAATCTTCAAACACACCATTTTGGCACAGTAAAGCAATACAGCACAACTTTTACTTGAGGGGATTTAAATATCTTATAATTGTTAGAAAATCGGGGGAGAAAAGAACGGTAAAGGATTTGAAGGTTAAATGGAATTATTATGAAAGGTAAGAATAAAAAAAGAAGTAATACAAAAACGGGCATTGAATCTATTAGGCAGTATATAAGAGAGCAAGTTAAAATCAGAGGGATAGAACATTTATCTGATATTTTGAAAGAGGCGAAAGATAGTTATAGCGAAGAAATCCAAAAATATGGCAAGGATGTAGAACAATCTTGGAAACCCTTCAAGGGTAATTTATTGGAAGAAATTATTCTTGAAGCAATTTTAGATGAAGTTGATAAGCTAGGTTTGAAAGTTATTCGTGGAAAGGATTTAGAAAAACGGAAAGAGGATACCTTAGGTGAGTGTTTGGGGAATGTCAAGAGAAGCATTGTTGTTGATTATGGAGAGTTTGGGATGCATTTACCAGATGCGGATTTGATTATTTACGATCCGAGATATTGCAAAGCAGTTGCTATAATTTCATCAAAAGCAAGTTTAAGAGAACGCATCGCACAAACAGGTTATTGGAGAATAAAACTTAAAAGTAGTCCAGCCACTAGAAATGTAAAGGTGTTCTTTATAACATTGGATGAGGATGGAGACCTTGTTGTTAAGAAGCCCACAAAGAAAAGTAGGGCTATAGCTGAAGTTGATACTGACGGAACTTTCGTTATAACTTTGAGGGAAATTCAGGAAAGCGGTAAAGTCAAGATGATAGATAAGTTACTTGATGCTTTAAAAGATTTACTGGTTTGATTTTTTCACCTTTTAAAATTTCCCACTATCAGTTCTGCGTCAAATGTTAGGGGTTCTATTTGCACGGTGATATGTTCAATGTTTGAGTTTTCCTTTATCGTGTTTTCAATCTCGTTTATCAATCTTCTTAATTT
>Ga0197143_1002200_pt1 | contig 14767 bp, 12 predicted proteins | sample GBS70_MetaG_FD_148603 | JGI IMG/M metagenome (GOLD analysis project Ga0197143, IMG submission 148603) | Sediment microbial communities from Great Boiling Springs, Gerlach, Nevada, United States - GBS 70_MetaG | ecosystem: Environmental > Aquatic > Thermal springs > Hot (42-90C) > Sediment...
CAACGCTCTTATGTTGAAGTCCAGTCGCTTTTAGCTCCCTTTGCATTCTTGAGCCTCGTTTGTGTTTTATGTGCCACCGTGAGCGAACCTGGAGCTTCCGAGGAACACAGGGACACCTTAATGCAATCCGTTATTCGTCTCCTCACCGTTGATAGAGACTTGAAGAAAGGTGTTGAGCTTGCGAGGAGGGCTGTTGAGCTATATCCAGATAACCCTCACACGCATGAATGGCTTGCTTATGGGTTGGCAGGGCTATGCATGTTTGACGAAGCTTTAACACATTACAGGATGGCAGTGAAGTTAAGAGGTGGTTTGCCGAAGTTAAGCGCTGCATGGTTGCCACCAAACACTTGTGATGAAGTGATAGAATTGCTCAGCGCACCAAAGGAGGAGATAAACCTTTGGCATGGCGAAAGTGTTTTCAAAGCTGTTTTCATTGCTACACCGTGTTTTCCACCTTTGCCTATCTGGCGTGACCCCAAGTTCCTTGAGCAATACAACCAGACAATCGTCCTCTACAGGTATGTTGATGATGGGCATTGGGAGGCTGTTGTGCGTGTTTACTTTAAGACACGCACGCTTAGTAGCATAGGTGGTGATTGGCTTGAGGATGCAAAATCTGTTGCACTTGCATTCGCTTTGGTAACGGGATGTAGCTACCTTAAAGCTAACTTGCTTCCCGTTGAGGCTCCCCCAATAAGCGTTTGGCTGAGCGAGCACGGGGAGCCAAACATAATCAGCGATGTTGGTCACATTTATTGGAGAGGTATCAAGCCGAAGAGGGAGCTCGCACAATGGCTTATTGAAGTTGCACACGAATATGGGCATCACGCCTTCATAGCTTTGGGTCCATTTGAAGGGGAGCATGAACGCTACTGTGGTGGCATGATGAGTGAACGCCTAAACTCTGTGTGGCTGCTTGAGATGATTGAACACGGTAAGCTTGACTTACCTCCCAAAGCAGGATTGGACAAACTGCGTGTAGCACTAAAAGCATATGTGTTAGAGCAGTTCAGCAAGGACATGTTCTCCTTCCTCAACTGGTTGCATGAAGTGGGTGAGGGTCAAAGGATGGAGAGGATGAGCATGCGTTCTTTCCTTGGCATGGTTGAATTCATTGAGCGCAATTACTCAAGCCAAGCTTTGGTTGAGGTTTTAAAAAAGTGCGCTTCAGAAGATGTGAGGTCGTTTTTGAAATCGTTCGGTGATTTTGTGAAGGGAGCGCTAAATGAAGGGCTACGCATGCCCTTAAGATGCCTTTTCGTAGCTCAATCAGGTGAAGAGAAAGCATCGTTTATGGTAGATGTAGATGGCTCTGAAGGGTTTTCGGTCATGTTGCCAAGCGTCATCACCGTGCCAGTTTGGATGCCATCTGGGACCGTTGATTTTGAACTACGTGCAGATGGATGCGAGGATGTGAAGGCTAATGTTTCAATTGATGGGGAGGGAGTAGCTGTCGTAATGCGCAGGGATGATGGATTAAGCATTCGTTTTCGTGCGCGTGGTTACAAGGAAGGATGGCATGTGTTATCAATACGGCTTTTGGGCGAAGGGACGGTAGCTGTAAACCACCTCCATATGCGTTTATTGGAGCAAGAGGGATGATGGAGGCATGGTTGAGCATAAAAGTTTCATGAACATGCGTTGGGAGATGAAAACGGTTGACGAAAGTGATGTTGAGCGCCTCTCAACAGTTTTGGGGCTACCGAAGTTAGTAGCGAGGGTTTTATGCTCTCGTGGCTTCAGTGAACCATCTTCTGCGTTGGAGTTTATGAAGCCATCAATTGAAAGGCTACATGACCCATTCCTTATGGCTGATATGGACTTAGCTGTCAAACGCATAATTTCGGCACTGCGCAACCGTGAAGTCATTCTCATACATGGCGATTACGATGCTGATGGGATATGTGCAACTGCGCTCCTCTCAAGCAAGCTCTCACAATGGGGTTCAAAGGTCTATTGGTTCATCCCAGACAGGTTTGTTGATGGTTATGGAGTGAGCATGAGGGCTATTAATGCAGCCAGAAGCGTTGGGGCAACGCTCATGATAACTTGTGATTGTGGGATAACCTCTTACAAGGAGGTTGAGTATGCGAGATCGCTCGGGATTGATACAGTCATCGTTGACCATCACTCACCAAAGGGCTTCCTCCCGAATGCTGTCGCCATCCTTAACCCTAAGAGGTTAGATTGCAAATACCCTTTCAAGGAACTTTCGGCTACTGGCGTTGCATTGAAGCTTTTATGTGCTATCGCTGATGAGGGGAAGTTTGAAAGCCCTCTTGATGATGAGCTGTGCCTTGATTTGGTTGGGATTGCAACCATTGCAGATGTAGTCCCACTTGTAGATGAGAACAGGTCGCTTGCGTGGCATGGTTTAAATGCGCTTTCGAAGCGCTCAAGGGTTGGCTTGCGGAAGCTTATGGAGTGTGCTGGGCTTCGCTCAAGCAGGATAACGGGTGCTCATGTTTCGTTCATCATAGCTCCGAGACTTAATGCCCCGGGAAGGCTTGAAGACGCAAGGGATGCCTTAAGGTTGCTGTTGGCGAGGAACGAAACAGAAGCCGAAGCATTGGCAGTAAGACTTGACGAGTTGAACAGGGAAAGACAAGACGAGGAAGAACGTGTCCTTGAGGAAGCTCTTGAGCTTGTGGCAGAAAGAGTTGACCTAAGCAGTGATTTAGTCATTGTGCTTTCAAGTCATAGATGGCATCAAGGTGTCATCGGGATAGTTGCAAGCAGGCTTGTTGAGCTCTTTCATCGCCCAACAATACTCATATCCGTTGAAGGGGAAACTGGAAAGGGTTCTTGCAGAAGCATTCAAGGGTTCGACATCGCTATGGCTCTTGATTCTTGTAGCAACCTCCTTGTAAGCTATGGTGGGCATCAAATGGCTGCTGGGTTGGTCATACGGGAAGAGAACATAGAGAAGCTGCGTTTCGCTATAAATGAGATAGCTCGTCACTGGCTCAGCGAAAATGAGCTTACGGCAAAGCTCAATATTGATGCACAAGTTCATCCCAACGAGCTTTCTTTAGATGTGGCTCACAAGATGATGTTATTTGAGCCTTGTGGATGCGGTAACCCAAAGCCAACGCTTGCTTTGTTTGGTGTCAAAGTCATTGAGAGCAACATACATGGTAGCGGAGGGAAACACCTGCGCATATTGGCTGAAGCGTATGGGACAGAGCTTGAGTTTGTTGGTTACCGTATGAGCCATATGGTTGATACACTTACAGCAGGGCATTCAATTGACCTTTGCTTTACGCTTGGAATACCGCATTCGGATCCATCAAAGCTATCGCTTCAGATAAAGGCTTTGCGTCATCACTCAGATCGGTAGCATTGAGAATTGCGCAGCTTGGGGTGCAAAAGAGGTGTCGGAAAACTTACCGGACAGATTGCCTCAAACAAGCGATAGTGTAGGCAGTGTTTTTCGCCAACCGGCGCCAAGGACATATCGTGTTGAAGGGATAGTGCTGCGCGTCATACCGTATGGTGAAAAGGATCGCATACTTACAATTTACACGCGCCAGATGGGCAAGCTGAATGCTATAGCGAAAGGTTCAAGGAATCCATTGACGAGGCTTGCACCAGCAACACAGCTCTTTACGCATGCGCATTACTTCCTCGCACAGGGTAAAACACTTGAGGTTGTAACGCAGGTGCGCATCATTGAAGTTTTTGAGAGGCTGCGCAAGGATGTTGAGATGATGGTTGTGTGCGCACAGTGCTGTGAGATGCTTAGCAAGAGTGTCCCGGATGGAGAAGCAGATCCTGCTCTGTTTGATGACTTACTCTCCGCACTCCGTATAGCCAACAAAGGCGTTGATGCAGACTTGCTTTTAGCAGCTTTCATTAGCAGGTTGCTCAAGCGCTTGGGCTATATGCCACAAGTTAGCTTTTGCGTTGGCTGTGGTTCTCGTATACTTGATGATGAAGTGCACTTATCCATAGCGCAGGGTGGAACGCTTTGCAAGGATTGTGCTAATAGGAAAGGGTTTGATGTCAAGCTGAGCAAAGGCGAGATTGCATTGATAATTAATTCACTGCGCTTTGGGCTTTATGCTGTGACACGCACAAAACTGCATGGCATCTCAGCTACAAAGGTGAGTGACTGCTTGACGCTGTTTTGGCAGTATCAGTTTCAAACGCAACTGCAATCAGTCAAGGTGCGCCAGCAACTGCATAACTGGTGTAGAGGGAAGGATGTAAGGCAACGAGGTGACAATGAGAATGGCGATAAGGTTTGATGTGTTCACCATCTTTCCCGAATGGTTTGATAGTCCTCTTAAGTGCTCGCTTTTGGGGAAGGCTATTGAGAAAGGAATTGTTGAAGTGCATTGCCACAACATACGTGATTACGCTCTTGATAAACATAAGGTCGTTGACGACTATCCATATGGTGGCGGTGCTGGGATGGTGATGAAACCAGAGCCTTTATTTAGGGCAGTTGAGAGTGTTTTACTTAACTTGCCTGATGAATATGGTGAGCCACCGATCATTTTGCTTTCACCTCAAGGGAGGGTTCTCAACCATGATGTAGTAGTTGAGCTTTCGCGCAAGCGTTGCATCTTCTTGATATGTGGGCATTATGAGGGTGTTGATGAGCGTGTGAGGGAGCATCTCGCTACAGATGAAATATCAATCGGTGATTACGTTCTCTCTGGTGGAGAGCCAGCAGCAATGGTCATCATAGATGCAGTTAGCAGGCATGTCCCTGGTGTGCTGGGAAACGTTGAATCACTTTTGAGCGAATCGTTCTCAGATGGTTTGCTTGAGCATCCACAATACACCCGTCCGAGGGTGTTTCGTGGTTGGGGAGTTCCCGAAGTGCTTCTTTCTGGTGATCATGAAGCGATAAGGAGATGGCGCAGGAAGGAAGCGCTGAAGAGAACGCTCCTGCGCCGTCCAGATTTGCTCTCTAAGGCAAAATTGTCAGACGAGGATTTGAAACTGCTTGAGGAAGTGAAGAAAGAGGTTGGCATTGCATAGTCAAATCAATAGCAAGGACAGGAGGTGAAAAGCGCAATGGGGGTTAAACCCGATTGGTGGATACGAAAGATGGCTCTTGAACACGGCATGATTGAACCATTTGAGGAGAAGCAGGTGAGCAAGGGCGTGATATCCTATGGGCTTTCCTCATACGGGTATGATATGCGCATTGCCGATGAATTCCTCATCTTTACGAACGCCTACTCAACGATTGTGGACCCAAAGAACTTTGATGAGCGTTCGTTTGTCAAGCACAAGGGAGAATACTGCATCATACCGCCAAACTCGTTTGTGCTTGGTCGCTCCATTGAATACTTTCGCATACCGAGGAATGTGATAACGATAACGCTTGGCAAAAGCACATACGCAAGGTGTGGGATCATCGTGAATGTGACCCCATTTGAACCGGAGTGGGAGGGGTATGCAACGCTTGAAATTTCAAACACAACACCTTTGCCAGCGAAGGTGTATGCAGGTGAGGGGATTGCTCAAGTCATCTTCATAGAGGCTGACGGTGTTTGTGAGGTCTCATACGCGGACAAAAAGGGAAGGTATCAAAAGCAACAAACGATCGTGCTTCCGAAGGTTGATTGAGGGCTACTTCAAGTAATGGCTTTTGTTGCAGTGGTTGGTGGTGAACAGTTTTGGGTGGGAATGAATACATCGTTGAGATGCGCTCAATAGTGAAAGACTTTGGGGGCGTAAGGGCGGTTGACCATGTTGACTTGTTTGTCAGGAAGGGGGAAGTGCACGGTCTCGTTGGTGAAAACGGCGCTGGAAAATCAACCTTGATGAAAATACTCGGTGGCGTGTATAGCGATTATGAGGGCGAGATATTCATTGATGGTGTAAAAGTCAGGATACGCTCGCCAAAGGATGCAATCGCTGCTGGCATAGCTGTTATCCATCAGGAGCTAAACCTCGTCCCACAGCTCAGTGTTGCTGAGAACATATTCCTTGGGCGCGAACCAACGAAGGGCATATTCGTTGACTTCGCAAAGATGTTCAACATGGCTAAGGAGCTGTTGTCTCCGTTTGACCCATCAATTGATCCAAGGGCGCGGATCAGTGAGCTCTCCGTAGGTAAACAGCAGCTTGTGGAAATAGCGCGTGCGCTCTCGCTGAAAGCAAGGGTAATCGTCATGGATGAACCTACATCTGCTCTAACAGAAGCCGAGGTTGAAAAGCTGTTTGATGTTATCAGGAGGCTTAAAGCGACTGGAACAACGATAATTTACATCACGCACAAGCTCAGGGAGGTCTTCACCATAACTGACAGGGTTACAGTAATGCGCGATGGTAAGGTAGTTGGGACTGTCAGAACTGCTGATGTTGACCACCGCACACTTGCAAGGATGATGGTCGGACGCGATATTGAAGCTGTTGAGAAGGGTGCTAAGAGGTTAGGCAACATCATACTCAGGGTGCGCAACTTGAGCGTGATCAGCCGTGAAGCATATGGCAAATACATTTTGAGCAACATAAACTTCGCTGTTCGTTCGGGAGAGGTGGTGGGGATATTTGGTTTGATGGGTGCTGGCAGGACGGAGCTTCTGATGACACTTTTCGGTTCACCGCCGGGGATAGTCAAAGGCGAAATTGAAATTGGTGGTAAGCAGGTAAGGATAAGGTCACCAATTGAGGCAATCAGACACGGCATCGGTTTGGTGACAGAAGATAGGAAAGCATCAGGCTTGATACTCATGATGGCAGCGGGGCATAACGCTACATTGCCCATACTGCCCTCGCTATCAGTTATGCAATTCATTCATCGTAGAAGGGAAAGGGAAGTCATAAAGTGGCTTTGGGAGAGGCTACAAATTGTTCCACCGAACCCTGAGATGCCCGCGCAAAACCTAAGTGGAGGAAACCAGCAAAAGGTTGTGCTTGCGAAGTGGCTTGCTATGCGACCGAAACTCCTTTTGCTTGATGAGCCAACGAGAGGTGTTGATGTTGGAGCGCGCGCCGAAATACACAAGTTGATAAGGCAGATGGCGGAAGATGGGACTGGTGTTATTTTTGCCTCCTCTGAATTGCCTGAGGTGCTTACGCTCGCTGACCGAATACTCGTCATGCACTCTGGTCAGCTTGTCCACGAACTCAGGGCAGATGAAGCTACAGAAGAGGAAGTTATGTTTTACGCGAGTGGTGCCCACACATTTGAGCAACACGATTCTGAAGCTACAAATTGAGGTGTTGCTCAAGTGCTTCCAGAGAGGATTAACTCGGTTGAGGAGCTTGAAAATCTGTTAAGCGAGCCAACCGATGGTGTTATCAGCGTTCTATCCGAGCTTGATGGAGACATCATGGTTTTGGGCGTTGGTGGTAAGATGGGTCCGAGCTTGGCTTACATGGCATTGCGGGCTTTCAGAGAAGCTGGAAAACAAAACGAAGTCATCGGTGTCTCTCGCTTCACATCTGCTGAGGTAAGAGAGAAGCTTTCAAAGTGGGGTGTTAAAACGATAGCATGTGACTTGCTCAATGAACAACAGGTTAAGGCACTGCCAGATGTGCAAAACATAGTCTTCATGGTTGGAATGAAGTTTGGCACAACGGGGCAGGAGTGGAAAACATGGGCTATAAACACGATGCTACCCGCAATCGTTTGCAACAGGTTTAGGGAAAGCAACTTTGTTGTCTTTTCAACTGGAAATGTTTATCCGCTGACTCCGGTTGTGCGGGGTGGTTCAACCGAAATTGATTCGCCATCGCCGATCGGTGAATATGCTATGAGTTGTCTTGGAAGGGAACGCATATTTGAATACTTCAGTCGTGAGTATGGCACCCGTGTTGCGATTGTGCGCTTGAACTATGCTGTGGAGCTGCGTTACGGTGTCCTTGTTGATTTGGCAAAGAAGGTGCTCAGTGGCGAAGAGATTGATTTGACGATGGGTGCATTCAATGCAATTTGGCAAGGTGATGCGGTGGCGATGGCATTGCAATGTTTCTCATATGTTAGCAGTCCTCCTTTCATCATCAACATCACTGGTCCAGAGACTGTGAGTGTGAAAAGGGTTTGCGAGGAGTTTGGAAGGCTCATGGGGCGCCAAGTTAAGTTTGTTGGTGAAGAAGCTCCGGATGCCCTCCTTAGCAATGCACAGCTTGCACATATGCTCTTTGGCTATCCGAGGGTCTCAATTAGAAGGATGATGCTCTGGATTTCCGATTGGCTTATGCGTGGCTTTGAGACATGGGATAAGCCAACCCACTTTGAAGAACGAAGTGGACGCTTCTAATGGAGTTGGTGAAGGATGCCACTTGAAGAGGGGTTGAGGAAAGCATTGCAAGATGGCATGGTTATACCAGCATGCCCTTTAGCATTGACGAAGGAACGCAAATGGGATGAGCGCCGTCAAAGGGCGCTTTGTCGCTATTACAGCGATGCTGGTGCAGGTGGCATAGCAGTTGGTGTTCACACAACTCAATTTAAAATCAGGGATGTAGGGTTGTTTCGCCCTCTGCTTGAGTTAATGTCTGAAGAGATGAATCGCTTGGACGAAAGTAGAAGTTTGCCGTTGTTCCGAGTGGCTGGAATATGCGGAGACACAAAACAAGCCGTCAAAGAGGCAACCATCGCAAGTGAGCTTGGCTACCATGCGGGTTTGGTGAGCTTGAGTGCTCTTAAGGACGCAGACGATGAAACACTCATAAACCACTGCAAGGAAGTCTCAAAGGTCATCCCGCTATTTGGCTTCTATCTACAGCCAGCAGTTGGTGGGCGGTTTTTACCGTATTCGTTCTGGAGACGCTTGGCTGAGGAGGTTGAAGAACTCGTCGCCATCAAGATTGCACCATTTAACCGATATCAGACGATTGATGTTGTGCGTGCTATAGCTGAGTCTGGGAGAGTAGATGTGGCGCTCTACACGGGCAATGACGACAATATCATCTTAGACTTGATTACGCCATTTAAGTTCAACGTTGCTGGCAGTGAGGTTGAGTTACATATCGTTGGTGGCTTGCTTGGGCAGTGGGCTGTCTGGACAAGAAAAGCAGTTGAGATATTTGAATGGTGCAAAAGCATCTCAAGGGCTCGTAAAGATGTGCCAATTGAGCTGCTGAGGATTCATGTTCATTTAACCGACGCCAATAGCGCCATCTTTGATTCAGCCAACAATTTCGCAGGTTGCATACCGGGAATCCACGAAGTGCTAAGAAGACAAGGGTTGCTTGAGAGCAATCTTTGCATTGACCCAAACGAAACATTAAGCGAAGGACAGCTTGAGGAGATTGAAAGAGTTTGGAATGCATATCCACATCTTCGCGATGACGAGTTCGTTGCAGAGCATATTGACAAATGGATGAGCTGATGCGCTTTTCTCAAAGCCACCTGCCAGCTTGAGATGGACAAGGGGTGAAGGGAGATTGAGAATTGAGGTAATAGGTGTTGAGCCACCGTGCAGGAAATGCATGGCGCTCCTTGAGAACACAAAGAAGGCGTTGAAGGAACTTGGATTTGAAATTGATGTGGTAAAGCTTGATGCTCTCTCAGATGAAGTGGCTGAGCGTTATGGCATCGTCATAACACCAGCGCTTGCGGTTGATGGCTTCATCATCTCGGAAGGAGTTGTCTTAAGCCCACAGCAAATTGCCTCCATACTCAAAGGTATGATGAAGTGACTCTCAAAATGCTACATCAAGAGCCACTGCAATTGCTTCCTCAAAGCTTACGTTTTAACCTTCGTCATAGCCTTTTAGTGGGCGATACCAGATGTTTCTGAAGCGCACTCTATCACCATGATCTTGAAGGCGCAATGGACCAATAGGTGGATGAGGTTCATACCTTGGCAGTTGGCGATGTGTTGTGCGTCCGTAAAGTGGTGTATGATTGTGGATAACTACACCATTGAAAAGCACAGTGATGTATGCAGGGCGAATCAACCTATCGCCATCAAACCTTGGTGCTTCCCAAATTATATCGTAAACCTGCCACTCGCCCGGTGGACGACAAGCGTTTACAAGCGGTGGATACTGACCGTAGATTGCTCCCGTAGTCCCGTCTGGGTATGTGATGTTGTTATAGCAATCCAAAACTTGGACTTCGTATCGTCCCATCAGGAAAACACCGCTGTTGCTCCTTGCCTGTCCTTCTCCTGAGGATTCTGGTGGCGCTTGCCACTCAATATGCAATTGGCAATCACCGAATTGTTCAATCGTTTCAATGTCGCCAGTTCCGGGGACAACCTCCATGTAGCCGTTCTCAACCTTCCACCTTGCAGGACCTCCATCAACGCAACTCCTCCACTTTGACAAATCCGTCCCGTCAAACAGGATGATAGCATCAGATGGTGGCTCACCTGGTTTTTCCTGTGTGCTGAAAGTGCCCGGGCGAACTACTGGTGGTTGTGGACGGTTGCCATCGTGCACTCGCCACCTTGTTCCCGGAAGGAATGGTGTATCATCGTAGCCTATCTTCGGCATCGCACTTCACCCCCAAAATGCATTTTTCGTCTGCCCCCTCTCATAAGCCAAATTATAACCCCCTTTGATTCTGCATCAAGCTTTATGTCCAAGGCGCTGAGCGCCACCATGGCTTTCGTCTTCTGAATGGTGATTGGAATTTGTTTTTTAACTTCCCTTGCGATTCAAGATGCACCATGCATGCCCTTATGCATCCCATGCCACCACAGATCGCTGATGGGTGATGATAACTCTCCCATGCGTTTCTGCTATATGCCACAAGCGACTTAGCCCGTGAGAAGGCTTCGCCAGCGTTCATTTTTGTCTTCCCTTCAATGAGTTGCGATATGAACTGTTCCGCTTCATCATCAAGGAACGGACTGCACTTTGGAGTGCCAACTTGATAAACGGCGGCGCACTTTGCTTCATCCAATTCGCCCCATTCAATCTCCCTGCCTGCTACCTTGACCTTTACAGTTTTAGTCTTGCTTATTGCTCCTGCTGGACACTCCTCGGCGCAAAGCATACACCTATCACATAAGCCACCTTCAAACAATGGGTCTGGTTCAAGTGGTGCATCAGTGATGATGAAGGCAAAGCGTTGTCTCGGTCCAAACTGAGGTGTGAGAAGCAATTTGCTGTAGCCTATTTCACCCATCCCACATATGAACGCAGCAATGCGAAAATGAAGGAACACATCCGGTTTTGGCATTCCTTCAGCAACTGGCTTACCGACATTGCATCCGAGACGGACACTCGTATTTTGATAAAGCACTGCCTCGTATCCGTGATCCTCAATGAAGTTGCCGACCAACCTGAGCACCATAGGCGCAAACACATCGTTTATACTCGCATAGCCCATCGCAGGATATCCAGCAAAGTATGTTCCCTCCTCAATACCCCTGAGTAACCCACGATGTATTCTGAACCCGAGCCCAATTATCGCTTTTGCGTCTGGGAAGATATATCTTGGGTCGCATTCTTTCGGAGCGCCCTCAAACCTGTCCATTGAGCCAATGCCAACTATGTCAGCACCACACTCTAAGGCGAACCTTTTGACGGCTTCCGAAGTGAGCATTTTTCCCGCCCCCAGAAACACACAATATCAACACCTGCAAGAGCTTTCATTATAATGTCACTGTAGCTATAATGCTATCCGCATGCGCTTTATTGCTTCCTTATCACTTCGCTGGTGCTTCATGTGCGGATTGAAGGTGGAATGCCTAAGATGCGTGTTGATGCATACTTCGGTGTGCAAGCCTTCACTAAGTTAGGGGAATGGTGGAATGAATGTGTAATGAGCTGGCTACCTCCAAATAGAGCAATTTTTGTTACTAAGGAGTGGCTGTCAACATGGTGGAAACATTTTGGGAAGGGATTGCCATTCTTTCTTTGCGTAAGGGGCTTTGATAAGCCAATATGTCTTGCGCCGCTGTTCGTCACGAGGTTGAACGCCCTCGGAAGCGATGTTATCCGTTTCATCGGGAACGGTGTTTCAGATTACGGTGAAGTAGCTGTTGAACCGAGGAAGGGTGTTGATGCCGTAAACGCCTTGATGAATTATCTTGTTTCACACCGTCATCTCTGGGATGCGGTAGAGTTTAGTGACCTCTCTGTTGCTTCGCCTTTTGTCAGTTTAGTTAAAGCGTGGTGCGACGAGTTTGGATGGCGCTTTGGCATCGGATATGAGCTAAGCTATTCCGAGGTTTGCCCTGTGCTCAATTTACCGCAGTCGTTTGAGGAACTTACCGCAACGGTAGATAGCAGTTTGCGCAACACCATTAAGAGGCGTGAGAGGCAAATCAAAAGGCTGTTTGATGTGGAATTCGGTGTCGTCAAAAACGAAGTGGAGAGGCGTGAGGTTGTTGAACAGATGTTCAAGCTCCATACACGACGCTGGCTAAGAAGGTTTCAACCGGGCGTGTTCTCCTTACCCTCGTCAAGGAATTTCCATCGTCATTGGACAAGACTCGCCCTCGAGAGGGGTTGGCTGGGCATACATTTTTTGAAGCTTAATGGAGCTTACGTTGCGGTGCATTATTGCTTCGGATTTGGAAACGCAATGTGCTACTACGGTGGTGGATTTGCGCCTGAGTTTGGAAAATATAGTGTTGGAACAGTTCTCATGGCGCATGTGCTTAGGCACGCTATTGAAGATGGCAAAAACATTTTTGATTTCCTTCGTGGTGGTGAGCGATATAAGCTTTTGTGGGGTGCTGTCCCAATAGCAAACATTAACATTAGGCTGTTTTGGAAGAGAAGCACTCGCTCAACAGCGACTGTCTCATTCATGCGGTTGCGCAGTAAAGTTTTGCAAATCGCAAGATGCATCGGACACAAGCTGAGGTGATGCCAACTTGTGCAAGGTCATCTGTAGGCTGTTAAGCATCGTCATCATCATGCTATGCGTTGGTATACTTACCACGCAGATAGTCCAGTGCAAGTATGTAGCTAAGAAGGCACATAACACAAAACAGCACGAGATGTCGGTTGAAGAGCTTGGTGGAAGAGTCCTCATCATCTCACCACACCCAGATGATGAAGCCCTCGCCTGCGGTGGTTTGATTGCCATCCTTTCAAGGCGAGGTGTTACAACTAAAGTGCTTTTTGTTACCCTTGGCGAAGGCTTCACAATGGCGCTCAAACGTGAGCTACATACACCTTTTGCAAGCCCTGATCAAAGGTTACGCTTCGCGAAGGTGCGTGCTGATGAAGCGAGAAGGGCACTAAGAATCCTCAGCTGCAACGCTGTTAGCTTCCTCGGCATACCTGAGACTGCTATAGGAAGGATGTGGTTTGAACCGTCATGGGATGGTTACCTTTCATCCAAGAACGCACTCAAAACACACTACTCGTTCCCACTATCCGAAGATTTGAAACCGATACCACTTTACCCCGACAGCATCATTAATGAGTTGAAGCGCCTGCTAATTGAATTCAACCCAACAAGCGTTTTCATTCCGCACAGGCATGATGACCACATCGCCCATTGGGTGACAAATGTCCTCTCCCTCGCAGCGTTAATTGAGCTAATACAAGAAGGGAAGTTGAGCTATGATGTCGGTGTTTACGAATACCTTGTGCATTTCGGCAGGTATCCAACACCACAGGGCACTTTCAAGAGGTTGCCACTCCTGCCACCAAGAATGCTCTACGAGGAGGCTAAAGATAGATGGCTCTTATTGGATTTGCCCGCCGATGTGATTGCGTTGAAAGCAAAGGCAATCGCTGCATATGAGTCGCAACGCTCACTCATGCGGCGCTTCATGAACAGCTTCATTCGCTCAACTGAAGTTTTTGAGCGAGCCGATATCACGGAACGTAAGGAACGCATCGTTTGGATACCTGACAGGAAACATGAACCGGTCATGCCAGCAGTTTGCCCAAGTGCTGATATCACATCGGTTACGTTAAAGCGTGATAGCAACCTATTTGTGGTGCGCATCAGGACTCGCTCAAAACCGAGCGAACACTTCTCATATCGTCTTTGCATGCTCAGACTAATTGGTGACATCAGGCATCGCATGCTTATCTCTGTGAACGGTGATTTGAGGCACATGAGGACCGTTGGCATCAACTCATCTGTTGTGAGATGCGAGCAAGACGGAAACGGGATAACATTCATGCTACCTCAAAAAGAACTCCCACTATCTTCAACGCTTCTCATCACATGCGAGGTAATCTGGCATGAGAGAGTAGTTGACCGCACCGCCCCAATCATCATCGCCACAAAAACACCGCCCTCCAAGCTCACCAATATGGACAAAAAGCACGAACATCCTCTGTCATAGACACGAAATGCCCTCCCCTGTCCATGCTAACTGTGGGTTCACCCTCTTACAACCCCCAAACTTTATGAGGCTTTCAATTTATCCTGCACCTTGTAGTTTGCAATTTGAGGGAATTCAAGGACTATGCTATCCTTCCAAGAATCGGAAGAAGCAGAACCTATCAATCTTTAAGCCAACAAGGTGATAGGAGATACAATGCCTGACTTATGCTTTCAATCCTTTTGGCTGCGACTTTGACTGCTCAAATCTTCAAAGACGAAGACTTATCCCTCGTCCGAGCAATTGTCTTCAAAGACGGCTTCGTTTACACTTTCCGCGAGGGTTGGGTTCCACGCTGTCTCTTCAATCATTGGGTCAGCAGCGGAAAGCAAAGGCACTTTGCCCAGTCGTTGGATCAGGGCTTCCAACTCTTCGTCAGGCGGATATTCGTTCCACGATGCCCCATAGCGGATAACCTTTCCGTCTACAACCAAAAGCCACTCCGCTCGCAACGCTTGTCGCATCCGCTCCAACCAAACTCGGTTGCGCTGCTCCAGTTCGTCCATCACTGCCTGCCGTTCCTCTTCCGACATTCGCTGCCA
>Ga0197143_1002201_pt1 | contig 14765 bp, 9 predicted proteins | sample GBS70_MetaG_FD_148603 | JGI IMG/M metagenome (GOLD analysis project Ga0197143, IMG submission 148603) | Sediment microbial communities from Great Boiling Springs, Gerlach, Nevada, United States - GBS 70_MetaG | ecosystem: Environmental > Aquatic > Thermal springs > Hot (42-90C) > Sediment...
CCCCTGTTTTTTTTGGTCACGCATGGAGATCGAGATGGAGATCGAGAGAGTCATGGTTTTTGTGGACGGAAGTAACTTTTACCGATGTCTAAAGCAAGAGTTTGGTAGGCATAGAATAGACTTTTTAGCCCTTGGTAAGAAGCTTGCAGGACAGAGAAAACTCATTCGTATCTATTACTATAACACGGTTGTTTGTCGGGAGGATGATGAGAAGCGTTATAAAGATCAGCAGCGTTTCTTAGAAAGGCTCAGAAGCGTTCCATATTTGCAACTGCAGCTAGGAAGACTTGAGAAGCGGGGAAACACTGTTGTACAGAAGGGAGTAGATGTAAAGATCGCTACTGACATGCTGCGATTTGCTTATAGCAACGCACTTGATACAGCAATTCTTGTTAGCGGAGATTCTGATTTTGTTCCAGTTGTAAATGCTGTCAAGGATCTCGGGAAGCATGTGGAAAACGCGTTTGTAAGATCCGGCCAATCGCGTCAACTTCGTCAAACTTGCGACCGTTTCATCCTACTGGACGCTGATTTCTTAGAAGGCTGTTGGATCGAACAGGGACCAAAGAAAGATGCAGGCGGATATTATTAGCATTTCTCCTATGTAGCCCCTGGTCAGGTATAGGCGCAATGTCCTCGTGTGTTTTTGGGGTAGAGTTGGAGTGGCAAGGTATTGACGAGCTCCAGGAGAGAACCGCGCACAGATGAAAGCGTTGTCGGGGCTTGGAATGTTGCTCTTATGCTCGCCGCGGGCAAGGCTTGTAATGCATAACGGGTAGCATCTTTCCCCAGTGCCAAAAGTGCAATAGGGCTTATAGGAACACTGGGTCTATGACAAGAAGGGGCGCGTGATAAAGGTCGCGAACGCTTCTGTTATCAAAAGGTCGGACAAACAAGTTAGATGGAAAATGTACGAAATCTTATATAAAGAATTTGGGGGGTGAATCCTGATGAACGAAAAGTTTCTAAATAGAATCGTCTTGGGTGACGCTGAAGCGATACTGCCTCAAATCGAAGATAGCTCGATAGACCTTGTCCTTACCGATCCGCCATATTTTTTGGACAAGATGGACAACGGTTGGGATCCAAAGAAGGTCTCAAAAGTTACCGACTATTGTCATGTGGTGCGGTCGCTCCCACCCGGCATGAGGTTCGACAAAGAACAAGGGAAAAGATTTTACGAGTGGTATTTCAGAATGGCGCAACAGATTCATAGGGTGCTAAAGCCAGGTGGACTCTTCTTTTCGTTTTCGAGCCCAAGACTTTACCACAGGGCTGTATCGGCCATTGATGATGCTGGCTTTCTGATTAGGGACTGCCTTATACGGCTTTATACGCAGAATCAACCGAAAGCCATGTCCCTTGACCACTTTATCGAACGAACACCTTTCGACAATGCCACAAAGACCGCCTTGAAGCATAGGTTCAAAGGATGGAAGACACCCCAGATCAAGTCGTGCTTCGAGCCCATCGTAATGGCACAAAAAGAATGCGAGGGGACATTCCTGAATAACATGATGAAGTATAGTCTGGGTCTTATAAACACAAATGTTACAGTCGGAGAAGGGATGTTCCCGTCTAATGTCGTAACAACGGAGCAGATAAGCAGGGACATAGATAGGTGTTTTCTTTTGCCAAAGCCAACCAAGCAAGAAAAGGGAGATTTCAATACCCACAAGACAGTGAAGCCTTTGGCATTGTGCGAATACATAATAGCGCTAACGACATTCTCCAATGACGCTGTTGTGCTCGACCCTTTTATGGGTAGTGGGACTACGGCGGTTGCCGCCAAAAGACTTGGAAGAAAGTTCATCGGCATCGAGATCAATAAGGAATACGTACAGATCGCAGAAACCCGACTAGCCGAGGTTGGCGTGGAAGAGGGTGCTTCGAAGGTTTTTCACCAAAAGGACAGGCAGGCTAGTATGCTTGACGAAGATGGACCATATCTGCCCACGCGACATCCCGGGAGCAAGGAGACACATCAGCGTTCGTTCCTTGCGCTTACGGCAAAAGTGCTGGAACAGCCTCCAGCACCCTGTTTGCGCGGTGTTCAGCCTTTACATCGAAAAACATCTTTGCCGTGAGCTTATCCCGACCGAGCTCCTATGTAACATGGCGAAGTTTTGAGCAAGGTCTTTTTGACCACTTTTTTCCTACGATCTAAGGTTTTTCGTGCTTTCCCTGTTCACATCAAGAATGACTACACTCATGTTTCTAAGGAAACGCGAGTTCGAGCCAAAAAAGTGTCTGCGTGCCGACCCCAAGGAGATTGCTCTTTCTGATTCTTGCGTTCGATAGAAAGCCGGCCTAGATCTGCGTTTTGGATCTAGACCTTTGAATATTGCAGTGCATCCCCTTTACAAACAAGCCTGTTTTCAGCACAATATGCTCTGTCATTTTGGTGTGACCACAAGAGCATGGCATTCGATGTGATAGTCGTCGGTGGAGGTCATGCAGGCATCGAGGCGTGCTATGCAGCCTATAGGCTCGGTGCAAAGACTGCGCTTGTGACCCTGCACAAAAACACCATTGGCGTGATGTCGTGCAATCCTGCTGTTGGCGGGATAGGGAAAGGGCATCTTGTCAAGGAGATTGATGCCCTTGGGGGCTTTATGGCTCAGAATACTGATGCTACTGCGATCCAGTTTCGTACTCTGAATACAAAGAAAGGACCAGCGGTCAGGGCAACGAGGGCTCAGTGCGATAGGAAAAGATACGCACAAAGGGCTCAAAGGTTTCTTTTATCCCTCGATGGGCTTTCAATCATTGAAGGTGAAGCGAAGATGGTGCTTGTTAGGAACGGCAGGGTCACGGGTGTCGTGTTGCACGACGGAACAGAAATCGAGGGAAGAACTGTAGTCCTTACAACAGGCACCTTTCTGGGAGGTGTTCTCCATTTCGGCCTTGAAAGGATCCCAGGTGGAAGGCTTGGCGAGCTTCCCTCTCTTGGTCTTTCGTCATGCCTTGTTTCGCTTGGATTTACAGTAGGCAGACTAAAGACAGGGACCCCCCCAAGGTTGCTCGCTTCTTCACTAGATTACGACAAGATGCAGTTACAACCTCATGAAGAGGATGCATGCCGATTCTCACTCTTTGACACGGGAGAAAGTCTGGAAAAACGATGTTGCTACATCACCCATACCAACGAAGAAACCCACAAGATAATAAGGGAGAGCCTTCATCTATCGCCACTTTTTAGCGGACGAATCATGGGGATAGGACCAAGATACTGCCCTTCGATCGAGGACAAGGTGGTGCGTTTTGCTCACCACGACAGACACAGGATATTTATAGAGCCAGAAGGGCTTGATTCTTTGGAGGTCTATCCTAACGGCATTTCCACAAGCCTCCCTTTGCATGTGCAGATGAGGTTTGTTCGCACGATACCCGGACTCGAACACGCTGAGATCACAAGACCGGGGTATGCGGTTGAATATGACTTCGTGGACCCCACCGAGGTAACGCAGACGCTCGAAACACGGAAGGTCCGAGGTCTATATCTGGCAGGGCAGATCATGGGAACGACTGGATACGAAGAAGCAGGTGCGCTCGGGCTTGTCGCAGGAGCGAATGCAGCGCTCTCAGTGCTTGGGGGCAAACCACTCATCCTCAGAAGAGACCAGGCTTACATAGGGGTAATGATTGATGACTTGATCACAAAAGGCGTGAGAGAACCGTATCGCATGTTTACATCTAGGGCGGAGTTCAGGTTGAGTTTGAGGGAAGACAATGCGCATGAAAGACTTTGCCCTCTCGCAATGGAACTAGGTCTGCTGGACGGCGAAAAAGCAAGGGTTTTCAGTGAAATGCGGGAAAGGATAGAAAGGGCTATTTTGACGCTGCGCACAACTAAGGTTCAAGGCGCCCAAACCTATAAGGGAAAAACACTTTATGACCTAATCAAGATGCCAGAAGTAGATTTCTTTGCCGTGGCAAAGGAAGATATTGCAAAATCCAAGGAACTTGCCTGCCTGTCTCAGCGAGAGTGGACGAACATCGTGGTGAAGATCCGTTATCAAGGATATATTCTAGCAGAGCAGCGGGAGGTTGAAAGATTCAAGAAGATGGAGGAAATGGAGATACCTGCAGACATTGATTACTCACTTATCCCTGGGCTTTCGCTAGAGGTTCGGGAAAAGCTTCGAAAGGCAAGACCCCCTACCATCGGGGTTGCATCCAGACTGGAAGGCATAACTCCTGCAGCGGTTGCGTGCATCGTGGTTTGGTTGAACCTTCGTCGTGAAGGGAGGTCATTCGAGCAAGGCCAGGGTTTTGCATGAAAAGTACTGGAAAAGGTTGCCTCTGAGGACGATTGGTGTTGACTAATCCTTTCCATGGTAGTAAAAAGAATGAGTCATTTACGGGGAGGTGTTTTGAATGAGAAAGATAAGAAAGAAAGACGCCCTTGAATATCATGCTAGGTGGCGCCCAGGGAAACTCGAGGTCATTGCTTCAAAGCCGTGCATAACTTCTTTCGACCTCTCTCTTGCGTACACCCCTGGCGTGGCTGAACCATGCTTGGAGATAAAGGCAAACCCTGATGAAGCGTACAATTACACGACCAAAGGCAACCTTGTGGCTGTAGTCTCGAATGGAACAGCGGTGTTGGGTTTGGGGAACATCGGCGCTTTAGCAGGCAAGCCTGTAATGGAGGGGAAAGGAGTGCTGTTCAAAAGGTTTGCTGATGTTGATGTATTCGACATCGAGATTGATTCGGAAGACCCTGATGTTGTGGTAAACGTGGTGAAGGCTATAGCACCCACATTTGGCGGTATAAACCTAGAGGACATAAAGGCTCCAGAGTGTTTCTATATTGAAGAGAAGCTGAAAGAGCTCCTCGACATCCCTGTTTTTCATGACGACCAGCACGGAACCGCGATTATCAGTGCTGCTGCCCTATTGAACGCCTTAGAAATAGTTGGGAAGGATATAACCAAGATAAAAATGGTCATAAGTGGTGCTGGCGCCTCAGCGATTGCTTGTGCAAATCATTTCATGCGTTTTGGTGTGCAACTTGAGAATATCCTTATGGTTGATTCAAAAGGAGTGCTTTACGAGGGGCGTGACGAAGGAATAAACCCTTACAAGCAAAAGTTTGTAAGAAAGACTAGCGCCAGAACACTGAAGGATGCGATGGAAGGTGCTGATGTTTTTGTGGGTCTTTCAGTGAAAGGGATTGTAACGAAAGACATGGTCGCCTCCATGGCAAGGGACCCTATCATCTTTGCAATGGCAAATCCAGACCCTGAGATTGCATACGAGGATGCACTTGAAGTCAGGAAAGACTTGATCATGGCAACGGGGAGGTCAGATTACCCGAATCAGGTGAATAATGTGCTCGGGTTTCCCTTTATTTTTAGAGGGGCATTGGATGTTCGGGCAAGGGCGATAAATGAAGAGATGAAGATGGCTGCGACAAGGGCACTTGCTGCGCTCGCTAAAGAAGAAGTCCCGGAACAGGTTGCTAAGGCTTATGGCGGTCAAAGGTTCCATTTTGGGAGGGATTATATCATCCCTAAGCCTTTTGACTATCGTGTCCTTACATGGGTAGCGCCTGCTGTGGCAGAAGCTGCAATGCGGACAGGCGTTGCACGAAAACCGATCGAGGACATGGAGGCATATAAGGCTGAACTGGAGCGCAGGATAAACCCTTCGTCAACAATCATGAGGAAGATATTTACTGTTGCAAAGGCTGCGCCTCAAAGGATCGTGTTTGCAGAGGGCGAAGAGCCTCATGTCTTGAGGGCTGTGCAAAGGCTATTGGATGAAAAGATTTTGGTGCCTATCCTTATCGGAAGGAGCGAGAGGGTGGAGGCAGCCCGAAAGAAGGAAGATCTGGACTTGAACGGCGCGATCATCATAGAACCCATCAAACATCCATACTTTGAGGATTACGCAAAGGCGTTTTTCGAGCTCAGAAAAAGGCGTGGGGTCACCCTTTCGGTCGCAAGGATTGCGATGCAAAATCCTGTAAACTTTGCCCTCATGATGCTGAAAATGGGGCATGCAGATGGAGTCGTGGTTGGTCATACCATGCACTACGCCGAGAGCCTGAGACCAGCACTCACTATAGTGGGTCCCCAATCCCCCGAGGATGTGGTCTTCGGCGTGTATCTGGTCCTCATAAAATCGAAGATCTATCTTTTCGCCGACACGACCGTCAATATTGACCCTGATGCGGAAAAACTTGCCAAGATTGCTGTTAGAACAGCGGAGTTTGCTAGGCGCCTTGGTATTGAGCCCAAGGTGGCGATGCTCTCTTTTGCCAACTTTGGTGCGAGCCGCTCTCCTCAGGCGGAAAAGGTCCGTAAGGCAACCACGCTTGTAAAGCAGATGGCACCAGATTTGGTTGTGGACGGCGAAATGCAGGTAGACGTGGCTGTGGACGAGGACATCCAGAACGAGGTCTATCCCTTCTGTGAACTCAAAGGGCCTGCAAATATCTTCATATTCCCAAGTTTGGAAGCGGGCAACATCGGATATAAACTACTCGCAAGGCTTGCTGAGGCCTTCGTGGTCGGACCGATACTGATTGGGATGGCAAAGCCAGTGAATATCCTGCAACACGCGTGCGATGTTGATTCAATCGTGAATCTTGGCGCGTTTACAGCATTCGCTGCGCAAAACAAAGAGGTTATGCTGTAGAAACAAAGCTAAGCGGCCATTTGTTGAAATCCTTTGTCACTTTTACTATGCCTGTCTTGGCTTTTAGCTAAGGGCAGTTGAGCGTTTTGAAATCATAAGTTATATTCATTGTGTGATTGCCTTTCGAGAGTTGCTCAAACTAGTTGTTTTTGGTTGTGCTGCGCTGATTTATTCTTGTGCCTCACACAAGCAAGTGGTGGACCTCGGTGCAATAGAGCTCATTGCGACGAGGACCCCATCAGGCTATAAGGTAGATGTCTTAGACCCTCAGATACTTTTCGATGAGGCAGCGAAAGACTACGAGGAAGGCTTGTTCTTGGACGCGATAAGGAAGTATTCGTTGATAATAGAACGGTTCGCTGAACATTCTTTGGCTGACTACGCCCTATACAATCGCGGAGTGTGCTATGCAAAGGTAGAACGACCATTGCAGGCTAAACAAGACTTTGAAAGATTTTTGAAAAAGCATAAAGATGACCCTGACGCGTTCGATGCCTCGCTTTGGCTTGGCAAGGTGATGTGCGACCTTGGGGAGTGGGAAGGGGCTGAAAATGCATTGAGGAAGGCACTTGAGAAGAAGGACTTGTCACTTCCGATGGAGATAGAGGCGAGGGCGTATCTCGCGCAAACCCTCAGGAAGCAAGGGCGATACTCTTCCGCACGGAGGCAAGTGGATATGGTCTTTCGCCTGTATTCGATGAATCTGTCTCGTCCGGAAATGGTTCAAAACTATTATGTGGCTATGGCTTGTTTTATAGGAGCCTCAATCTGGCACGATATGTTTTCTAGGATCCGCTTCTACCTTCCTGTGGAAAGGATGGAAAAGGATCTGGATGACAAGACTTCCTATTTTTGGAGAGCACATTCAGAATATCTTCGGACAATGAGAGTGGGCAACATATATTGGGGGGTCAAGGCAGGCTTAGCGCTGGGGAGACTCTTTGAGGAGTTTTATGAGCATCTAATGGAGGCTGAGGTGCCGAGCGAGCTTACAAGCGAAGACCTGGATGTGTATTATAAAGAGCTCAAAAGGATGACAAGACCATTACTGGTGGAAGCCATGCGTGTGTACGAGCGCAATATTCAAATCGCTAGGCTCAATGGTGCTAATGAGGAGTGGCTAAGCGAAGCCCATCAGAGGATTCAAAGGATAAAAACAATTCTGAAAGAAGAGGGAAATAAACAGGCGGAAGGTGCGGAATGAACGAACATTTTTGGGTAGAAACACGATGCTTCGGTTCTACATGCTGGATTATCAGGAGCAGACGAAAACCTTTTGGTGCGCCAAGTTTACGGGTGTGGTAAAATTCAATGTCGCCATTGAGGAACTGACACATTGTTCGAACGCCTTTTTAGGCTAGAAAAGTTTCAAACAAACATCCAACGAGAGATCGTTGCAGGGGTAACCACATTTATCACAATGGCTTACATCGTTGTCGTAAACCCTGCGATCATGGAGGCTGCCGGGATACCAAAAGACGCCAGTATGACGGCCACGGCACTTACTGCAGCGCTTGGTACCCTGCTCATGGCGTTTTATGCAAACAGACCTTTTGCTATCGCGCCCTACATGGGTGAAAATGCCTTCATCGCTTACACGGTGTGCCTTGGCATGGGTCTAAGTTGGCGTTCAGCGCTTGCCGCTGTTTTTGTAAGCGGTATTCTTTTCATCATTCTTACTGTAACAAAGATAAGGTCATTCCTTGCAGATGCAATACCCACAAGCCTGAGGTTTTCGTTTGCCAGTGGAATAGGACTGTTTCTGGCTTTCATAGGTCTTGTAGGCATGGGCGTCGTTCAGGTTGGAACAGAAAGCGCGCCTGTGCGTCTCGGTTCAATCACCGAACCCCATGTGCTTGTTTCCATCGTAACCCTTCTCATCATGGGCGTATTGAGCGTGCACAAAGTGCCAGGGGCGATTCTAATTGCCATCTCGATTGGCACGGTAGTTGCGTTTGTCTCTGGCATTGAAAGTGGACCAGTGGCTGTATTTTCTATGCCCCCATCACTTGCTCCAATATTTGCCAAGCTTGATTTCGGTGAAGCGTTGTCCCCTAGTTTCGTAAATGTTACGCTCGTGATCCTTGTCATGGCTTTTCTGGACACGATTGCAACCCTCCTTGCGGTGGCGTCTGTAGCGAACTTTTTGGACAAAGACGGAAACCTTCCGCACATTGAAAAGCCTATGCTGTGCGACGCAATAGCGACCACACTAGCTGCCATCTTGGGGACAACGACCGCTGGGGCATACATCGAGAGCGCATCGGGAGTACGGAGCGGAGGCAGGACGGGGCTAACCGCACTGGTCGTGGCAATCCTGTTCTTTCTAACGCTTTTTTTTGCACCAATCCTCACTTCAGTTCCCAAGTGTGCCTATGCGCCTGCATTGGTTCTTGTTGGGGCAAGCATGATGACCACGATTACACGCATTCCGTTTGACAAGAGCGAGGAGGCAATCCCAGCCTTTATTGTGATCGTCCTTATGTCTTTTACATACAACATAGCGATTGGAATGACCGCTGGGTTCGTTTTATATCCGCTTTTTATGCTAGCTTCAGGGCGTGGAAAAGAGGTGAAGCCGGGCATGTGGGTGTTTTTTGTCATCTCACTTGTGTTGTTCGCCATTTATCCTGCCTAGGGAACCTTATATGCTTTCCTTTCACTGCGCTTTCGTTTCTTTTTGCGTAGGCATATCTTCATTGTCCTAGGACCAGGCCGATGCTCGTAACGAACTTACAATAATGTTGAATTACCTCGGTTTACGGGCGTAAAATGATAGAGCAACGCTAACTCGAGCAGGCGTCGTGAAGACCATGAAGCGCTCTTTTCTTTTTGTGACAGGTACGGTGGCAATCTTGGTGGGTTGCAAAGGCGAAAAGGTTGAAGTCGACAAGGGGCTGATGGTTGAAGCGAACGAAGTTGTAGTAGTGGCGGATTCAGTGACAGAGGACTTAGACGAAGAAGTACCTGTTACGCGACCTGATAAGCCCACCTTACCACTTTTCGGGATAAACCTTTACCATACTACTCCCAATTATTGGTCTGAAGTAGCAATTCCCCATGTGATCGAGGAAGTCGCAAGTTGTAAAGGCCACAACAACATAAAATCTCTGAGGTTCTTTTTGCCCACACTTGGCGATGCGCCCTTTGATTGGCAAACAAGATGGCTAGATACCACCTATGAGTTTATTCGGGAAGCACTGTGGTCGGGGAAGTTTGAACAGGTCCACATTGTTGTTGGTTACGGGCTTGACTATCATCTTTCCGAAGACATCGCCTCGCTTTTGCCTGATTCGCCCCATATTTATGTAGAGGCCGTATCGCGAACAGTCGAGCAACAAGTGAGACATGTTATCTCGCTTCCTAACCCTTATGGGACTCAAATATGCTGGCAGATAGAGAACGAGCTCGACATAGCGTATCGGCACGAGGCTCGTCCAAACAGAGAGGGTTTTCCTTGGTCAGACAGGTCTTTTATCCGCGAACTCGAAAAGGGGCTGCAGAAGGCTGTGCTCGAAGGCACAGACTATAGCGATCCGTGCATCTATATCACGATGACACCTCTATCCTTGGGCAGTCGTGACATTTACCCATGGGAAGACAGCGATTTCAAAGGAATGATTGACTTTGTTGGGCTGCACTACTATCCCTTTGGGGGGGCGGATGTTGTTTCCTACATGCGAGACTTGATTGAGGGCTCAATAAGGGAAATCATAACTACACACAACTTGCCTGTCATGATCACCGAGTTTGGGATGAGGGCGTTGACTGACGATGACGGGGTTGTCATTTCAGGTGCAGAGGAATCAAGACTGTGGTTGAGAGAGATGATAAGTATGGTCCGTAACTTAAAAGCGTCTAGAGAGCCTGTCCTCGGTTTGCTATATTTCAAATGGGATGACGCTGACCCAGAGAGTGAAGAGGCTTGCGGGTATCAAGGCTTCATGGGGTTCTTTAAGCTCGGTGGGGAGTGGTTCAATCACCAAGAGAAAGTCTATCCCCCTGAGCGAGGCGAGTGTCCTGGTCCACTCGCCTGCTGGTGCGAACACATTGGACGGGATACAGAACCATGAAAAATATTCTCTTCTTTCTGGTTATGTATTTTTGTTGCGCTGGCGGGACATCCGCCGTTCATGATCAAAGTGAGACACAGCCTCTTGAAACTATTAGAGATTCTTACGATTTCCAACCCCCAGACAGGTTCGAGTTTGGCGAAATCGAGGAGGCTAGCCTTGATTACTCTTTTGAAACCAATCTAGTAGAGGTGCAAGATTATCTAGACCAGGGAGACGAAGATAAAGTTGGGGGGCTTTCGGAAGCCGATGAAGGAAGCGAAGTAGATATAAGTTACGAGGAATGGGAAAGCCGGGATGTAAGCGACTATGAGGAACAGGTTGTGAAGGAGACAATCGAGTTGATAGAGGCGACTCCTCCTGACTTCAAAGATTTTGCGATTGATGTGGGGGATGCAAAAGGTCATCTTCTGCATGGCACCATATTTAGACCCAAAGGTATTCCTGCCCCGTTGGTGATCCTCGTGCATGGGCTAGGTTGTACCCGCTACACATGGCAGTCAGAGTTTGGGCTTATAGACATCCTAGTTCAAGAGGGGTTTACGGTGGCTGCCTATGACCAAAGGGGACATGGGGCATCTAAAGACCTAGCATTTGACATCCCCGAAATGGTAAGGGATGTTGGTAGGGTCATGGCATATCTAGACGAGAAGTTTGGTTCGGGGGATGAGCCTTGGGTGGATGTGACCCGTCCGATTGCTCTTGTTGGACATAGTTTGGGTGCTTACATGGTTACGATTGCCTCGTGCCAGAACCTTGGCTTTCTTGGTCCAGCCCAAAGTCGTTTGGGTTTGACCATCGAGGGCGCTGGCCCCGACAATCTTCAGGAACTCAAGGAGTTCCTGGACCTTGTAAAGGGACAAGACTTTCTTGTGAATCTTTTTGTAGCAGGCCTTGGCGTTTTCCAACTCGTGGGAACTCCTAGCGAATGGTGGATGAACTGGGCTAGTAGTGGCACTTGGGTCTATGATGACATCCTGTATGCGATCTATACCGCGCCTAATCCCATCGAGAGGGGCCACGGTAACGGGGTGTCCACCTATGACAATGTGGACTTTATCTTGACGCCATTTTATGTTGCACACTCGCTAACAGACGATGTGGTTCCAGCGGTCCCTCCGCTCTCCACACCCTCCGATCTTTACAACGATGTAAGATACAACTCAGGTGGACTGCTCGGCACATGGCTTGAAGTCAACAAGGATACTGGCTATCACACTTGGTCTCTGGTAGGACACAACATCTACGATGACCCAGATGTGGTAAGATGGGTTATTCATCTCCTGAAATCATATCTTTTGCTGCCCTGAGGCGAGATTATTCGACAAGTTCAAACACCCCTGCTGCTCCCATTCCTCCCCCTATGCACATCGAAACAACGCCATATTTCACTTTCCTTCGTCGCATTTCGTAAGCAATCTGGACTGTAAGCTTCGCCCCTGTGGCCCCAAGAGGATGCCCAAGTGCAATCGCGCCGCCATTTACATTCACTTTGCTTTTGTCAAGTCCAAGTTTTTCAACACAGTAGCTCGCTTGCGCCGCGAATGCCTCGTTGAGCTCCCACAATCCGATGTCTTCCATTTTGAGTCCGGTCTTCCGAAGAAGCTTTGGAATAGCCTCCGTTGGACCGATTCCCATGATCTCTGGTGGCACACCAGCAACCTGATAGTTTATGAAACGCAACATAGGCTTTACGCCATATCTCTTTACCGCATCCTCGCTCATGACCACAACGGCTGCCGCCCCATCATTAATGGGTGAGGAGTTTCCAGCAGTGACAGTCCCATCCTTCTTGAAGACAGGTTTTAGCTTTGCAAGAGCCTCCAGGGTGGTGTCAGGTCTCACGCACTCGTCTACCTCGAACATTTTCCATTCCCTAGTCGCGTAATCAAAGTACTTGACCGGCACAATCTCGTCCTTGAAAACTCCTTCCTTCTGAGCCCTTGCTGCCTTCATGTGGCTTTCATACGCGAACTGGTCTTGCGTTTCCCTGCTTATCCCAAACCTTTCAGCGACGATCTCTGCGGTAAGTCCCATCGGGGTAAAAGCCTCGGGTGTGATATCTACGAGTTCTGGGTCTGGAAGCATATTGAACCCCCCCATCGGGACAGCGGACATGCTTTCGACACCGCCTGCCACGATTACATCGTTGAAACCACACATAATGTTCTCGCAGGCAAGGGCTATTGCCTGAAGCCCTGACGAGCAAAACCTGTTTATGGTCATTGCAGGTACAGTCACTGGCAATCCAGCTTTAAAGACCGCGATCCTTGCGATGTTCATCCCTTGAGTTCCTTCCGGCATCGCACATCCTATAATGACATCGTCAATATCAGCGCCCTGAAGCCCTGGCACCCTTGCAATAGCCTCCTTCACGACCAGCGTCGTCAGCTCCTCTGGTCTTACATTTTTTATTGTGCCCTTGACTGCTCTCCCAACCGGCGTCCTAACTGCTGAAACGATATATGCTGCTCTCATGTTCTTACCTCCTTTAGTTTCTAAGTGGTTTCCCTGTCTTCAGAAGTGCTTCCATTCTTGCCTGGCTTTTCTCCATTCCGGCAAGCGATAGGAAGGCCTCACATTCTAGCTCGAGCAGGTATTCTTCTGTAACCTTCGTGTTGGGCTCTATGTCACCGCCGCACAAAACCCACGCTATCTTTTCAGCACACACCTTGTCGTGCTCTGTGATATGACCGGCAAGCCTGAATGTCCAAAGGCCAAGTTTCAACAAGGCAAACCCTTCACGCCCAGGCAAGATTAGGTTCTGAGGCGGTAATGGCGGGCGATATCCTGCCCTTGACAGGCCAAGAACCACCTGTTTCGCGTCATAAATCAGGTTGTCCCTATTCAAGGACACCCCGTCATAAGGTCTCATATATCCGAGTTCCTTTGCCTCCTCTGCGCTCTTCGAAACCTTTGCCATGGCGATGCATTCAAAAGCCTTTTGTATGAAAGGCATCCTGTTTATCTTCATATCGGCTGGAACCCCAGAGAGCATGCGTACAATCATCTCTTTGCATCCACCACCAGCAGGAAGCACTCCAGCACCGATCTCCACTAGTCCCATATATGTTTCTGCAGCAGCCTGTATCCTTGCTCCATGCATGGCGATCTCACATCCACCACCGAGCGTCATCCCAGCAGGGCATGTAACCACAGGTCTTTTGAGGTACTTGAGCCTCATGTTTGCTTGCTGGAACTGCTTTACCACCTCCCTCAACTGCTCGAAGTTTCCCATCTGCACTATCATCAAGATCAGACCAAGATTTGCTCCCACGCTAAAGTTATCAGCATGATTCGCTATCACAAGACCTTCAAAGTTCGCTTCTACCTCGTCTGCTGCTTCGTGGATCATCTTTATGACATCATCGTCAATCGCATTCATCTTCGTATGGAACTCAAGGCAGGCCACATTGTCCCCGATGTCAATCAAAGATGCCCCAAAGTTCTCTTTTATTACCTTGCCCTCTTCCTTGAGATCCCCAAGTATTATCACAGTTTCAGGCAAAACAAGAGGTTTGTAAGTGCCACTAATAAAATCGAAATAGTACCTTTGAGTTCCTTCCTTCTTGTAAAAGGTTCCTTCACCTTCAGTAAGCACTCGCTTCACGATGTCGGGTACTTTGAAACCTTCACTTTCCATCCTCTCAACAGATTCTTTTACCCCTATAGCGTCCCAGACCTCGAAAGGTCCAAGCTCCCAGTTGAAGCCCCACTTCATGGCATTGTCTATGTTCACAATATCATCTGCGATCTCGCCGATCCTTTTCGCCGCATAGATCAATGTGTGAGCCGTTGCCTTCCATGCAAGTCTTGAGCCGCGGTCCTCCGTATTCAAGAGATTGATAAGCCTGTCTTTCGGATTATCCACCCCTTTTGTCGCCTTGATACTGTCAAACTCTGGCTTTTGAGCCTGTCTGTATTCCAATGTGTTATAGTCAAGCACAAGTCTTTCACCACTTTCCGTTTTCTTGTAAAACCCCGCCTTTGTCTTATTCCCCAAAAGCTTCATTTCGAGCATCTTTTCGATAAACTTAGGCAGGA
>Ga0197143_1002203_pt1 | contig 14759 bp, 13 predicted proteins | sample GBS70_MetaG_FD_148603 | JGI IMG/M metagenome (GOLD analysis project Ga0197143, IMG submission 148603) | Sediment microbial communities from Great Boiling Springs, Gerlach, Nevada, United States - GBS 70_MetaG | ecosystem: Environmental > Aquatic > Thermal springs > Hot (42-90C) > Sediment...
CTTGAGCTAATCGCCTCACGCCTTCGGGAAATAATTGCACGCTACGGCCCCGAAGCCATCATGCCCTACAGCTACTCTGGAACCCTGGGAGTTCTCAATTTTGGAAGCATGGACAGAAGATTCTTCCATCGCCTCGGTGCTACCCGAATCCTTTACACAATATGCTCATCCGCTGGTAAGGAAGGATTTATTGCCACCACAGGCGCAGCCATTGGCCCTGACCCCGAAGACATCCCCAATGCCGAACTCATAATCCTCTGGGGCACCAACACCATAACCAGCAACCCCCACTACTGGCCACTAATCCAAAAAGCCCGACGCCGCGGAGCAAAACTCATCGTTATAGACCCGAGGCGAACCCGAACTGCCTCTTTGGCCGATATCCACATCCCCATAAAACCAGGGACCGATAGCGCCCTCGCCCTCGGAATCATGCACGTCTTAATCCGGGACAACCTCTACAACCACGATTACGTAAACCAATTCACTTACGGCTTTGAAGCCCTGCGGGAAAGAGTCGCTCTTTACACCCCGGAAACCGTGGCCGAAATCACCGGAATCTTGGCTGAAAACATAGAAGCACTGGCCAGGCTCTACGCTTCAACCCCTAAATCGCTGATACGCCTAAATTACGGCCTCCAACGCCACACTAACGGAGGGATGGCGGTCCGGACAATCGCTTGCCTTCCGGGCCTAACTGGCGCATGGCTCTACCCAGGCTGTGGGGCATTACTATCCACCAGCGGCGCTTTCCCCATAAATTGGGAAAAACTCCAACGCCCCGACCTCTTGCCGAACAATCCTCGCACCATAAACATGATTCACTTAGGGAAAGCCCTTACTGAGCTGAACGATCCACCCATAAAAGCCTTGTTCGTTTACAACTCCGACCCTGCCAACTCCGCCCCTAACCGGGAACTTGTCATCAAAGGGCTAATGCGAGAGGACCTTTTTGTGGTAGTGCACGACATATTTTTCACCGACACCACACGCTTTGCCGATTTAGTCCTTCCAGCCTCAAGCCAACTGGAAAAGCTTGACCTCCACACCTCCTACGGCCATTACTACCTAAGCTTAAATAAACCAGCTATAGAGCCTTTAGGGGAAAGTGTCAGCAACACCGAATTTTTCCGTCGGCTGGGCAAGGCCATGGGCTTTGAAGAAGAATGCTTTAAAGACTCCGATGAAGAGCTTGTGGACCAGGCATTAGAGGGAAGCGGGGTAACCCGAGAGCGCTTGGAAGAGGAAGGATGGGTCCGCTTAAATATCCCTAAACCATTTATACCCTTCGCCCATGGCTTCCCGACCCCTTCCGGAAAGCTGGAATTCTACTCCCACAAGCTGGAGAAACAGGGCCTGGACCCCTTGCCCGATTACAAACCCCTACCGCCAAGCTCGTATCCCCTAATCTTCTTGACCCCAAGTGCCCATCACTTCCTCAACTCCAGCTTCGGGGCGATTGATTCCTTGCGGGCAAAAGAAGGGCGTCCGGTACTAATAATCCATCCCCAAGATGCCGAGGAAAGGGGCATCTCCGATGGGGACCTCGTAAAAGTGCGGAATGATAGGGGCGAATGCTACCTTTGGGCTCAAGTAAGCTACGAAACGATACCCGGCGTAGTGATAAGCCCAAGCATATGGTGGGGAAGTTTCTCCCCCAAGGGGACTAACGTTAACTCCACTACACCCGACTTGGAAGCGGACTTGGGCGGTGGAGCAACTTTCTACAGCAACTACGTAGAAGTAGAAAAAGCTGTTTCTGAATGAGGAGGTGAGGACCGTGAGTGCGAAAGAACAAACTGCCTGGACATCCCTTGAAATCAGTGAAGTCCTCAAACGCCTGGGGACCGATCCCGAAACAGGCCTTTCTTCAGAAGAAGCCAAGAAACGCCTTTCCATTTACGGACCCAACAAACTTGAGGAGAAAGAAGGGCCCAACCCCATCGCCATATTCCTCTCCCAGTTCACCGACATAATGGTCATAATACTCCTCATCGCTTCCGTTATCTCCTTCTTCATGGGCGATGTGAAGGAGACAATCGCCATCCTGGTGATAGTCATCCTCAATGCTATACTTGGCTTCACCCAAGAATATCGGGCGGAAAGGGCTCTGCTGGCTTTAAAGCAATTGGCCGCGCCAATAGCTAAGGTCAAAAGGGATGGCAAAATCCAAGAAATCCCAGCCGAGGAGCTTGTCCCTGGCGACATAGTCCTTCTGGAAGCCGGGACCAGGGTACAGGCGGACCTGCGCCTAATAAAAGCCATAAACTTGCGGACCGACGAGGCTCCATTGACCGGGGAATCAACCCCGGTGGACAAAGAAGCCGAAGCTGTCTTACCCCCTGATACCCCTGTTGCCGACCGAATCAATATGGCCTTCATGGGGACAAATGTAACTTACGGCCGTGGGGTTGGGGTTGTGGTAGAGACAGGGATGAGGACCGAGCTGGGCCGCATAGCCCAGATGATTCAAACCGTTAAGCGGGAAGCCTCGCCCCTTCAGGAAAGGATGGCTCAAGTTGGCAAAGGGTTAGCCATAGCGGCTGGAATCTTAGTAGTGGTTGTATTTGCTCTGGGGCTCTGGCGCGGCGAACACGTCCACACCATGTTCCTCACGGCCATAAGCCTGGCAGTAGCAGCTGTCCCTGAAGGCCTCCCCGCTGTGGTAACCATAACCCTGGCTCTCGGGGCTCAGAGGATGGTCCGGCGCAATGCCCTCATCCGCAAGCTCCCGGCTGTGGAAACCTTGGGCTCCGTAACCTTCATCTGCTCCGATAAAACCGGGACACTTACCGAAAACCGCATGACTGTGACCGTTTTAGACGTAGCTAACAAAACCTTGGACCTTACCGAGAAGCTTTCCAAAGCCGGGCCTTTCCTGGAGAGGGGGGAAGAGCAATTTGAAGAAAGGGACCCGGCCCTTTCGCTCCTCCTTGTAGGAGGGGCTCTGTGCAATGACTCCTACTTGGAGCCTGACCCCTTTAACCCCTCGCGCCTTTACGCCAAAGGCGACCCCACTGAAGGGGCAATGGTAGTTGCGGCCGCCAGGTTCGGATTCTGGAAGGAAGAGTTGGAGAAAAAGGCTCCCAGAGTTAGCGAAGTCCCCTTCACCTCCGAACGCAAGCGCATGACCACAATCCACAAGCTTAATGACCATTCCTTTTTGCCCTTAAATTCTCCTTACGTCGCATTTTGCAAAGGAGCTGTCACCAGCCTCTTGGAAATTTCCACCATGGTATGGAACAAGGACCACGCTGAACCGCTAACCGAGGAATGGAGGGACCGCATCCTCAAAGCCGATGCTGGCTTCGCTTCCCAGGGGATGAGAGTGCTGGGGGTGGCCTTCAGGCCTTTAAAGGAAATCCCTGAAGAACCTGAAAGGGAAATGGTTTTCGTAGGGATGATGGCAATGGTGGACCCTCCCAGGCCTGAAGTCAAAGAAGCGATAGCCAAATGCAAGACCGCTGGAATTCGCCCGGTCATGATAACGGGAGACCATCCCCAAACCGCTATTTTCATAGCTCGGCAGCTTGGGATGGATGTGGGAGGGGAAGTAATAACCGGAGCGGATTTGGAAAGGATGACTGTGGAAGAGCTGGAGAAGATTGTGGAAAATGTCACCGTTTATGCCCGTGTATCCCCGGAGCATAAGCTTAAGATAGTAGAAGCGCTTCAGAAGCGAGGCCAAATAGTGGCCATGACTGGCGATGGGGTAAACGATGCCCCCGCTCTCAAGAAGGCCGACATAGGTGTAGCAATGGGCATAACGGGGACGGATGTGAGCAAGGAAGCTTCGGAGATGGTGCTCTTGGATGACAATTTTGCCACCATTGTGGCTGCGGTGGAAGAGGGGAGGGTGATCTACGAGAACATACGCAAGTTCGTAAAATACATCCTCTCCAGCAACGTTGGTGAGATATTCGTGATGATGGTGGCTCCACTTCTGGGCCGGCCGATACCGCTTACGGCTCTCCAAATCCTGTGGATTAACCTGGTGACCGATGGGCTTCCTGGCCTGGCCTTGGGGTTTGACCCTGCCGAACCCGATATAATGAAGCGCCCACCGAGGCCGCCTGATGAGAACATATTTGCCGGGATGTGGAAATACATTCTGCTGGTGGGGATACTTTTGGGCTTCACTTCCCTCCTGCCCGAAATCCTTTCCGTGGGGAGCGAACTGACCTGGCGGACGATGATTTTCACCACCCTAACCTTGGCGCAGATGGGCAACGCGTTGGTCGTCCGTTCCGAAAGGGAATCCATCTTCCGGATAGGCTTTACTTCCAACCCCCTTCTTCTGGCTTCCATCGCAATCACCGTTATCCTTCAGCTCCTAATCATCTACCTTCCACCTTTTCAGGGCATTTTCAAGACCGCTCCTCTTACCTGGTGGGAGTTCATCGCAAGCTTGGCCTTAGCTTCCACTGTATTTTGGGCTGTTGAAATAGCCAAGTGGATTATCAGGCTTAGCAAAAAATAAATGGGGGCATAACCCCCTCGATGAACTTTAACAAATTAGTTCGGACAGAATGCGGAGCCTGGCCGTAAACGACCAGGCTCAGCCAAGGATGGGCGCTAAAGCGCCCCCTCCTTCTCTTGCACGCCTGCCGACGAGTGTGGGCAAATTGAGGGGCCAGGGGCAAAGCCCACTCCCATAACCCCCTGCGAAGGGGTAAAGGGGGCTTGGGGGTGTCCTTTCACAAAACCAAACGGGGAGGCGAGCCTTCGCCTGGCCGTAAACGACCAGGCTCAGCCGAGGATGGGCGCTAAAGCGCCCCCTCCTTCTCTTGCACGCCTGCCGATGAGTGTGGGCAAATTGAGGGGCCAGGGGCAAAGCCCACTCCCATAACCCCCTGCGAGGGGGTAAAGGGGGCTTGGGGGTGTCCTTTCACAAAACCAAACAGGGAGCCTTCGCCTGGCCGTAAACGACCAGGCTCAGCGGAGGATGGGCGCTAAAGCGCCCCCTCCTTCTCTTGCACGCCTGCCGACGAGTGTGGGCAAATTGAGGGGCCAGGGGGCAAAGCCCACCCCCATAACCCCTTGCGAGGGGGTAAAAGGTGGCTTGGGGGTGTCCTTTCACAAAACCAAACGGGGAGGCGAGCCTTCGCCTGGCCGTAAACGACCAGGCTCAGCCGAGGATGGGCGCTAAAGCGCCCCCTCCTTCTCTTGCACGCCTGCCGACGAGTGTGGGCAAATTGAGGGGCCAGGGGCAAAGCCCACTCCCATAACCCCCTGCGAAGGGGTAAAAGGGGGCTTGGGGGTGTCCTTTCACAAAACCAAACAGGGAGGCGAGCCTTCGCCTGGCCGTAAACGACCAGGCTTAGCCGAGGATGGGCGCTAAAGCGCCCCCTCCTTCTCTTGCACGCCTGCCGACGAGTGTGGGCAAATTGAGGGGCCAGGGGCAAAGCCCACCCCCATAACCCCCTGCGAGGGGGTAAAAGGTGGCTTGGGGGTGTCCCCCAGAAACTTTAAAAGAGGTGGCAAGTTGCCATCCCTTACAGCCTCGCCGCGAGTGGGACCCAGAATTCTGGCGAACCCCTCGGGGCGTGGCCTTAAGCAAACGGGGGTGGGGGAAAGTGGGGGCCAAGGGGCAAAGCCCCAGCGTTTAACTGAGAGGTAAAATGGGCTACTGGAGAAGCGTATACGTAATCCTCAAAAAAGACTTATTGACCGAATGGCGGAGCAGGGAAATATTTAGCTCCATGTTCGCCTTCGTCGTGTTGGTAACCCTCATCTTCAACTTCGCTTTTGAACTCAGAGTAGAAGATGTGACGAAGGTGGCACCGGGAGCGCTCTGGGTGGCCTTCGCCTTCGCTGGAGTCCTCGGCCTCAATCGCTCCTTCATCTTGGAGAAAGACAAGGGTTGCCTTGAAGGCCTACTCTTGGCCCCCGTAGATAGAAGCGCACTCTTCTTGGGCAAATGGCTCGGCAATCTAACCTTCATGGCCTTCGTAGAAATCATCACGCTCCCCATCTTCTCTGCCCTCTTCAACGTGAACCTCTTCCGGCCAGCCCTCTTCCTCGTCCTCGCCTTGGGCACACTGGGCTTTGCTGGTGTCGGCACCCTGTTCGCCGCCATGGCAGTCAATACCAGGGCCAGGGAGATAATGCTCCCGCTCCTCCTCTTCTCTGTCTCTATCCCTGTGACTATCGCAGCCGTAAAAGCCACCGGGGTAATCCTGGACAATTCCCCCCTCTCCGAGGCATCAAGCTGGATAAGGCTTATGGTGGTTTTTGATATAATTTTTATAGCCATTTCCTTGCTCACCTTTGAGTATGTCCTGGAGGAATGAAGATGGAGCCAGGGAAAGTCAATTTGCTCGTTGCTCTGGGGGCTGGGGTGCTTTCTTTTCTATCCCCATGCATCCTGCCGATAATCCCGGCATTTATAGGTTACTTAAGCGGGGTCTCCTTTGAAGAGAAAGGCAACAGGAAGAAGGTTTTCCTCCATTCGCTCTCTTTAGTCTTAGGGTTTTCCTCGGCCTTCACCCTTATGGGGGCTTCGGCTGGGGCTTTGGGCCAGTGGCTGGCGGGAGCGATGCCAATCATCCAAAAGGTGGGAGGGATTTTGATTGTCCTCTTTGGCCTCCACATACTGGGGCTGTTGAAAATCCCTGCTCTCTATCAGGAGAAAAGGCTGCCATTCAATCCGGGGCCAGGGGCTGGATATGGGGCTTCCTTCTTGGCCGGGGTGGTATTCTCCGCAGGCTGGACCCCCTGCGTGGGGCCTATCCTGGCCGCGATATTGCTCATGGCCGGAAATTCGGCCACGGCTTGGAAGGGGGCTATGCTCTTGGCCGCCTATTCCCTCGGGCTTGGATTACCCTTCCTGGCCGTTGGTGCCGCTTTTGCCCCCCTAAGCCCTTGGCTTAGCCGAGCCAGCCGCTACGGCAAATACATTTCTTGGGTAAGCGGGGCTTTCCTCATAATCTTGGGTTTCCTGCTCTTCACCGATACTTTTAGGCTGCTGGGAGGACTTTAATTGGACAGATTAGCTGAATGGTTAGCGTATCAGGCTATAAAGCATTGGCTGCTTTTCGTAAACGTTGCGGTGGCTCTATTTCTCTTGCCTACGTTATTGGCCCCTATACTGATGAGCATCGGAATTACAGGCCCGGCTAAGGCCATTTACTCGCTATATAGCATAACTTGCCACCAGCTTCCAGAGCGTTCGTTCTTTATAGGCCCCAAGCTCTTCTACTCCTTGGAGGAAATAAGAAAGGCCATGGGGCCTGATGCGGATGACATCTTCAAGCGAAAAGCTTTCGTTGGGAACGAGGAACTGGGCTATAAAATTGCCATATGCGAGCGTGATGTCGCTATTTACCTTTCCATCCTTCTCGCTGGCATTGCTTTTTCCTTAGTCCGTGGCAAGCTTGAGCCTTTATCTTTCAAGGCCTTTCTTATCCTGTGCATCCCGATGGCCGTTGATGGCTTAACCCAGCTTTTCGGGCTGAGGGAAAGCACCGCTCCAGGAAGGGTTTTCAGTGGCTCTCTATTTGGAGTTGCGCTTGTCTGGCTCCTATACCCCCGTATAGAATTGGCCTTTAGGGAAGCAAAGGAGGTTATGGAAGAGAAATGGAGGGAAAAATCTTAGAAGTCCACCGGAGGCTCTTGGTCCAATACGGCGACAAGGGAAAGCCTGGGGGGCGTGACCCCATAGCGATTCTTGTCTCCACTATCCTCAGCCAGAACACGAACGATGCCCTTCGGGACCGAGCCTTTGAAAGGCTCAGGGCTCGTTTCCCCACTTGGGAGGAGGTTAGGGATGCCCCTTTGGAGGAAGTGGAAGAAGCTATAAGGGTATCGGGTCTATCCCGCCAGAAAGCCCTCAGGATACAAAAGGCCTTGAGGCGCATAACGGAAGAGAGGGGCTGCCTTGACCTGTCCTTCCTACGGAGCATGGGGGTGGATGAGGCCAGGAAGTGGCTCAGGGCTATGGATGGCATTGGACCAAAGACTGCGGCCATCATCCTGCTTTTCGGACTGGGGATGCCGGCTTTTCCGGTGGATACTCACATCTTCCGAGTTTCCAAGCGGTTGGGCTTAATTCCTGCAAAGTCAACTCGGGAGAAGGCGCACGAAATCCTGGAAAAACTCATACCTCCCGATTACTATTACTCCTTCCACCTCAACATGATTGAACATGGCCGAAAAATTTGCAGCCCTCGCAACCCTAAATGCCAAGTCTGCATCCTGAACGAGCTCTGTGATTTCCACCTGGAGAGGGCGTGATGAAAAAGTATGCCCTTCTTGTCTATAGAAGGCTGCGAGACATAATTTTTTGGCAGGCAACTTTGCTTTTCGTTATTTCTTTTGCGATTAGCCTCCTACCTTCTTCTATCCTAACAAAGCCTCGGTGGCCTTGGGCCTTAATAGCCATTTCTTCTTTCTCCCTGGTCGGTTTTGTCTCCCTCATGGCCCGCTCAAGCTACGCGCAGCTTACAGATAAGGGGCTTGAGGTAAAGACGCTCTTCGGGGAAGTTTCCATCAGTTACGATGACATTTCAGAAGTCTCTTACGGGGTTTTCGGTAGATACTTTGAGCCCATCCACCAGAACTGGTCCCAGCGCATTTTCTTGCAGCCTTTCTGGTTTGAGCCGGTGCTGGTCCTTAAAGTGCGGGAGTTTCCCTATGATTATGCCAGCTTGAGGCTGCTTTTCGGCAAGTACCTCTTTGAGCCCCAAAAGGGCGTCTTAGTCCTGCTGGTTAATGATGTCCACGAACTCGGCGCCAGGATGAGTTCCGCCATTCAAGAGAGGCGCCTCCCCAAAGCCAAGGAGAGAGAATGAACCTACTTGCCTTCGGCGTTAGAGAGTTTGGTCTGGAGCTTAGCCCCGATAAGCTTCAGGCTTTTGAAATCTATTACCGGGAACTTCGGCGCTGGAACCGCAGGGCTAACCTTACTGCCCTCATCTCCCCTGAGGAAGTCCAGATTAAGCACTTTCTGGACTCCCTATCCATTTACGAGCTTGCCGAGTTCAGGGAAGCAATCTCCTCGGGCCGAGAACTGAGGATGGTAGATGTCGGGACCGGTGGGGGCTTCCCTGGGGTCCCGATAAAGATTGTTAACCCCCAGGTGAGCCTCACGCTTGTGGATTCATCTCGGAAAAAAGTCCAGTTCCTTGAGCATCTCATAGGCGTTCTTGGGCTCAAGGGGGTGGAGATAATCTGGGGCAGGGCAGAGGAGGTAGCTCGCAGTGAAGAGCACCGCGAGAGGTACGATTGGGTGGTGGCCAGGGCGGTGGCCGAGTTCCCGGTCTTAGCTGAGTACTTAATCCCTTTATGCCGGGTTGGGGGTTACGTGGTGGCCTACAAGGGCCCTAAAATCTTCCAGGAGCTGGAAATCTCTTTGGAGGCTATTTCCATCCTTGGAGGAAAAGTGGTAAGGCTCCATCAAGTGCAAGCATCTGCTCTTGAAAGCTCCCGTTACCTGCTTTTGATAGCTAAGGAATCCCCAACTCCTCCGCTTTACCCAAGGCGGCCGGGAATCCCTGCTAAGCGGCCGTTGGGATTGAGGAAAGGGAAACGGCCCTCACTTTCCCCTGGGTCACGTTGAAAAGGTGGGCCTTTTCCAGGAATTCCTTCCGGAAACCTCCCCACTCTAAGGTTGTAATGATGGCCTGAGGGGCTTGAGATACTATCTCCGTAAGACGGTCCCTCCTTTTCTGGTCTAATTCCGAAAGCACTTCATCCAGTAGGAGCAAAGGGCTTTCCCCGCGTGCCTTTTCAATGAAGGCCATCTCGGCCAGGCGGAGGGAGAAGGCAGCCGAACGCTGTTGTCCTCTGGAGCCGTAAGTTGAGATATCTCTGCCGTTGAGGAGGAAACGCACATCATCCCTATGAGGGCCGATGGTGGTGACCCCTTGGTCTAAATCTTTCTCCCTTGCTTGGAGCAACTTTTGGGCCATGGCCTTTTCTATCTCCTCCAGAGGTGGGGGATTGGCAAGGCTGAGGTCAGAAATCACCTCCCCAATAGCTGAGCAGATGTAGAGGACTTGGAGGCTTTCCTCTTCTTCGGTCAAAGCCATGTGCGTCTTCTTTATTTCCGGGGCCATAGCCCCGAGCGCTTCCCACCGGGTTTTAGTCACAAGGCTCCCATACTTCACGAGGCTTTCGTCCCAGAAGAGGAATTCTTCCTCGTTGAACCCTTCCTCCTGAGCCTTTTTGAGGAGGTGGTTTCGCCTTTCCACCACCTTGTTGTAGAGAGCCAAGGCTTGGCAATACTTTGAATCAACCTGACATAAAGCTATATCCAGGAAGCGCCTCCGTCCCTCCGGCGGGCCTGAGACAATTTCTATGTCGGAGGGGGAGAAGAGGACGCAGCAGAGGCGTCCCAGCACATCTATGAGCCTCTTGGGGACACCGTTGATGAACGCCTTTTTGCGGTACCGGACCCCTGAGGCGCTGGGCTCGCCAGCTATGACCAATTCAATGCGCGTGCCCCCACCTTCGCTTTCTATCACCCCTGCGATTTTAGCGAAAGGGAGAGGGCTATCCTGAACAAGCCAGTTGACAAATTCCTGGTCTGTCTTGGAGAAAGGGGAGCGGGTTGTAGCCAGGAGGTAAATCGCCTCCAGGAAATTCGTCTTCCCTTGGGCGTTATCCCCCTGCAGGATGATGAGGCCGGGAGGGAGGTCCAGGGACAGGGATATATAGTTGCGGAAGTTGGTAAGCTCAATCCTTTTTATCATCGGGCGTAATCCACGGCCCTTGTCTCCCGGATGACCGTCACTTTTATCTGGCCGGGGTATTCCAAGCTTTCTTCCACCTTACGGGCGATTTCCCTGGAAAGCTGGATTATGGCCAAATCGTCCACTTCCTCTGGCTTAACTATTACCCTTATTTCTCGGCCGGCTTGGATGGCGAAGGCCTGGGCTACTCCTGGGAAGGAGGAGGCGATTGCTTCCAAGCTTTCAATGCGCTTTATGTAGCTTTCCAGGCTCTCTCGCCGGGCTCCTGGCCTCCCTCCGGAAAGGGCATCGGCTAATTCTACCAGGATAGCCTCTACCGATTGGGGTTCAACTTCGCCGTGGTGGGCGGCGATGCAGTTTACAACTATTTCGGGCAAGCCATTCCTTCGCGCTATATCTGCTCCGATAGAGGCATGAGGACCCTCTACCGTCTGGTCTACTGCTTTGCCGATATCATGGAGTAAGCCGCCGAGCTTGGCCACTTTCACATCGGCCTTGAGTTCGGCAGCCATTATCCCGGCGAGCCGAGCTGTCTCTATGGAGTGGGATAGGACGTTTTGGCCGTAGCTGGTGCGGAATTTCAGCCGGCCCAGGAGGACCACAAGCTCCTCTGGTAGCCCTGGGAGGCCGAGCTTGTATAAAGCTTTCTCCCCTTCTTCCCTTATGATGTTCTCTATCTCTTTTCGGGCTTGCTCTGCAGCTTGTTCAATCCTCGCCGGCTGGATTCTCCCATCTGTTATCAATTTTTCCAGGGCCAGCCGGGCAATCTCCCTTCGGATGGGGTCAAAGCAGGATATGGTGATAGTTTCAGGGGTGTCGTCCACCACTAAGTCAACTCCCAAGACGTTCTCAATAGTCCTTATGTTCCTACCCCCTCGGCCGATTATCCGGCCTTTCATTTCATCGTTTGGCAGGGGGATTGTGACCGTGGCGAGCTCAACGATTTCTTCTGTTCCAACTCTCTGCATGGCTTCGGCGATGATTTCCCTTGCTCTGCGCTCGGCCTCGGCTTTGGCCTTTGCTTCCTCTTCGCGGATGACTTTGGCCATTTCCTGGCGTGCTTCCTCCCTAACCCTTTCCAGGAGGATTTCCTTAGCTTGTTCCGGGGTTAAGCCTGCTATCCGGTTGAGTTCTTCTTCGGCTTTTTCCTTCAGGCGTCGTGCTTCCTCGTGGAGGTTTTGGATTTCGGCCTGGAGTTGGGCTAAGTGTTTCTCCCTCTTGTCCAAGCTTTCAGCTTTGCGGTCCAGGAATTCCTGGCGGCGCTGTAGCCTTTCTTCCTGGCTTTGGAGGTAAGCTCTTTGCCGTTTTAATTCTTCATCCACCTGCGCCTTGATTTTCAGCGCTTCATCCTTAGCCGCAAGGAGCACCTCTTTAGCCTCTTTCTGGGCTTCCTTTATGATTTTATCGGCCTGTTCCTGGGCGGATTTTACGGTTTTTCTTTCCTGGTAAAGCCTAAGGCCGTAGCCGGCTGCAAAGGCCAGTGCTGCTGCAAACAAAGCAACTGCTAAGATTAGCCCCATCTCTTACTCCTCCCTCTGGATTTCTCTCCACACCTTTGGCACCACTTCTTCTATGATTTCAAAGGAGAAGCCCTGTCGGGCGAGGAAATCGGCCATTTTCTTTTTGAAAGAAAATTCGTCCAGGCTCTGCCAACGTTGCGCTTTCTTTAAGGCCGCTTTATAGGCTTCTTCGGCAAAGTCCAGGTTACTAAGGACTTCCTGTATGATTTCTGGTGATATCCCTTTTGAGCGCAGTTCGTAGCGGAGCTTTTTGAAACCAGAAGGCTTGAATTCCCTGCGGTTTTCCACCCAGTAGCGGGCGAAGAGTCGGTCATCAATCAAGCCTTTCTCCCGAAGGGAGATTATGGTTTTTTCCACGATCTCTTGGGGGAACTTACGGCGAAGCCTACTTCTTATTTCCTGCTCGCTCCTTGGCCTGAACCTTAGGAGGCGGAGGGAAGCTTCCCAAGCTTCGTATAGCTTGGCTTTTTCCCAGAGCTCGCTTATTTGTTCTTCAGAAAGGGCTTGGCCTTCCTGAAGGCCTTCGGCCTCAGAGCGGGGCAGGACTAAGGGCAGGAAGCCCTCTATGGTTATGGCTACCTTCTTTCCTTCAGGGCCACAGGGTTTAATCCGGGTTATAAATCCCGGCAAATTTTCCTCCCTTTGTAAAAATTGAACCGGCTGCCTTTCCCACTGCAGCCGGTTAAGATTATAAAACTACCCCTCCCCTAAGGACGGGTTTCACAAGGGTATGGGGCTTTTCAGTTCAACCCTCCCCTTTTAGCCCCTCGCAGGGGGTTAAAGGGTAAAGGGATTGTTTCCGACTGCAGTGGTGCTTAAGTGTTGAGGCGGAACAGGGCCTCTTTGGGAGGAAGGCCCGCCGCCTCCCTTATGAGGGCTTCCAGAGTATCCCTCAGGTCAGGGTTCTCCTTCAAAAATTGGCGAGCGTTCTCTCTGCCCTGGCCAAGGTTTGTATCCTTATAGGAGTAGAAGGTCCCCCTCTTCTCAATTATGCCGTAAGCTACACCCAGGTCCAGGATGTCTCCTTCTTTGGAGATTCCCTCATCGTAAAGGATGTCAAACTCCGCTTCTCTGAAAGGTGGGGCTACCTTGTTCTTCTTGACTACAGCTCTGGTCCTGTTGCCTATTATATCCCCACCTTTCTTTATGCTCTCAAGCTTCCTAAGGTCAAGCCTTATGGAAGCATAGAAACGCAAGGCCATCCCTCCGGTAGTGGTTTCGGGGCTTCCGAACACTACTCCTATCTTTTGGCGGAGCTGGTTGGTGAAGACCAACGCCGCCTGGGATTGGTGGATGGCCCCCACAAGCTTGCGGAGGGCTTGGCTCATAAGGCGAGCTTGCAGACCGACGTGGGCATCACCCATTTCCCCTTCAATTTCTGCCCTCGGGACCAAAGCTGCCACTGAGTCAATGACCACTACGTCTACCGCTCCGCTCCTCACCAAAGCCTCGGTTATTTCTAAAGCTTGTTCTCCAGTATCGGGCTGGGCTACCAAGAGGTTTTCTACATCCACCCCGCACTTCCGGGCATAATTGGGGTCAAGGGCGTGCTCAACGTCTATGAAAGCGGCTGTCCCCCCCAGTTTTTGGGCTTCAGCTATTATGTGCTGGGCAAGGGTAGTTTTGCCCGAAGCTTCCGGGCCGAAGATTTCAGTTATCCTACCCCTCGGTATTCCTCCTACTCCGAGGGCTATGTCCAAGGCCAGGGAACCTGTTGGGATAACAGCAATATCTCGCTTGGGGACATCCCCAAGGCGCATTATAGCCCCATCCCCGAACCGCTTTTTTATTGTGGCTATGGCTGTCTCCAGAGCCTTCTCCCGGCTGAACTGAGCCATCCCTTTTTAACCCTCCTAATTTTAAGTTTAAACCAAGCGCATTATTTCCGCAACTCTTCCTCTATTATAGCTTTGAAAACCTCGTATGGATAAGCCCCTTCCAGCTTCCTCCCGTTTATGAAGAAGGTTGGGGTAGCGGTAACCCCTCTTTTGGCTGCTTCAGCCAAGTCGTTCTGGACTTGAAGGGCTGTTTCCCCTGTTTGCAAGCAGGTTCGGAATTTTTCCACGTTTAAGCCTATCTGGCTGGCATAACCTTCAAAAGCTTTTAATGGGGATATTTGCCCCGCCCATTCCCCTTGTCTTTCATAGAGCAAATCGTGCATTTCCCAGAATTTGCCCTGTTTTCCAGCACAGAGGGCCGCTTCCGCCGCTTTCTGTGCCGCTGGATGGATGCTCCGCAGGGGCATGTTTATAAATTGATAGCGCACAAGCCCTTTTTCAATGTACTCGCTCTTTATCTTGGGCAACGTCTCACGGGCGTAGAGTCCACAGTACGGGCATTGGAAATCGGAGTATTCTTCAATGAAGACTTTAGCGTCTTTAGGCCCCAGGTAATAGTGTCCTTCCGGGCTTATCCCTCCCGGGGGAGGGGTCGGGCTTGCGCAAGCTGTTAAAGCTAAGAGCACCAAAAGGGCAAAAGCCTTCCTCACACTTCCCTCCTTTGTCCTCAATTGTAACACTTTATCCTTAAGACGTCAAACAGTCAT
>Ga0197143_1002204_pt1 | contig 14759 bp, 18 predicted proteins | sample GBS70_MetaG_FD_148603 | JGI IMG/M metagenome (GOLD analysis project Ga0197143, IMG submission 148603) | Sediment microbial communities from Great Boiling Springs, Gerlach, Nevada, United States - GBS 70_MetaG | ecosystem: Environmental > Aquatic > Thermal springs > Hot (42-90C) > Sediment...
TTGCCCCGCAGGAGGCGGCCCGCCTGAGGGCCGAGGGGGTGGTCCAGGGGGGGATGATCCCCAAGGTGGAGGCGGCCCTCTCCGCCCTCCGCCAGGGGGCCCCCTGGGCGGCCATCGCCAGGGGGCGGCGGGGCATCCTGGGGGCGGTCCTCGCCGGGGAGGCGGGAACCCTCTTCAAAGGAGCCTGAGGAAGGCCGCCATGAAGGCGGGGAGGTCCTTGGGCCCTTGGGCGGTGACCAGGGAGCCGTCCACCACCACCCCCGCCTCCTGGTAGAGCCCCCCGGCGTTTAAGAGGTCGTCCCGGATGGAGAAGAAGCCCGTGACCTTCCGCCCCCGCACCAGCCCGGCGCTGATGAGGACCCAGGGGCCGTGGCAGATGGCCCCGATGGGCTTTCCCGCCTCCCCCACCTCCCGGACCAGGGCCAGGACCTCCGGGCTCCGCCGCAGGTAATCGGGGGCGAACCCCCCGGGGATGAGGAGGCCCCGCACTTCCCCCGCCTCCTTGGGGGCGGCCTCCGCCTTCCAGGCGAGGCCCGACTTGCCCCGGTATTCCCTGGCCTCGGGCCCGATGACCACGGGGGAGAAGCCCGCCTCCAGGAGCCGGTAGTAGGGGTAGAGGAACTCCCGCTCGTCAAAGAGGTCCGCCAGCAGTATCCCGATGCGCTCCACGCCACACCTCCAGGAACTCCCTCAGGATATTCCCCGTAACCCCCCAGATGTCCACCCCCCGCCAGGGGAAGTGCCAGACCCGCCTCCCCAGGCGCTCCTCGCTCCAGGGGGCGATCCGCAAAAGCTCCTCCAGGGGAACGAGGAGGACCTCCGCCACCTCCTCGGGGCTGGGCCTCAGGAGGGGGAGGTCCTCGCGGAAGACCACCACGGGCTGGACCAGGAAGCCCTGGGGGGAGAGGGTGGGGGAGAGGAAGCCTAAGGGTTCCAGACCCGATAGCCCCACCTCCTCCCAGGCCTCCCTGAGGGCGGCCTCCACCACCCCCTCCCCCGGCTCCACCACCCCGCCCGGAAAGCTCACCTGCCCGGCGTGGGTGGGCAGGTGGGGGCTTCTTCGGGTGAAGAGGAGCCGGTCCCCCAGAAGGGGCACGGCCACCGCCGCCAGCCGAAAGCCCGGGGGCAGGTCTAGGCCTTCCGGCAGGCCCTGAGGGAGCGCCGCCTTAAGGCGCTCTCGGGGTCCAGCCCCTTTTCCACGAAAAGCCCCACCAGGTTCCACAGGGCCTCCTCCAGGTCCCCCGCCGCCAAAGCCCGCTTAAGCCCCTCCTCGCTTCCCTTCTCCAGGCCCTTCTTCTGAAGCTCGTAGGCCTTGAGGAGGGCGGGGAGGGATTTGGGCCCGCAGGGGTCCTCCTTTTTGCCCTCCATGGCCTTCAGCTCCTCCCAGCGGGCCTTGACCGCCTCCGGGGTTTCGGCCGTGGCCTCCCCGAAGACGTGGGGGTGGCGGTGGATGAGCTTTTCCACGATGCGCCTTTCCACCTCCTCGTAGGTGAAGGCGCCCTCTTCCTCGGCGATGACGCTGTGGAAGGCCACCTGGAGGAGGACGTCCCCCAGCTCCTCCGCCATGGCCTTGGGGTCCCCCTCCAGGATGGCGTCCGCCGCCTCGCTGGCCTCCTCCAGGAGGTAGGGGACCAGGCTCTCGTGGGTCTGGGCCCGGTCCCAGGGGCACCCCCCGGGCCCCCGCAGGCGGCGCATGACCTCAAGAAGCCGCTCCATGCTCCCCATTCTCCCTCAGAAGGAGCCCCCCCGCCAGGGAGAGGCCCACCAGGAGGAGGGAGAGGGGGTCCAGGGGGGCCCTTTCCAGGACCAGCCCCCCCTCTCCCGGGGCGGGGAGGCCCGTGGTGCGGGTGAGGAGGAAGAGGAGAAGAAGCGCCCCCACCAGGTACCGTCCCGCCCGGAGCCACCCGGGGCCCAGGGGCACCTCGAGGAGGGGGAGGAGGAGGAGGGCGAGGCCAAAGCCCATCTGCAGGGCCAGGAGGACCATGAAGAGGAGGCCGTACCAGAAGCCCGGGCTTTGCAAGGCCAGGGCGGGGTCCTTCAGGCGGAAGACCTCCCCGCAAAGCCCCCCGCCCAAAGGGGTTTCCCCAAAGCCCAAAAGCTGGAGGAAGAAGGGGAGGATGAGGAGGAAAGCGGCTAGGCGGAGCACCCCCCCATGCTACCGGTCCCGTCGGGCGAAGACCAGGGCGGCGAGAAGGGTGAGGAGAACCCCAGAGAGGCCCAGGTAGCCGAGGCCGAGAAGGGGTCCCACCGCCCCCAGCCTCTCCGCCACCAGATAGCCCACGGGGCCGGTGAGGACGGGGGCCTTCAGGCCCGAGAGGAGGCCCACCCGGTGGACCTCCTGGGGGTTCAGGAGGAGGGCTAAGGTGAGGAGGCCCTCGAGGGGGTAGTCCCTAAGCCGCACAGCCAGGGCCACCACCAAAGGGCCGTAAAGGACGTTCAGAAGCCCAAAGAGGCCAAAGCCCAAGGCCAGGGCCCGCCTCTCCTCCAGAAGGAGGGCGGCGAGGAGGGCGCTCACCCCCAGCCAGAAGAGGAGCAGGCCTCCCCCGGAGAGGAGGAGCCAGAGGCTGGTCCAAAGGGAGAGGCCCAGGACCCCCGCCCCCAGGAGGAGGCCCAGGAGGAGGGGCGGCGTGAGGCCCAGGAAGAGGCCCAAAACCCCCTCTAAGAAGGCCCTGAGGGGGCGGACCGGGAAACCCAGGAGGAAGGCCCACTCCTCCCGGGAGGCGAGGAGGGGCACCGCCAGGGCTAAGACCAAGGGGGGAAGGAGGAGCAAAAGCCCCGAGTAGAGACCCACGAGCCCCACCCCCTCCCCCCGGCCCTGGAAGCCCAGGGCGAGAAGGGGCGGCAGGAGGAGGAGGCCCGCGGTCCAGGGGTTGCGGGCCACCTCCTTGAGGAAGAGGGGGGTCATGGCTTGGGAGGGGGGAAGAAGTCCGCCGGGACCCAGGGGCGCTTTGCCCCCTCCTTCAGGGCCTCCTTCCAGCTGAGGACCCGGCCACCCCGCCTCTCCGGCCGCTCCTTCAGGTGCCGCTCCAGGTTCTCCCGGCTCCTAAAGGCCAGAAGCCCCGAGCCCATGGGGGTGCGGACCTTGGGGCTGTGGTAGAGCAGGGCCTTCTCCGCCTCCACCCAGAGGGGCTGGGTGCGGGCGCTTTCCAGGAAGTCCGCCAGGTAGACCTCCTGGGCCTTAAGCTCGGGCCCCCCCCAGCCATTCAGCTGGTCCAGGAGGCAGGCCGGGTCGTCGTAAAAGAAGGCCTTGCCCTTGGGGTTCACCGCCTGGGCGGCGTGGCGGGCGTCCAGGATGGTCATGAAGCAGTAGGGGCAGGCCTCCACCCCCACCTTTAGGCCCCTGGGGGCGGCCAGGGCCTTCTGGAGGAGGGGCAGGGCCAGGAGGACCAAAAAGCGTCGCCTTTCCATGGCTTCACCTCTACTCTATCGGAAATGGGCCGCCCCAGGGCCTTCCGGGGTGGCCAAGCACTTAGGGGCCAGCGCTCCTAGTGGCTGTGGTCGTGCCCGGAGTCTTCCTTCCCGCCCAGAAGCCCCGCGTGCTGGGCCAGGAGGGCCACCAGGTTCATCTCGGGCAGGGGGGCGAGGTCCAAGAGGGTCTGGAAGGTGAAGAAGTTCTGCCTTCCGTGCTGGGCCTTGTGGGCCTCGGCGAAAGCCCGGGCCTTGGCAGCGCTGTCAAAGGCCAGGAGCTTGGCGTTCATCACCACCATCATCTTTTCCCCCCAGTAGTAGGTGGCCCTCCGGGCAGGGATGAGGCGCACGCTCCCCTGGGGGTCTTTGGGGTCGTAGCTTCCCCGGTCGGTCACGTAGAAGGTGGCCCCTTCCCCGTCCTTCAGGCCGTGGACCCAGGCGTAGTTCACCATGCAGGCGATGCTCTCAAAGTGGAGGGCCTCCACCTCCTCCTTGGGGTTGTGGGGGGCGGGCCGGGGTTCCTTGAAGGCGATCTGGCTGTAGGTCTGCTCAAAGAAGCCCTTGGGAAAGGTGCGGCCCCGCCACTCTCCCTCGGGGGTCCGGATGGGCATGCCGCAGAAGGCGCAGGTGCCCGCTTCCCAGGGGATGGGCTTGGGCGGGATCGTGTCCTTGCTCATGGGAGCGGAGGCGGGCATCTGGCCGTGCCCCATCTGGGCCAGGGCCCCCGTGGAGAGGACCAGACCGCCTAAAGCCGCCAAAACCTCACGCCGCGTCTTCGCCATACACCACCTCCATTAGCCAGGGGAGGCGCTCTCCCCTTGGGCCCAAGACCTGTTCCGGGGGGCCTTCCTCTAAAAGCTTCCCCCCTTTGAGAAGGAAAAGCCGCTGGGTTAAGGAAGCCTCCTTGAGGTCGTGGAGGGCCAGCAGGGCCACCCCCTCCCGCTTCGCCTTAACCCAGTTCCAGAACCGCTCCTGGCCTTTGGGGTCCAGGGCGGCGGTGGGCTCGTCCAGGAGCCAGATGGGGGGGTTGCCCATGAGGGCGGCGGCGATGGCCAGGCGCTTCTGCTGGCCCCCGGAAAGCTCCCCCACCCGCTTTCCCAAAAGGGCCTCAATCCCCATGCGGGAGACGGCCTCTTCCAGGGCCTCCTGCCCCAGGCCCTTCACCCTCCTGGCCCCTTGGAGGACCTCGAGGGCCTTCAGGTGGGGGAAGAGCCTGGGGTTTTGCGGCAGGTAGGCCCGGAGGGCCAGGGCCTTGGGGTCCCCGGGGACGTGGCCCCCAAGGAGGGCCTTCCCCCCATCGGGCCGGAGCCTTCCCGCCAGGAGGGCGAGGAGGGTGCTCTTCCCCGCCCCGTTGGGCCCCAGAAGCCCCACCACCCCGTCTTCGGCCCGGAAGCTCAGGCCAAAGAGCCTCCCCCGCTTGGCTAGCGCCTCCACCGCCACCATAAAAGACCTCCTAAAAAGCTCAGGAGAAGGGGGGCCGGGCTCGGCTTTGTCTCCTTGGGAAGGGGCCTCGGCTCCGGGTCCACCAGGGAGAGAAGCCTCAGGCCCGGCACCTGGGCCTCGGCGCTCTCCCAGAGGACCACCCCGGGGGAGAGGGCGAAGAGGGAGAGCTCCGGCTGCCGGGCCAGAAGAAGGGCGAAGCTGGAAGTGGGAAGGTGGGGCACGGGAAGGCCAGGGGCCCGGTCGTAGGCGTTGCCCACCACCCGGGCCTTGGCCTCGGGGTCGTCCACCAGGAGGTCGTAGAGGTTGCCCAAAAAGGCGTTTCCCCCCACCTCCGCGGCGTTCTCCCCCCGCTCCCGGGTGATGCGGAGGGCGGTGCCGTTTTCCAGGAAGCGGTTTGCCCTCACCGCCACGCCCTTGGCGTCCAGGAGGACCAGGCCTAGGGTGTTGCCCAGGATCAGGTTGCCCTCCACCCTCGTTTCCCTCATGTGGAGGGCGGTGCCGTTTTCCAGGAAGCGGTTTGCCCTCACCGCCACGCCCTTGGCGTCCAGGAGGACCAGGCCCAGGGTGTTGCCCAGGAAGAGGTTGGCCTCCACCCTCGTTTCCCTCTCGTCCTGGACCAGGAGGCCGTAGCCGATGGGGGTCTTGTGGTCCAGGAGCTGGTTTTTCGCCACCAGGTTGGCGGCCCCGTGCATGACGGCGTTGCCCACGGCGTTTTCCCGGCTCAGGTTCGCCTCCACCCGCGCCTCCCAGGAGAACATCACGTGGAAGCCGTAGCGGCCGTTTTTCTCCAACAGGTTTCCCTGGATCCTCATCCCGGGGCTGTACTCCACGTAGACGGCGTCCATGTAGCCGGTGAGGGCGCTGGCCTCTACCACCGCCTCCGGGCTCCGGTAGACCAGAACCCCGGGGGAGGGGCCCATTCCCCGGGCCTTCAGGCCCCGCACCCGGGCCCTGGGGGAGTCCTCCACCCTGACCGCCGTGGGGGCCCCTTCCACCTCCACCCCTTCCAGGAGGCAGGCCTCGCACCCCTTCAGGTAGATGGCGGCGTGGGGCTCAAAGAAGTCCTCCTCCGGCCCCGCCCCCACCACCTTAAGGCCCTTAACCCTTATCCCCGGGGCCAGGAGGCTCAGGGTGTGCCCCTCCTTTCCCCGCAGGACCGCCCCCTCCCCCTCCACCACCAGGCCCGGGGTGGTGAGGACCAGGGGGCCCTCCACCTCCCCGGAAAGCCTGAGGACCGGGGCGGCCACGGCCAGGCCCAGGAGAAGCAAAAGCCCCAGGGGGCGCATACACCCCCAGGGTAGGGCAGGGGGGTGGGACATTCGTACTTCCTGCCGGGAAGTACATTTGTCCCCCCCGGGTGGCCTAGACTCTTCCCTGTGAGGCGCTTTCTTCCCTGGCTCCTCCTTTTCCTCCCCGCCTTGGCCCAGGTGGCGGTGGAGCCGGGCTGGGTGCGCCTGGTGCCCCCGGTGGTCCCGGACACCGCCGCCTACCTCACCCTGGCGAACCGGGGGAAGACCCCCTTGAGGCTTGTGGGGGCGGAGACCCCGGTGGCCAAGCGGGTTTCCCTCCACCGGGACTACCAGGAGCACCGGGGAGGGCATGCCGTCCTCGGCATGCGGCCCCTCCCCTACGTGGAGATTCCCCCCGGGGGACGCGTGGCCTTCCGGCCCGGGGGCTACCACCTGATGCTGGAGGGCCTGAAGCGGCCCCTGAAGGCGGGAGAGAAGGTGGAGCTCACCCTCCTCTTCCAGGGGGGGCTGAGGGTTAAGGTAATCTTGCCCGTGGAGATGCGATGAAGCGCTTTTTCCCCCTCCTCCTGATCCTGGGGCTTTTGGGCTTGGGCTACCTCCTCCTGCCCAAGGGCCCCCACAGCTTTTTCGGCACCCGGCTTTTGAACCCCAAGCCTGTGGACTTCACCCTTCAGGGCCCGGAAGGCCCCCTGCGCCTGGCCGATTTTCAGGACAAGCTGGTCCTCATCTTCTTCGGCTACGTGCACTGCCCCGATGTCTGCCCCACCACCATGCTCTCCCTGAAGCGGGTCTACGAGAACCTCTCCCCGGAAGAGAGGAAACGGGTCCAGGTCATCTTCATCAGCGTGGACCCCGAGCGGGATGCCCCTGAGATCGCCGACCAGTACGCCAAGGCCTTCCACCCCGATTTTCTCGGTCTCACGGGAAGCCCGGAAACCCTCCAGGAGGTGGCCCGGACCTTTGGGGTCTACTACCAGAAGACCGCTTACCGGGGCCCCGGGGAGTACCTGGTGGACCACACCGCCACCACCTTCGTGGTGCGGAAGGGCCAGCTGGTCCTCCTCCTGAGCCCGGACAAGCTCAACTTCGCCCAGAACCCAGGGTATCTGCCCAAGGTGGTGGCGGATCTCCGGGCTCTTCTGTAGAATAAAAACATGATGGATTTCAAGGGGCTTTTGGAGAGGGCCAAGGAGGCGGCCAGGTCGGTGGCCCAGGAGGCCGAGAAGCGCTTAGAGGAGCTTAAGGAAAAGTTGGACCAGGACAAGGACGGGCGTCCCGATGTGGTGGAGAAGGCCCTTCAGGAGGCGGAAAAGGCCCTAAAGGAGGCCCAAAGCCGCCTGGCGGAGCTGGACCAGGACAAGGACGGCCTCCCCGACTCGCTGAAGGAGATTTCTGAGCGGGCCAAGAAGGCGGCCGAGGCCGCCAAGGCCAAGGCGGAGGAGGCGGCCCGCCTCCTCAAGGAACGGCTTGGCAAAGGGGGCGAGGCCTAGCCCAAGGCCACGTCCATAGCCAGCATCAGGGCGAAGCCCACCATCACCCCGAAGGTGGAGACGTCCCCGTTGCCCTCCCTTTGGCTTTCGGGGATGACCTCCTCCACGATCACGAAGATCATGGCCCCCGCCGCCAGGGCCATGAGGTAAGGGAGAAGGGTGAGCATCTGGGTCACCAAGAGCGCCCCTAAAACCGCCCCAATGGGCTCCACGATGGCGGAAAGCTGGCCGTAAAACCAGGCCAGGCCCGCCCCCACCCCGGCCCGCCTCAGGGGCCAGGCCACGGCCAGGCCCTCGGGTAGGTTCTGGAGGCCGATGCCTAGGGCCAGGGCGATGGCCCCGCCCAGGGTGGCCGCCCCCGTGGGATCCAGGCCCGCCGCCCCGAAGGCCACCCCCACCGCCAGGCCCTCGGGGAAGTTGTGCAGGGTAATGGCCAGGATGAGGAGGGTGGTGCGCCGCCAAGCGGTGGGGACACCTTCCCGCGCCTCCATGGGGAAGCCCAAGTGCAGGTGGGGCAGGAAGCGGTCTAAGAGCCTGAGGAGGGCTCCCCCCGCCAGAAAGCCCACCACGGCGGGGACCCAGGGGGTCATGCCCTGGGCCTCGGCCATCTCCATGCCGGGGATGAGGAGGGAGAAGACGCTGGCCGCCAGCATCACCCCGGCGGCGAAGCCCAGCATTCCGTCCAGGAGCTTGCGGCTGGGCTCCCGGGCGAAGAAGACGCTGGCCGCCCCTATGGCGGTGAGCCCCCAGGTGAAGAGCCCCCCCAGGAGGGCGTAGAGGAGGGGTGTTTCCATGCCCCCTATTTTAGGCTAACCTAAATTTCCTGGCAAGCCCCCCATGGAGTATCCTGGAATCAGGTATGCTGGATAAGCTTGCGCGCCTAGAGGAGGAGTACCGGGAGATGGAGGCGCTCCTCGCCGATCCCGAGGTCCTGAAGGACCAGAAGCGCTACCAGGCCCTTTCCCGGCGCTACGCCGAGATGGGGGAGATCATCGCCCTCATCCGGGAGTACCGCAAGGTGCTGGAGGATTTGGAGCAGGCGGAAAGCCTCCTCGAGGACCCCGAGCTCCGGGAGGTGGCCAAGGCGGAGAGGGAGGCGCTTCTGGCCCGCAAGGAGGTTCTGGAAAAGGAGCTGGAGCGCCACCTCCTGCCCAAGGACCCCATGGACGAGCGGGACGCCATCGTGGAGATCCGGGCCGGGACCGGGGGGGAGGAGGCCGCCCTCTTCGCCCGGGACCTTTTGGAGATGTACCTGCGCTTCGCCGAGGAGATGGGCTTTGAGACGGAGGTCCTGGACTCCAACCCCACGGACCTGGGGGGCTTTTCCAAGGTGGTCTTTGAGGTGCGGGGCCCCGGGGCCTACGGCACCTTCAAGTACGAGAGCGGGGTCCACCGGGTGCAGCGGGTCCCGGCCACGGAGACCCAGGGGCGCATCCACACCTCCACGGCCACGGTGGCCGTTTTGCCCAAGGCGGAGGAGGCCGACTTCCAGCTCAACATGGACGAGGTCCGCATTGACGTGATGCGGGCCTCGGGGCCGGGGGGGCAGGGGGTGAACACCACGGACTCCGCGGTGCGGGTGGTCCACCTGCCCACGGGGATCATGGTCACCTGCCAGGACTCGAGGAGCCAGATCAAGAACCGGGAGAAGGCCCTCATGATCCTGAGAAGCCGCCTTTTGGAGATGAAGCGGGCCGAGGAGGCGGAAAAGCTCCGTCAGACCCGCCTGGCCCAGATCGGCACCGGGGAGCGCTCGGAGAAGATCCGCACCTACAACTTCCCCCAGTCCCGGGTCACGGACCACCGCATCGGCTTCACCACCCACGACCTCGAGGGCGTCCTCTCGGGGAAGCTCCAGCCCCTTCTGGAGGCCCTGAAGCGGGCGGACCAGGAGCGCCAGCTGGAGGCCATGACGGAAGCGTGATGCGCCGCGAGATCCTGGTGGTGGCGGCCATCCTCCTGGACCGCCAGGGGCGGGTCCTCCTGGTGGGCAACGACTGGGGCCGCCGGGGCCTGGTGCGCTACACCCTTCCCGGGGGAACGGTGGAGCCCGGGGAGACGGTCCTCGAGGCCCTGGTGCGGGAGGTGCGGGAGGAGACGGGCCTGAGGGTGAAGGCCATAGAGCACCTGGCCTACGCCATCCAGGTGGAGGACCGCCGCAAGAACGAGCGCACCCTGGCCCTGGCCTTCAAGGCCAGCTACGAGGGGCTTTTAAACCCCAAAGACCCCGACGGCCACATCGTGGAGGCCCGCTTCTTCACCCAGGAGGAGGTGGCGGAGAGGCTTGCGGGCCACCGCCCCCTGCAGGAGCCCCTTCTGGACTACCTGCGGGGGGAGCGGGGGCGGTTTTACGCCTACCCGGGGTGGGGCCTGGAGGGGGTTAGGGTCTAGGGCCCCAGCTTCCGCTTCAGGTAGGCCATGAGCTCCTCTAAGGCCTTGCGGAGGGCCCTCTGCTCCTCCACCAGGGCCTCGAGGGGGTCCTTGAGGGGTTCCAGACCGGAGAAGGTCTTGAAGAGGAGGGTGGGGTTGCCGCACTTGGGGCAGGCGATCCCTTCGGGCCGCACCGAGGGGGCGTAGAAGACCCGGGTCCCGCACCGGGGGCAGAGGAGGTACTTGGCTCCCAGGGCTTCCCCCTTGCGCACCTCCCTTTCCAGCTCCACGGCCTCCTCCCGGGGAAAGCCCAGGAAGTAGTCCTCCCCCACCTGGAGGAGGCCCAGGCTTTCCTGCGTGCTTTTTAGGTCCCCCCGCTTCCCCTCGGGGACCTCCCAGGTGAAGCCGTTCCAGCGGAAGTGGCGGAGGTGCTTCTTCCCTTCCCGATCCTCCACCTCCACGATGAGCTGAAGGTTGGGGTCCTTGGGGTAGTAGTACAGGCGCACCGCCTGCACCCCGGAAAGGGCCTGGGTGCGGGGCAGGGTGTAGCTAAGGGGCCCCTCCCCCCGGGCGGGGTAGCCCACCAGGCGCTCCAGATCGTAAATGGTGAGGCCCGGGCGCTTGGCATCTCCATAGAGGAGGCGCTCCAGGTACCTGAAGGCGGCCTCCAAACCCTGGTCCATGGGAAGAGTCTACCCCGGGAGAGGTCTCCCGGGGTAGCCGGCCTCAGGCTTAGGGCCAGGCCACGCAGTAGGGCTTTAAGACGGCGTACTTCCCGCCCCCGTACTGGGAGAGCATGGCCTCCTGGACCCCCTTCTCCGGCCACAGGTAGTCCACCACCAGGGGGGCGTCCTCGTTCTGGGCCCCGCCCAGGTTCCAGGGGCCCGCCTCCTTGCCCACGGGGCGGAAGTGGTCGGGGCCGTAGCCGTCCTGGCTTCCCACCAGCACGTAGAAGCAGACCTTCTGACCGGAAGCGGGGTTGAAGTACTTCTTGTCCACCTGCAGGATGACCTGCTTGTCCGCGGGATTGCTGGCCACCACCACCCCATCGGCGGTGTCGTTGCCGTCAGGGAAGCCCACCCGCTGGCCGTACTGGGGCCAGCCCGCCGCCTTGAGGAAGAGGTCCCAGGGGCGCTCGGGGTCAAAGGCCACCTTGGCCCCCTTGGCGAAGGTCTCCGTCTTGCCGCCTTCCTTGAAGTCCACGTAGACGTTGATGAGCTGGTGGCTGAAGCCCGCGGGCGCCCCCCAGGGGTTGGTCATCTCCTTGAAGGTGAAGACGAAGGTCCAGGTGGCCCCGCCGTCCAGGAGGCGCATCTCCAGGAGGTCAAAGAGGCCTTGGAAGGGGGCGAAGGCGCTCTCCTTGGGGTAGGTGTAGGTGCCAGGGCCGTGCTCGTCCCCCTCGGGGTCCTTGATCACCAGGACCTCCTTCCCCGAAAGGCGCTGGGGCAGGGCCAGGGCCAGGGGGTTGCCGCCCGGGGCGGTGTCCAGGATGCGCCCCTCTTTTTCCAGGACCACGGCCAGGCGGAGGGTGTCCCCCGCTTCCGCCTTGAGGGTGGTGTAGGGGATGCGCATCTCCACCACCTGGTCTAGGAAGGCCCGCCTGCCCGCCAGGTCCGCGGGGGAGCTGGCCAGGACCCAGGCCCCCTCCCGGTAGGCGTAGCGCACCAGGACCGCCTGGCCCTCTTTGGCTTGGTTGAAGTCCAGGGTGATCCGCTGTTGCAGGGGGAAGCCTAAGGAGACCTCCCCGCCCTCGGGGAACGCCGACCCGCCCTCCTCCCTTGGGGTGGTGGCATAGACGTGGAGGCGGTACCCCTGGCCCACCAGGTCCAAGGCCCTGGTTCCGTCCCGCAGGTCCACCCGGAGGTAGACGTGCTGCTCGTCAAACCCCAGGTAAAGGCCCTGGATGAGGTCGTCTGGGGTCTGCATGGTGGTGCCGTCGGGATCGGGAAGGTAGGCGGCCCCCTTCCACTCCTCGGCCTCGGCCCGGCCGTCCAGGTTGGGCTTCACCCGCCCAGGGGTGCCCTGAGGTTGCACGGGGGGGCGCACGGCGATGTAGAGCTCCTCCGGGGGCTTCTGCCCCAGGGTCTGGTAGACCGCCTGGAGGATGGCGCGGAAGGCCTCGTCAAAGGGGGGGTTGTTGGGAAAGCCGGTGTCCTGGCCGTACCACCAGAACCAGTCGGAGGCCTGGGCGGCGTAGATGAGCCCCATGGCCTTCTCCACCACCTGGGGGTCGCCGCCTTGGGCTTGGTAGGCCAAGACCGCCTGCCGGGCCCGGCTCAGGCGGTCCCAGGCCTCGTTTTCCTCCGGCTCCCCGGCCCACATGGCGAAGTCCCCGGCCCAGCCGCCGGTGCCCAGCCTGGCGATGGGCAGGGAGGGGAGGTTCAGGACCTCGGAGAAGAGCACGGTTTCCAGGGTGCCCTTCTTCTGCTCCTCTGCCAGGCGCTTGTAGAGGAGGCGGCGGAAGTCGTTGCCGTTATTTGGGTAGTTTTCCCAGGCGTTTTCCCCGTCCAGGGCGATGGTGAGGACGGCGTTGGGGTTTTGCCCGATCACCTGGCGGCGGATCTATCACCTGGCGGCGGATCTCCAGGAGGGCCCCGATGAAGTCCTCCACCGCCCGGTCGGCGGGCATCTGGCTGTAGCTGAAGCCGATGCGGTCCGAGAGGTCCCGGTGCCGGAAGAAGAGGACCACCTGCTTCCCCTCGTTCTCCACCCGGTAGGGCCGGGTGAGGGTGGCGGGGTTCACGGGGAAGCCGCTTTTGCCCAGGATGGCCTCGTCCGTCACCAGGAAGCCGATGCCCTCCTCGGCGTAGAGCTCGGCGGCCTTCTGGCTCACGGCCCCTTCTGGGGGCCACATCCCCGTAGGGGCCTTGCCGAGGAGCTTCTGGAAGTAGTCCCGCCCGGCCCGCACCTGCCAGGCGGCGTCCTCCGGCCAGGCGATGGGCTCCTTGGGCAGGGCCAGGGCGGGGTTGGACTCGCGGATGGCCTCCTTGTCCAGGAGGATGGGCAGGATGGGGTGGTAGTAGGGGGTGGTGATGAGGTCAATCTGGCCCCGCTCCCAGAGCTCCTTGTGGAGGGGCAGGATGGTGGCCATGAGCTCCAGGTGTTTTTTGAGCACGTAGGCCAGGTCCTCCTGGGTGAAGCCCCGGTCCTTGCGGTAGAGGGCCCTCAGGCCAGGGTCCCGTTCAATGTAGTCCACGTTGATCCAGTAGAGGTTCCAGAGCACCCGCAGGTCCTCGAGGTCCTGGTCGCTGAAGGCCTCTCCCTGGTTTTTCTTGGCCTGGAGTTCCTTGTAGCGGGGGCTTTTCTCCACGAAGCGGGGGTTGATGTCAAAGAAGCGCTCCCTTATAAAGGCCCGCTCCTCCTGGGAAAGCTCCCTCACGGGTTTTTCCGAAACCCGCCAGTAGGCGTCCTTGGCCCTGCCCAAGAGGTAGTCCTCTATCTGCTTGAGGAGGGTGGAGGTGTAGTCAAAGGTGACCTTGATCTCGGGAAACTCCTTGAGGACCTCGGCCATCCAGGGGTAGTCGTTCACCCCGTGCATGCGCACCCAGGGCCCCTCGTACTTCCCGGTGACAGGGTTCTCGTAGGGGGGTTGGTGCTGGTGCCAGAGGATGGCCACCTTGAGGGGCTGGGCCAAGGCGAGCCCTAGGGCCAGGGCCAGGGTGGGGAGCCATTTACCCATCTTCCTTTTGGACCCCTTTGGAAGGGGTTCCATTCCTTCGGCCTTAGCCTACCACGGGCCTAATAATGAGGGGGCCATGGCTTTGCTCTTTGCCCCGTTAGGGCTTCGCGGCCTCCGCCTCAAAAACCGCCTGGCCATGTCCCCCATGTGCCAATACTCGGCCACGGAAGAGGGCCAGGTCACGGACTGGCACCTCCTCCATTACCCCACCCGGGCCCTGGGGGGGGTGGGGCTGGTGGTGGTGGAGGCCACGGCCGTCCTCCCTGAGGGCAGGATCAGCCCCTTTGACCTGGGCATCTGGTCCGAGGACCACGTCCCTGGCCTTTCCGAGCTCGCCCGCCGCATCCGGGAGGCGGGGGCGGTGCCGGGGATTCAGCTGGCCCACGCCGGGCGCAAGGCGGGGACCGCCCGCCCTTGGGAGGGGGGCGGGCCCTTGGGGTGGAGGGTGGTGGGGCCAAGCCCCATTCCCTTCGCCGAGGGCTACCCGGTGCCGGAGGCCCTCACGGAGGAGGGGATGGAAAGGGTTTTGGAGGCCTTCGTGGAAGGGGCCAAAAGGGCCCTTAGGGCGGGTTTCCAGGTGGTGGAGCTCCACATGGCCCACGGCTACCTCCTCTCCTCCTTCCTCTCCCCCCTCTCCAACCGGAGGGAGGACCGTTACGGGGGAAGCCGGGAGAACCGGATGCGCTTTCCCCTGGAGGTAGCAAAGGCGGTGCGGGCCGTCATCCCCCCCGAGCTTCCCCTTTTGGTGCGGGTCTCGGCCACGGACTGGGCGGAAGGGGGGTGGGCCCTCGAGGACACCCTGGCCTTCGCCGAGGCCCTGAAGGCCCTGGGGGTGGACCTCCTGGACGTTTCCTCGGGCGGGGTGGTGCCAGGGGTCAGGGTGCCAGCCGCCCCGGGCTTCCAGGTGCCCTTCGCCGACGCCGTGCGCAAGCGGGTGGGCCTGGCCACGGGGGCGGTGGGCCTCATCACCACCCCGGAGCAGGCGGAGACCATTCTTCAGGCGGGAAGCGCTGACCTTGTGCTTTTGGGCCGGGTCCTCCTCCGGGACCCCTATTTTCCCTTGCGGGCGGCCAAGGCTCTTGGGGTGGAGGCGGGGGTCCCGCCCCAGTACCTGCGGGG